>Ga0098059_1000006_pt1 | contig 325874 bp, 274 predicted proteins | sample 20_taG_FD_92580 | JGI IMG/M metagenome (GOLD analysis project Ga0098059, IMG submission 92580) | Marine viral communities from the Subarctic Pacific Ocean - 20_ETSP_OMZ_AT15318 metaG | ecosystem: Environmental > Aquatic > Marine > Oceanic | place: Subarctic Pacific Ocean | collected 2015-01-19
CACAGCATAGTGAAGAAGTGAATGCCACTAACAATCCGGCTCCAATGTTTTTTGATGAGGTATTTGATTGGTTTGAACTACTCATGATATTGGTTCTTTCTTATTGTCAATAAACAAGCTCTCTAATACATGTCTTATGATCTGGATACTACCTTCTACCAAAAAGTAGAACACGGTTTGCCCCACCTTCTCACTTGTTACAAGCCCACCTTCTCTCAATTTCTTCAAATGTTGGGAAATGGCAGGTACGGTCATTTCCAAAATGTCGCTCAGGTCACAGGGACAAAGTCTGGTTTCTTTGTTAAGCAGGTACAGAATTTTTAATCGGACTTCATTGCCCGACAGTCTCAATGCCTTAGCTGCCGTAGTTATTGATGGTGCGACTCTGTTAATTTCTTCTTTGCCCTGTTTGATCTGTTCAACATCTGCAAAAACTCTGATACACGATTTACTCATACTTCTAGTTATTTAAGCAACTACTTAAATAACGAAGATAAGAAAATAAAGGTTTAAGCAAATGCTTAAATAAAGTGAATTTCAAAAAAAATAACTTTAATGCAACTTCGTATGCCAGTTCAATGCCTTTTGAGAGTGTAAGCCTCTGCCACATTGCAAACATTTGAAATGTCTATCTTGCCCGTTTACAGTGTGGCTTTTAGGTTTGTAAACGGGTTTTCTTCTAGCTGATAGCAGATTTTCTGCCACTTTTCCAACAAATAGCTCGGCATAGTTATAGCAGGTCACCGCCAGTACTCCGGATAAAAATACTTTGGTGAAAGCAGTGATTAATTATGGTTCGAGGAATGAAAAAGGATTGTTGTAGGAGCAGCTGATTACGGATTCCTATTTTGAGCGTTACCTGCTTCATTTACTACTGCCGGATTTTTTTGAAACCATTGCGATCATTGATGGGATGAAACTAGGGGTGGGGTTTGGGTATCCGGTGATAGGGGCTTCTCGTCAGCCAACGAGCCACTGTGTTGATTCTGCTAAATGCTGTTCCTTGGTAATTGAGCCACTCTTTTTCTGTGCCATTCCTTTGAATCCTGCCGTAAGTCTTCTCCCAGACCAGTTTGAGGATTTATCGTTCTTCCGGCTCTGAAAACACTAAATCTAGATAAAGCACTTTTCGGGCATACTCCCAGAACTGCAGGATGAGTGAAAGTAAGAAAATACGCCCCGCCTCTAGCTTTTGTTTCTGTTTTTCGGCATTATAATGTCTAACTTGCCTTTTTAAGGTAGCTTTAGCATTTCTTAGAATTTAATGCTTCAAAAGCACCTCAAAAAAATTGGGTTTAAATAGTAATTGGAAAGGATTTTAAATCGTGATTTTATTTAGGGATAAATATTTCGCAAGTATTTATTAGCTTTGAAATGTTAATGTTTGAAAAAATCTTATTATAAGTCTAAATTAGTAACTAATACCTTTGATTCATTTCCTATAGTTAAGATTTTTTGTTCAAACTTTTTTAAACAAAGTCTAAAAATTATGTTCAAACCTTTTTAAACAAGTGTTCAAACTTTATTGTTGAGCCCTAAAATATAAGGGAGTCAATCTGATTGACTCCTTTTTTTGTGACTTGAAATTAAAGAAGCTAGTATTCGAAATTCTAGATTTGTAGGAAGGCAGTAGTTTTCTATTACCTAGAAACCTGAGAATACTTATCCAAAAAAATCTAAAGACTACTACAGCGGTATTTGATTAAGCGATCATAATAAAAGCTCGTACTGATTGTTAGGGAACCCTAATTTTTACTCAGGAAACTATAATATTTTCTTCGTTTTACATAACTGAATCTAAATATCATAACTTATTTTAGAACTTGACCATTCCCTCGATTGATTTAATAATTTATAACAAAATCTTACCATCCTCCATAACAATTGTTCTTTGCGTATTTTTTGCAAAATTTTGGTCGTGGGTTACTATGAGTAAGGCCTTATTGAAAGAACTGACTAATTCATTAAAAATATCGAACACAATTTCTGTATTTTTACTATCTAAATTTCCCGTTGGTTCATCGCACATTAAAATAAGTGGGTCGTTAATCATAGCTCTTGCAATCGCTACTCTTTGTTTTTCACCACCCGAAATCTGATAAGCCATTTTCTTGGCTAGTTTTTCTATCCCTAATTTTTTAAGAAGTTCATACGCATTATTTTCTAAGTGCTCTTCAGAGAATTTATTCAATTTGAAACCTGGAAGCATTACATTTTTCAATACACTAAACTCATTAAGTAAGTAATGAAATTGAAACACAAAGCCAATCCTCTCATTTCGTATTAAGGCCAATTGTTTTTCAGTTTTGTCGGACATCAATTCATTGTCAATTATTAGTTCACCGGTATAATCTGAATCCATTGTAGAGAGAATATAGAGCAAGGTTGATTTTCCACAGCCAGACTTACCTGTTACTGATACAAACTCGCCTCTTTTGATGTTAAAAGAAATATCCTTTAACACCTCAATTTTTACAGGATCGTAAAATGATTTAAATATCGATCTGGCTTCTAAGGCAATTTTGTTTACCATTTTATTTTCCTCTAATGATTTCCACGGGATCCACCTTACTTGCTTTTTTTGATGGAAACCAACCTGCTAAATAGGTAGTAGCCACCGCAAAAACAACAGCTATGGAGTAATATTGTATTCCATAATCAACAGGATAAGTATCGATGGTCGGCAGAGCCGGAGAATCAAAAGGGATATTATCTATCATCACCGAAAAAATAAGACCTAAAAAAACACCCGCTATTGCCCCTGCAATACCAATACTTAATGAAATCGCAATAAATATTTTCTTAACATCTGCCCCTGAGAATCCAGTGGCTTTGAGAATGGCAATGGTATCCATTTTCTCATAAATCATCATATTGAGAATATTGTATATACCAAAGCCTGCCACAATTAAAAGAACTATGCCGACAGCAAATGAAATAATGGTTCTTGCGCTACTGCCCGTCTCAAACTGGGCGTTTGCTGTTTGTATATCCTCAGCATCTATCCTAAAAAGCTGTTGGTACTCTTTGGCTATCAATGGCGCTTCACTCATTTTATGGAGCTTAATTTGAATATCAGTCATATAAGTGGATGGCTTGCCTAGCAATTTCTGACAGGTGGCCAAGCTAACGTAACTCTGTACTTTATCTAATTCTGCAATTCCTGACTGAAAAAAGCCCATCACTTTTAATGAAAATTGCTCCCCATTTATAGTCGTTACTTGAATGAGATCTCCTTTATTTGCGAGCATTTTGTCAGCAACTCCCTTACCTAAGATTATACTGTTAGACCGATTTTTTAAGTCCATGTAGTTGCCATCAATCACATAATCTTTGAAATTGAAAAGCAATGCCTCTTGTACAACATCTACTCCATTGATACTGCCGTTGAGCTCTACATTTCCCAGATTATAAAATGCCTGAGCTGTTAATTTTGGAGCCACGCCTAATACACGAGTATCAGTACTTAACCTTTTTAGAATATTTTCTACATTGTAAATTTCCTTTCTTGCAATAGAAGGTTTTACCGAGCTGATAAAATTGTGGTAGTTTTTGTAGGTCGAATCTAGATCAATTGGCTGTTGGTCGGATGGGCGGATATCATTATATAACCTGATATGAGGAGTTCGGTTTAATACCAAACCATCCAGAAGCGCATTTAACCCTTCCATAAATCCCAAAAGAGAAACAAAAAACGCCACACTAAAAGTTACACCAATTGCGGCCACCATTGTTTGCTTTGATCTTGCCAACATCAGGGCTTTTGCTATTTCAAAAATGTGTTTAACTTTCATTATTTTGGCATTCTAATTTCAGTATGCTCATCAATTCCACTAAGTATCTCAGTAAGGGTAAAATCTTTTAAACCGATTTCTATTTGTTGAACAGAGCCATCTTCCAACATTACAAAGGATTCATCTATTAAGTAAATTGTGGGGATGGTCAATACATCTTTCTTACTATTGATAACAATATTTGCCTCTAAAGTAAGGTTGGGATATAGCACCTCTGGTTCCTTCGAAAAAATAGCTTCCACTTTAAAAGCTCTGGTTCGTTCCTCCATCATCGGATAAATAAAACTAACTTCAGCCTCAAAAATCTGACCTTGGTAACTATCCATTCTGATGAGCACTTTTTGACCCTTTCGGATTTTTACGATATCAAATTCATCCACATTAAACTCAATAATAAATTCTTCCTGTCCAACTACTGCTAATGGATTCACTGAATTGGCCAGTTCACCTTGCTTTGCATTAATTTTATAGATATAGCCGTCCAATTCGCTTCTAATCGTTAAATCTTTCTCTGCAGATTGCGCTATTTTCAAATTGTTTTTGCTTTGAACAGAAGATAATTTCAATTGACGGTTGAGGTCTTCATAGGTGACTTCTGCTTTTTTTAGGCTTACTTTGGCATTTTCAAAACTCAACTCTCTTTGTTCTAGCTCAATTTTTGAACCTATATTTTGACCCCATAATGCTTGCTGTCTTGCCAATAAAAGTGAATCGTTCACAACTTTTTTTCGTGCCAACTCAATTGCATTTTGAGCATCTAAAAGCTTTTCTTTATTCTGCTGATAATCATTTGCAAAAGCAGAAATGCGTGCATTATCGGTTGATAATTGAGCACTGCTATTTTCTATTTGAAAGAGGGGCTCGCCTTTTTTCACCACATCACCTTCTCTCACAAAAATTGTTTCAACTTTACCATTGATTTGAGTGAATACCTCATATTGATTTATGCTTTTCAGGATCCCTGAGGCATAAACACTTTCGGTAATATTGGCTCTTTTGGGTGTTATGGTTTCAGATTTATTATTACATCCCGTTAAAAGCAATAAACCTATTACTAGCGACCATATGAGCTTCTTTTTCATTTTCAATATTTAAACTGATACCCCTACTTATAACGTTATATAGCTATCCTAAGGCTGATACTTTTAGAAATGAATTTCCTGAAAAAACACCTTAAATTCATTATTTAGCCAAATTACAAAGTACTTATGCCCTGCTTGTTAGTCTTTGCTATTAAAAACCTTTCTTTCTTATCATTACTTGTTTTTATTCTCTTGAAAATTTTTACAAGCTCAAACCAAATTACCGAGATAAAACCAATCAATACACTGAGTAGTAATTGCTTTAGATTCAAGCTTTCGAATTCAAAAAAGCTTGTCAATGGATTTACATAAAGCATCAATCCGACTAGGGCAATTGTTGTCAAAATGATGAACAAAACCATATTGTTTTTATATTTCAAAGTTCTCAAAAAGGAATAATAAAAGGAGCGATTTATTAAGGTTAAAAAAATGTTTGCTGTGATCAAGACGGTAAAAGTCATGGTACGTACAAGTGCTTCATTATACCCAATAGAGACGGAATATTGGTAAACAAACAATGTTCCTGCAGTTATAAATAAGCCTTGAATAATACTTATAGAAAGTTCTCGCCAATTGAAAAATGTTGAGCTTAGCGGCTTAGGTTTCTTGAGCATGGTGTTTTGCTCCATTGGTTCATTTTCATAAATGATGGAGCAAGTCGGGCCCATTATTAGTTCTAGAAATATAATATGAATTGGCGAAAAAATATGAGGATAAACCCAGCCAAAAGCTAATGGGACAAAAACAGTCAGAATTATGGGGATATGAATGGATATGATGTATTGAATTGCCTTTTTAAGATTAGCATAAATCTTTCTACCCATAGCAATCGCTGTTACCATTTTAGATAAATCATCTTCCATTAAAATTAATGAGGCTGCTTGTTTTGCTATTTCAGTTCCTTTTTTACCCATAGCAATGCCAATATGTGCTGCTTTTAAAGCTGGCCCATCATTTACTCCATCACCAGTCATAGCCACTATTTGATTATTGGATTTTAAAGCATCGATTATTTTCAATTTGGCTTCGGGAAACATTCTGGTAAAAATGGTAGTCTCTATAACACAGCTTTTCATATCCGATTCAGATAATTCCATCAGCTCATCTCCCGTAATGGTTTTTTCGTAATTCTTAAAACCAATTTGTTTAGCAATAGAAGCTGTAGTAGCTGCATTATCTCCAGTAATGATTTTTACCTGAATGCCAGCTGCATAAAAATCTTCGAGCACTTTGTTAATATTCTTTTTAGGAGGGTCATAGAAAGCAATGATGCCTTTGAGTTCAAAAGGTAAATCCTGCTGCTTTTCTGGATATTCGCCAAAAGAAAAATTAGATACTCCTACCCCCAATACCCTGTAACCTTCCTGAGCTAAAAGCTGAATAGCTGAATGAGTGGCTTGTTTCTCAGATTCAGAAAGATTAGAAACATTGATTAGTGCCTCGGGCGCACCTTTAGCAGCTATAATTTTGTTACCCTGATTATCCGAAAAGATATGTGTCATCATGGGCGGTTTACCTCCTAAGGGATATTCATGAATAAGCTTGTAATGGGGCCTTTGGTCATTTTCAGTAAAATCCGCATAAGCTTGGTGCAATGCCACTTCCATGGGGTCAAATGGAATAGGCTCGCTTGCCCACATGGCTATCTCTATTAATTCCTGTTCATTATCGCTTAACTGTTCATCAGGGCTCACTATTCTATTGCTTTCCAATACAAATAATTTAGCCAGACTCATTTTATTTTCTGTAAGCGTCCCTGTTTTATCTGTACATATAACAGTGGCACTGCCTAAGGTCTCAACCGTTTTCATTTGCTTCACTATGATCCCCGACTTCATTAGGCGCCAGGCACCTAGGGCCATGAATGTGGTAAAAGCCACAGGGATTTCTTCTGGTAAAATACTCATGGCCAGCGTAAGCGAATGGAGCAAACTACTCAATAAATTATGCGATAGCCAATAATTAATGATCCAAACCATTACAAAAACAATGGCACCGAAAATTGCCATCCATTTCACAAAATTGGTGATCTGTATTTCTAAGGGGGTTTTCTCTTCGTTTATACCTTCTAGGCTTGTGCCAATTTTCCCTAATTTGGTTTCATTGCCAACTGCGGTAATTTTGGCAATGGCTAAACCACTGGCTACTGTTGTTCCGCTGTAAACGTATTTATCTTCTTTCTCTTTATCTTTGAAAACTGAAAGCGATTCACCCGTGAGTATAGATTCATTTACCGAAAAATCATTCGAGTGAAGAATAGTGCCATCGGCAGTAATGGAGGTGCCTTCTTCAATCATTAAGCAATCTCCTATAACAATGTCTTCACTTTTTATTTCCTCTATATTATCATTGCGGATAACTTTGCAATAAGGTTGAGAAAAATCTTTTAACTTATCTAGGGCATTTTTGCTTCTTGAATATTGATATAAAGAAATGGAAGTGATGAATAGAATGGCCACCACTAAAAACAAGCCGTTCCCTATTTCTCCACTCATAAAATAGATAATAGAAGCCACCAATAATAGGATGACCATTGGTTCTTTAGCAATGCGTTTTACAGTATCTAGAAAAGTGCTTTCTTGTTTGTAGCTTAATTTGTTTTGCCCATATCTTTTCTTGGCGAGAACTACTTCTTCACTATTTAAACCTGCAATATTGAAATGATTCGTTGCCATTCTTTGAGTATGCTTTTACTTTATCGGTTCTTTCAACATTGTTCAAAAAGCAACTAATTTTAGTCATCATCTTGGCTTTCTGAATTTTCAAAAAGAATAGATGTATCCTGTGACAACTCTGTATGTCTTATTTGGCCACCTAAATAGCCGGTTCTTGCCACTAATCCGAAGCTAATAAGGGATATCAATAAAATTACAAAAGCTAGTTTTCTAGTGTAACTCGACTTTCTAACTGTCATCAATATTCCCACAATAGAGGCAACTCCAAGAACTATTAATGATACTAATGCAAAAACAGCAAAATCTTCATGTTGATCAATCATATTTTTAGCAACACCTTCTATATTTTCGGCAGTTTCTTCAGCCGCCTCACCTGTTAAATAGGCAATGCCAGCTCCAATGGCAGAAATTATAAAAACGTTGTAAGCTGCAATTTTTGTTGGGTTACTATTTGTCCAAATACCGTATGCAAGAACGAATCCACCTAAAATTGAGCCAAAAATCGGAAGGTGGGTTATTAAGAGATGAATATGAGTTTGGTCCATTGTTTTTATCTAAATATCGCCATGATATTTTTAGATAGCGATGATATTAGTCTTTTGTATTTATGATTTTTGTTGGGTTTCTCTTTTATCCTTAAGCTGTGATTTATTGCAGATTATATTTTCTCACTTAGCATTTCAAACCCCTAACCCTTTCATTCAGGAATTTATTTACCCGACTCTAACTTCCCTTTCACCAATTTATAAAGTTCACCACTCCAAAGCACTAAAGAAGCCATGGCTACCAGAACTATAAACTCCAAGGCACTAACAGGCTGAAAAGCAAATATCAATTCAAAAAACGGAACTTCGATAATAATAATTTGAATTAAAATTGACGCCAAAATGGCGATATTGATGTATTTATTACTAAAAAAGCCAATATTAAAAACAGACTTTTTCAAGGAACGCATATTGTATAAATTGAACAATTGTGTAAATGCCATCACAATAAAGACGGTTGTTCGTGCCTTCTCAATACCTTCAGGCAAGTAATGGAAATAGACAATTAAAGAGAGTGTGGTCATAATCACGGTCATAATCAGGATCAGTGGTAATACCGATGCATTGAGTATTTTTTCTTTTTTGTTTACGGGCTTTTCTTCTAATACATCATTATGCCCCTTTTCTGTCGCTAAAGCTATATCACAAACACCATCTGTTACTAAATTGAGCCAGAGGATTTGTGTAGCGGTTAGTGCCATGGGCAAACCTAAAAATACTAAGGTGATTAGGGTAGTGATCTCCGCAAAATTGGTAGTCACTAAAAAGAAACTAGTCTGGCGGGCGTTAGTAAAAACAATCCGGCCTTCTTCCACAGCGGCAATTATAGTGGCAAAATTATCATCTGCTAATACAACTTGTGAGGCATCTCTGGCGACATCAGTGCCCATTATGCCCATTGCTACACCTACATCCGCTCTTTTTAAAGCTGGGGCATCGTTTACCCCATCACCGGTCATGGCAATCAGTTCTCCCATGGCTTGGAGCCTTTCCGCAATTCTTAATTTTATATTGGGTGTAAGCCTGGCAAATACATTCACATTTTTGATAGCCTCATCAAATTCTTGCTCATCCATTTGCACCAATTGCTTTTCGGTGAGGGCTAAAATTTCTTTATGATCTTTAGGGTCAATTATAGAGACTGATTTTGCGATAGCTATAGCAGTATTGATATGGTCTCCAGTAGCCATAATGACCCTAATACCTGCTTTTTTACATTTTTCAACAGCTTCTTTAGTGTTAGGCCTGGGTGGGTCAATCATGCCGGTTATACCCACGAAAACCAATTCATTCAAATCTTGCTCATTTATTTTTTCCGTATTCGGATTTACTCTTTTATAGGCAAGGGCAATTACTCGCATGGCATCATCTGACCAGGATTCAATTTTTTGGTGGAGTACTTCACGATCCTGATCTTGCATTTTATCTTCCCCCTTTTCAGTTAGAATTTGAGTAGATAGTTGGAGTATTTTTTCCGGAGCACCTACAATCAAAATTTCCTTTTCTTCTCCAATAGAGTATAATGTTGCTCGCAGTTTTAATTTAGAGTTGAACGGCAAGTCATCTGATTTTTGATAGTCCTCCTCATTTTCAGCATTTAAACATGCCTTTCTGGACATGCATAAAAGTGACCCCTCGGTAGGGTCTCCCATCAACTCGTATTGATTTTTTTTAGTATTGTGCTTTATTTCCGAATTATTAGAAAAAGCAGCGATTTGATTCATTTTTGATAAAAACCAATCAGAATTAGGATCTATGACTTTATCATTCTTCGTAAAATTACCAATAGGAGACCAGCCTTCACCGCTTACATCAAAATCGGAATTGCCAAGCCCTCCTATTTTTTTAACCGTCAGTGTATTTTGAGTGAGAGTGCCAGTTTTATCCGTAATAATTGTGGTTACAGCCCCTAAAGTTTCCACACTGGTAAAATCACGAATAATTGCATTTCTCTTGGCCATTCTCCTGGATCCAATTGCTAGAACCACCGCTAAAACTGCAGGCAATCCTTCTGGTATGGCGGCTACCAAAGCAGCCATACTCACTAATAGTATTTGATCCATTTCGTAATTGCCAGAAAAATAACTAGCTAGGAATAATGAAATAGTACTCAAGATCGCAATAATCACCATTTGGCGAGCCAAAACATTTGTCTTTCTCTGGAAGTTTGTCTTTTCTCTTTTAATGCTACTTAAGGTTTGTGAAATTTCGCCTATGGCGGTATTAAGGCCTGTACTGGTGACCACCGCTTTAGCATATCCAGAAGCAACAAAAGTGCCTTTCCATATCATATTAGTTTGATCGGAAAGTACTGTGGCTTCAGGAATGGCCTCACAGTCTTTGCTTATGGGGATTGACTCCCCTGTTAAGGAGGATTCGGTGCATTGTAAATTTTTGGCCTCCACCAATCGGCCGTCTGCGGGAATGTTTTCGCCTTCTTCTAATATGATGATATCGCCAGGCACCAATTCTCGCGAAGGGATTATGGAAGTCACGCCAGAACGGACTACTCTGGCTTTTTGTACAATCATTTTCTTTAAGGAAGAGATGGTCTTTTCCGCTTTCAGTTCCTGAATGAAACCGATGCTAGCATTGATAATCACAACGGCTATGATCACATAAGCATCTATTTGATGCCCCGCAAAAAATGCTATGGCCGCTGCCGCCAATAAGATGATAAACATCAGGCTTTTAAATTGCTTGAGCAATATTTTCCACCAGGGCATTCCACTGATGGTCGGGAGTTCGTTCCATCCATGGACGGCACGTAATTTTTTTACTTCTTCTTCAGAAATCCCATCCAAATTACATCTCCACAACCGCATTGTTTCTTCAATGCTCAGTGCATGTGGCTTTTGTGCATGATTGTCCATAAGTAGCCTAGTTGATCGCGCAATAAGCATGAATTTAATGCTTTATTTTCTTATATCTGATGACAAAAATCGGGATAATGGCTGATAAAAGTGTTGGGATTTTTTTAGGATGCATAATGTTGATTATTATGAATTTACGTTATTTTATTACGCCCTTTCAGGGCTGGGTTAATCCTTTCGATTATTAGCGTAGGGCTTCACCCCACGTTTGGATATGTCAGCCCTTCGGGCCTTATAAAAGGTATAAGGTGTGTTCACTTAATTTAACCACTTGGTGTGCATGCCTAAACCATATATTTGTATTTTACAAACCAATACTGATATACTTGTGCAAAGTCCTGAAAGGACGTCATATTTTAACACAGGGTGAAGCTCTGTGCAAAAACTAATACTACTCAAAAGCCCTGAAAGGGCGTAATATTCAGTCATTCAGCCAATTGAGTATTTTCTAATTTCAGACGATAACTATCTTCCAATCACCCAACAATTGTCATTCCTTTTGAAAAGTCAACTTTCTAAATTACACACTCTTAAAAATGTTTTAATGCCTACTTAAACAACAAAAAGATGGTAAATCCAGCATTTATATTATTTTTTGATGAGATAGGGATTCACGATATCTCAAAAGTTGGTGGAAAAAATGCCTCACTCGGTGAAATGTATAATCAACTTATTCCTAAAGGAATTGGTATCCCTAATGGATTTGCTTTAACAGCGGATGCCTATCGCTTATTCTGCAAAGTCAACAAGCTTGATAAACCACTACATAAACTACTGCTTTCACTAGACACTAAAAACTATTCAAATATTAAAACTGTAGGAGAAAAAGCGCGAAATTTAATATTGGGAGCTAAATTTCCACCAAAAATAATTGAAAGCTTAAATAAAGCCTACCAAAAACTCTCCATAGAATGTGGAATTGAAAGCTTAGATGTTGCGGTTCGAAGCAGTGCTACTGCTGAAGATTTGCCTTCGGCTAGTTTTGCAGGTAGAATGGAATCTTTTCTGAATATCAGCGGTGAAAAGCAATTATTGGAGGCAGTCCATTCTTGCTATGCTTCCTTATATACTGACCGAGCAATCAAATACCGCCATGAAATGGGTTTTACAGGGGTTGATGTGGCTATATCAGTAGGAATACAACAAATGGTTAGAAGTGATGAAGCCGCTTCTGGAGTAATATTTACCATTGATCCTGATAGTGGATTTGAGGAAGCAATTATTATCAATAGCTGTTGGGGACTGGGTGAAAATATAGTGCAGGGAAGGGTCACTCCTGATGAATGGATTGTATTCAAGCCAACTCTGTTTGACAACCGTCTAAATCCTATTTTAAAGAGACACTGCGGTAAAAAGGAATACACTATGCGCTATGCTGAGCACTCAAAGAATGCAGCAGCAGAAAAAACCATAATAAATGTTGAAACCATAGAACAGCAACAAAAGTCATTTTCTTTATCTTCAAGAGAAGTAATTAAACTAGCCCAGTGGTCCTTTTTGATTGAAAAGCATTATGGAAAAGCGATGGATATTGAATGGGCAAAAGATGGTTTGAATGACCAATTGTATATAGTACAAGCCCGACCAGAAACGGTACAAGGAAAAGAAAACAAAAAAATAAGGGAAATCTATTCGCTAAAAAAAGACAAAGGTCAATTACTTGCTCAAGGCATTGCATTAGGTGATAAAATAGCTTCTGGAAAAGCTCGAATTATAATGGACCCAAATTATGGTGACCAATTACAACAAGGAGAAATATTGATTACCGATATTACTAATCCAGATTGGGATCCTATACTGAAAAGAGCATCTGCAATTATAACTAATAAAGGAGGCCGAACAAGCCATGCTGCAATTGTGGCTCGAGAACTTGGAACAATAGCTGTTATTGGTTGTGGAAATGCTACGGAGGCAATTTCAAACGGGCAGCAAGTGACCGTTTCTTGTGCTTCAGGTAAAACAGGCCTGGTTTATGACGGGCTTTTAGAATGGGAAGTTACCAAACAGGATCTAAGTCAATTGGGCATGCCAAAAACAGCTCCTATGCTTATTCTTTCCGATCCTGAGCGCGCTTTTGACCTTAGCCACTATCCAAATAAAGGGGTAGGTTTAATGCGATTAGAATTCGCCATTAGCAATACCATACGTATTCATCCGCTTGCTTTAATAGACTATGAAAAAATACTGGATGAAGAAACCAAAGCAGAAATTGACGAACTGACTAAAGGATATAAAAGCCGTGAAAGCTATTTTGTGGATAAACTTTCAGAGGCCGTTGGCATGGTGGCTGCTGCTTTCTATCCTAAAGATGTGATTATTCGCATGAGCGATTTTAAAAGCAATGAATACGCGAATTTGATAGGTGGAAAATATTTTGAACCGGAGGAAGAGAACCCTATGATAGGTTTAAGAGGTGCATCCAGATATTACAGCAGTTTTTATAGAAAAGGCTTTGCATTGGAATGTGAAGCCATGAAAAAAGTTCGTACGGAAATGGGATTAAGCAATGTGAAGCTAATGATTCCATTTTGCAGGACGGTAGAAGAAGGGGGAATTGTGATAGCTGAAATGGAAATAAATGGCCTGAAGCAAAAAGAAGATGGACTAGAGATCTATGTGATGATAGAAATCCCTTCTAATGTTTTATTGGCAGATGAATTTGCCAAGTTGTTCGATGGCTTTTCAATAGGTTCCAATGATTTGACACAGTTGACTTTGGGTCTTGACAGAGACTCTGAATTAGTAAGTTATTTATTTAAAGAAGAAAATCCTGCAGTAAAGGCACTCATTCGTGAAAGTATTCGTGCAGCCAAACGGAATGGAATAAAAGTGGGATTGTGCGGTCAAGCTCCAAGTGATATGCCTGATTTTGCGAGATTTTTGGTTGAAGAGGGTATTGATAGCATAGCCTTTAATCCGGATGCTCTAATTAAGGGAATTGAAAACATGCTTGAAGCAGAAAAACTTAAACCCATATCCTTATGATTCCTGTAGAAAAATACGGCATAATACTTAGCCCTACCGAAAATGAATTTGAAAACACGGGAGTTTTCAATCCTGGCGTGTACCAAGATGGTAATACCGTTCATATTTATTATAGAGCTGTTCAAAAGGGTAATTTTTCCACTATTGGTTATGCCAAAACTGAAGGCCCTACTAAAATCATCGAAAGATACACTCAACCGCTTATAAAACGAGATTTTGAGTATGAGCAACATGGGGTTGAAGATGCCAGAATTGTAAAAATTGATGATACTTACTATATGACCTATACCGCATACGATGGGGTGAATACTTTGGGGGCCTTGGCCACATCCAGAGATCTTATGCATTTTGAAAAGAAAGGATTAATTACTCCTCGGATAAATTACCATGATTATGAATTTTTTCTAAAAAAATCTAATCAGCAGAAGCTGAATCCAAAATATTTTCAATATTTCAACCTTTTTGCTGAAATAGGACTAGTAGATGATGAATTCAGATACCTAAGAGATAAAGATGTAGTATTGTTTCCAAGAAAGATAAATGGAAAATTTGCCATGCTACACCGAATATGGCCTGGTATTCAAATAGTCTATTTTGAAAATTGGGAAGATTTAACTCAAAATTACTGGGAAGGATATCTGAAAAACCTAACAGACTTTATTGTTATAGATCCCAAAGATGAATTTGAGGTAAACTACATAGGCGGAGGAGGACCGCCTATTGAAACAGACGATGGTTGGCTGATGATTTATCATGGTGTACAAGAGTCTCCAAAAGGAAAGATTTATCATGCCAAAGCAGCCTTGCTTCATCTTGAAAAACCAGAAATTGAAATAGCTCGCTTACCTTATCCGCTTTTCTCTCCAACCAAAGAATGGGAGATGGAAGGTGTTGTAAACAATGTCGTTTTCCCTACTGGTCATGCTCGTTTTGGAAATGAGCTCTACCTATACTATGGTGCGGCAGATAAGCATATTGCGGTGGCAAAACTAGATATAACCGATTTGCTATGTGAACTCAGAAAGCAACCATAACCTAAAATAATCATGGAAACTTCAAAAATGAAAATGTTGATAATAAGTTCCTATCCGCCTCGCCAATGTGGAATAGCTACTTTTACACAAGATATTATCAATTCAATAGCGACAGTTTTTGGCGATAGTCTTCCAATTGAAGTCTGTGCCTTAGAATCTAACCACAATCATTTTAATTATCCCAATGAAGTGAGTTATGTGTTGCAAACTTCCGAATTAGAGGAATATCGCATTCTTGCTGATAAAATAAATGCCCGCACTGATATCGGATTAGTTTGTATACAGCACGAATTTGGATTGTTTGGTGGAGAATATGGCGACTATCTACTTTCTTTTTTGTTGGCACTAAGTAAGCCTATCATAACTGTTTTTCATACTGTTTTGCCCTTTCCCGATGAAAAAAGGCTTAAAAACGTGCAGGCAATTGGTGATTTGTCCAATCGGATAATTGTACTCACTAACCGGTCAAAAGAAATACTGATAGACCGTTATGGCTACCAAAATTCCAAAATAGGTGTGATTCCTCATGGCACCCATATTGTATTATGGGAGGAAAAGGAATTAAATAAATATCAATTGGGGTATAAAGACAATATCATTTTATCCAATTTTGGTTTGTTAAGTGAAAATAAAGGTATAGAAACTGTTTTATACGCATTGCCGGATATCGTTGAAAAATATCCTGAAGTAATCTTTTTGGTCATTGGGAAAACACATCCTGAGGTAGTCAAAAGAGAGGGAGAAAAATACCGCAATAAGCTCAAAAATATCATCAAAGAATCTAAGTTGGAACAGCATGTGGTTTTTATAGATGAATATTTAGCCTTGGATCAATTGTTAAAATATATTTCACTTTCGGACATCTATTTATTTTCTTCAAAAGACCCACATCAGGCAGTCAGTGGAACTTTTGCCTATGCAATGAGTGGAGGTTGTCCAATAATCTCAACCCCTATTCCGCATGCTGTGGAATGTATTGATGATTCTGGAATATTGTTGGAAAAATTTGATGAGCCAAAAGAATTTAGGGATGCATTATTGCAACTCATAGAAAACAAAGAGCTAAGAATTGAAATGGGAAGGAGAGGCTATATCGCTACACATGCCTCTACTTGGGAAAACATAGCCATTCAATATGCTTTAATTTTTGGAGAGCTAACTAATAAAATGGAAGAATTACGATTCAACTTTCCCCCAATCAAGTTAGATCATATCATTAATATGACCACCAAAGTTGGTATGCTTCAATTTTCAAAACTAAGTGAACCAGATGTGGAGTTTGGTTATACTTTGGACGATAACGCAAGAGCATTAGTCTATATAGTTAAATACCATTGCTTTAACAGAGATTGCACTTCCCTGAAATTAGCCTATACCTATTTGGCATTTATTGAAAATATGCAAAGCGGAAATGCAGATTTTATGAATTATATAGATTATGATGGAAATTTCACATCACAAAATGAAGAATCAAACCTTGATGATGCATACGGACGTGTATTTTGGAGTTTAGGATATGTTTTAGGTAAAAAGGAAATACTTCCTATAGATTTCGTTCTAAGAGCGGAAATTCTTTGGGAGAAATCCATCAGTTGGATTCGAGAGATAAATTCTCCAAGAGCCATTGCCTATATTCTGAAAGGACTTTACAAATATCATAAGATAAATCCCGAAGAGCATATAAAAGAACTTACTGTAGAGTTATCCGACAAACTACTGAATTATTACCATGTAAGTGCCAAAGCAAATTGGCACTGGTATGAGGACTATCTATCCTATGCCAATAATATTTTACCAGAGGCCATGATGTATGGCTATTTGGTAACTGGCAATAAAGAATACAAAAAAATAGCGGAGGTAACATTTGATTTTCTCTTGTCGCATTATTTTATGAAAGGACAGATCAAGGTAGTTTCCAAAAAAGGATGGTTCAAAAAGAAAAACGAAAGAGAATTCTACGGGGAGCAACCAATTGAAGTCGTTTCTACCATAGTGACACTTGATTTATTCTATGAAGTAACCGGAAAACATAAGTACAAAAGTCAACTTGAAGTAGCCTTTAGTTGGTTTTTGGGAAATAATCATCTTAATCAGATTATGTACAACACGAAAAATGGCGCCTCATATGATGGGCTTGAAAATACAGAAGTCAACATAAATCAAGGGGCAGAATCTGCTTTATGTTTCTTCAATGCTCAAATGATCATGGAAAAATATTTAAAGAAACAATCTGCTCACAAAACAAAAATCGCCCCTAAAAAGCGGCTATTTGAAAGCGAATTGCAATTAAATAATTACATGCTATCTCAAAACGGCAAACAAACAAATGAATGGAAGCAGAATGTAGAAGCAAAGTAATTAGGATGAATTCAAGGGTTCATGAAGTCTGATTTATACTCAATATATAAATTAAGATAGATAAGATTTAACTGGAGATTTTGATTGACTGAAATTATTAATTCCAAAATATGAAAACGATTAATAAAGTATTGCTCCTCACCGACTTTTCGGATGTTGCCAATAATGCAGTTGATTATGCAATACAAATAGCTAAAAAAACAAAAGCAGAAATAGAGGTTTTACACCTTATTTCTACCCCTGTAGATTGGGTTAAGCTTACATTAGATAAAGAGAAGATGTTCCCTGAAACAAAGGCTGAAATTGGAATTGCAAAATCAAAACTGACTGAATTATTAAAGCAGTTCACAGATCAAGGAATAAAGGCAACAAAAACAATAGTCTATAATGTGGGGACACAAAATATATCACAATTTATAAAAGAAGAAAAATATAATTTGATTGTTATGGGATCTCATGGCATTAAAGGAATCATAGATTTTGCAGTGGGATCAAATGTCATTAATGTTATTCGAAATACACAAATTCCTATCTTAGTCGTAAAAACACCACTAAAAAAAGATTCACTTAATCGCATTGTGATGTCTTCTACTTTTGATGAAAAACAGCGGTCTTACTTTGAAAAAATGATAAGCTATGCGAATGACTTAGATGCAAAGATCGACTTACTTTATATCAATACACCTTATCATTTCAAGGAATCTAGTGAAATTGATCAAATGCTTAATTTATTTGATAAAGATTGTCCTGACAATACGTGCAATAAACATCATGTAGATGCATTTAATGAGGAAAGAGGTGTTCAATTTTTTATGGAAAAATCCGATGCTGATCTTTTTGCTATAGCCACTGAACGTAAGTCGAAATTTTCACATTTCTTTTCTTTAAGTTTAACTGAAGCTATTATCAATCATCTCCAAATACCTGTATTGATTTTTCACGTATAAAGTAATAACTAGACTAATTGAGTAATAACTATTTGTATTAAAAATAATGTAGCAATAACAGGACAATAGGTATACTTGAAAGCTGATAGTGAAAATTAATAGTAAAGATTCTAATAATTGATATATGGAATTTATAGATTATTATAAGATTTTAGGGTTATCTAAAAAAGCTACGAAAAATGAAATAAAAGCGGCTTATCGTAAGCTAGCGAGAAAGTATCATCCTGATTTAAATCCTAATAATAAGGAAGCAGAAAAGAAATTTAAAGCAATAAATGAAGCTAATGAGGTTTTAAGCGACCCTGAAAAACGGAAGAAATACGATGAGTTCGGAAAGGATTGGAAACACGCAGATGAGTTTAAAAAAGCTCGTCAGCAGCAAAATCAAGAATCACAATTTAGTAGGGAAACATATTCGGATTTTGGTGGATTTTCAGGAGATTTTTCCGATTTCTTTGAATCAATGTTTGGTGGTGGAGGAAGAAGAACCCAGCAAACAAAATTTAGAGGACAGGATTTAAAAGCTGAACTACATCTAAAAGTAACAGATGTTTATAAATCACAAAAGCAAACACTAACCATTAATGGAAAGAATATTCGTTTAACAATTCCTGCAGGCATTGAAAACGGTCAAACCATAAAAATAAACGGTTACGGCTCCCCAGGTGTTAATGGTGGTCCTAATGGAGATTTATACATTACCTTTTCAATAAAGAATGATACCCAATTTAAAAGACAAGGAAGTAATTTATATACAACTGCTGAACTAGACCTATATACTGCACTGCTTGGTGGCGAAGCATTGATTGATACATTTGATGGCAAAGTGAAACTTAAAGTTGCTCCAGGTACTCAATCCGGTAAAAAAATAAAATTAAAAGGCAAAGGCTTTCCTGTTTACAAAAGGGAAAATGAATTTGGGGATTTGTATGTTACCTATCAAGTGAAAATTCCTACAAATCTATCAACCAAGGAAAAAGAACTATTTAGAGAATTAAAAGAAATTAGGGAAAATGGAAACTGATAATTTGATACTCCTTGAAAAATGTTGCTCAAAATTAGAAATTGAGTATTCATTTATTAATAATTTGAATGAAAGTGGATTAATAGAAATAATTCTAATAGAAAATGAACAGTATATTTCTAATGAACATTTAAAAAGGCTTGAACGTGCAATACAATTTCATTACGGACTTAATATCAATGTAGAAGGTATTGATGTCATTCATAATCTGCTAACACAAATCGATGATTTACAAGAGGAATTAAGGATTGCAAAAAATAAACTGAATTTATTGGAATTGGATTAATCTGAACTGTATGTGGAAGATTAAAATACTTATAATTAATCTTTTAAACACCTCTATTCATTTTTTCGGCTATAAAAAAAAATAACACTTTTTAAAATGTTAGCCTTAAACCCGAATTCCAATAGAACCCATTTTTAAGTTCTTCTTCATAAGTACCTTGGTCTGTTACTATAGTGGAAGGATTTTTAGGAAACGTCCATGTTGTGGCGGCAAATAAACGGATTTTACCCATTTTATAGCTTACCTGTACATCGGCTTCATAATCTAATATTTGAAATTTTTCTGATTCTAAAATTTGGGAATTTTGGATTGGTTGTGAAGTGCCACCCTTTCCTTTCCCCTTTCCAGCACCTGTTTGCTCATTTCTCATGGTATAATACTCATTATAATATTTTTGCGAACCAGCATTGATATAAACTGCAGGAGTTATTCGCAATTTATTTCTTATGGCATAGAAAGTTCTATTAATCTCTGCCCCCATAAATACATCGGTGCCTTCGCTAAAGCCCAAACTAACATCTGCAAAAATCATAAAGGCAGAAAAGTCATAACCTCCATGTACATTCACAAAAGTGCTCATTTCAGCTTGGACAACATAACTCAAGTCATTGAAAAAGTACTGAGAAATTGAAATGCCAGCAGCGAATTTACTTCCATAGTAATCATAGCCCCCAGTAAAAGTGTATAAATCAACCCTACCTTCTCCAGAAGTGGTCAAATATGACAAAGCTGAACGAATTGAAAGACCAGACTTGTGATAATACCCTAGCGATGGTGATAAATAGGGGGCCTTTGCTGAATCAGATCTGCCCATGAAATAATAATCGCTCGTGTATAGAATGCCAATCCTTAATTCAGATTTATCAGATGTTGAATCTTGTATATGAGATTTTTTAGATTGAGCGTTTATCTCATGCAAACAAAGAAATACGTTCAAAAAAGTAAGCAAAAAGATAATATTCAAAAGTTTCATGACAACAAACTAAAAGTTATTTAATAATCATTAGCGCTTAGTTAACTTGAAAAACTGTAGCACGAACTACCCTATTAATGTAGTCGTGTTACAGTTTTTGTTGAATGGGACTTAGTTATTCTTTTTTCCTTTTCTAGTTCCCATTTTACCTTTCATATTTTCCTTATTTGACCTATCCATATTGCGTTTCATCATTTTGTCTCTGAAGCGATCTTGCGATTCATAGCGTTTGCCTTCCATGTCCAAACATTCGCCATCTTTCAATTGGAGTCTTTTTCGGTCTCTTAATTCTACACTTCCATCAGGTTTTACAAGTGTCCCGTTTTCAAGAGTGAGTTGCTCTCGAAGTTGCGTACGTTCATTGTTCTGAACTCGGTACATTTGACCATTTTGAAACATTAGATGTTCTTGAGCCATTGCTTTTTCCCTGTTTTGCATTTGCTGACGAAACTGCATTTGAGAAGCATAACGGTTACCTTCCATGTCCAAACATTCGCCATTTTTTAGCCTCATTTGCTTTTGATTTTGCAATTGAAAACTGCCATCAGGATTTACGACTCCCCCATTTTTTAGCTTAAGCTGTTCTTGAAGTTGAATCTGTTCCTGATCTTTAATTTGATACATTTTGCCATCTTGCATCATAAGATGTTCCTGAAGTCGGGTTTGATCCCGATCTTGAGCTAGCAATGAAACAGCAAACATCATCATGATTGCTGCTAATTGAATTATCCTTTTCATAACTGTTTTTATTATAATTAATCATTTATTAAACTCTCTTTCTTAATCCACTTTCATAGCCAACCGCATTACTATCTTCTTTTTAAGGAGATTTTATTTTAAAAAGTGGCTTTATTTCTCACCCACAAATGACGCTAAAAACAGTATCAAAAAATATGATATAATTCTTAACCTATCATGTATTTTATCATTGAATACTTCTATCTAGTACACTCATTTTCAATGGTTTTATCTGAATCTATAATTTAATTGTATGCTCTTATTTAACATTGTTTGATTAAGCTAAAAATTGAGTATAAAGGAGGGATTAAAATATTCTCACCCCCCTGATCTTGATCTTGAGTTGGTATTACTTGACCGGCTTCTTGGAACAGGCGTAGTACTTCTAGTCCTTGGCACGGTAGGTTGTGTTCTAAAATTTGACCTTTCCCATGTGCGCTGATGTAAATCTCTAGCACGATTAATTTCATAAATTCGGGTTGTGTTAGTCGGTCTACTAATATTTCTATTGTAAAATGTGTTTCTGCTTGTAATGGTATTTCTTGTTTCACCATTAAGATTAGGATATCTTCGGCTGTTCTCTCTTAGGTAAACATCCCTGTCAGCAGTTGTAGCGGGTCTTTTCTCTAATCTTCTTTGATAATCTTGCTCAAACCGTCCATACTCTTTAAATCTTTCTACTCGTCTGCTGTCATCAGCTATCAATTCCCTCACTAATCGGCTTGAGCTTCTCTTCTCCCATTCCCTAACAGCCGAACTAAAGCCAGTTCTGTCTATTCTGGGTGACCGCTTATAATGACGAATAACATAATCACTAAAATAAGGATATAAGTAATGATGGTAAGGATAAGAAAAATACCAACTCATAAAGAAATAAGAAGGCATTCCTACGATTATAATCGAGTTTTCCGTTCCGTAATAATAGCCCCAATGATACCAATAGGGATACCAGTACCAATAACTTGCAGGGTACCAATAAGGGTATCCAAACCAGAAGGGATAATGATGGTAAACATAAACTCTTTCTTCTAACGGCTGATTAGTTTCATTTTCTACATTGCTTTTTTGATCAACTCCCGAATAAAGAGGGTCATTTTCAACTTCTGCATTTTCATTTAAAAATTCATTTGATATTTTTTCAAACTCTTGCATTACTCCTGGATTTTCAGCTAAGCCTTTTTCCCATTCCTCCACTTCTTCAGCATATCTTTTGGATGCTTCTGTTTGAATTGAATCTGCAATTTTATTAACCAAAAGAGGATCTTTACTGTAATATTCCCCTACTAAAATGGTCAATTCTAGATTATCCGAAAGCAAATGAATAATTTCTGGGTTCTTGAGCAATGTCTTAAAAGACTCTTGACTTTTCATTGGGTATTCTTCCAGAATTTTTTCAATGCTTTCCTGGGCTTCAATAGAGAGGGCATTAATTTTCTCCAATGTGGAAAAATGATTTGTGCCTAATTCTAGGGCAGTATTATGAATAGATTGAGGATAGTTGCTAATAATTCCCGAGAATTCTTCCTTATTTTTTGGCTCTTTAATTACGATTTTTTCAATTAAGCCGTCATATTTTGTTAGCTCCCAGAATTTTCTCTGCTCCTCCTCCGAAAAATTCACTATAATCGAATTGAATTCTTCCCCTATCGATTTTTGTATGCTATTTAATTTTACCAATAGAACCGGCTGGAGGGTGCTTTCCAATATGGCACTTCTTATCGGTTCAGGGTAAAGCGAAAGGGCTTCTACAGCTTCCTGCCTTTCATAAAGCAGATCAACGGATTGTTTGTCCAAATCTTGGGAATTGACCAAGTTAATGATGAACAATTGAGCTAGAAAAATTAGAATAAGCTTTTTCATTTTAAGTGGATTTAAGGAAGTCTGATTATTTTATTGTTTTTCGAATCTGCCACTTTTTTCAACTATTTTAATTCTAAATACAATGGCTCTTTTTTCCTTTTCAACATTGATAGGAACACCAGGTAAATCTTGAGGTTTTAAGGTTTCGCTTGTCATTATGGGATTCATTTTATCCATAATAATATTTAATGCTTTTTCTTTTTCTATATCCTCTGAAATCTCTTCGTATTTACCGCATAAAATTACACTGCGCCAGTTTACCATATTTTCTATGATATCCACTTGAAAGCATACTTCCTTATTTTCACGCATCAAGTCAACTTTCAAACCCTCCCTAGAACGGGAATAAATGTAGGGTTCTTCGAATGCATACCCTATCGGAACAATGTAGGGCTTGCTATTGCCGTAACAGCCAATTCTTCCAATGAATTGTGTTTGCAGCACATCATTTATTTGTCTTTCTGTAAGTTCACCAAGCATTGCATATAAACTTTAAAAACAAAAGCGGGAAGTTATTTTCCCGCTTTAGAACCAATGACAGTTTATTACCTTTTACAATTTTTATTCTGTCATGATTTGCACAACTAGAGGCTATTTCCCAATATCAGATTATTTCTGTTGTTCGACATTACAGTTTTATAGCCTTTTAAAGCATTATTTTCTATATGCCTATACGGGATTAAGACTTTCATTATGTTATACCAAAGCTAGGCATAAACCACTATTCAAATCCATGACAAAATTATGCTATGCCTTAGATTTTTGTCATTAATTATAAGTTACAGGAATTTGAGAAACTGCTTTTTCTCATAAATTCCTTACATAAATGTAATTTATATTAAGAAATGAAATTAGATGATTTCATGTTATGAAAAGAAAGGAAAATATAGTGGAATAGAAGTGATAAAAATCTTTATGCTCAAGAATAGGAGTCATAATATTATTTCAAATTATTTATCAAATTTGATTACAGATGAAGATTTACAGCAATGATGATAATAGTAATGGGTTTGCCAGGTTCAGGCAAAAGTTTTTTTGCCCAACATTTAGCTAAAGCTTTAAATGCTGAATATTTAAGTAGTGATCGTGTTAGGAGCACACTTAAAATGAGTGGCAAATATAGCTTGAATGACAAACTATATGTATACGAATGGTTAGCTAATCTTGCAGAAGGAGCAATAGATAGAAAAGCTAATGTAGTGGTAGATGCTACCTTCTATTTGCAGCAAACCAGAGAACTTTTTTTGGAAATTGCTAGAAGACGAAATATAGACATAAAATGTATCTTAATTCAGGCTTCAGAAACTGTAATTAAAAAACGGCTAGAACAGCCCCGAAAAGAAAGTGAAGCTGATTATCAGGTGTACAAGAAAATCAAAAAAGAATATGAGAATATCGATATTCCTTGTCTCCGACTTACTTCTAAATCCGATAATATCGATTTAATGTTAGAATTAGCACAAGAATTTATTGAAACCAAGAAAAATGAGTCCGTCTGAGATCCAACAATTGGCAACAAAAGGAAGCTTTAAAAAAAAGCTAATTCAAGCTTCCATTATGGAAACCCATATTTCTTGGGTTTTATTGAGTAAAGACTTTGTTTTCAAAATCAAGAAACCAGTTAAACTTTCTTTTCTTAATTTCTCTTCACTGTCTTTAAGAAGACATTATTGTTTGCGAGAATTATACTTAAACCAATCCTACTCAGATATTTATTTGGATGTTTTGCCAATCAGGAAAGAAGATAATAATTGGATCATAGGGGAAGGAAATGGTGACACTATAGATTATGCTGTCCGAATGAAACGTCAACAAAATGATAAGAAAATGGATGTTTTGCTCAATGATGGTAAGCTCAACCAAATGCATATTGAAGAACTGGCAAAAATGTTGTCAAAGATACATCGGGAGGCAGAGATCATGATTCCAGATTTTAATTTGGCTAATCTGCAGGAATTGTTTAATGGAATTGGTGATATGAAACCTTTCGTCTTAAAGTATTTCAATGAGCGGGATGCTAATTTAATTGATAGGTCAATTGCATGGAGCAATAAATTTCTGGATAGCCATAAGGTAAGAATGAAGCAGAGAGCCCAACAGGGCTTCATAAGATTGCTCCATGGTGATCTCCATTGTGGGAATGTATTTATTTCGAATCCCCCCGTAATTTTTGATTGTATAGAATTTGACGATAGCTTAAGAGAAATTGATTTATTAAGTGAAATTGGTTTTCTATGCATGGATATTGAAGCAAATGATGCGCCTCAATTGAGTGATTATTTTGTAGAAAAATACAATAGACAATTGAATGTTATTCAAACTGACGAGGACTTTGAAATACTTCATTATTATAAATGCTTTAGAGCCACTATCAGGGCAAGAGTATTCATGATAAGTGCAGAGCAACAGCAAAACTCTGATAAACTTAAGGAAGAGCTTATAAAAGCCAAAACCTATCTTAGATTGTTAAAAACCTATATTCCTTCAAAAGTATTCATTAATTGAAAAATCATGAGTTTCCTACTATTGCTTTAAAGTTAATCTTATTTAAATAATCGCCTTCTTTAATTTCTGCATGTCCCGAATACTAATGCCATGATGATGGATTTCAATTACCCCTTCTTCTTTGAAATCAGCTAAGGTTCTGTTAAGCGATTCAGTAGCCGTTCCTACTAAATCAGCTATATCTTTACGAGCGATCGTAATCAGGAAATTCTCATCTTCTGAATTTTGAAACTGCTCATGCAATTGAAGCAAAGCACTTGCAGTCCGTTGCCTGATGGAAAAATAAGCTAGTTCCAACATTCGCTCTTCACTTTTCATAAGGCCTCTGGAAAGAATCTTCATAAACTCAACCGCTATTTCTTTATTACTGCATATTGCATTTAAGAATTCCTGCTTGGGAATGAGGGCAATTTCAGCATCTTCCATAACAATGGCACTTTCCGTATGGGTTACCTCTTCAAGCAAAGAGACATATCCCAAAAAGCTGCCTGCTTTTACAAAACCAGTTACCAGTTCTTTCCCATCTCTGGTAGATTTATATGTTTTTATTAATCCTTGTTTTAAAAAGTAAACTTCATGGGGCTGTCGGTCTTCCACATAGATCAATTCCTTTTTCTTGAATAATTTGCTGGTTTTGTTCTCTGTTAATTTTAATAATTCTTTTAGCTGACGACCACTATAGTTGATACCATCTGTTCCAAATGAACTCTCCAGAAATGATGTTTTTAATACATTATTTTTGTAAAGGCGTTTTTCAATAACATTAAGCAAATCAAGTCCTTCAAATGGCTTGGTAATATAGTCATCGGCCCCAAGGTTCATTCCAGTTCTAAAATCAGATTTTTCAGCTTTTGCGGTTAGAAAAATGAAGGGAATATCAGATGTTTTTTTATCCTTACTCAAGATATGCAATACACCATAGCCATCAAGTTCAGGCATGATAATGTCACACAAAATGAGATCAGGAATATTTTGTTGAGCCAAAACAACTCCTTCTTTTCCATTTGATGCGGCTAAAATTTCATAGTTGGCAAGTCTCAATATATCGGAAATATTTTCCCTCATTTCAATATTGTCTTCGATAACAAGTATTTTCTGGCTCATCTCAACTTCATTTTAAATTTTTAATAGTGGGTCATCATTTGAAACAGTAATTGTAGGCAGTTCTATTATAAAGACACTTCCCTCATTTAATTTGCTTTTGCAGTGTATAACCCCATCTAAAAGGCTTACATATTTTTTAACTATATTAAGTCCTAGGCCCGTACCTTGAATATAAGAAGCATTATTTGCCCTAAAAAAACGTTTGAATATATAGGGCAAATCTTCTTCAGGAATACCAATCCCATAATCTTGCACTTTAATAATCAATTTTTCTGATTCCACAGTAGAACTGATTTGGATTAAACCATCCTCTTTAGAGTATTTTAACGCATTTGAAAGCACATTGAGCACTATATTTCTAAGTATTTTTTTATCGGTTTCTATAGTTTTAACACCATTATGCTCATATTCCAAAACCTGTGAGATTTGTTTTTGAAGACTCATTTCATTTTTGATGTCGAGCAAGTAGGATTGAACGTCTATCAAGGAATAGTTTGTTTCTACTTTTCCTTCTTCCAGTTTACTTAATGAAAGAAAATCATTTAAAATTTCGGTTAAATTATTGACCGATTTATTGATTCGAGTAATATGTGAATCTTTAACTTTCTCATAATTCGCCCCTTTATAGTTTTTAAGCAAATAAGCAGAGGTAAGAATAGTACTGAGCGGTGTGCGGAATTCATGCGAAGCTGTGGAGACAAATCTCGATTTCAATTTGCCTAATTCCTTTTCGCGTTCAAGATTTTTGATTAAAGTAAGTTCATTTCTTTTTGCAGAAGTGATGTTGGTAATAACGATTAAAATTTTGTCAATTGAATTATTAACTTCTGGTAGCGGTACAGCTTTAACATTATAAAAATTATTCTTGATCAATACTTCAAAAGTGACTGTTTCACCTCTAAAACTCTTTTTAAGCTCTGTTTCAACGGCAATTTTTTCCGAAGTATGGAGATTATCAAATACTTTCCCTTCCAAGAAAATTGCCTTATCAAGTCCTTCCTCATATAGTCCAGTTCCATTTACCAGTAAATAATTCAGCTCTTTGTTCATAATACCAATAATACCGTTTGGAAAGTGGCGCGCCATGGCTTCATATAACCGCTGGCTATTCACTAAATTTTTCTCAGCTATTTCTCTAGCTGCTATTTCATTTTGAAGTTCCGCATTCGATGCCTCCATTATTTTATAAGCTTCAGAAAGTTTTTTGGTTCTGTCTTGTACTCTTGCTTCCAGCTCTTCATTTAGGCGATTGATTTTAGTGATGTTTTGTTGCCTTTCAGTAATATCAGTAATAAAAGAAATTACCATCAATTCATTATCTTCCCTAAAATGACCTAAACTGATTTCTGCTATAAATTCTTTCCCGTCTTTTCTTATGCCAAATAATTCTAAGTCTGTCCCAGCCGGTCGATTCTTTGGTGAAACAGAATATCTTTTTCTGTGATTTTGGTGTAATTTTGTGAAACGTTCAGGTATTAGCATTTCAATTTTTTTCCCTTCCAGCTCATTTTTTTTATAAGCGAATAATTCCAATGCAGTTGGATTTGCCATTAGAATTACCCCTTCCCCATTGGTCACAATTATCCCTTCAGCGGCATTTTCAAAAATAGCTTTTAAATGTTTTTTGGCTTTACGTTCATTTTTTAAAGTATATCTGTACCAAACACTAAAACAAACTATCATCCAAACAGCAATTCCGGCCAGTATTCTATTATTGGTCAAGATTGGTTTCCCGTTAAAATCAGAAAATAAATAACCAGCAATAATGAATATAGTGATTATTGCACCTATGAAAACGGCATATCTTTTACTTTCTGATAATAATAATATAAATGGAAGGACAATTATATAGGCTATAGTGATAAGACCCTGATCTGGTCTAAGCTCATATAAAAACATTCCAAATAGCAGGATTACAGGGGCTAAAAGCAGTACGGAGTTGCGGTATGATAGATTTAAATTTCCCCTCATTTCGGATGTCAAAGACTATTCTAATTTACGATTTTTTCTATAGTCTTAACAAAAGTATTTTTTACTGATGGAATATATTATGACAATTGTTTTAGTTCTAAGTGATATTTATCATCATGAAGGGCAAAATCATAATAACGCAAAAGTGGATTTCATTTACTCTTTACAGGATACACAAATTGCAAAGTTCGTACAGAATAAAAGTCATAACAAAAATGCATATACGAGACGATAGATATCATGGAAATTGTTGCTGATTTAAGATAGCTTGCTAAAGTAAATCAAATATTACGGCAATGAATACAATAAAAGCAGTTTTAGGAATAATGGCAGGAATGGCCACGGGTGCAGTAATTGGTGTTTTGTTTGCCCCTGAAAAGGGTAAGGATACTCGAAAAAAAATGATCAAAAGGAGTACAGATTTGAGTGATGCCATAGACGAAAGAATTGAATCCAAATTTGAAGAATATGAGAGCAAACTGGATGAAATGGTGAAAGACTTAACTGGAAGAATCTCTCCACTTACAAATGCTAAAAATGAACACCGCAAAAAGGAACATGTTAATTGATATCTGATAGAATTCTTTCAGAATTTGAAATTTTTGTATTCTAGAGTCAAAGTAATGTCGTTAAGTCAGCATTAAATACACCTTATCCGTCTACAACGGAAGAGGGGATAATGTCTATACTTAACGACATTCAATCTTTTGGCAAAAATGTTGTGAATAGTTTATTTTTCCTTTTTACGGAAATATCGCCTTAGAAAAATACTGTGCTTTAAAGCCTCCATATTTTGGTTGAACCCATCGGATCCCATGCGGATATTTTCCATACTTTTATTAAGGTCATGCATGAAAACAGTATCCATAAGCAATGTGCCAATTGCGCCTTCACCTTTTTGTATCTTACTGGAGACCACTTTTAAATCTCCTGTTATAAAGGCCAAACTATCGGAAATTTCTTCAATGTTGACAATCGTTTGTTCAAGTTTATTACTTAGTGTACTTTCAGTCAATAAGGCTCCCAAAGTGCCTTTCCCCTCACTTATACCTTTCACAATATTGGATAAATCACCTGTGATAATGGCCGACTTTTGACTAGTCATTTTAATTTCTACAATGGCTTCTCTTACATTTTCAGAAATCACTGTATCAGCCAGAATGCTCCACAGGCTATTTTCGCTATTTAATTTCTCAGAAATCTCCTTTAAATTTTTAACTATTAATGCCACATCCTCATTGGTGCGATTAAGTGTATGCATCATTTGATCCGTAGCAACTGGTTCTATTGTTCTTAACAAATCTCCATCCTCAACCATTTCAGACTGTTGATTATACAGGTTTATATTTACCAACTTATTGCCCATTAGTCCCTCAGTACCAATACTAGCTATAGCGTTTTTCTTGATATATTTCTGAGCATCTTTCCTTATGACCATTATAACTCTAATACTTGAATCGCTAATGATCTTAACGCTTTCCACAGTACCGATATTAATTCCCGAAAAATGAACATTATTACCCGTCATCAATCCATTTATATTCTTAAAATCAGCTATTACCCTGATTTTTGAACCAAAAAGGTTTTGATTACTTCCAATGGTGTATAAAGCAGTGATAAGAAGAATTGTTCCTATGAACACAAGGATTCCCAATCTTACGTTTTTTGATTTTTGATTTTTCATGGTAGTCTCATTCAAAAAATGATTTTACTTTAGGGTCTTTTGATTTTATGAGTTCGCTATAGGTTCCCTCATCATAACATTTACCGTCAATCAGCATGAATATCCTGTTTGCCACTATTTTTATTCCATATATATCATGCGAGATGATGATGGCTGAAGTATTGTACTTTTCTTGTATGTCCAACATCAAATGGCTAATTTCTTTGCCTGTAATAGGGTCAAGCCCAGTAGTGGGTTCATCATAAAGTATAATATCTGGCTTCAATATTAAGGTTCTCGCCAGTGCGATACGCTTCTTCATACCACCCGATAATTCAGAAGGCATCATGGCTTCTGTTTCAGGTAATCCCACATTAGTCAGTGCCTCATGTACTAATTCATCTACTTCATCCTTACTTTTCTCTATCCCATGTCTTCTCAATGGAAACTCCAGATTTTCTCGGACCGACATAGAATCATAAAGTGCATTACTCTGAAATAGAAAGCCTGTCTTCCTGCGAATATCATAAAGCTCATCACTATCTAGGTAGGTCACCTCTTGCCCAAGTACCTTAATACTTCCGGAATCAGGTTTTATTAAGCCAATAATACATTTAATTAATACTGATTTTCCAGAACCTGATTTACCCAATACTGTTAAATTCTCACCTTTATATAAGTTCAAATTCAAATCACGCAAAACATGATTATCCCCGAAGGATAAATTCAGCCCTTCTATGGTGATCATTGGTTTTAATGAATTTCCTTGGTCTATATAGCTCCTACCTTTTGACATATATTGTTTAAGTCAAGCCTAAAACATCGGTAATTTGAACAGCTAGTAAATCAAGGATGAAGACAAGAAATGATGAAATCACTACAGCTGAATTAGCCGATTGTCCTACACCTTCTGTGCCCTTTTTTGAATTAAACCCTTTATAACAACCTATAATACCAATGGCAAAGCCGAAGAAAAATGTTTTGATTACAGCAGGAATAACATCGCTGTACCGCAGAGTTTGAAATACTTGGGACCAATATAAATCCCAACTCACAACTCCTTGAATATTTGCACCCAAATAAGCTCCGTATAGTGAAATTGCATTCGCAAAAATAGCCAATAAAGGCACCATTAAAGTAGTAGCCATTACCCTGGTTACCACCAAATATTTATAAGGATTGGTACCGGAAACTTCCATAGCATCTATTTGCTCAGTAACTTTCATAGAACCAAGTTCTGCTCCAATACCCGAACCAATTTTTCCAGCGCAAATAAGCGCGGTAATGACCGGTGCAATTTCTCTGACTATTGAAACAGCCGTCATTTTGGGTAGCCAAGCCTCGGCTCCAAAATCTACAAGTGTTGGTCTGGATTGAATAGTAATAACCAAGCCCATAATAAAGGCTGTAACACCAATTAATAGAAGGGACATATAGCCTATATAAAAACATTGCCTTAGAAATTCTTGGAATTCGAAACGTGGCTTAAACAACTCTTGGAAAAACCGACCACTAAAACGGGCTATTTCTCCGACTTCATTCAAAGCTTTTTCAATATTTGTGAGTTGTTTCATTTGGTTTGTTTTCTTTCTTTCAGATAGTTGAAAGGTATTTTTCTTCTATCATTTAAGGAAGTTAGTATATATTTCACCTAGGATGCATGACGAAAATCACTGTTTTTTTTGATATTTATCTTAAATTATTGGCATTTAAGAAAAAATGGTAGTTCTGTGATTGCTAAAAAATGAGAATAGGGTATAAAAAAATAGAACTGCTTCATATCCAGTTAGAAACAGTCCTATTTTTTGTGCTTCAAAAAGCTATGCAACTTTAATTTCCTTTTTAGGAAGTGCTTTTTCCACCTCTTTTTTTGGAACTTTGATTTTCAAAATACCATCCACATATGAAGCTTCAGATTTGTCAAATTTCACACTTTTAGGAAGGGCGAAAGATCTACTAAACGAACTGCTGCTAAACTCCTTTCTGGTGAAGTGCTCTGATTCTTCAATCCTTTCATCCTCTTTCTCAGCACTGATGGTCATAATATCGTTTTCAATAGTCACATGGAAATCCTTTTTATTGAATCCCGGTGCTGCCAGTTCGATATTGAATTCTTTTCCGTTTTCCTTGATGTTCACTGAGGGAATATTTCTGTCACTGCCTAAGTTTAACCATCCAGGTCCAAATGCACGATCATTGTCAAAAAAATCTGACAATAAAGTAGGGAAAAAGTCCCCATTCTTTTTTTCACTAATTAGTTTCATGGCTTTTATATTTAAGAGTTTGTAATTATTAACTACCATAAATTTAGTGCTGGATCGCTTAAGGAAAAATGACCTAAATAGTCAATGAATTAGATTTTTATCACTATGATGAAAAATTGAAATGTATGTAGTCTTAGTTCAAAAATGAGCTTTCAACCATTTCATTTTAGTTTTCAATCTATTTTATATGCTTTATTAAACAAATTCATAATTTACAACTAAGTAAAAATTAAACTTTATAGAAACCATATTTATCGAAATAAAATATGGCTTCATGGAAAATACTCAATATTAATTGATGAAAGCGCAAACATTGAAAATGAACAATTCATTCTATTCGAACAACAAAATTGAAAGCGTATGCCAATATTTACTATTGTTTATAATGACAATTCAACCAAAAAGATAAAAGCAGAAAGTAAAGATGAACTGATAAGAGATTTCAGTTTGAACGATCCTACATCTTTTCAAGAGGACGTAAAAGAAATACGTTGGGAGGAAAGTAATTATTGTTGCGTGGAATGTATTTCAAGTGGAAAAATCAGCAAAAATTCAACTGTAGAAAACAATTAAGATTTAACTTCTAAGAAAGCTGGTGGGGTATTAAAAAAATTTATTCTACTATAATTGATTTAGTCTTATTATACTGAGAACTACCAGCCTCCACTATAAAAAATTTAGGGCTATAATATCTTAAATCATACTCTTTTGTAAAAAGACCTGATTCTGACACTGTTTCTTGTTTAATCAAATTCCCGATTAAATCATAGATTTTGATTGTAGTAGATTTATCATTTTCCTTATAAAAGCTAATAGTGAACTTTCCAGCTTCTGTCTTCTTTAATTTAAAATCAAATTCAGGATTAACCAATAACTTCTTTGGATAATTAACCCTTCCTTCCCTTTCTACGTCTTCCACATCCACACTATCTCTTGTGCTGTTTTGAGCATTGGAAAAGGATATTGAAAAGTAAAAAATAGAAAGTATAAGTAAAACTCTTGTCATATTTAAAGGCGGTAATTATTCTTTGTTAAATTTTTCTAGTACAAAATCTTTGCCATTAAAAGATGCAAAAGTATTATAATTAACCCACTCCCCTAAATTTATATAGCGAGAATTTTCACTTACCTCCAAATCGAGTGGTAAATGTCTATGCCCAAATACATAGAAATCATGATGATTATCTTTCTCAATTTCTTTAGAGTAGGTCCATAACCATTCTCCTTTTCCTAGAAAACTATCAGTCTCATCAGTAGTGCTACTTATTCTACTGCTAGCAGACCATTTATTGGCAATACTAATTCCTAAATCAGGATGAATTTGCCTGAAAAGCCATTGACAAAATTTATTAGCAAATACCTTTTTAAGAAACTTATATTGTTTATCCCCTGGTCCTAATCCATCTCCATGCCCTATGAGGATTTTCTTATCATCAGTCATTAAAGTGATAGGCTCTCGAAAAACTTCAATACCTAATTCTTCTTTAAAATAACCAAACATCCACATGTCATGATTGCCAGTAAATAAATAAATCGGTAAGCCAGAATCAGCTAGTTCTGCCAATTTGCCTTGAAAGCGAATAAAGCCTTTGGGAATTACTTTTTTATACTCATGCCAGAAATCGAATATATCACCTACCAAAAACAAAGCTGCCGCATCCGTTTGAATTTGCTCCATCCAACGGACAATTCTTTCTTCTCTTAAATGACTCTCTTTTAGGTTGGGCGCACCTAAATGAAAATCTGAAGCGAAATAAATTTTCTTTCCTACTGGTATGTCTAGTTTAAGGGTTTTCATTCTTGATCACAAAGCTAAAAAAAGCATATTAAAACCTTTCTTTTTTTATCATTTTAGAAAAGAAAACTTTGGTATAATTAATTTTATAAGCCAAAAAAAAGCTGAACCTTTTAAAAGATTCAGCTTTGGTTCTTGTCAATTAAATACCTTATTTACCTAAGAAAGAACTTAGCATCCAATGATGCTTCTCCATATCCTGAATAAAAGTATTCAGCATATCTTCAGTACCTACATCACCTATATCTATTGCTGCGTTCATAGCATCTGTTAGGTATGAAAGTAAAATTTGATAATCCTTAAGAATCTCTTGGACCATTTCTTCTGCAGCTAAATCAGTTGGAGACTCTTTAATATTAGAGTGTTCCATATAATCACTGATATTGCTAAGTGGCGTATGTCCAAAAACTCTAATTCTTTCAGCTATTTCATCTATGCTTTCTTTGGCGATATCATATCTTTCTTCAAATTGCTCATGTAAGTCAAAGAAATCAGCACCTTTTACATTCCAGTGAAAATTTCTTAATTTCTGATAATGAAGATGATAATTCGCTAACAGAGAATTCATTACCTCCACTAGCCTTTCAGTTTCTGATTTGTCAAAACCTAATTTTCTATATCTTTTTTCTGCTGTTGTACTCATATATTTATTTCTTTACTTCTATTTTAATTAAAAATAAATTCTAAAAGATCAGCTGAAATTAATTTTTGTAGTTAACTGATTCTTTTAATTGATCAATTGTTTCTTTTCCTTTACTAGAAACGCTATCAATTTCTTTATTTAAAGTTGATTTTAATTCATCGATTTTTTTCATCGAATCTTTGTAAGATTTATCAACGTTCTTTTTCAATTTTTTTCTGGTCTTATCTCCTTTTTCAGGTGCATATAATAAGCCAGCAACTGCTCCTGCTAACAATCCTAAACTAAATCCTGTCAAAATTTTTACTCCGTTATTCATAGCGATATAATTTTAAGTTTTTATTTATTGTCTACTTACTATAACCAGTTAAAAAATAAAATGTTACATTTTTTGACATTTTTAACTTAGAATTGTTAATATTGTTAACAAATGACAAAAATATCAGACAACATAAAATATTTAAGGACAGAAAAAGGATTAAGTCAAACCGCAATGGCAGAGGCTGTAGGATTGAAAAGAGGTAATATTGCTTCATACGAAAAGGAACTAGCGCAACCAAGTATTGAAAATTTGGTGAAAATAGCTGACTATTTCGGTATTGATATTCATCAAATTGTAAATGAAGATTTACAATATTCCTCTAAGAAATTCCAACAAGAAAAAAATCCTTTTAAAATTTTTGAGGAAAGCTTTCCTCTTCAAGGTTTAAAAGACCGAGTTAATGCATTGAAAGGAAATCATAATTCTGATGAAAAAATAAAAAGGTTGAAAGACCAAAATAAGGATATCTATAAAATGGTAGATGGCTTTAGGGCTTTCCATAAAATGCGAATGGAAAGAACTGATAATCCAGTGGATTTAAACAAAAAACTTTCTGCTGATTATGAAAATTTATTAGATATATTGAGTACTGTTTTAAAGAGTGATACTGAATTAATTAAAATATTAGATGAAAAGCATGAATAAATTATTACAGCTCACGCTCCTATTTATTACGATTTTTACAACAAATAGCTTAGCTCAGAAATACCAGAAAGACGTTCAGTCTATAGAATCCATTATATCAGCTTTAACAGAAGTAATTTCAGGTTCTGCTGATGAAGAAAGAGATTGGCAGCGATTCAAATACCTTTTTTCAGAAGATGCTAAACTCATCCCAACTCAAAAAAATGAGTCAGGAGAGGTAATTTATAATTATTGGACTCCACAGGAATATGTGGACATGTACAAAAAGAATAGAGGTGGGACAGCTTTTTATGAACAAGAACTTTTTAGAGTAACTGAGGCTTTCGGAAATATTGCTCACTGTTTCAGCACTTATGCAGTTCGCACCCAAGAAAATGGCGAGATCGAGAGAAGAGGTATAAATAGCATACAGTTATTGAAAGCCAAAGACCGGTGGTACATAATGAATGTTTTTTGGAGCAATGAATCCGAGGACGAAAAATTACCTGCTAAATATTTAAAGTAAACTAAATCCGTAATTCAATAAACTGATAAACTTAAAATCATCTATCAAATTAGAGACTTAATTTGACATTAAAAAAATATTATTTTTGACCGAAAATCTCGTCCTCCATAAATGTCAAAATAAGATCTGTCATTTCTCTTAATTCTTTTGGCTCTGAACCATACTTAGAAACATTTGCATTAACTCCATTTCTATTATAAATGAAGTTTTCAGTGGGTAAATCAGTCATATTTGATCTATAAGTAGGTTTTAAGTCAACCCAATTAGCTGTTTCAATGATTCCCATGAGTTTATCAAACTGCTCATCTGATAAGTTTTTTTTATGAACCCCTTCTAAAGCTGTGTGTTCTTTTCCTTCAAAAACCAATTTCTTATCTCCATATAAAGCAAGTTCGAACACTGGGCATTCCCCTAAACAAGAGGTAGTATTTAAACTAAATATGATCTCAGGGCTTTCAGAACTCATATTTTTATTGCTTTTACAAGACAAAGCCGTAAGGGATATAAAAAATATAGATATTAGAAATGAAAGTTTTGATTTATACATATAATTGAAATTAGAAATGAACTTACTATTAATACAGGATTAACTTCATTTGGTTACAATAATAGGATTTGATTGTAATTTCAACATGGGTTAATAAGCATATATCCAGACCAAATAATAATAATAATAATAATAATAAGATCACCTATTTATTTATCCTTAGGCAACTCAAAAGGAGCTCTACTTTCAAATTCAATTAATTCTTCACTTTTAGGATGTTTGAAACTAATATATTCAGCATGTAACATTAATCTTTCATCTCTATTTCCATATAACGTATCACCAAGTATGGGCGCATTTAAACCTTGTGAATGGGCTGAATGAACTCTCAATTGATGAGTCCTTCCTGTAACAGGAATGAAAGTTACCATGCTCATTTCTTCATTTTGGCTGATTAACTTCCATTTAGTCAAGGCTTTTCTTCCTGATTCAAAATCTACTTTTTGCATAGGACGATTATCCTCATCTACTGCAAGCGGCAGATTAATTTCACCCTCTTTTCCGTTCAATTTACCCTCCAAAATTGCGCAATATCTCTTTTTAATCGTTTTATCCATAAATTGCTTTTGCAAAAATTTATGGCTTTCCAAGTCTTTACTAATAAGCATGATGCCTGAAGTCAATTTATCCAAGCGATGTGCCAAAAGAGGTCCACTTGCATGAGAGTATTTTTTCTCCATTCGCTTTAATACAGAATCTTTGATTTCTTTAGATGGAATACTTAGCAAGCCCGCAGGTTTAACTATAACTACAATTTGATCATCTTCATAAAGCGTTTGAATTACTTTATCTTCTGCTGTATATTGCAACAAGGGGTCCTTTTCTAACGGTAATCCTTTTAGCATATGTCCTAAAATAGGTTTACATTTTCCACTGCAAGCAGGATAAAACCTTCCTTCTTTTCTCAATTCAGATTTTGGAGCTTTTCCCCACCAAAATTCTCCCATTGCCAAAGGTTTGTAGTGATTAGCAAAAGCATATTGCAATAATTTGGGCAATGCACAATCTCCAGCGCCCGATGGCGGGTAACCAATTGGTTCAAAAACCTCTTCCAACCCTTTTCTTTTCCCTTTTATATTTAAAAATTGATACTGATCAAATATCTGTTTTTGAAGTTGAGTGGATTTCTTTTTCCTTTCCTTTTTTAATTGCTGAATTTGAGATTCAAAAACAGCTACCTTCGATTGAATTGAAGCAATTTTCTTCTTCCATTCTTTATGGAGATTTTTGTAATTGTAATCCTCATTAATGCTCTCTTTTCTAAGTTTATCATCTAATTTATCAAAAGCAGCAGGACTTAAATTGACCATCCCCTCTTCTCTCTTTTCCTTTCGAATTACTTTTGCTTTCTGCTTCTTTTCTTGTTCAGATTTTAATTGAATATTTGATTTTTTACTTTCCTGCTTTAACTCTTCCATCAATTTCCTGAAATACTGGTCTTCCTCAAGCTCCTTGATTCTTCGGTTGATTTTCTCTAATTCTTTCTCGCCTCTTTTATAAAAACCTTCTATTTCTAATCTATTATAAATGGGTGGCACAAAATTGACTGGTGGTTTGCCTTCATAATCTTGCCCTGAGAACGATACTAGATAACCTAATTCTCCAGACTTATTTTGGACCACTAAAACGCCATACATTTTACCACTAATCTCATTTTTAATTTCCGCGTCTGTCAAATTTTTTTGTAATTCATTTGCTGCTAATTGCGTCAGCGGATGGGGCTCATACGAAAATGGAAAGGTAAATTCTTCCGGCAACTCATAATTTGAGATATCAGATTTAAATTTTATGAAATAAGAATCCTGCATAGAAAGGAATAATTGAAGTGCCCGTGCCTAATAAATTTGGTCACACAAAATTAAGTAATTAAATACTTAGCTCCATATTTAAAAAATATGAATCCAATATTATTCTTAATGATAACAATCATGAGATTAGCTGATCTTTCTCACCAACTTCGAACAAGCCATAACGTTCTGATTATTAGAACCAAACCATGGAAATCATGAAAAATAAAAGAGTAGTAATTACAGGAGGAAGTGGAGCAATTGGAAGAGCACTAGCCAAGGAATTATTGGCTAAAGGAGCTTCAGTATTGATTACCGACTTAAAAGAAGAAGATTTAAAAAATGCCAAAGAGGAATTAGGTTCAGATAAGCTCTTTACTTTTAAAGCTGATGTAAGCAAAGAAAATGAAGTAGCTAAATATGTAGCTTTTGCTAAAGAAAAATTAGGAGGCATAGATATCTTCTACAACAATGCAGGAGTAGAAGGCAAGGTAGCACCATTAGATGAATATCCTTTAGAAGTGTTTGATCAAGTGATAAATGTAAATATAAAAGGTGTTTACTATGGTTTGAGACACATGTTCCCAGTTATGAAAGAAAACAAAGAAGGAGGTAGTATCATCATCACTTCCTCAGTAGCAGGTATGATGGGCACACCTAATGTTCTGCCATACGTAACCAGTAAACATGCGGTTATCGGCATGATGAAATCAGCTGCTCTAGAAGGAGCTGCTCACAAAATTAGAGTGAATACGGTTAATCCATCACCTGTTGATAATAGAATGATGCGATCTCTGGAGGAAGGCTTTGCGCCTGGTGCAGGAGCTGAAGCTAAGAAAGGTTTTGAACAGAGCATCCCTTTACAACGATATGCCACTAATGAAGATGTGGCTAAACTGATGTTATTTTTAGGGAGTGATGATAGCAGCTTTATCACAGGAACCATAAATCCAGTTGATGGTGGAATGACTGCATAGATTGTAAAGCTATTTTATCTGAATTGACAGAATAGCTTTTAAAACTAAAGCATTACTAACCTCAAATACTTGTAATATGAGTAAATAGGAAAGTGTTTGTATAATCATTTTAACATTAAAAAACCCAATACCATAAGTTTTACAAAGAAAGCTTTGTTAAGAACCACTAAAGTTTAGTATATATGTTTAATTTTGAAGTTAAATTACCTATATATGATTTTAGCTGCTAGTGTAGATATTCCTATTTTAAGTGATATAGTTGTTATTTTAGGACTTTCTATCTTTGTAATTCTTCTTTTCCGTAAATTAAAAGTGCCTCCAATTATAGGTTTCTTAATTACCGGAATAATTGCAGGGCCTTATGGTTTTCAATTAATTGATGCAACTGAAGGAGTTAAAGTTTTTGCTGAAATTGGTGTAATCCTGTTGCTTTTTATTATTGGAATTGAATTTTCCATCAAAAGTCTGATCTCCATTAAAAGGGCTGTTTTCATAGGCGGAACAGTACAGGTGGTAGGCACCATATTGGTGGTAATGCTTATTGCTTTAAACACAGGCTTTGATTTAAGCGCTGCCATTTTTCTTGGGTTTCTTTTTTCATTAAGTAGTACCGCTATTGTACTTAAAATCATTCAAGACAAAGGAGAAACCACCACTCCTCATGGCAAAACCATCTTGGCAATTCTTATTTTTCAAGATATCATAGTAGTGCCTATGATGCTATTTACTCCACTTTTGGCGGGTGAATCTGAAAATATTTGGATGGAAATCCTCATGATGTTGCTAAAAGCAGCATTTTTAATAGCATTTGTATTAGTAAGTGCCAGATACATAGTCCCATGGTTATTCTATCAAATTGCAAAAACCCGAAGTAAAGAATTATTCATTTTAGTAATTGTATTGATTTGCTTTTCAATTGCTTGGTTAAGTTCTGCCTTAGGACTTTCACTTGCTTTGGGCGCCTTTTTAGCTGGCCTTATTGTTTCTGAATCAGAATACAGTCATCAAGCCGCTAGTAATATCTTACCTTTCCACGAACTATTTACTTCCTTCTTCTTTGTATCGATTGGAATGTTGTTGGATATATTTTTTGTAGCAGACCATTTTTTAATAATACTGGGATTGATGGTGGCTACTGTAGTGGCAAAATCTCTTATTGCAACATTAGCAGGTGCCATGTTAGGTTATCCTGGAAGGACATCCTATCGTATAGGTTTTTCGATTTTTCAAGTCGGTGAGTTTGCTTTTATATTATCAACAGTCGGAATAACATATGCTGTAATTTCAGACTTAACTTATCAATATTTTTTATCAGTATCATTATTCACAATGGGGATAACTCCTTTTATGATGGGGATTTCACCTAAATTAGCTGATAAATTAGCTTCAAGTAAATTAGCTTCCAAGATCGGAAGCAGAACTCAAAAAATGTTTTTCTCCTTTCCTGACAATCCTGAGGATGGCAGTGAAACCTCAGAGGAAGAACTAGACAAACATATAGTAATCATTGGTTTTGGTTTAAATGGGCAGAATGTAGCAAAAGCGGCAAAAAGTGCTGGTATTCCTTATGTGATTTGTGAAATGAATCCTGATACCATTAAAAAGTATAAAAGTTTAGGTGAACCCATTCATTATGGAGATGCAATCCAACCAGAAGTATTAAAAGGATTGGGTGTTTATAAAGCAAAAGTTGTAGTCATCGCAATTTCAGATCCATTAGCTACTAAGCGTATCGTAACTCAAATCAGAGTTATTAGCAATACTATTCATATAATTGTAAGAACCCGATTCATAGCTGAAACAGAAGAAAATTTACGATTAGGTGCTGATGAAGTAATACCAGAAGAATTTGAAACCTCAGTAGAAATTTTTACCCGAGTATTGAATCAATATTTCATCCCTCAGAAAAAAATTAAGGAATTTGTTCGTAATGTCAGAGCAGATAATTACGAAATGCTTAGAGGGGTAATCAAAAGAAATCCTATGCAAAAGTTAACGGAGGAATTTCCTAATTTAACCACTGCCTGTTATGAAATTGAAATAGATCATGATGAAATAACGGATAAACCCATAGCAGAGACTAACATTCGTCATAAGTTTGGAGTTACAGTCATTGGCCTTAAAAGAAATGGTGAGTTGACCACCCAAATTGGCCCAGAAACCACTCCAAAAAAAGGGGATACTATTTTTGTATTTGGTAAACCCGAAGATTTGGAACAATTTTACGAGAAAATCAGCATTTGATAATAATAATTTAAAATCAATTACTTAATAAATATCATTCAGTGGAGAATTCAGTTTTAACATCACTAGCCAAAAAATATGGCACCCCATTATATGTTTATGATGCCGATAAAATAGCATCACAAATCAAGAGATTAAATGATGCCTTTTCGGGTATTAATTTAAAACTGAAATATGCCACAAAGGCTTTAAGCAATGTTTCTGTATTGAAATGGATGAAAAAGCATGGCACTGGCTTGGATGTAGTATCCATTCAAGAAGCCTATTTGGGTTTGAAAGCTGGTTTTGAGCCTAAAGATATTCTTTATACTCCAAACTGTGTTTCTATAGATGAAATAGTAGAAGCTGTAGATTTAGGATTGATGATTAATATTGATAATATTTCTATTCTAGAGCAATTTGGACATAGATACCATAATACTGTACCCGTTTGTATTCGATTAAATCCTCACATAATGGCGGGGGGGAATTCGAAAATCTCCACAGGTCATATTGATTCAAAATTTGGCATATCCATATTGCAAATGCGTCATTTACTTAGAGTAATTGAAAATTATAATATCAATGTTATAGGTTTACATATCCACACAGGATCAGATATTTTAGATTCCGAAGTCTTTTTAAGGGGTACTGAAATTATTTTTGAAGCAGCTGAAGATTTCCCTAATATCGATTTTATCGATTTCGGAAGTGGATTTAAAGTAGCTTATAAAGGAGGGGATGTCACCACTGATATTGAAGAACTCGGCAAAGAAGTAAGTAAAAGATTTAAAGAGTTCTGTAAAAAAAGAGGGAAGGATTTAGAACTTTGGTTCGAACCAGGGAAATTTTTAGTTTCTGAGGCAGGATATTTTCTTTCAAAAGTAAATGTTATAAAAACCACCCCTGCTACCGTTTTTGTAGGCTTGGACACAGGTATGAACCATTTATTACGACCTATGATGTATGATGCTTATCACCAAATAGAAAATATTTCTAATCCATCGGATACCCAAAGGGTTTATACGGTTGTAGGCTACATTTGTGAAACGGATACTTTTGGAACTGATAGAAGACTATCGGAAGTGAAACAAGGAGATATAATAGCTATCAAAAATGCAGGCGCTTATGGATTTTCTATGGCATCAAATTATAATTCACGCTATAGACCAGCCGAAGTGCTAGTACATGATGGGAAAGACCAACTCATCAGAAAAAGAGAATCTTTGGATGATCTATTAAGAAACCAAGTAATCGTTGATTTTGAATAAGCTATATTTCTTCTGTCTCAGCTTAATTTTCTTTTTCAATTGCTCCATCACGATAGGACAAGAAAAAGAGGCTGTTAATTCGCAAAAGCAAACCCATTTTATAACAAGTGTTGGGGGGAGTTATGTTAATGTTATCGATGAGGGAATTTCTCCTTTACTTTACAAAGGAATTGGGGGCGGTGTAATCTTAGGTCATTTCCAGGAAAAGAAAAATAGCATTAATACTTCTTCAGCCAAATTCGACTTTAATAATCCTTCCAATAGCATAAACAATGCAGAAATGTATACTTTCCGATTGGAAGGACACTTTCAACGATATTGGAAATTAGTCAATGATCAAGATATAAAATGGAAAATAAGACCCGGTTTTGATTTGTCTGCAAAATGGGCATTAAGACAACATCAAAACTTTACCAATAATAGTCAACATATCGAAACCAGATTCTCAATTGCTCCAGCCATAATGATTACTCGACCCTTTCAGCTCTGGAATAGAAGTTTTGAATTGGGTTCTTTTATAAGTGTACCGATACTGACTTATGCAACACGTCCTTTATTTGCTTCAACCCGTTTTCCAGCTTCGATAAATAAAGAAGAGCCTGAGTTTTTTGATTATATAAAAGGTGGAGAAGTCATAGGTTTTGGAAGCTATTTTAAATGGTCATCTCAATACTATTTATACTTCCCATTAAAGAACGGAAACGGATTAAGGCTTGATTATTTATGGAGTTATGAAAGCTATAAAGCTCAGAATCCAATCAGAACGGGAGAACATTCAATTATGATTAGCACATTCTTTAAATTATGAAAATAAAAAATATCATCATTTTACTGCTTGTATTTTTGGGTTATACTTCCTGTGAAAGACTTTTTATGAAGGAGGATCCCGAACCTGAAAATGCTGCCATTTTCGACCATTTGTGGAACACAGTTGATGAAAAATATTCATTTTTTACTGATAAAAATATTGATTGGGATTCCGCTAAAGATGTTTTCAGACCAAGGGCAATTAATGCTAAAAATAGTATAGAATTATTTAATGTATTGGCCGATATGCTTTTCATTTTGGAGGATGGCCATGTCAATATATCAGCAGGAATTGACGTATCTCGAAATTGGGATTGGTTTCTAAAATATCCTTCTAATTTCAATTTTGATGTGATCGAAAGAAATTACTTGGTTCCAAGCGAAGATTATCAAATTTCAGGACCCATACACAATACAATTATAGATTCAGTAGGCTATATGTATTATGAGAGCTTTTCAGATAATGTAAGTACTTCTCTAATGAACTACTTAGTATTAAAATTTTTAATAAATGAAAAAGAAGGCAGTTTTGAAATCAATAGTTTGGAGGGACCTGTGGCGGGTTTAATTATAGACGTTAGAAATAATGGAGGCGGAAGCATAAGCAATGCATTTACCATAGCAAATCGATTTGCAACCGATAAGATAAAAGTGGCTGATTGGTTTTATAAAATTGGACCTGGTCATAATGATTTCTCACAAGCTGAAGAAAAATTTCTTGAATTTGAGGGTGACGAAGATTATAAATTCAATAAGCCTATAGTTGTACTCATCAATAGAAGCAGTTACAGCTCAGCCAATTTCTTTGCAAGCATGATGAGCTTTCTACCTAATGTAACACTTATAGGTGATCAAACTGGCGGTGGTGGTGGACTTCCTATCAATAATGAACTTCCTAATGGTTGGCGTTATAGATTCTCATCTACTCGAACCCTAGATGCGAATGGGCAAAATATAGAATTTGGAGTGCGCCCTGATATAGAAGTAGAATTAGATTCTGTTGACTTAGCAAACGGAAAAGATAAATTAATTGAGGAAGCTATTAACTTTATCAAAAATCAATAAATTGTACTTTTCTAATACGGCAAGAATTCAAAATTGTCTTCATTTTTCTTTAAATTCAACTAAAAATTAACACAAAAGAATAAGTACAAAGTTAACTTAAAGTAAATATTTAATTCATACTGTTAAAAATAAGGTAATCTTAACCTAAGTATTTTTACTTAGATGCATTTTGTTTAACTTATCCCCACCTTTCTGTAACAATTTGTCATCCACTTAAAATCTTACATTTGAACAAAGAATTAGCCTTAATTTTTAACAAAAAAAAGATTCAAGTTATCAAAGGTTTATTTATCCACAAATCAAACAAGTTATCCACATTTATCCACACTAAAAATGTAATACATTGATTAACAGTACCTTATGTTCAATTATCATTATTATCAAATGTGGACAAGAACCAGTAAGCCAACTACTTAGCGAATAATAAACACAAAACAACTAGCTGAGAAATAGATGTAATATTTATAAATCTGAATTATTCAATCTGCTGTCTTATCAGCTTTTTCCGGTAGGCATTAAATATTCTAGACTTGGAAACAAAACCTTCATATTTACCATCTTCTAAAACAGGGAGGTTCCAAGCGCCAGTCTTTTCAAACTTCATCATTACAGAACGCATATTTTCTTTGCCTGTAACAAAGGTAGGTGGGCTGTGCATTAGGGTATTGACAATAATATTTTTTCTGGATTCTTCATCGAACATAATTTCTCTGATATCATCTAAAGTGACAATACCCATTAGTTCGCGATCCTCATTTACTACAGGAAAAATATTTCGCTTAGAGAATCTAACCAGGTCAACCAATTCTCCTAAAGTGGCATCAGGGTCGATCGTAAGCAAATCAGTTTCTATTACCTTTTTTAAATCAATTAGGCTCAATACCTGTCGATCCTTATCGTGGTAAATTAAATCTCCTTTTTCCACCAAAGGCTTTGTATAAATGGAATATTTCTCAAAATATGAAATAGTACTATAAGAGATAGCAGACACAATCATAAGGGGTACAAAAAGAGTGTAACCACTTGTGATTTCAGCAATTAGGAAAATAGCAGTTAATGGCGCATGAAGAACTCCGCTCATCACTCCACTCATGCCCACTAAGGTAAAGTTACTTAGACTGATTGGATCGGTTATCCCCATTTTATTAACTAGATAAGCAAACAAGAACCCTGTTACACCTCCTAAAAATAGAGAAGGTGCGAAAATACCTCCACTACCGCCCGAACCAATAGTTAAAGCAGTAGCAATGGGTTTTACAAGTATAATACCTGCAGCAAAAAGTACGATTAAAAAGAAAGACTCAATGTCATCAAAAAACAAGCTGTTATTTAAGATATTTTGTGCATTGCCTTCCAGTAATTTTGTAATGGTATCATATCCCTCACCATATAGTGGGGGCAAAAGAAAAATCAAAAACCCTAAGGAAATACCTCCAATAATTGCACGATTTAAGTCGCCTTTAACATTTTTTATCATCCCTTCCACTTTACCTACCACTTTGGTAAAATATAAGGCTACAAGACCAGTGAAAATTCCTAAGAAAATATAAAAAGGGGTATCCGCTGCTATAAATTCATCAGTTAGATTAAATGAAAATAAGACATCATCCCCCAACAAAGTTAGGGAGACCAAGGCTCCACAGACAGACGCAATTAAAAGTGGAATAAAGGAGCTTATAGTAACTTCTGCTAAAATTACCTCTATACTAAAAATCACTCCGGCTATAGGCGAATTAAATATAGCTGAAATGGCTCCTGCAGAACCACACCCTATCAATAAGGTTCTTTGCTTGTAATTCAAATGTACAAGGCGACCAATATTTGACCCAATAGCTGAGCCGGTAACTACAATAGGAGCCTCCAAACCGACTGACCCACCAAATCCCACTGTCAAGGTACTAGTGAGCATCCGTGAAAAGGTTTTAGTTCTTTTTACAATACTTGATTTTTTCGAAATAGAATATAAAATATCAGTGATACCGTGCCCTAACTTTTCTTTCAAAATATATTTTGATAAAAGAAGAGTCAAAACTATTCCAATTAATGGATAACTTAGATATAGATAATTCCCAAATTCTTGTTGGAAATCACGAGTCAAAAAATTCTGAAGAACATGCACACTTTCCTTGAGCGTTACAGCAGCTAAACCCGCTATAATACCTATAACTCCACTCGTAATAATTACGAAATTAGTAGTGCTGACATGTTTTACACGCCAAATAAGAAACTTAAGCAAAAGCCCTTTAAATTTCATGTGTATTTAATTTCCTTTTTTCAACCACATGGCCCATTGCATTCCTATGGGAATACTCGCAAAAAATATTCAAAGACGATAGAAAAAATTCGCATTTGATTATTTCTGCTCAATTCATGCACGCAAAGGTAAATAATTATAGAGCTATACAAGCTTGAATTAAATCTAATTTACTACATATCAAGTTTATTTTCAGGTAATGAATTGATGATAGCATCATTAATTATTTCATTTGACTTTAAAGAGAATTCTTGCCATCATTATCATTTTAGTTTTTGTACTCATCCGAAAATATTAGCCGTTAGTCGATAAATAAAATAGAAACTACAACCTTTTGGCACGTATCTTGGTCTTTAGTACATAGTTTTACAAAAACTTTTAGACATGGATAGGTATAGAATAAATTTCGTTTGCAATAAATTGCCTGATCAGAAAACTGGTTTGAAAGGTTTTAAAGTAGGTGAAAATTACGAAGGAAGAGCATTTAATGGACTATTTGAATTAAATGCCAAATGGGGTTCAGGAACAGAAAGTAAATTGATTTCAAAATCACTCTTTAATGAGTATTTCGAATTAATTCAAGAAAATCAATACATTAAAAATTCAGCTTAAACAGATAAATAAAAGCCGACTTAAAGTCGGCTTTTTTATTTTAAATACCTCCTTTATCTAAGAACAGGTTTAGAACTGCAAAAAACACTACCTGACAGATTAGTAAAACAAAAGCCACTTTATTTTTATACGGAATATTTACTAAAGAATAAAAACTAAATATTAAAAAGGAAATTAGCGCCCAACCCATATAATTTTGTATCGGCACCACATTATTCTCCCAATTCCAGAAATTCAACTCCATAGCTACAGGTTCAATCAATACATCAATTAGTACCGTAATAATAGTTGCAATAACTATCTTTAATAAAACATTTATTTTAAGCGGGAATATCAATGAAGCCACGCAAAAGGTAATCAAATACCAATTTATACCGATTATTATAGGGACATCACCTATCTGAGGCCCCAAAGTATCTGGATAAATATATTCCCCGAATATTAAACCAAAGTTTACTCCCAAATATTCAGCCGTAAACCCTATCAAGTAACAAAACAAAAAAGCCCATAACAAGGACCTATTATACTCTTTTTGATAGAAAATAAGTATGATGAAGGAGAGTGTTAAATTAAAGGCCGTTTTTTCAATAAACCACTCTCTATTTTCAGAAAGAATACCTAAAACCCCAAAAAAATAAAAAGCAAGAATCACTAAAACACCAATAATTGCTTTTGATTTAACCTTTTGAATAATGTTGCTTAGGTTTTTTGTATTCATTTTACTTCTGGACTTAGGTCATCAATAATTTTAGCTGAAAGCAAACATAAAGGAATTCCTCCTCCAGGATGCACACTTCCTCCTGAGAAATATAAACCTTTTATTTTTTGATGAAAATTAGGGTGTCTTAAGAATGCTGAATATCGATTGTTTGAACTACTGCCGTAAAGCGCGCCCTGATAAGAAGAAGTTTTACTCTCAATAGTTCTTGGCTCTAAGATACTTTCTGTAATAATATGATTTGTAACATCCGCACCTAAAATTCTGCTTAGTTTAACCAAAACAGATGCTTTTATCTCAGGAATCAATTGATCCCAATCCTGACCATCATTAGAAGGAACATTTACCATCACAAACCAATTTTCCATACCCTCAGGTGCATCAGATGGTGTATGCTTTGAAGTGATGTTTACATAAATAGTTGGATCAGCTGCTATGGTTTTAGATTTAAAAATATGATGAAATTCCTTTTGGTAATCATCACTGAAGAAAATATTATGAAGCCCAAGTTCGCTAAAGCCCCTATTGATGCCCCAATAAAAAATCAAAGCGGAACTACTTCTTTCCTGATTTAAAATAGCTTCAGGTTGTTTCTGGTCAGCTAACAGTCTTTTGTAAGTTGGATAAATATCCATATTGCTCACCACCAAATCTGCTGGAATCCTTTTCCCATTTTGATAAATCCCCGTGGCCTTATTATTATCAACTTCAATTTTTTCAACTCCTGCATTGAAATTGAAATTTACCCCTAAACTTTTAGCCACCTCACACAGTATATCTGTGATTTGATACATGCCAGCTTCCGGATAGAAAGTCCCTCTGTTCAATTCCAAATTTGCAATGGAAGTTAATATTCCAGGCGCTTGGTATGGATCAGAGCCATTGTATGTAGCAAATCGATTAAATAATTGAACCAGCTTTGGGTCTTTTAATTGTGACTCATTCACTTGATTCATACTTTCAAATAAATCAAACTTATATATATTTAATAAAGCTGGCAGAATCTCTTTTGATAGAAATGTAGAGGTTTTATGGAGTGATTTCTCTAGAAATATTTTAGCCGATTTCTCATATTTAAATTCAGCCTTTTTTATATAATTAACAATCACCTCTGAAGGAACACCTAAAACCTTTTCTACTTCATCTCCAAATTTTTCAGGCTTGGTGTAAGCGGTTAATTTTTTGCCATCTTCCCAAAAATAACGACAAGATTCATCTAGCTTTTTATATGGAAATTTAATATGGCTATTTTCTTCTTGCAATGCCACTAAATCATCAACCAATTCTGGAAGAGTGAATAAAGACGGTCCAGCATCAAAACGAAAACCATCTTGCTCAAAAACAGATAACTTCCCTCCAGGGTAACTATTTTGCTCAAAAACTTCTACATCATAACCCTTCTTTGCCAAGCGAATAGAGGTAGCTATCCCGCCTATTCCCGCACCAATAATTACTGCTTTCATATGTAGTATATAAGAATTTTAAAAATAAGGCTTTAAGAAGATAAATGTTTAGAATAATCTACTTTATCGATTAAAATCCTTAAATACTTTTAAATTTTATTAATTTTTCCCTTCATGATTTCTGTAATTCGCTGGACATCTTTTTTGTAGATTTGAGTGTAATTGTGTTCTTCTCCTAAATACTTATTTGCTAAATCATATGACTCTTGGTAATAGATTTGAGCCATAGTGTAGTTTTTTTGCTTTTCAAACAACTCACCAAACTTATTGTAGAGGTTAGAGGTTTTTTGATGACTTTCGTCAAATTTCGCTTTTACAATTTTCTCGGCCTTTTTTAGAAATTCATATGCTTTTTCAGTTTCATTTAACTCTCTGTAACAATTTGAAATTGCTATGTAATCATCTGCAACATAGGGATGATCTGTTCCAAAATTAACTGTATCAACACTTAAAATTGATGTATATTCTGATAAAGCTTTTTTAAATTCTCTTTGACTAAAATAAATATTAGCCAAACTATATCGAGTGGAAACAATAAAATTATTGTCTGGCTTAAGTTGGGTACTAAAAATCTCTATTGCTCTATTCAATATAATAGATGCGCTATCATAATTCTTTTTTTTATAATAAGTTCCACCTAAATTACTCAATGTAATAGCCATATCAAGATTTGCCTTTGATGTTATTTTCCTTTTAAGGCTTATGGATTGTTCAAAAGATAAAATGGCAGAATCATATAAGGACATATCTTTATACAAATTACCTTGATTATTGTAATATACAGCTAATGCTGTCTGATTCTCCGGACTTTTATTTCTTTCCAAAATACGAATAGCTTCCTTTTGATAATAAGTTGCAGAATCAAATTTTGATAAGTCTTTGTATACAGAAGCATAATGATTATAAATATCTGCTTTATCCTTTTCCAAAGTTTTATTATTAATCAGATTATTAGCTCTATTAATAATTTGAACAGCAGTATCATAATTTCCTTGAATCTGCTGAGATTTAGCAAATGCTAATATATTTTCAATTTTAAAATCTAAAGATATACTATTATCTCTTTCCTCTATTTTTTGCATTAAAATCGAAAATACTGAATCTGCTTTCTGATATTCTGATAGTTCACGATAATTTCCTCCCAGCGTACTCATAATTTTAAGTTTGCTGTAATTATCTATATTATTATATCTTTTCAACACATCCTCAGCTAATTCTCTGGAGTCATTCCATAAATAAACATTAGTGTAAATGTTGATTACTCGATCATAAAGACTAAGCTTAAATTCCTTATCCTCAAATTTTGATTCAATGCTATTTACACTATTATCTAAAATTTCTTTTACTGTGAGATTTCCATCCGTTAAGTTCGGATCTGCATTTTTAAATATATCTAATAGAAATTCATTTGTTTTAATTGCTTTTAGCTCATTCTTTCTAGCTTTTTTTGCCTGATAAGATGAAAAAATAATTCCCACAATCATGGATACAATGAGAAGAGTTGAGAGCAATACCTTAATCTTATTCCTCTCAACAAATTTACCAGCAATGTAAGACCAATTTTGACGATAAATCTTTACCGGTCTAGAGCTTAAATAATTCTCAACGTCATGCCCCAAATCTGAAATTGACACATATCTTTTTTCAGGAGATTCATTTAAACATTTTTCAATAATTGATAAAAGCTCCTTATTAATTAAATCTTGCTCTAAAAAGTACTCTCTTTTTGAATCAGGTTGAAACTCTTCTTTTTTAAAAGGAAATTTATTCGACAAAATGAGATGCAACAGAATACCCATTTGAAATATATCAGTTGCAACACTTACTCCTTTTTGCTTTAATTGCTCAGGAGCTGAATAAAAAGGGGAAGCTAAAATATATTTTTGTTTTAATGGTTCACCCATTTTCTGAGCAATCCCAAAATCTAATAACTTAACTTGCCCTTCCTTATTTACTATAATATTAGATGGTTTAATATCTAAATGTAGAATTAATCGATTGTGAGCATAATTGATAGCATCACAAATTTTTAGAAATAATTGAAGTTTTTCATGAACACTTAATTCGTGTTTCTTAAGATATTCATCAATGGGCCAACCACTTGCGTATTCCATGATGATATAATGGATTCCATCATCTGTCACGCCTCCATCTAAAATATGCGCTATAGCTGCATGATTTAGGTTAGCTAAAAACTGTTTTTCATTACGGAAACTTTCAAAGAAATTTTGCTTTACCTCCTCGGGAGAGAAGCATTTAATGGCTACTTTCTGCTCAAATTGCTGATCATTTCTCTCAGCCAAATATACCTGCCCCATTCCTCCTCTACCAAGGGGTTCAGTAATTTTATATTTATCTACAATATCTCCAGCTTGATAAACATCTGCTTTTTTCTCCTCTAAACCATCCGCTATGCCTTCTTGGAGTTTGTCAAAATATTGGTCGGCATTTTCAGAATCTCGGAGCATCATGAGCACTGTCTGTTTTAAACGCTCATTATCCTTTGCTTGTATTTCAATAAAATTTACCCGCTCAGACGCAGGCATTTTTAATGCATTTTGGAAAATATCTTCCAATTCACTCCAAGAATATCCCATTTTATTTAAGCCGTTTTTCTAGCTTGAATCTGACTATATATCCAAGCCTTAATTACTTGCCAATTTCTCTTAACGGTGGAGGGTGATATATCAAGCACCTCTGCTGTTTCTTCTATAGTCATATTAGCAAAAAACCTACACTCCACTATTTTCACTTGTTTGCTGTCTTTTCTTTCGAGCTCATTCAAGACTTCATCCAATCTTAAAAGCTCATCAGAACATTCATCGGACAAATTAATTTTTTCTTCCCACTCTTCAAAACAAAGATGGTGTGCATCTCTACCTCTCTTAATGGTGTTCTTTCTTCTTGCAGCATTCAGTAAAATATGGCGCATGGCTTTTCCGGCTACACCGTAGAAATGGGCCCGGCTATTCCAATTGGCTTCTGAATTAATTATTTTTAAATAGGCTTCATGCACTATGGCTGTGGTATTTAATGTTTCTATACCAAAATATTGAAAGCGTATTCTGTGAGCAATGTGGCGTAGTTCACTATAAATGATAGGGAATATTTTATTATAGGCATCAATATCCCCATTATTTACCTTAACCAATAATTGTGTTATTTCTCCTTGATTTACCATATAATTCGATAAATATACCAATTAAACTGTACAAATCTATTATTTTTTAAGATAAAATTAAGATTTACGAGATAAATTTATTAAAACAGCTTAAATACATATTATAGTATTAAAAACGATCAAAAAATCAAGAAATCAAAATTGTAAAGATTTACTTAAATGAAAAAAATAGCTTTTAAACGTCTTCAGAAATATTATATTATATCTATTACAACCTTTTTTATATTTCTGTTGTCACTATAAAATAAATCGAAAAATATTTTTGTGTTTTAAAATCATTTGAATACTTTCGATGCTATAAAAGAATGTTTCACCCCTAAAATTTAACGCTATAGAATAAACTTTTACCAAACTAAACAAGGTGTTTTAAGATGAATAATCAAAAAACAAAGCTGGACGACAGCCAATTGGTCGGTCAGTATATCAATGGTAATGAAGTAGCGTTTGAAGAATTAGTAAACCGCCACAAGTCTAGAATTTTCACGACTATCTACATGATTGTTAAAGATCAGTATGTAGCTGAAGATTTAATGCAAGAAGTTTTTATTAAGGCTATACGAACTTTGAAATCCGGTCGTTATAATGAGGAAGGTAAATTTTTGCCCTGGATTCTAAGAATTGCACATAATTTAGCAATTGATAAGTTCAGGAAAAATAAAAGGTACCCTACCATCGTTATGGATGATGGAAATAGTGTATTCGAAACCCTCGAATTTGCAGAAGGCACTTTTGAGGATGCACAAATGAAGAAAGATGTGCATAAATCGCTTCGTAAATTGATACAGGAATTACCTGAAGCACAAAAGCAAGTGCTAATCATGCGTCATTATATGGACATGAGCTTTAAGGAAATTTCGGATCAAACGGGCGTGAGCATCAATACTGCATTAGGTCGAATGCGCTATGCCCTCATTAATTTGAGGAAAAAGATGCAACAATATAATATAGCCTATGACCAAAATTTTTACTCATGACGATTTAATCCGATATGTTTACGAAGAAACAGAGCCGGAGGAAAATCGGCAAATCGAACTGGCCTTAAGCGAGGACATGGAACTTTTAGAACAATACCATGAACTCCTTTGGCTGAGAAAGCAAATGGATGGGGGAATGATGGAGCCCTCAGAAAAAACCATCAATAATATTTTAGATTATTCTAAAGCTGTTAATTTGCATCCTGTAAAGGAATAGCAAATGACAAGAAAAGAACGCTACGAAGCATTTTTAGAATATTTTTCTGAAAATCAGCCACAAGCAGAAACGGAATTACATTACGAAAATCCGTACCAACTGCTTGTGGCTGTTATTTTATCCGCCCAGTGCACGGATAAAAGAGTAAATATAGTCACTCCTGCTCTATTTGAGGCATTTCCCACTCCAGAGCACTTGGCCAATTCCCACTTTGATGAGGTATTGCCCTATATTAAAAGCATTTCCTTTATGAATAATAAAACCAAGCATTTGCTGGGCATGGCAAAGATGTTAGTGGAAGATTTCAATTCTAAAGTGCCTGAATCTGTTGATGATTTACAAAAAATGCCGGGCGTTGGGAGAAAAACAGCCAATGTAATTGCATCCGTTATCTATAATCAGCCCACCATGGCAGTGGATACGCATGTGTTCAGAGTTTCCAAAAGATTGGGCTTGGTCAACCAAAATGCCAAAACTCCTTTGGAGGTAGAAAAAACTTTAATTAAGCATATTCCATCAGAATATGTGCATGTAGCCCATCACTGGTTGATTTTACATGGTAGATATGTTTGCGTGGCTAGAAGGCCAAAATGCGAGGAGTGCAAAATCACGCATTTTTGTAAGTATTTTGAGAAGAATTTTAATGCAAAAATAAAAAATGAGCACTGATTTAATCAATGCTCATTTCTATAGATATTAATTATCCGTTTTTAAATAAAATTCATAAAAACTTGCTCCATTGCAATTATCTGGTTCTACTCTATCAATGAGGTCGCCATTGAAGTATAGTTCTTTTATCGACATATTGTTCATATTAACATTCACAGTATCTTGAAATTGTTCATCCTCACCATAAATCAAAAAAAATTCATTAACGTTTTGATGGTAAGCAATCCTAGGAAATGGAATGCCCCAATAATACGGTTTACACGTATCTTCTTCTTCAAAACGACCAACTGACGCGTTTACGGTTTCATCAGAAAAGCGCAAGGAATCTCCATCCTGATCAAAATACCATACATCTAAATCTTCCCCTGTCCAAAATTGATTTTCAGTTCCATAAAGAACTGCAGTAATTCCTTCTGGCTTTCTAACTCCAGCTCCTCTTTCCCAACATGAACTCATTAACATAATAAATGCTATTGTTGATATTAAAGTCAGTTTACTCATAGTTTAATTCATTTTACTCAGTTTAAAATAGTTGATTATAGTTTAAAAATTAAAATTCACTCCAAAGCCCAAATTCCACCATGAATAAGGGAAATATTAATTCACAATTAACTTCTTAGGTAATTGACACAGCCTATATCAAAAGGGTTGGGATGGAGACTTATGTATAGGCTATTGTGACATTGTTGGATGTAGTAAACCATTCATAATCAATGAAAAACCTCTTTCATTTATTTCTAAAAATATTTCTTATGGTTAAATGGTTAATTTTTTTCTAATTTCGAAATTGAACAAAAATTCATTGAAAGTAAAACTTCAATATATCGCTTTAGCCTTAGGCCCTTTGGTTTTCATCATTATCCAATGGGCCAATCCCCAATTCTGGTTTCCTGAAATTGGATGGGATGTGTTTTCCATTGCTTTATGGATGATTATTTGGTGGATATTTGAGGCTATCCCCATTTTTGCTACAGCACTTCTGCCCATGGTCTTATTTCCAAGCACAAGTGTTTTTAATCTTACTGAAGCCACTTCACCTTATGCAAGTCCTATTATTTTCCTTTTTATGGGCGGATTTATGCTGGCTCTAGCGATGGAAAAACACCAACTACACCGAAGAATTGCCTTAAATTTAATCCGCTTAACGGGTACCAATGCCAATGGCATAATTCTGGGTTTTATGCTAGCTACTGCTGTTCTCAGCATGTGGATTAGCAATACTGCTACGGCTGTAATGATGTTACCCATAGCACTTTCTGTAGTGAAATTATTGGAAGTTCATGAAAATACATTTTCAGGATTTAACCGCTTTAAAACAGCTCTTTTTTTAGGGATTGCTTACTCCGCCAATGTAGGAGGAATGGGCACCATAATCGGCACACCGCCCAATGTAGTTTTGGTTGGATTAGTCAAAAGCATCTTAGGAATAGAAATTAGCTTTGTCAGCTGGTTGATTATTGGAATTCCATCCGTAGCCGTGATGTTATTTTTAATTTATCATATGCTTACAAAAGTGCTGTTTCGTCATGGTATCACTAAAATTGAGAAAGCTGAATTATATATTGGACAAGAATTAAAACAATTAGGCAGTTGGAGTAAAGAAGAAAAATGGGTAGCGGTTATATTTGGACTTACCGCCTTTTGTTGGATTTTCAAATCACAAATTAATACCCTACTGGGAACTCCGATATTGAATGATACAGTAACCGCCATGTCGGGTGGCTTAGCCACTTTTTTAATACCGCTCAATAAATCAGGTAAAATGCTCATGAACTGGGAAGATATGAAAAACCTTCCATGGGGAATATTAATTTTATTTGGGGGCGGAATGACCTTGGCCAAAGCCATGGAAACGGCTGGATTTGTAGATATGATAGGAGAAGCTATAAGCCAGTATCAAAACATACCAGTATGGGCTTTGGTTCTTATTTTAACTGCACTGGCATTATTCCTAACGGAGGTGATGAGTAATGTGGCATTAACCACCATTGCTATCCCAATGGTACTGAGTATAGCTAATGGCTTGGACATAGATCCTCTTTTACTTGCAATCCCTGTTGCCATGGCTACCAGCTGTGCTTTCATGATGCCTATCAGTACTCCACCCAATGCAATAGTATTTTCTAGTGGATACATCAATATGAAGCAAATGGTAAGAGCGGGGATACTTTTGAATATTATAGCAGTGATTGTTCTGGTTATTACCGGATATTTTCTCGCTCCTTTTGTTGGAGCTTAAGATTAAATGGAAACACTTTGGCAGCCAAAGGCTGCTTTTATTTTAACCACGAAGTTTCACTAAGATTTTCACGAAGGATACAGAGAAATTAAAAATGGTTTACAAAAAGTCAATATTCTTCTTGTAACTCAGTGTCAAGCTTTACGAGTCGTAGTGGTTTTACTTTACGATCAAAGTTTTAAATTCATTAACCAATTCTTGTTCTTGCTTGAGAATTTCAGGTTTTCTAATCAGAATAAAAGCATTTTTCAATTTTTTGAAATGATATTCCGTTTCATACATTACTACTGAGATTAGCGGGAAAGTAAAAACGATGATTCCTGCTAAAATCCAATCAAGGCTAAAGCCTAAAACAATAAAAATCAAAAGATAATAAATAGGGTAAACAAACATTGATATACCTGTTCTCAACGAAATATGCCAAGTGATATCTTTCACTCCGGATATCACCTTTTTTTCAATAATATATTCTGGAATGAAATTGATGATTTTGGCTATGAACCAAAATGGCAAGCCAATCAACACTCCAATAGCTTTAAAAAACAACCCAACTATATTTGTTTTCTTAGCTATAAAATCCTCCGAAAGCCCATTTTTCTTTACTTCTTCAAAATAAGACTCCACTTTACTTTTTATCAAAGTGGTTTTTTCTTCATTTTCCTGAAGTTGGGTTGCCAAAACATTAACCACTTCATTTTCAGCATGAACTAAGGATTTTTTATTCTCCGCCCAGCTTGTGGCATATGGTTTAAGTAAAGTCCTTACTTGCTCCATAAATTCATATTCCGAATGCCATTTTATATCAAGCATTTCAGCTGAAATATTTTTCCTAATTTTATCTGTAAACTGTTTATGAGCTTTTGTTGGGTTTTCTTCAAATGCTGTTTGGAAATCTTTTACTTGAAAAGCATCTCCAAAATGCAGATGTAAATCATACCACCTTTCAGGGTGGTTTTCATAGTGTATACCAAATGGAGCAACATGTAAACCCAATTGAAAATTATTTTCTTCTTCTGCCTGAAAAGCTATTCTAGCTGGTCCTTTTTGCATAGGTCTTAAAAACCTTCTAATGGCATGATTTCCCTCAGGAAAAATCAATAAGGTTTTACCTCGCTTGAATAAATCAATGCATTTTTTAAATATTTCATTGTTTTGGGCTACACTGCCCATATTATCTTTCTTTCTGTAAATAGGAATGAGATGAATAATATCCAATGCAATCGCAGCCCATTTAGATTTAAATATATCAGCACGAACCAATATATTTGGATTTATATTTTTAGCCACCTTCACCAATACCAACCCATCCATAAAAGTGTTTTGATGATTGCTTACAAATAAAACAGGCTTGCGGTTTTTAATTTTATCATAACCTGTGACTATTATATTACGATAACTAAAGGATATACTGGCATTTAAAAAAATGCGAAGAAAAGCATATATGGAAGACTTGACTATTTTATACATTAGGCTAATTAAAAACTTAAAGCCACAAATATAATGATTTTAGGGAGTGTTCAATATGAAAAAAGAGCTGTTCATAATCGTACACAAATAAATATTAAAAGTATTCATACTGCTTTAAAATGCTGTTTTATGCATTTGGCATTTATATTGAGTTAATAATAATAAAAAGAAAAAATGGAAAAGAAATTAGAAAGAACTAGAGAAAGAGTATTCGCAGGAGTATGTGGAGGAATAGCTAAATATTTTGGATGGGACGCTGGCAAAGTAAGGTTACTTTACGTCTTACTTTCAATATTGAGTGCAGGCTTTCCGGGCATACTAGTTTATGTAATATTATGGTTTGTAATGCCAGAAGAAAATTTGAGTTGGAAAAGGTAAATTGATCTACTCTTCGGAGAAATCAATCATATAGATTTTCTCCTTACCATCTATTTTCTTAGCTCTTATGAGAACAAGATAAGTGCCTTCGGAATGAATATAATTCCCGATGGCATATTTCAAATCTCCTTTTGTACTTCTTTGGATGACATATTCAAAGCTGATAGGTTCATGCTTTTTAAAGAAATCTTTTAGATAAATTTCGGCATGAACTTTACTATAATTACCTGATTCACCTATTATATTGAGTTGGATATTATCATGGAAATGTTGGGACAATTCCTTTGCGCTACCCGCTTTTAGTGCTAAGCGAATATCTGCAAAAAGTGACTCAGTTTGGGTATAAGATTTGCTTATGACTAAGCTTGAAAACATAAGAAAAAAGAAAAATTTCATACCTATTCCCTTCATTAGGCTCTATGATTCGAGTTAAATAAGCGAATACGCTAAAATTGTGCCATACCTTATAAATTAAAACTTAATTTCTTTAAAAAAGTCAAAGCTGTTTCCCTTGTTTTTAGATTGATTTAAATAGGATTTCTAAATGAGTAAAACAAGTAAACGGTTTCGCAGGAATAGCAAAATATTTTGGTTGGAATACAAGAAAAGTATGGTTAATTACTCTTCGGAGAAATCAATGATATATATTTTTTCTTTGCCATCAATTTTCTTAGCTCTTATGAGAACAAGGTAAGTGCCTTCGGAATGAACATAATTCCCGATGGCATATTTCAAACCTTCATTAGAACTGCCTTGATGTGCATATTCAAAGCTAATGGGTTCATGTTTTTTGAAAAACTCTTTTAGATAAATTTCAGCATGGACATTACTGTAATTGCCAGATTCACCATTAATATTGAGCTCAATATTATCATGAAAATGCTGTGATAATTCTTTTGAACTTCCCGCCTTTAGGGCAGAGCGAACATCCGCAAAAAGAGATTCATTCTGCGCATGAGCAGTACTTAAACTAAAGCTCGATATTAATATTAAAAAGAAAGTTTTTAAGGCAATTACCTTCATTAGGATTTTTGATTCATTTTAAATATGTCAATAAGCTAAAATTATGCCATATATTTGACAAAGCTTATTTTATTTTTCAATAATACTCTCTATCACAAAATTTAAAAATCAACTATAATATTTAACCAAATTAGCATAATGGAATTGAGTATGCAAAAAGCATTCATTAATTTTCTTTAATAACGACATTTACAATGGCTTTATTTACTTCTAATGTCCAGCATCTTTCCAATAAGAATTCCTTTGTTCTCTTTATATGACCCCTCCTCTTCACTTACTTTTTTCACACCTTCTATGGTGTAAAATGCTTTAGGATTGTATTCGTTTATTTTAGGTATGAGTTCTTTTAACGTATTTCTTTTTACTACGGTGAAAATAATATTTACTTTTCCGTCATTTCCCGTGCCATCAATATTTGAATATCTGTGATTTTTCCGCTCCAAATATTGAATTAACTCATTTGCCGGTAGTGCTGTAATTACCCTGACCACAACTCTACCAATAGCCATTTTTTCTTCGAGAATTATACCCACGTAAGTTCCAAAAGCATATCCTGTGGCATATGATATATAACTAATAGGATTATCTATATGCTGAAAAATTTGTCCAATTGCCAAAAGCCATATTAAGGATTCGAAAAAACCTAGGAGTGGCGCCAGCCCCTTTTTTCCTTGCATCACTAAAATAACACGGATTGTACCTATAGAAACATCTGCTACTCTTGCCAAAAAAATCAGCAATGGTAGTATAAAAAAGGCAAAAAGGTTACTTGAAAACCCTAAATCTTGAAAAAACTCTTGCATAAAGAATCAATTTTGAGGAAAAAACTTAAATATCCGAAAATTAATTCAGTTGGAAAAATGGATGGTTTTGAATTAGATATCAACCAAACAAATAACTGACAACTTCTCCCAACTGACTAAAGGTTTTGATTTCAATATTGTAGCGAGAAGTATCTACTCCTTTCATACTGAATTTAGATACCAAAATCTCAGTAAAGCCTAATTTCTCTGCTTCTGCAATTCGATTCTCTACTCTATTTACGGCTCTTATTTCTCCGCTAAGCCCTACTTCTGCAGCAACGCAAGTTTTAGAAGACAGCGGAATTTCCTCTAATGAAGAAATAATGGCAATACAAACCGCCAAATCAATGGCTGGATCCTCCACTCTAACACCTCCGGCAATATTCAAAAATACATCTTGAATGCCCAAACGAAAACCTCCTCTTTTCTCCAAAACCGCTAGCAACATGTTTAGCCTTTTACTGTCATAACCTGTGGCAGACCGCTGAGGAGTACCATAAGTAGCAGGACTTACCAATGCTTGTATTTCAATTAAAAGTGGACGGTTCCCTTCTAAGGTGGCACCAATAGCTGTTCCACTACTATCTTTATCCTTTTGAGAAATTAATATCTCAGATGGGTTACTAACTTGTCGTAATCCATTTTGCATCATTTCATAAATACCTAATTCATTCGTAGAACCAAATCTGTTTTTAGTCGTCCGCAAAATACGATAGGTCAAATGACGATCCCCTTCGAATTGAAGGACTGCATCCACCATATGTTCCAATACTTTAGGTCCTGCAATTGCACCATCTTTTGTAATATGGCCAATCAAAAATACGGGGATTTTATTTTCCTTGGCAAAGCGCATCAATTCGGCTGTACACTCTTTTACCTGACCCACGCTACCTGCTGCTGATTCAATTTTTGGGGAATGTAAAGTTTGGATGGAATCAATCACCAATAGATCTGGACCTAAAGCTTCTACTTCCCTGAAAATATCAGCAGTATGTGTTTCTGTAAGAATAAAGCAGTTTTTGGAGTCATGCTCCATTCTATCTGCTCGCATTTTTATTTGCTGAGCACTTTCCTCACCGCTTACATATAAGACTTTAAGATTCGAAAGTTGTAAGGCTATCTGAAGCATTAAAGTAGATTTCCCAATGCCAGGTTCTCCACCAATTAAGACCAACGAGCCTGGTACTATTCCTCCACCTAAAACTCTGCTTAATTCACGATCAGCCACTTTTATTCTGGCTTCATTGGTGCTTTCTACCTCCTGAATTGCAATTGGTTTATTAGCTCTTTTATTTGAAGATTGATAACCGCTGGTGGATTTTTCTTTTGTAACAACTTCCTCAACGAAGGTATTCCACTGTCCACATGATGGACATTTTCCAACCCACTTGGGTGATTCATGCCCACATTCCTGACAGAAATATGCTGATTTAACTTTTGCCATAAAAAAATTTATGATGCAATTTATTTATAAAATTGAACAAAGCTTTGGAGTCTTAGGGTTTAATATAAAAATTTAATTTAAGCCAATATCCCTTGAATATCTTCTTTGCTTAAACTTTTCATAAAGCTTTCTTCTGTACTAATTAAATCTCTTGCCAAGGTTAATTTTCTCTGCTGGAGAGCTAATATCTTTTCTTCAACCGTGTTTTTGGTAATGAATTTATAAGTAAATACTTGCTGTTTTTGGCCAATTCTATGGGCTCTATCCACTGCCTGTTGTTCAATAGCTGGATTCCACCAAGGATCTAATAAAAACACATAATCTGCAGCAGTTAAATTTAAGCCCAATCCACCTGCTTTTAGTGAGATCAAAAATACTGAAATCTCTTCATTCTCCTGAAACAGTTTCACCTGCTTTTGACGGTCTTTGGTGGTTCCGTCCAAATAAGCATATTTAATATGGCTGCGCTCCATAAAATCCTTAAATAAACTTAAATGCTTCACAAACTGGCTAAAAATTAAGACTTTATGCCCTTCGGAAATTATAGAGCTCAACATATGGGTAACATCTTCCATTTTTCCTGAATCACCTTGGTATTCAGTATCCACCATTTTAGGATGGTTAGCTATTTGTCGCAATTGGGTTAGGCCTTGCAATAATATCATTTGAGAACTTCGAATTCCTTTTTGCTCAATTTCATCTAAAATCATATCACGGAAGTAATTTTTTACTTCCTCATATTTTTCCTCTTGCATGGTGGTCATGCCTGAATAATGGACATTTTCGATTTTATCTGGTAGTTCAGTAGCTACTTGTGATTTATGCCTCCTCAGAATAAATGGTTTAATCAAAGTTGCTAATTTCTGAGACTTTTGCTCATCTCTTTTTTTCTCTATCGGAGTTACAAACTCGTCCTTAAAGAATTTTTTATTACCCAAAAGACCTGGATTTACAAATGACATCTGCGACCATAAATCCATTGTACTATTTTCTACTGGGGTACCTGTAAGTACTAATTTTCTGCGAGATTTTAATTTTTTCACCGCTTTGGCAATATGCGAATCAGGGTTTTTGATTGCCTGAGATTCATCCAAAATAATATAATTGAATAAAAATTCAGATAGGATATCTACATCTAGGCGAGTGATACCATAGGAGGTCAAAATCAAATCATAATCTTCGAACTGCTTGCTATCTTTGATTCTGTTGGTGCCAGTATAAACAAATATTTTTAATTCGGGGGTAAATTTCTCTGCTTCTGATTGCCAGTTATAAACCAGAGAAGTTGGCATAATCAGTAGACTTGCAGCTGTTCTACCACTTTCCTTTTCAGATTGCAACATGGCTAAAGTTTGCACAGTTTTCCCTAAACCCATATCATCCGCTAGGCATCCTCCAAAATTATATTGATTTAAGAACTGTAACCAGTTAAATCCTTCTTTTTGATAAGGCCTTAGCTCGCCTGAAAAATCTTCCGGCATAGGATGATCATCTATCTGAGTAAAGTCTTTCAATTTTGCTAGCTTTCTGTCCATTTGAACCTTTGCAAGATTGCTCTTCTCCATTTCACTGACCAATGACAAGTGATGCTTTCTCATTTTCATAGCATCTTCATCGCCATTTTCCATGAAGCTAAACAGCTCAGAGTAATCTTCAAACCAATGTGATGGAATGACAGCTGTTTGGTTATTGGGCAATTGAAACTCAGTTTGATTATTCAGGATATGTTTTCTAAGTTCCTTAAAAGGGATTTCATATTCACCAAAAATGACAACTGCATTGATATCAAACCAATCAATACCCTCTGAAATATCAATTTCAATAGATGACTTCCCAACAAAGTAATTCTTATCATTATTGAGTTTTTCTTGTTGAATTTCCACCTGATTTTCCGCTAGCCAATCCACATTTTTAGAGATCCAGCTAAAGGCTTGCGTTTTGGGGGCTGTCAATTTCCCTTTCAAAATATTCAAGCCTCTGTCCACCATTGCATCACGCAGGCTTTTTTCTTTCAATATATTCCTGACTAGTCTTTTGAAAACAAACTGCCCATCTTCCTTTTCAACTTTTACTGACACCCCTTCTCCCTTTCCAAGTGGAAAGGTATGATCTCCGTATTGAAATTTTAATTCAAGTAATAATTTACCTTCATCTGCTAGTTCCTTATCTCCATTACTGAATAAATCAAGATTCTTTCCAGCGGTAGAGGCTAGTTCCGATATTCTCAATTTTGGGAAAGGCTCTTCACGAAAAGTTTTGATTTTAAATCCTCTGGCGAACACATCAAAAGAAGCCACAAGTGGTGCAACAAATTTTTTAAAATAGGTTTCCTCAACTTTTTGAGGAATTGCAATGAATTTTTTATTGAGAAAAGGCTTTATTTTTTTTCCGTCAGGATTCTTTTCAAATGAATAAAGTTTTTGATCTACAACCAACCAGGCTGGTTCATTACAAATTAAATAAGCTCCTTTATACTGAAATTCTAACTTCTCATCATGATGTTTAATCGTGGGAAAATAATGTGTGTTATCTTCATTCTTCACAAAATGGAAAAGAATTGTAGCTTTTTCTTCCATTATTTCAATTTGACGCCATGCAGGCTCTCCATCATTCCCCATTTCAAAAAGCATCTTACCTTTTATTCTACTAAGGATTTCAGAACGCCTTTTTTCCATATAGCGTTCTATTTCACTTTTCACCAATTCATTCCCGCCTTCCAGATTATAATATTTATCAAAGAATTCGGTAGGCTTCATTTTCTTTTTGGCGTATTTCCTCACCACTACATCCTGCTGCATTTCATCCATCAACTCAATGAGTTCATAATCAACATCATCAAGACCCTTTTCGAATTCCTTTGCATTTTTGGCAGAGATATTCTGATGGGAAAAGGTCAATTCACCTCTGCTGTTTTTTTGTACTACAAATGATTCGAAAGTGTAGCCCAAGTATTCATGTTCGAATAATGAATATATAAGTTGAAATGGTTGAGTGGTATATACCTTCATGAATAAAAGTTGTCAATCAAACAGTTTTTGTCAATTTTTAAAAAAAATCAGAATTGAAATTTAATGAATTAGGATGGAACTCGTATTACTTTTTTGAATAATTTGCTATAATCGCTGAATTTCAACTGATTTTGTGGCTAATTGAGCGGGCTTGAAGGAAGCCAAAATAGTGATTATTGCAATGCTCAGCATAGTAAATATAAAATCCGAAGCAATCATTTTAACTGGGTAAGCTTCTTGCACTGCAGAAGCCATATTCATTGAAATCAAGCCATATTCTTGTTGTAAAAAGCAAATTATAAACCCAAGTAGTCCACCTGTTAAAGCTCCCGTTAAAGAAATAATAGCCCCTTCTTTTAAGAATATATTACGAATGGTTTTTACTGGCGCTCCCATTGCATATAAAATGCTTATATCTCTTTTTTTATCAAGCGCTAACATAGTAAGTGCAAAGAAAATATTGAATGAGGCAACCGCTAAAATAAAACTAAAGGTGATATAGATAAATAATTTCTCAATTCTAATGGCTTTTAGTAATGAAGCATGTTGTTCATCAGAGTTTAAAATTTCAAATTTATCGCCTAAATCCTGCTGTAATGATTCCTGAATATTTTCAACTGAAATCCCCTCTTCCAAGTTAATTTCAATGGATGTACATTGATCCTTCTTGCCAATCAATTGTCTAGCAAATCGAATGGGAACAAAAATAAACTTCTCATCATACTGTTTTTCAATGGCAAAAACTCCTGCCGGCATCAATATTCCTGAATTGTACATGCTGGATGGGTTGGTTCTTCCCGGACTGATATTTTTAGGATAATAAAATTGTAATGCTAAAAAATCATTTCGAGAGTTGATGGACAAATCATAACGAATACCCTGACCTACGACAGCAAAGTTCTGCTCTTTATCAGTTAATTTTAATTGCCCTTCTGTAATATGATTTTTTAATCGGTTGTTATTAACAAAGTCAGAACTAACGCCTTTCATTCGCACTACTGATTCTCCATCATTATAGCGTACCAGCACATTATCTTCCACAACCTGCACTATGGTAGCTAAGCCTTCCCTTCTTTCAATTTTATTTTTAAGGTCTTCCTCATACTCAAAGAATTTCCCTTCTTTCAAGCTTATTTTTATATCTGCATCAAAAGAACTGTATAATGAGCGGATTAAATCTTCGAGTCCATTAAAAACAGAAAGCACTATTACCAATGCAGCCGTACCAATTGCAACACCCACCATAGCAATGATGGACAACACATTAATGAATCCCTTTTTCTTTTTAGAGAGGAAGTATCTTCTTGCTATAAAAAATGATAGGTTCTTCAATATCTTTAAGCTGAAATTTTAATCTTTATTTTCTTCATCATCTTCATCCTTCTCTTCAGGTGGGATGTCGAGTTTAGACAAAATATCATCAATTCTATTAGCCCTTTCTATTGTATCATCCATAAAAAATGCTAGCTCAGGAACAATTCTTACTTGCTTCCCGATTCTATTTCCTAAATGCTTTCTGATTTCACTTTTTCTTTCTCGAATCATTTCCAGAGTTTCACTTGGATTATCAGACAGCATTAAGCTGAGATAAATTTTAGCAAAACTCAAATCAGGAGAAACCTCTACTTCGGTAATGGTAATAAAAGCTTTCCCAAAGGCGTTAGCCATGTTCTTTTGGAATATTTCGCTTAAATCTTTTTGTAATAAACTGGAATATTTTTTCTGTCTTGAACCTGCAGCCATATAATTCTATAATTTCTTTACAAATATGCACGATATTTTATACAATTTGTGCTTTATCGCCTAATTTAGCAATTGTATTTTAAACAAAACCAAAGACTATTGTTAGGTTTTTTCCGAATTAACGACCCTTATCGCTTACTGATACTTTTTTTGGCTCTGCTCGTATTGCGTTTGCCATATTTAATTGGATCAGAACCTTTGGTATATGAAACCAATTGGCTTTTAATTGGAGAGGCTCTTAATTCAGGAAAAGTTTTATATAAAGACTTAATTAGCCCAATTGCACCATTATCTGCATGGATTTACATGGGGGTTGAATTCATCTTTGGAAAATCAGTCTTGGCTTTACAAATCTTATCGCTTCTTCTAGTCACCTATCAATTTTCATTATTCAACAACATTATGTTGAGAAATAAGGCATACAACGAGAACTCTTATATACCCGCTCTGATTTATGCTTTGATGATGCTCGCTTTTTATGATTTTTTCACATTATCACCTGCACTCATCAGTCTGACCTTTATTCTTTTAGTTTTAGATAATATTTACCTGAGAATAGAAAATAAATTACAAGATGCCACTATTTTAAAAACCGGAATTTTCATGGGTTTGGCGGTTCTTTTTTATCTGCCTTCCATCTTTTTTCTAGTTGCCACTTTACTTTCATTTGCCTTGTTGACCAGCTTGGTATTACGAAGGTATTTGTTGTTTTTATATGGCTTTACCTTTCCTTTTGCTGTGGTTCTAATTTATTTTTATTGGCAAGATGGAATAGAAGCATTATACACCCAATGGATAAAATTTAATTTTCTTGATTCTTTAGCTCCTATTATTGATTTACAATCAGTCCTGATAATAGCAGGTATTCCGACTATCATATTTGTAATTGCACTTTATAAAACTTTTAGTGCCACAAGATTCACCAATTACCAATTAAGGGTTCAACAAGTTATGTTTATCATGTTTTTAGCTGCTTTTGGAAGTTGGTGGATTTCCGAACTGCAGGCACCTTTCGAATTAATAGTGTTTGTTCCTTCTTTTGCTTTTTTCATCATTCATTTAATCTTCCAGTTTAAGAAGAAATTAAGAGCAGAAATCTTTACACTTATCTTTAGCATTCTAATCATAACTACTACATATTCCATTTACTATCAAAACAGTTATTTCCACCAATTTGGTAATTTCAATGAACTAAAGAGTAAAAAATCTTTCTATGAAGGTATGATAAAAGGTAAATCTACGATGATATTAGGTGGGCAAACTGATATGTATCTTACTGCTAAAAATATCGGGACACGATTTTATCATCCATTGCTTAGTGAAGTAGTTTTAAACGAAATGAGCGAAAAAGAGCAAGTAATCGCTTTATATGATGACATACAAAAACATCAACCAGAAATTATCTTAGATTTTTTAGGGATATTCAAAAAGCATGAAAACAAAATACTTAATGAGAATTTTGAGTATCATCAAAAGAGTAAAATGCTATTCGTAAAGAAATAAATCAAAAGCAGGTAATTGATAAACTAAATATTAAACCATGTTGATACATAATTTCAAGTATCCATGTTGTTTTAAAATTTGATTTTATATATTTGATGTAAGATATGGGAGAATTTTTATTATATATTGGAATAATTTTAATTTCTACTTGGGCGGTTTGGAAAGGGGGAAGCCTTCTAGAAGAGTCATCAGAGAAACTGTCAGACTTTTATCGTTTACCACCCCTAATTCAAGGGACCATTATAACAGCTGTAGGCTCAAGTTTTCCAGAATTAGCCGCCACTATATTATCCACTCTACTTCACGGTAAGTTTGATTTGGGTGTTTCTGCTATTGTAGGCTCTGCTATCTTTAATATATTGGTAATACCAGGAATTTCTGCTGTTCTAGTTAAGAGAATGCCTGCAGATTTAAGCTTAATATATAAAGACACTCAGTATTATATTATTTCAGTTTTTATATTATTTATTTCTTTTGCTCTTGCATATATATATTATCCAATTGTGGTTACTCCAAACAATATGGAAGGTACCATGACTAGATGGATAGCAATTATCCCAATTGCTTTTTACGGTTTATACCTATTCATTCAAGGAATGGAAACGCGAGATTATAGAAGAGATCATGGAAAAAGAGCCGTTTTAGGTGTAGATAAGAAAAGCGTGAACATTAGAAAAGATTGGATAAAGCTTATCATCAGCCTTGTCTTAATTGTCGCTAGTGTAGAGGGCTTAGTAAGTGGTGCTATTTTCTTAGGAGAGTTCTTTAATACTCCTGATTTCATATGGGGTATAACAATTGTAGCAGGAGCCACTAGTATTCCTGATGCAGTTGTAAGTGTTAAAATAGCTCGAAAATTTAAAGGTTCTATTAGCTTAGGAAATGTTATAGGCAGTAATATTTTTGACCTGTTAGTTGCTGTTCCTGTGGGGGTTCTAATAGCTGGTTCGGCTGTGGTTAATTTTACTGTAGCTGCACCTTTAATGTTATTTCTGGGTATTATAACTATAATAATGTTTATATTCCTAAGAACAAACTTGGCTCTCGTCAAATGGGAAGGAATTGTGCTACTAATAATTTATGTACTATTTGTTGTTTGGATGATTTTTGAAACACTAGGCATTACATCCATAGTCATAAAATAAAAAAAGCCTGCTTTTCTTATCGAAAAACAGGCTTTAAGAAATATTTAAAATAAATTACTTTTTACCTAACTCGGCAAAATATTGGTGAAATAAGGCTACAGTTTCTATCCCTTTCAAATAATTCTCTACCCCAAAGCTTTCGTTAGGTGAATGAATTGCATCTGAATTCAAACCAAATCCCATTAAAATACTATCTAGGCCCAATATATCTTTAAATAAAGACACAATTGGAATACTCCCTCCTTCGCGGGTAGGAATAGGTTTTTTACCCCACACTTTTTCAAAAGCCTTTTCTGCTGCTTTATAAGAATCCGTATCAGTTGGCGTAACATAAGGCATTCCACCATGGTGTGGTTTAACCTTTACCTTTACACTTTCAGGAGCTATGCTTTCTAAGTGTTTTTGAAAAAGCTTTGTGATTTCACGATGATTTTGATTCGGAACTAAACGCATCGATATTTTAGCACTAGCTTTAGAAGGCAAAACAGTTTTAGCACCCTCTCCAATGTAACCTCCCCAAATACCATTTACATCTAATGTGGGACGAATACCCATTCTTTCTAGAGTATTGTATGAGGCTTCACCTTCTACATCGCCTATCGACAAATCCTTTTTGAAATCTTCTAAATTAAAAGGTGCCTTATTCATTTCATCTCGTTCTGCTTGAGTTAGTTCCAACACCTGATCATAAAATCCTGGTACTGTAACTTTCCTATTTTCATCCTGAAGAGATGCAATCATGCGGCATAATACATTTATTGGATTAGCTACAGCTCCACCATAAACTCCAGAATGCAAATCTCTATTTGGACCCGTAACTTCCACTTCCAAATAACTTATACCTTTCAAGCTCACTGCCATTGAAGGATGTTCATTTGCAATCATGGAAGTATCAGAGATTACGATAACATCAGACTTTAGCTTTTCTTTATTATCAGCAATGAAAATCTCTAAATTCTCTGACCCAACTTCCTCTTCTCCTTCAATCATGAATTTCACATTGCAAGGAACACCTCCGTTCTTCATCATCATTTCAAAGGCCTTCACATGGATATACATTTGACCTTTGTCATCTGCGGAACCTCTTGCCACTATTTTCCCATTTTTAATTACCGGGTTAAAAGGTTCTGAATCCCACAATTCATATGGATCAGCTGGTTGTACATCATAATGACCATAAACCAAGACTGTTGGTAATTCAGGATTAATAATTTTATCCGCATAAACAATTGGATGCCCTGCTGTTTCACAAACTTCTACATTATCAGCACCCGCCTCTTCAAATTTAGCTTTCATGAATTCCGCTGCTTTCTTTACATCCCCTTTAAATTTAGGATCTGCACTTACACTTGGGATTCTAAGTAAATCAAAAAGCTCATCTAAAAATCTTTGCTTGTTTTCTTGTAGATATTTTCCTGTTTCTTCTTTAGTTATCATCTATTAATCTTTATAAAATTTAATATAATTTAAAACCCATCGTCATCATCATCCGCTGGTGGAGTATCTTGATTTGGAATAGGTGTATTAACTGGACTAGCCGCTGCACTTGCCTCGCTTGCCATTTCTAGGTAATAAGGTGCATCTATTTCAAAGTATCTTTTACGGTAATCTTCGATAAAATTAATTACTTCTAACTTATCTCCAGTCAAAAATACAAAATCACCAAATTTGGCTTTTTCAGCTTTAGATTTTTTGTTTATTATATCATTGGCTTCTTCATTTGAGGAGAAGAAAATTAACCTGTCTTCTTCATAGTGAAAAAAGTACCAACATGAAGGTGATACCTGAAGAAATACCTTTATTGCTGAACCCATCTCCTTTTTTTGAATTTCTATGAAGCCATCAACATTTGCGTTAATGTCCTGAGCGCCTGTATTAGATAATCCAATTTTACCGATGCTGTACCAGGCTTGTTCCGCATCGGACCATTTCATATCAATATTATTCAAAACAAGGGTTTTTGTTAAATCAGAAGAAAGTGAATTTAATGGGATATATTCATTGAAAATATATTCTTCGTAGCGTTTTGCTGCGGTATTTCCTGCTATCTCAGCCAATTTTGGCAATAAGCGTTCTAAATCTTTGGTAGATTCAGGCAGACCAAGGCGTTGTACCACCTCAATCATATCATTTCCAATTACTGGTGTGAAGCCGTTTGGCAAATCAAATTCAATGGTCATCATTAAATTGAAAATAAATTCTTGACTTAATAAATCTCCCGATCCAGAGCCAGCCGATTTAAAATTTGCTTCACTGCGGCTCTGCATGAATTGAAATGGGCCTTCAAATTCTAGTTTTTGCTCTTTCTCATTATACGCAAAATATTTACCTGCAAATGAGGTCCCCGCTTTCCTTAATTTGTCTTCTATAATGAATTGATTCTTAGAAGCATTGTAAGTTAGCAACCCACTGGGCTTAAAGAAGTCAGCATCAGTATAATCTCTCTTTTCATTCATGAAAGTAGCATATAACTGATTACTTGAATTATCAATATGAATTCCAGCTTGAAGTGGTTCCCCCATTTCAGTGGTACTATTATCAAAATCAATTACAACCTCTTTGGCACTTCCGTCACTAGTGTAGGATATCCATGTATCATAATTAGGAATATCATTTAAATCAGGTTGAATATATCCTTGGAGTTGCAAGGCAGGTTTGTCAGCATACATGGTCACATCACCTTTATAAAACATTCCCGGACTTATCATCATTCTATCTTCCTTACGAACACTTCCAGCAGATACTGTTCTTAGATTTCTATTGCTTTTATCAGTTTTTGGTATTGGCTCTAAACTAAACTCGCCCATCTTAATTGAGAATGTATCGCCTATAGAATTAACATATCTATAAGTAGCACTTCCGACAAATTTATTCCTAGAGATAATGTCTATTTCAGCATCATACAAGTTATGATAGCCTGTTAGTGTATCTAGTTTAAGCGTTGCGTTAAACAGCTTATTGACTTTACCATTCTCACCAATCACTACTTGTCCGCCACTAGGTGTTATTTGTGCATCTGCAACCGTAATAAAAGGAATTCCGGACACATTTAGAGCTTGACTTTCAATGTCATATATTGCTTTAGTAGCATTAAACACTAATGAATCTTGATCCGGATTGGTGGAATAAAAATATGAATTATTGATATTAATATTAGCTGGCTTAGTCATTTCTACAATTCTTTCATCCAATTTCCATAAAGCAGATGGTATGGATGTTTTATAGCTTGCATATGGGAAATCCAAGGCCGCGTCTCCTTCAATTTCAGGATTTACAGTGGCTGTATTTGCTTGAAAATCAAAATCTAACCTTACGTCATCTGCGGATAAAGCAGGAATAGTATCTGTCGATTCAATTCTGAATTCTGCATGCCTTGCTGAAAAACTCTGCTCTTCGAAACTAAACTCTTTAGAAGAAGTACTAGAGCCTCTTGTTACCATTTCACCCAAACCAAAAAGTCCCTTTTTGGAAATGATTGTTTTACCTTCCAATGAGGCCGTTTCATCATACATTTTGAATGGCCCGGATCGATTAGCCATGTATAAACTATCCTTTGAAGTAAGCCATCTCATATCAAAATTAGAAATCTCTACTTGTGGAAAAGAAACCCCTTCCCAATCGCCAGGTTCAATAGTAGCATAAGTACCAATTGCAGTAATGGAATCTTTAAAGAAGGTGAAATTTTCCGATCTAATAGTCGAACTTAAATATTCAATTTTATCACCTCCTCTCAACCCTTGGTTATCCAACCTAATAGTTCCAAAAAACTGAGCTTCCCCATTAAGTAAATCAATTCCATCATCAGGTAATGGATGGTTAAATCCTAAAGATTTATCAGGCATAACCCTAAGTTTTTCTTCAAATTCTGGGAAAATATCTCCAGAATGAAAAATACCATCAAAAGCAATGGAATTTGGATCCGTACTACTTACTGAATCTATCTCAAATGGAGGGATCACAAAATAAAGACTTTGGTCATAAACACCATTTAATATTTCTTCCCCTAGGAAGTAGACAGTAGCGCCTTTTGTTGCATTAAATATCGGATATTTTGGAAACTCTTTTTGAGCTGATTTATTATTAGGTTCGTTAATGTAGAGAATCCCGGCTGTTTCAACTAGTTGGTTTTGAATTTGCTCTTTATTTGATTGTTTATTGTTGGTATTAGTAACCAAATTAAACTTAATATTATCAATTTTAGGCATGGATATGAGGAAACTATCATAGTCCATTTTAAAATCCTCTCCTATATATTGATAATTTCCAGCGTAAACCGTACCATCAAATTGAACATCTCTATTTTTCCTTAAAACCACTCTTCCGCTATCAGGCTCCACGCTAATACCAAGCTTATTGTTAATTATGAATTCCTCTACACCTATAATATCTAGGGTTCCCTTATCAAGGTTTAACTTCCCATTGGGTTTACCGGAAGAAACTGAGGAGATTTGCACATTATCGTAATCTTTTTTACCCCATCTGGAATCCACATAGTGAAAAGCTTTATCCAGCATAATGATTCTTCCACTTACTACATCATATTTTATGAATCCATTTTGCATGAGTAGCTTCATTCCTGACCTTATTTTGCTTTCTTCTATTCCAGTTTTTCCAGCTACTTCATTCGTATAAAAAGTTTTAGTGTTTTCTTTACGACTATAATTCACCACTAATTGTAAGGAATGAAATTTATATAAGCCTGATAAGCTATTATATCGGTATTCGTTAAAATATTCAGCTGATTCAAAAAGTGCCGGCACTCGGTTCCCTGCTATTAAAATTGAAATCTCCACTACTGAAGAGTCCATATCCCAGCTGAGCTTGTCAGCCGTAAAATCCATATTAAAATAACTAGCATAGAAGGGTGTATTCTTAAAGTTCCCTTTATTCTTTAGAAGAACTAAAGTGTTTTCATTCACTTTATAGTCCATGTTTAAACCAGGATGATAGATTGAATCATTTCTTTGGAAGATCGAAACACTACTGCTTTTGGAAGAGAAAACACTATCTTTATAGATGAATTCTCTAGATTCGGCCCTGAATTTTTTCACCGCTTTTCCTTGCAATTCTAGACTACTTACACTTCTATCCATTGCAGATGTGCTTAAAGTAATACCTCTTAGGGTAATACCACCCTTAAGATATAAGCCATCAACATCCACAAAATTCAAATCATAACCAGATTTATAGGATTGAAAAAAAGGAAAGTTAGCATTCTTGTTTTTACTGCCTTCAATCTTGAAATCAATAAATCCTTTAACAGGCTGCTTTAAAATTTTGGGGTAATTTAGATTTGCCTGTTCTGCTGAAAACTCTTTTTTATTCACCTCAAAAGTAAAATCTGACAATTCGGCAAATAATTCTTTTGAATTTTTCCCTAAATGTTCCCAAGTTATAACACCCTTCTCCGCTACAAAAGTGTTCCCTATCAATTCAAGACTACCTGTGACATCATTTATTTTCAAAGAATCTGCTGAAGTTAAAAACTTTAGATTTATATTTTTCAGTTTGACAATCGGACCACTTAAGACAGGCATAGGCTCACTAAAAACAGATAAATCTACAGTTGAATTATTCTGATTTTTAGTGCTTTCATCCGTAGTTGCTTCTTCAGTACTCCAACTGTCTTCGCTTCCCCATGAATCATCTCCCCAGCCATCATCTTCCGTATTGCTGTCCCAGGCATCATCAGATTCAGAACCCCACTCCGCCTCAGTTTCTTCTTGCTGGGGTTCGGGCTCATCATCCACTTTTACTTCAGGTTCGGAAGACCATTCAAAACTTACACTTCCCTTAGAAAACACAACTTGATAATAGCGACTATAAAAAAGTGCTTTCTTTTCTAATATTTGTTCCGTTGTGCTTAAAAGAGATTTAAATTGATTATTATCAAATTCATCATAAGCTCTTTTACTAATTTCTAAAAAAGAATTAATTGCTTTTGCAGGGTCTTCTAAATTCGAAGCTGCGCCAGATAAAGTGCTAATAAAAGGCAACCTAAAATCTCTTATGGATAGATTTTCAGCACTCATTTGAGTATAAATCTCTTCTATGAGTACCCTATTTTGTTGAGTAAATAAATTATCTTGATTCCAATAGTTTTGAAAAAATAAGGATACTCCCTCAGCTTTTTCAGAATTTAGCTGAGCCAAATCCAACTGAACTGTTTTTAAAAAATCAGGCTCAGCATTTTCTGTTGAAGCAGCATCATCTTGAGAAAAAGCCCAAAAGGAACTCCAAAAAGTTAATATGGTGATGAAAAATATTCTCATTTATTGTTTTTAAGCAAAATTGCTGACCATTGGTTCCTTACAGATTGATTAACAAGATTTAACGAATATTTTTCACATTCATTTAAAATATCTTGAACATCATTCTCATAAAATCCACTCAACATTAAAAAACCATCCTTTTTGATATGTTTTTGCAAGTATTGAATATCTGCTAGTAATATATTTTTATTGATATTGGCTAAAATCAAATCATAAAGCGATTCTTGAGGAATAGTTTGAACTTCTCCTAGCCAAACTTTGTGAATCAAATTATCAATTGAATTTAACGAAAAATTTTCATTAGTATTTTCAACCGCCCATTCATCTATATCATAAGCATCCACTTTTTTAGCTCCTTTAATTGCAGCTAAAATAGCTAAAATTCCCGTTCCGCAGCCTGCATCCAAAACATCTGCATCTTTCAAATCCATATCATGCATCAAGTTCAGCATTTGATAGGTAGTTTCATGATGGCCCGTTCCGAAAGACATTTTTGGGGTTACCACAATCTCGATTGGAAACTTGGGGTTAGGTGGATGAAAATCTGCTCGCACTAAGATTTTATCTTCCACTTCAATTGGCTGATAATTTTTCTCCCAATCTGCATTCCAGTTTTCTTTCTCCACAGAACCTAATTCATAGGTTACGGATGTCAGGCTTTCATATTGTTGAAAAAGCTCCTCAATCTGAGAAGGTTCTATCATTTGATTTTCTTCTGAATAAGCGAAAAGACCGGTTCCATCTTCCTTTTCTTGAAAGGTTGAGAAACCGATTTCTGCTAACTCTGCCGTAAAAATTTCAATGAAATCTTCCTGACAATTTACTTCTAAAGATATATAACTCATTAAAAGGACTTAATAATATCAGTGAAATCTCTTGATTTAAGAGATGCTCCTCCAATTAGACCACCATCAACATCCGGCTGAGAAAAAAGTTCTTTTGCATTATCAGGCTTACAGCTTCCTCCATATAAAATGGAAGTTTCATTTGCTGCATCTTGTCCGAATTTTGAAGCAATATGATCACGAATGGTTTTATGCATATCTTGTGCCTGTTGAGAACTAGCCGTTTTACCTGTTCCAATTGCCCATATTGGCTCATATGCAATGACAATATTTTTAAATTGCTCAGGCGTTAAATGAAATAAGCTATTGGTCAATTGTTTGGTCACATATTCATTTTGAGTATCTGCTTCCCTGATTTCCAAAGGCTCACCACAACAGAAAATCACCTTCAAATCATTTTTAAGTGCGTTATCTGTCTTTTTGGCTAATTCTTCATCCGTTTCTGAGAAGTGGTCTCTTCTTTCGCTATGTCCTAGAATTACATATTGGGCACCTAAAGATTTTAACATAGGAGCAGAAACTTCCCCAGTAAAGGCCCCTGAATCTTCTTGGTGGCAATTTTGACCTGCCAAAACAATTTGTCCCATCTCAGGAATTAAATTTTCAACTGCATATATGAAAGGAGCTGGAGGCGCAATCACCACTTTTACATCCGAAGGCGCTTCATCTTCCACCATATTAGCAATTTCGGAAGTTAAAGATTGCGCTTCTACTAAAGTTTTATTCATTTTCCAGTTTCCTGCTACTATTTTCTGTCTCATCTTATTTTCAAATTTTGTTATAGGCTAAAAAACAAAAATAAGAAGATTTGAGCATAAAGCTAAGGGATAGTGGGTTAAGATGTATGGAACAACTAAAGAGAAATGAAAATCAATCAACAATTCAGAAATACCTAAATGGACAGATAAAGTGATTGTCCAGAAATTACGGATAACTTAAATTTCAACCCTAATACTCCCACTTACTCATATCCACCACTGGCTTCAAATAAATTTCAGGAATAATCGAATCTAGTTTCTCAAGTTCTCCCTCATTCATTAAGGATATTTTATGAATATTAAAGCCCTTAATTTCCTGCAATTCTGGGATCCAATACCTAATATAGTCCCCTTTTGCATCATACTTTTTGGCTTGGCTTAGGATATTAAAATAGCGATTTTCTCTTGGGTCATTTCCTACTCCTGCAACATAGGCCCAGTTACCCCAATTACTGGCCACATCATAATCAATTAATTGATGTTCAAAATACCAAGCTCCCATTCGCCAATCCAAGCCCAAGTCCTTTACCAAAAAGCTTGCTATATTTTGACGTCCTCTATTGCTCATAAAACCAGAAGCTTTTAATTCTCGCATGTTGGCATCAATAAATGGAACTCCCGTTATACCATTTTTCCATTTTTCGAATAGCTCAAAATCCCATTTCCAATCAACTTCTTCTCTTTTGATTCCTTCTTTTTGGAAAAGCTGACAACCGAATTTCTTTAGAACAAAATGAAAATAATCTCTCCAAATCAGTTCAAAGACCATCCAGTAAGTAGATTGATTTTTCTTTCGCTCTTTTTCATATTTCTTTACTTGATAGTAAATCGATTTAGCAGAAATACAACCTTGAGCAAGCCAGGGAGAGAATTTGGAAGAATAGCTTTCCCCTATCAATCCATTTCGGGTGTATTTATATTCTTTGAGTTGGTCTGCTTCCCAAAAGTAATGATACAGTCGTTCCCATGCTTTGGTTTCACCTCCCTCAAAACCTAACACTGATTTCTCTTTTGGTCTAATGTTTTCGATTCTTAAGTCAGAGAACTCGAAATTTTGCCTGACGGCAATTGAAGCTGAAAAATTTTCAGGAGATTTAAATAGTTCTCTCACATGGGTCTGTTTCTCATTTTCTTTTCTGAATTGAGTGTAAATATTTGGCAATTTTCCAATCGGCCAGGGAATGTCTGCCTCATGAAAAAGAGTGGTTTGAGCATAAAAATGAACATCCGCACCTTGCTTTATGAATAAATTTTCAATCATCTTCTCCTCTTCAATTTCCTCTGTGCCCGATTCTTTTGGAGCATATAATGCATCAAAAATATACTCTTCTAAAAGTGAACGAATAACTGCTTTCGTATCTCCTTTTCGTATTAATAACTGCCCTCCCTTTTTCTCTATATTTTGTTTTAAATCCAAAACTGATTGCCATATAAAATTTAATTTTAAATCCGAAGAACGTCTCATGCCCAAAGGATTTTCTTCCCAATGCTTTTCATCAAAAATATAAAGTAAGAGGTATTCCTCTGAATTCAGTATACCTTCCCATAGCGCTTCATTATCTTCCAATCGCAAATTTCTTCTAAACCAAATCAGGGATTTTTGATGCTTTTTTTTCATTTTCCAAGGATTTTAATGTGTCATCATAACCGATTGATAGAAATTTATGTTTGAAGCTTTTTAATTAGGTTGATAAAAGATAAATTGAACCTTAGAAATACCGAGCGGATAACATGAAAAAAATAAATTTCAATTCCATTAAAAGTAAAATGATATTAGGCTATGGCAGTATGGCATTGCTAATAGTTGTGGTTGTTATTATTACCCTTTCGCAGATTGCCAATATCATGGTGATGGGAATTGATATTTTGGAAAACAAACAACCCTCTCGAATGTATGTGGAGGCTATGAAAAGTGGGGTACGCCATTCCAATATCACATTGCAGAGTTACTTATTATCGGGAAATGAAAATTTGAAAAATGACATAGATGATATCTGGAAAAAAGAAATAAGATCCGCCAAAGACAGTATAGATTCTTTAATAACCCATTGGGATAGTCCTGAAAACATTATTTTATATGAAAAATTAAGTCGTCTGGGAGATAGAATCCAAAATATACAAAAAGAGGTGATAAATAACGCTCAATTTGGAAGTGGAGATATCGGCCTATCACTTTATGATTATGTAGGAATGGAGGGTGATACTATTTATGACACAAATGACCTCCAGAATTGGATTAATGACGAATTAAGTAATCAAAGCTCAAATAGTAACCCTAATGGGAACTTATATATCGAAAATCTAAAACCACTATGTGATGAGTTTGATGAAAAGGCGACTTTATTATATTCAAACTTAGAAGAAGATTCACTTACTACAGCCAGTAAAATTTTCGCAGCCAGAGATAGGTTTGTAATAGTTGAAACATTTATTGTTATAATAGCCATAATTCTGTGTCTGATTCTTTATCGTTATGCTCGTAAACAGATCAAAAGCAGTATTGATACCTTACAAAACGAAGTAAAAATACTTAGCGAGGGAAATATACCGAAAAATAGAGCAAAAACTAACGATGAATTCGACATAATCTTGGAAGAAATCCATACACTTTCAGGTAATTTAGCTAATGTTAAAAATTTCGCTTTAGAAGTAGGCAAAGGAAGTTTTGATAGTGATATTTCAGTTTTCAATAATCAAGGAGATATTGGAACTTCCTTAGCTGAAATGAGGGATAGTTTAAAGAATGTATCTGAAGAAGCCAGAGTAAGAAACTGGACTAATAAAGGATCTGCTGAATTTGGTGACATCTTAAGGAAATATAATAAAAACATAAGTGAGCTAAGTGATCATGTTATCACTTTTATGGTAAACTACCTAAATGCAAATCAGGGAAGCATTTTCATAGTAGATGAAGATGAAAACGGAGAAGAAGCCCTTCATTTAACATCTACTTATGCTTATGACAGGAAGAAATTTTTAGAAAGAACCATTCAACCGGGACAAGGATTAGTCGGACAAGTTTACCTTGAGAAGCAGTCTATCTATATGAAAGAATTGCCAGAAAACTATATTACTATTACTTCTGGTTTAGGAAAAGCCACTCCAAAAAGTATTTTTATAGTCCCGCTTATTGCAAATGAAATTGTTTATGGCGTAATCGAAATAGGAACCTTTACTGAATTCACCGATAATGAAAGGAAATTCATTGAAGACGTTGGAGAGAATATTGCCTCATCTGTTCAGTCTGTTAAAATTAATGAAAGAACCAACAAGCTTTTAGAGGAATCTCAAGAGATGACTGAACAAATGCGCTCTCAGGAAGAGGAAATGCGCCAAAACATGGAGGAATTACAGGCTACGCAAGAAGAGATGGAACGATCTCAAAAAGAAAACAATGAACGCCTAAATGCAATGGAAAAAAGCGGCATGGCTTACATTGAATTTAGTCCTGATGGAGAAATCATTACCGCTGACAAGACTTTTATGAATTTATTTGGCTATAATTCAGTAGATGAAATCAAAGGCAGGCACCATAGAATTTTTGTAAGTGATGAGTACGCCAGTTCTGAAGATTACCAATCTTTCTGGGGTAATTTAAGGGCTGGAAAAATTCAAAGCGGAATTTTCGAACGATTCAGTAAAAACGGACAAAAAATTAACATCAAGGGCTCATACACTATTCTAAAAAATCAAAATAATGAGATTAGCAAAATAATTAAATTCGCGTTTGATGTAACAGATGTTTATCAAAAATTAGAATCTATTCTTAAAGAAAAGGAAACTTTAATCCAGCAATTAGAAGAATTGGAAAAGAAAATTCAAAATGCTAGTGAAGGGGGTTTAGACCAATTGAAAGCCTATCAAAAAGAGTTGAAAAAATCTTTGATTGAGAAACTTCAAAAGAATGAGTCTGATTTAAAAGCCTCCCTTGAAAAGCAAAAAAGAGATTTAGGTATTTCTTAAAGGAAAGCTTTTCGGTTAGTCCAATTTAAAAAGCTCAAATAGAGAAGTGAGCTATCTGAACAGACATTTATTTCAAAAATTAAAAACATATCAAGTACACCTAAGGTTACTCAACCCAATATGAAGAAAGCAAATCAAGGAAAAACAGGCGTATTATTAGTAAATCTAGGGACTCCAGATTCAACCAAAACATCTGATGTTAGAAAATATTTGAGAGAGTTTTTAATGGATAAAAGAGTAATTGACATCCCTTTTTTATTTCGTTGGTTATTGGTTAACCTCATTATTGCCCCTTTCAGGTCTCCAAAATCTGCCAAGGAATATCGTAAACTTTGGGTGGAAAGAGGCTCACCACTAAAATTCTACGGAGAAGATGTGAAAGATATGTTGCAGGCAGAATTGGATGAAAATTATGTAGTGGCATTAGGAATGCGTTATCAATCACCTAGCATAAAAGGTGCTTTGGAAGAATTAAGAGATCAGAAAGTAGCTAAAATAATTGTGGTACCTTTATTCCCTCAATATGCGTCAGCTACCAGCGGTTCTGTTCATGATAAAGTGATGGAAATCGTACAGAAGTGGCAAATTATTCCTCAAATTAATTTCATTAGTACTTTTGTGGAAGAACCTGGGTTTTACAAAACGTTTGCCAATCTGGGTAAAAAATATCTTGATAAGCATAATTATGATCATGTAATCTTTAGTTTCCATGGTTTACCCGAGCGTCAAATCAAAAAAGGTTCGGTAGAAAACTATTGTAAACTGGGAAGTTGCTGTAATGCCTATCATGATAAAAATAGGTTTTGCTATAGAGCTCAATGTTTTCAGACTGCACGCCTTATTGCTAATGAGTTAGATCTTCCAGAAGATAAATATACTGTTACTTTCCAAAGTAGATTAGGAAATGATCCTTGGATAAAACCTTATACGGATGATATTTTAAAGACATTAGCTAAAGAAGGAAAGAAATCAGTATTAGCTTTTTCGCCTGCTTTTGTTTCCGATTGTTTAGAAACCACTATTGAAGTTGGAGAGGAATTTAAAGAGGAATTCGAAGAGGCAGGAGGAGAGCGATGGGATTTGGTAGAGAGTCTTAATGACAATAAAGACTGGGTACTTACCTTAAAATCTTTAGTCCTGAAAAATTAGCTCTCGAAACAATCCAAACGTTAGGAATTTTTAATTAAATTATTGGCTGATAAAATATGAGCCGCCAATGGTTTAAAATCATATCGCCCCTATTCTTACTTATTTTTGCAAACTCAATTTGCGCAAGACAAATTGATTCTTTGCAAAAATTACTTGAAAATAAGCTCCAAGCAAAAGAATTTAATCAAGAGCAAAATGTCATTGAATATTTAAATCTCACAAGTAAGCTCTATCCAGAGTCGCCTACTGATGCATTATTTTATCTAAATGCCCTAGAAGAAAAACTAGAATCAGAAAATATTGAAATAGGAAAAGCCTACATTTTAAGCAAAAAAGGGACATTCTACTGGCTTCAAGGGGTATATGATGCTTCTTTGAAATCTTATTTTGAAGCACTTAAATTATTTGAACAAGAGAAAAACACCATTGAAGTTATTAAAGTTTTAAATAATATCGGAGAAACTTACAAAAAGCAAAAGGATTATACTCAATCAGCAAGATTTATAAAACTGGCTTTATCAAAAACATCTGAAGTGGAAGGACTCTCTTCTGAGTTAATAATCGTAAATCTGGGACAGCTTTTCATGTTAACAGGAAATTATGATAGTGCAAATTACTACCTCAATCAAATTCAAAATAGAGATAGTGTTAGTGTACAATCAAAAGGCTTTACATACCTATATAAAGGTATAGTTCATCTAAAAACAGGGCAATATGATTCGGCTCAATATTTTCTAACTCAAAGCTTGATTTATTGGGATGATTTAAATTATGGAAGAGGAACTATTGAAAGTAAAATTGAAATTGCCAAAATACACATTTCTCAAAATAATTTTTCAAATGCAAATGAACATCTTATGGAGGCTGAAAATATTGCATTGAAGATTAATACATTGGATTTATTGCTGAATATATATCAAACAAAAATTGATTTATTTAAGCTTACAGGCCTTAAAGATTCTTTAGTTTATTATTTTGACAAATACATAGAAATTAATGATTCAATATTCAATTCAGAATCAAGAGCGGAAATAAACAAATTGAGTATTCAATACAATTTGGCTCAAAAAGAGAAAGAGCGATATAAGTTAGCTTTAAATCAATCTGAACTTTCTAATAAAATAGAAAAAAGGACACAGTTTTTAATATTTTTAACTACTCTACTAATATTTGCCATTGTATTAATACTATACTTAAGGAATAAAAGTATTCAATTAAAAAGTGCTCATGTAAAGCTTAAACAACAGAAAGAAGAAATAGAGGAAAAACAAAAGAGTATCTCATCCAAATCTTTGGCTCTCGCTAGAGTGAATAAAGAACTCCATAGCCTCAATAAAAATTTAGAGCAAAGAGTAATGGAAAGAACTCAAAAATTAAATGAGCGTAACAGACAAATTGCAGAATTTACATATTATAATTCTCACAAACTAAGAGCCCCGGTTGCTAGCGTATTAGGCTTGATTAATGTAATGGAGTTAGCAAAAGACGGAAAAATAGATCCTATTCTTCTAAACCATCTTAAAACAAGTTCAATGGAATTAGATAAAGTGATATTTAATTTGAAAAACTTATTAGAATTGGATGATTAAAGCACAAATGTTTAAGTCTAATCTACATAAGGAAGAGTAATTTTAAAGGTAGTCCCTTTTCTTACTTTAGAATTAATGTCAATCTTACCTTTTAGAACATTCAAAGTATCAACAACTATATAGAGACCCAACCCTGAACCATCAGTGCCTTGATGGGCTCTAAAAAACATATCAAATATTTTTCTTTGATACTCCTCTGGTATTCCAGATCCATTATCTTCCACTTCAATTAAATATGAATTACCTTCAATTTTAGCACTTACTTTAATGTATGGCGATTCCCCCCCTATCAAAATCATGGTATTTTAAAGCATTGGTAACTAAATTACTCAATACAATATTTAATCTTTTAGGATCTGTTTTAATTTGAAAATTAGAATCGTAAGCTCTTATTAACTCAACCTTTTCTGCGTTTTCGTAAAATTTTAAATCATCTATGATACTGTCCAATATATTATCTAATTGTACAAGCCTCATTTCTAAAGGCTTTTTAGTATTAGTAGAAAAATCCATAATACTTTTAATGAATTCTTCTAGTTTGGTAATACTTATATTCATTAATCGGAAGTACTCCTGCAATTCATCAATATTGTTTGACATTCCTGCCACGGAGATCAAGCCCCTCAAAGACTTCAAAGGAGCCACCAAATCATGAGAAGAACGATAAACAAAATTATCTAATTCATTATTAATAACTTTTAATTCAGCATTGGCTTCTTTCAATCGTTCTTTTTGTGAGCGCAATTCAGAAGTCCTTTCTTTTACAATTCTTTCTAATTTCTTATTGCTAATACTGAGACGGTGGGTTCTATATCGTATAAATCCGAAGATCAAAAGACCAAGTAAAATTATAAAAGCTGCGTAACTGATGGGGTATTGATACCAAGGCTTTGGTATCTCGAGCTTAAACTTAAATGGAACAATTTTTATATCACTTAGGCCGATATGTTTTGCACGTAAATGGAAAGTATATTTACCGCCAGGTAAATTCGTATACTCCTTACGTGAATTACTATTCCATTCTGACCAATCATCATCAAAACCTTCTAAATAATATGAAAATTGTAAATCCTCTTTAAAAAAACTAGGAACAGAGAAGTAAAAATCCATGGAGTTGCTCTTATTTTTAGGTAAGAATAAAACATGACTTGTATCCTTTATAAAGATCGAGCTATCTCCAAGTTTTATATACCTAATTTTTGCTAATGGCTGGAATTTTAAATTTTCATCAGGATTATAAATTTGCATATATTGTATTCCATATCCTGAACTTAGCCAAATATTCCCCCTTCTATCTTCGGTGGGATGTGTAGTATAATTCGACAATAAACCATTTTTTTTATCTAATTTCTTAAGAATTTCTCCCTCCTTATTAAAAATTAGCATTCCTTTTTGCCAAGTTGAACTAATAAATAATGAATCTCTATACTTTTCAACGTAGTATAGGTAAATACTATCCTGAAGAAAATACTGATTTGTTTCGTTATCCCAGGGTTTAGTCTGATAGGTAATAGCGTTCATTTCAAAAATTCCATTCTCAGAAGTAAAAATTAACCATTCATTATCCTCTTTTTTTAGAATCTCCCAAGCATAATCATCTTTAAAATTAAACTCATCATTGACTATCTGAAATGTATCATTTTCAATCCTAGCCAATCCACCATCATTCCCATAAAGAGATACAAACAAATCTCCCTCAAGCTCATACATAGTTAAACTTGTGTTCGATTGAATTCTTTTTAAAACCTCTCCGTCCCATTTTAAAATTGAACTATCAGCACTAAAATAAACATCACCATTATGTTCAACAATATTTCCAATAAAGGAAATCTCTTTTTCATCAGGTAATCTATCTTTCAATGAGTGATAATTCATATTTCCATTATTGTCTCTTTGAAAATAGCCTAAATCAGTACTACCATAAGTACCATATGTATATATTTTATCGCCTATAATTTTTAGGAATGTAACTGGAGTGAAATTAGGAGTTTTATATAATTCCCAGTGGGTTCCATCAAATTCTAAAAGCCCATTTTCATTTCCAAAATATATAATACCATTTTCATCTTCGGCCGACATATAGTTAAATGAACTAGCTCTATAATTAGATCCATTAAAATCATGAAAAATAATAGAGTCTTTTGATTGAGACTGTAAAGAATCGGATACTTGAAATGATAGGGCGTTAAAGGTAAGCAGCTCAAAAAATAATATGAGTGTAATTAATTGTAAGAGATTTCCCCTCATCAATTTAAACAATGAATGAAATATGGTCATATTCAAAAAGTCCTATAGAACTTAAATTTAGATAAATTTTACCAAGTCAAAAAATATCTTAGACTAATAGATACTTGGCTTCGATATAATATTTAATAAAAATAGCCCATACTTTCATAAAAAAATATGGGCTATTAAAATAATACTATTAAAGATGTATTTACTCCATCTCAATAAGCTCTTGATTTGAATTCATAAAATGGTATTCTGTTAGGGCTAACGAACTATCCTGTATTAATTTAATCCATTTTCCGTATTTGAAAAACCATTTTACACGCAAAGAAATAATTCCTTTAGTATAAAAAGAATACAGAAATGGATGTAAAGCAAGACTTAATGACTTTTCGTTTTGCTTAGTTAGCAAATAATCCAAGTCCTGTTCAATTTTATCCGTAACTAATATGGATGCAGTAATTTTCCCTGTTCCATTACAGGTAGGACAATTTTCTTTCGTTATGATGTTTAATTCCGGCCGTACTCTTTGGCGAGTAACCTGCATTAAACCAAATTTAGAAAGCGGAAGCACAGTATGTTTAGAGCGATCGGTTTCCATAAAATCCTTCATCTTTTTGAAAAGAAGTTTTTTATTATCAGGATTTTTCATGTCGATAAAATCAACTACAATAATCCCTCCCATGTCTCTTAATCGCAACTGACGTGCTATTTCCTTAGCAGCCTCAAGATTTGTATTTAAAGCTGTATCTTCTTGGCTCTCTTCATTATTTGATTTATTCCCACTGTTAACATCTATAACATGTAATGCTTCAGTATGCTCAATAATGAGATACCCACCGCCATTAATATTAACAGATTGTCCGAATAATGATTTTAACTGTCTTTCAATCCCGAAATGTTCGAAAATTTTATTCTTACCAGTATAAAGTTTTAGAATCTTTTCCTTACTCGGATCAATTTTTTGGATGTAAGTCTGAATTTCCTTGAACGTTTCTTCATCATCCACATGGATATTGTCGAAAGATTCATTCATCATATCCCGTAAAATAGAGGACGCTCTGCCAACCTCACCGATAATTTTATCTTTCGGTTTAGCATCTTTAAGCTTTTTAACTCCATTCTCCCAAGTGTCTAATAAATTTCTTAGGTCGGTATCCAATTCGGCCACCTCTTTACCTTCGGCAACAGTTCGGATAATTACGCCAAAGTTCTCTGGCTTAATGGAGGAAATCAGTCTGGTGAGTCTTTTACGTTCCTCACTAGTCGATATCTTTTTGGATATGCTTATTCCATTGGCAAATGGTACTAATACCAAATACCTTCCTGCTAGTGACAACTCGCATGATAGTCTTGGCCCTTTCGTAGAGATAGGTTCTTTTATAACCTGAACCAACACCTGCTTGTTCTTGGAGAGCACTTGTGAGATTTTACCTAGTTTGTCAATCTCAGGCTCTAATTTGAACTTACTTAATTTGTATGAGGTGTTATTACGAGTAGTGGCAAATTTAGTATATTTTAAAAGTGAGTTCACTTTCGGTCCAAGATCATGATAGTGCAAAAATGCATCTTTTTCATAACCCACATCCACAAACGCAGCATTTAAGCCCTGCATTACTTTACGGACGTTCCCTAAATAAATATCACCCACACTAAACTGCTCTTCTTTATTATCATAATGAATCTCAATAAGATTCCTATCATTCAGAAGGGCAATACGACTGCCATTTTGAGTTGAATTAATAACTAATTCATTGCTCAAAGCTCTATAAGTTTAAGTGAAAACTAAAAAAAATGTCTTATAAAAAGACAAACAAGAAGTAATGATTACTTCTTGGTCTTATGTCTGTTTTTTCTTAGTCTTTTCTTTCTCTTATGAGTTGAAATCTTGTGTCTTTTTCTTTTTTTACCGCAAGGCATAACTTTAATTTTTTTTGTTAAACAATTTTATTACAATTCATTCAAGTAACTCTCAACCGCTGCTAACAGCTGCTCATCATTACTTTTATTTTTAATTTCTGTAAATAACTTTTTAGCTTTTGCTTTTTGTCCGTTATTCATCAAGCTCAAAGCTAAATAAAATTCTGCCTGAATGTTATCAGGATGTTGTTTTAAAAGCTTTTCAAACCTTTCAATTGCTTTGTTATACTGACCAGATTGAATTGAAAGAATTCCTAAATTAAATAAGGCTTCTTCATTGTCAGGATCTTCTTCTATAACCTCCAAAAGCATTGAAATGCCTTTCATAGGATTTTCAGAAGAAACATAAGTCATCGCTAATTTGATTTTAGCACTATTATTAGCAGGATTTTCATCCAATACTTTTTGTAAGTATTCTCTTGTTTTCTCTGCTAATCTATTTGCTTTTTCAACATCAGCTGCAAAACTGAAAGCTTCGTAATAGGCATTCCCTATTAATTCATTATCTTCTTGAGATAATTCTACATATTTAGCCGCGCTATCTAATCTATTAAGTTCTCGATATACATCGGCTAAAGAATCCGCAAATATAATACTATTTTCTTGACTTTCAGCTATCAAATAACTATTTCTTAGTCGTTTGATATCCTCTTTAACCTCTTCAGGAATATTACCTGAATGAGATTCAGACATTATATTACCTGAAGAAGGAGAAGAACTTTTATTAGGAGAAGAATCTCTTTCTGCTGTTTCTGCGCCCTTGTCAATACTTTCATTCTCATTATCTACCACTACTTTAGGCAAGCTGAAAAAAACAGCTACCAAAACAATGGCTATAACGATTAATATGATTCGAGACTTAAGCATACCGGAATTTAAACTTCTTCTGTTATTTTATTTGAGCTTTTGATTTTTTCAACAAAAACTTTTGAAGGTTTAAAACTAGGTACATAATGCTCATCAATCACAATAGCTGTGTTCTTTGAAATATTACGAGCAATTTTCTTAGCTCTTTTCTTATTTACAAAACTTCCAAAGCCTCTGACATAAATATTTTCACCGTCAGCCATTGAATCCTTCACAACAGAGAAAAATGCTTCTACTGTAGCGGTTACATCTGCCTTGTCTATACCTGTTTTTTCAGAAATTTCTGATATAACGTCTGCTTTAGTCACGCTTCTTTTTGATTTAAATTATTAAAAAATTTCTCCCTTTCATTTTGGGTCTGCAAAGGTAACCCTACATTTTTGAATTTAAAAGTAAAATCTTTTAAAGATATGTAAGCTTATAATCGATATTTCAGATTTAACGTTTTAATTTTCAACAATTTATGCAAAATAATAATTAATAACTTCATCTTCATATTCTTTATTTATTTTATTTAAGAATACTCATATTTGCATTTATATGATTCAAAGCTTCGAAAATCTTCTTATAAATTGGTATAAAAACAATAAAAGGGACTTACCATGGAGAAATACTTCTGATCCTTATAAAATCTGGCTTTCAGAAATTATTCTACAACAAACCAGAGTAAGTCAAGGCTTACCTTATTATAATAAATTTATCAATCAATACCCGCATGTTGATGATTTGGCAAAAGCTCCTGAAGATGAGGTTATGAGATTATGGCAAGGATTAGGTTATTATTCAAGAGCAAGAAATCTTCATAATTGTGCTAAATCAGTGGTTAGAGATTATAATGGTAAATTCCCTCAAACATATAATGAACTATTAAAACTTAAAGGCATTGGGAAATATACTGCTGCGGCAATAGCCTCTTTTGCATTTGGTGAAGCTGTGCCTGTAGTAGATGGAAATGTTTTTAGGGTGCTAGCCAGGTATTTCGACATATCAGATGATATTGCGCAGCCTAAAACCTTTACTAAATTCTTCAATATTGCCGATGAGTTAATTCCTCAAGATCAAGCAGCGTCTTTTAATCAAGCTTTGATGGAATTAGGCGCAACAATTTGTACTCCAAAAAAATTTGACTGTGAAAATTGTCCTTTAGCGCAAGATTGTCTGGCTAGAATTCAACATAAGCAAACGGAATTGCCTGTCAAGTCAAAGAAAATAAAGATTAAGCACCGATATCTTTATTATTTAATATGGCAGAAGGGCGAAAAGTTAGCCATGAAAAAAAGAGGGCCAAATGATATCTGGCAAGGCTTATTTGATTTTGATTTAATAGAATCCAGATCAACTTTATCTGTGGAAGAAATTATTAATAAGGTAAATGAAAAATACAGCAATGCTGAAGTCGTTGAAATATCTGACCCTATAAAACATATACTTTCTCATCAGCGATTGGAAGCCGTATTTATTGAATTAAAATCAGGCAATGAGAATATCTTGAGTGACAATAGTTTAAAATATTATACAAAACAGGAAGTTGAAGACCTCCCAAAACCTAGATTGATTGAGAATTATTTGACAAGCAAAAATATTTAGGTAAATTTATAGTCGAAGTTCTTAACTGTTTGGAATTTTATTCCTTTAAAAAGCAGTTTACTTCAACTATTAACATTAATTTTGAACTAAAACTTTTTAACTTATGCAAGGAGTAAACAAAGTCATTTTGATTGGCAACTTGGGTAAAGACCCAGAGGTAAGACATTTAGACAACGGAGCTTCCGTTGCAAATTTTTCAATAGCAACAACCGAAACCTATAAAGACAGAAATTCCGGAGAACGAGTTGATCAAACTGAGTGGCACAATATAGTGCTTTGGAGAGGTTTAGCTGAAGTAGCTGAGAAATACTTAAAAAAAGGAGATAGTGTCTATATTGAAGGAAAACTTAGAACCAGATCTTGGGAAAAAGATGGTGTTACAAGATATACAACAGAAGTTGTAGGTGACCAAATGACTATGCTTGGTGGAAAGAAAAGCGGGGATGATTCTGGTCAGTCATCAAATTATTCAGGTAACCAATCCAATAATCAAACCGCTGCGGCACCAAGCCAAACACCAGATACAAACAGCGAAATGGACGATTTACCATTTTAAATAAACAAATATAAAAATTGGAAGACCCTTCCCCTAGTATATTTTTATTAGCAAGTATAGCCGAAAATGGCAATCATTGGTTTTACATCATCAATATTTTATTGATGATGTTTTTACTTATGATGTCTGCACTTGTTTCAGGCTCTGAAGTAGCCTTCTTTTCTTTATCTCATGAGGACTTGGCTAAGTGTAAAACCAGCAACCAACCAAAGGAACAGACTATTCTGGAATTATTAAAAAATCCTAAACGCTTATTGGCAACTATTCTGATTCTTAATAATTTTATTAACGTGGGAATAGTTACACTTTCCACCTATGTTACCTGGGAAATTGTGGGTACAAAAGAAACTGAGGGCCTATTAGTAGTTACCTTAACTGCAATTATAACATTTCTGATCGTTTTCTATGGTGAAATTGTACCAAAGGTTTATGCCAATCAAAACAATTTAAGCTTTGCCTCAAGAATGGCACTACCTCTTAATTTCTCAGCAAAAATTGTTAGCCCATTATCAATTTCATTAATGAGCTTAAGTAATATCATTGAAAAAAGAGTTGAGCAAAAAGGTTTTAGTGTTTCAATAGATGAATTACATCATGCACTGGAAATTACTGCTGACAAAGATACCACAGAAGAAGAAAAAGGAATTTTAAAGGGAATTGTAAATTTCGGTACGCTCTCGGTTCGCCAGGTAATGAAATCTAGATTAGATATAACAGCATTTGATATTGATGATGATTACCATATGTTAATGGATCAAATCAATAAAAACGGTTTTAGCAGAATACCCGTTTACAGAGATACGATTGATAAAATTGAGGGCGTTCTTTATGTTAAGGATTTATTACCATATATAGATAAGGAAGATAATTTTGAATGGCAAACACTTTTACGACCAGGATTTTTCGTTCCTGAATCAAAGAAAGTGGACAGTCTTTTGAAAGATTTCCAAGAAAGAAGAGTCCATATGGCAATAGTCGTGGATGAGTATGGTGGCACCTCTGGACTCATCACTTTAGAGGATGTAATTGAAGAAATTGTAGGGGAAATCAATGATGAGTTTGATGGTGATATGGATGTGGCTTACAATAAGTTAGATGAATACACCTATATTTTTGAAGGAAGAACCTCTCTAAATGATTTCTGTAAAATCATAAATGAAGAACCTGGCACCTTTGAGGAAATTAAAGGTGAAAGTGAATCATTAGGCGGTCTTATACTCGAAATCAATAGTAAACTTCCTCGCACAGGCGAGAAAATAAAATTTAAAAACTTCACTTTTACTGTCGTAGCCGTAGATCAAAAAAGAATTAAAAGAGTAAGGGTATTTACTAAACATTAGTCTTGAGCCCTGCTTCAAGAATAAATTAGATTACCATGCTTATATTCGTAATTAGCACTTTTGTCGCAGTATTCGTATCCTTTTTATGTTCCATGGCTGAAGCTGTCCTGCTCAGTGTAGATAAGGTTAAAATTGAAACTGATAAAGAAAAGGGCCTGTCTTATGCTAAAATCATGCATAAGCTCAAATCTGATATTGATAGGCCCATATCCGCAATTCTTATTTTGAATACTATCGCACATACAGGAGGTGCAACTATAGCGGGAAGCGCCTTTGATAAGATCTACGGAGAAGAATATATTTGGGTGTTTTCTGTAATCTTTACAATAGTAATATTATTTGGTACTGAAATTTTACCAAAGGTAATAGGCGTAAATAAATCAAATCTGATTTCAAGAAAGATGGCTTGGCCTCTTCAGTTTATTATAAAAATCCTTTATCCTTTTATTTTGGTCACTCAAGCTTTTACAAGACTCCTAGTTGGAAAGAAGAAAAAACACAATCCATACAGTTTAGATGATATTCGAACAATTGCCAGAATGGCTAAAATGGAAAAGATAATTGATACTGATCAAGAGAGTATAATTATCAACACTTCTACACTTAAAAAGCGCTTTGTTAAAGAAATAATGCTCCCCGTTGAGAAAATTATTTATTTTAAAGAAAACATCAGCTTTGATAAATATTTCAATTTAGCGGCAAAGCACAAACATACTCGCTACCCGATAAGTAAAACGGATTCAGTTGAGGATGTTTATGGCTACATTAATTTCAAAGAAATTGCTTTAAATGAAAAGGAAGATTCAGAAAATAGATTAACTGAATTTATCAGACCTATCATTTTTATAAATGAAAACACCCCTATTATAAATCTTTTAAAAAGAATGAATGAAAATAGGTTTCACATTTCAATGGTAAAATCCAATGATGATAAAATCATTGGGATGATTACTTTGGAAAATTTAGTAGAGACTGTGGTGGGTGATATTGAGGATGAATTCGATTAATAATAATTCAAATTCCAAAAGTAAAAAACTTCAACCCACGCTTGTTTTATGAATGTCTCATTTGTGACAATCTATCCTAAATTATTTTCCGTACTTTAATGAAATTTATTTTGATCAAATATGAACGATACTTATTTAGAAACCACAAAGGATGTTTATAGAAAAGCAGCAGAAACCCCAGATGTTGGTCTTTGTTGTACAACCACACCTATTTGGCAATTGCCAGGATTAGAGATCCCCAAAAGAATGCAGGAAATGAACTATGGTTGTGGAAGCACAGTCCATCCTCGTGACTTGGTTAATAATCCCAAAATATTATATGTTGGAGTGGGCGGAGGTATGGAACTTCTTCAGTTCTCTTATTTCAGCAGACAAAAATCAGGTGTGGTAGGTGTGGATGTAGTAGAGGAAATGCTCACAGCCAGTAGAGACAACTTTGCAGAAGCTGAAAAATTAAATGATTGGTTTGATTCTTCTTTTGTTGACTTAAGGAATGGTGATGCATTAAATCTGCCAGTCGAAAACAATTCCATAGATGTGGCTGCCCAAAATTGCCTATTTAATATCTTCAAAGAAAGCGATATTAAAAAAGCAATGGACGAAATGTATCGTGTTTTAAAACCGCATGGCCGTTTAGTGATGTCTGATCCGGTTTGCGATCAAGCAATGCCGGAAAATTTAAAAGCAGATGAACGATTAAGAGCACTTTGTTTAAGTGGCTCATTACCTTTATCTGACTATATCAAAAAAATTACTGATGCAGGATTTGGCACAGTTGAAATCAGAGCTAAAAGGCCTTATAGAGTCTTAAGCCCTAATCAATATGATACTCAAGAAAATATTTTCATTGAAAGCATAGAGGTTTGCGCGATTAAAGATCCAATGCCTGAAGATGGCCCATGTGTTTTTACTGGCAAAACCGCAATATACATTGGAACAGAGGAATATTTTGATGATAAAAAGGGACATGTTTTAATGCAAAACCAGCCATTATCAGTTTGTGATAAAACTGCTAACGCATTAAAGTCACTTGAAAGAGAAGATATTTATATCTCCCCATCAACTTATTTCTATGATGGCGGTGGTTGCTGCTAAGAATTGAAAAATAGCTAAAATTTTGGCTCCTCAAGCTGTTGAAATTAAAGGGCAACAGAAACGTTGCCCTTCTTATTTCTTATAATGCTTTTAAAACATTTTTGAGCATTTCATTTACTTCTTCAGCATGTTGAATTATCTCATCATTTTCCACTACTTTCATAGCTGCTGAAGGATCCATAGCAGACACTTCTATATCTCCGCTCTCCATTTCCCTTATAGTCACATTACAAGGTAACAAAGTGCTGATATGAGGCTCAATTGAAACTACTTTATCCGCATAGCTAGGATTACAAGCTCCTAAAATCACATGAGGTAAATAGTCTTTATCTAATTTCTTTTTCATGGTGGCTTTAAAGTCTATTTCCGTTAGGACCCCAAAACCTTCTTCTTTAAGCGCTGCTTCAACTTCAGTTCTTACTGAATCAAAGTCTTTCCCTTTTAATGTTTTTGAATGATAGTAATTCATATCTATGTTTTTTGTTTCCTATAGCTACGTTGCTAGTTTTATATTGATTAGTTTTATCCAGTTAAATATCAAAACCAAAAGACTATTTGTGATAATTGTTACATTTTAGCTCTATCGATTAGATAATTGAAGTTTTATTTCATTCAGAGGCTTAAAATCTATTTATATTTGTTGATAAACATTTTCCAACTTAATCGTTTGTTGTAAGTATGGATTTTAAAATCATAAGTGACTATCAGCCCACAGGTGACCAACCAAAAGCTATTGAAGAACTTCAAAAAGGTGTTGAAGATGGAGAACAAGATCAGGTACTTTTAGGGGTAACTGGTTCTGGAAAGACTTTTACTATAGCAAACTTAATAGAGCGCGTTCAAAAACCCACTTTAGTTCTTAGCCACAATAAAACCTTAGCTGCCCAACTTTATGGAGAATTCAAGCAATTTTTTCCTGAAAATGCAGTAGAATATTTCATTTCTTACTATGATTACTACCAACCTGAAGCTTTTATTCCTTCAAGTAATGTTTATATAGAAAAAGATCTTTCCATTAATGAAGAAATTGAGAAACTACGGTTAAGTGCAACTTCTGCACTTCTATCTGGAAGAAGAGATGTGATTGTGGTGGCATCCGTATCCTGTATTTATGGTATTGGAAATCCTGAGGAATTTGGTAAAAATATAATTCGATTACAACAAGGAGATAAAGTAGCTCGAAATCAGTTGCTTTTTGCTTTTGTGGATATTCTTTACAACAGAACTACAGCTGAATTCAAGCGAGGAACGTTTAGAGTTAAGGGTGATACAGTAGATATTTTTGTGGCTTATGCAGATTTTGCTTACAGAATTATGTTCTGGGGGGATGAAATAGAGTCTATCCAAAGAATTGATCCTGAAACAGGAAAGAAAATTTCTGATGAAAAAATTATCAGTATTTTTCCAGCCAATCTTTTCGTAACAGGAAAAGATGTGCTCCATCAAGCCATAAAAGAAATTCAAGATGATATGGTAGAGCAAGTAAAATTCTTTGAAAGAGATGGGAGATTTTTAGAAGCTAAAAGACTACAAGAAAGAACTGAATTTGACATTGAAATGATGCGAGAATTGGGCTATTGTTCAGGAGTGGAGAACTACTCTCGTTACTTTGATAGAAGAACTCCCGGTACAAGACCATTCTGCTTATTGGATTACTTTCCAGATGATTTTTTAATGGTAATAGATGAGAGTCATGTTACCGTTCCGCAGGTTCGGGCAATGTATGGAGGAGACAGAGCAAGAAAAATTAATTTGGTGGATTATGGATACAGATTACCTTCTGCAATGGATAACCGCCCTTTGAAATTCGATGAATTTGAGAATTTAATAGGTCAAACCATCTTTGTAAGTGCCACTCCTGCAGAATATGAACTACGAAAAACAGAAGGGACCGTAGTAGAGCAAGTGATTAGACCAACTGGATTATTAGACCCAGAAATTGATGTACGCCCAAGTGGAAATCAAATTGATGATTTATTAGAAGAAATTGATGAGAGAGTAAAGTTAAATGAGCGAGTTTTATGCACCACGCTGACCAAAAGAATGGCAGAAGAGCTGCACAAATTCTTAGGTAGAGCTGGTGTAAAATCAAGATATATTCATTCTGAAGTAGATACATTAGATAGAGTAGAAATCCTGAGGGATTTAAGATTAGGTGAATTTGATGTTTTAGTAGGAGTAAATTTACTGAGAGAAGGTTTGGACTTACCAGAAGTTTCCTTGGTGGCAATATTAGATGCAGATAAGGAAGGCTTCTTAAGAAATCAGCGTTCCTTAGTTCAAACTATTGGGCGGGCTGCTAGAAACGAAAGAGGAAAGGTGATCATGTATGCTGATAAAATTACTGATTCTATGCAGCAAGCTATGGATGAAACCAACAGAAGAAGAGCTATTCAAAAAGCATATAATGAAGAACATGGCATTACCCCTAAAACTGTGTTCAAATCCAGAGAAAGTATATTGGGGCAGACAGTTGCTGTTGATTCTAAAAAGACCTCTCAACAAAAGTATTATGCTGGTTTGACAGAAACTTCAGTTGCAGCTGATCCAGTGGTTCAATATATGGATAAACCTGCTTTGGATAAAATGATTGCTGCCACTAAAAAGAAAATGGAGAAAGCTGCAAAAGATTTAGATTTTATAGAAGCCGCTAGATTAAGAGACGAATGGCAAGAACTTCAGAAATTACGAGATAAAAAATAACCTTACGGTAATAGTAAAAGACTATATTTGCAAAAATTTAAAAATATGAAAATCAAAGTAATAAGCATTTTTATTTTATGTGTTTTCTCAGTCTCTCAAGCTTTAGCTTGGGGGCAAACTGGCCACAGGGCAGTTGGAGAAGTAGCTTCTTTCTATCTGAAAAGAAAAGTTGAGAAAAGAATTAGCGAAATTTTAAATAGAGAATCAATAGCAGTGGCAAGTGTTTGGATGGATAACATAAAGTCTGATGACAGCTGGGACTATGCCAAGCCTTGGCATTATGTAACCATACCTGATGGAATGACTTATGAAGAAAGCGAAAAAAATCCTGATGGTGACATTATTATGATGATTCAAAAAATCACTGAGGAATTAAAAGCTGGAAATCTTGATGCCAAAAGTGAACAAGAAAAACTTAAAATGTTGATTCATTTGGTAGGGGATATTCATCAACCCTGTCACGTTGGCAATGGTGAAGATATTGGGGGCAATGCTGTGAAGGTAAAATGGTTTGGTCAAAACTCAAATTTGCACCGTGTATGGGATAGTGAAATGATTGACTCAAAGGCATTTAGCTATACTGAATTGGCAGAATTGGTAAACATCACCACAAAAGAAGAAGTAAAAACATTACAGAGCAATACAATTGATGATTGGTATAAAGAAGCAATGGCTCTTAGAGGTCAAGTTTATGATTTGCCAGAAGACATGTATTTAGGATATGAGTATAGTTATAAAAATTGGGATACTGTCCAAACTCAAATTAAAAAAGCAGGCATTAGGCTAGCAGGTCTTTTGAATGAAATTTATGGGTGATAAATCATTAGAAATGGAGCTAAATTAGCTCCATTTCAATTTTATTATACATTCTTTTTTGAAATTTTTGCTCAATTCTCCTTAATTAACACCATATTTCCTTCAACCTCAATCGTTACAAAACCTGCCATTTCAACATAATAACCTTTATCCTTTTCTGTCAAATTTCTGATACTTTTAATATCCTCATTTAAGATGTCAATTTTAAACTCTTCAGGATACCATTTTTTAAATTTTGAATTAGGTTTTAAAATAAACTTACCGGTTTCAGTAAAAAATATCAAAGGAACAGATAGGCGACTCTTTTTTAAGCCGGTATACAATTCCATCATAGTTTTGTCATGACAGAATATATTAACAGCGGTACATTTTTTAAGATCAATCCATTGTGACAATGCCTCTACCAAACTCTCTTCAGAATAAAGAAAACCATGTTTACTGTTCACTATAGTTTCATCCCCCTTCGATAAATAACCATCAATTTTTGTTTGCTTTAAATCAAAGGTTTCCTTTAAGGATGGATTTATGAGCAGAATTGGTGACCATCCTAATAATTCAGATAATTTTTCCCAATTACCATTTAGTTGAAATACCAGAACTGGAGGTTCTTGTTCGTCCTTTATTATATGATGAGATGACATTTTTCTTCTTTATTTACTAAATTCACTTAATTAAGTTGATAAGGTAAAATCATTTTATAAAAATACAGTGGAAATACGTTAAATTGCGGAAACAATCGAATAAAGTGAAATTTAAAAATTCGTTCATACTGGCATGTCTTATTATTATTCTTCCTTATAAATTAATAGGGCAGAATCAGGCAGTCATTGATAGTCTAAAAATCAAACTTCACAATTCCGGAACCTCGGAAAAAATAGATCTTTATAATCAACTAGCATGGGAATACAGAAAATCTTTCCCAGATAGCACTATTATCTACAGTCAAAAAGCGATTGATTTAGCTTCTAATAATACTGAATTTAATGAAAAAGTGGTTAAATCCATAAACTTCAAAGGAGTGGGTTATTTTTATGAAGGGCAGAATATAAAAGCTTTTGAGCATTACCAACAGGCAAAAGACTCTGCCTTGATATATGGAGATTCTCTGCAATATGGCTACTCCCTCAATAATATTGGTAGACTCTATTTTAATCAGGGAAATTATGTAGCAGCTTATGATAATTTTTTTAGAGCCTTGGAGATTTTTGAAAATATCAAAGACACCGTTTCTATGAGTTATGGTTATAAAAGCTTAGCTGAGCTTTATCAATCACAAAACAATTTGGAAAAGGCATTAGAAATGTCTTTAAAAACTGCTGAAATAAGGCAGACATTTGATGATCCCTCAGGTATTATATCTATCTATTTAGAAATAGCAGATATTTATGGTCAGATGGAAAATTATAACAATAGCTTGAAGTATTTCACTCAAGCCTATGAAGTAGCTGCCAATATAAATGATGAAGCAAACCTAGCCATTATTAAATTATCTATTGCCAAAATGAATACTGAACGGGGACAATTAGGGATTGCATTAACAAATGCAAATGAGGCCCTTGAATTTGCTTCCAAAGCAAAAAATGTCAATTTAATTATTCAAGTATATTCTCTTTTGGGCAAAATCCACTTTTATAGAAACGAATATAACCTATCAAAAAATTATTTTAATAAGGTAAATGAACTTGCTACAAATAATGATGTGACATTTGAACAAGATGCATTTTTTTACCTATCAAAAATTTTAGAGAAACAAAATAACATTAACCAAGCATATGAATATTTCAAAAAATATTCAGACTTAAAGGAAAAAACAGAAAATGTTAACACTGCACGTGAAATAGAGCGGCTAGAGGGAAGATTGGCTTTGGAAGCAAAAGAAATTGAAAATGAACTTTTGAAAAAAAATGAAGACACTTATAAACAAGTAATTCAAAAACAAAAAGCATTCAATATTGCATTAACAGTCATTATTGTTCTCATTATTGCATTATTAATTATACTTTGGATTACAGCAAACAGAAGACGAAAACATAATAAAATTCTTCAGCTAAAAAATAAAAAAATTGAGGATCAGCAAAAGAAAATTACACTGCAAAACAAAGAAATCAAAGTTCAAAACGAGGAGCTCATCACTAGAAACAAGGAATTAGATCATTTGAATAATGAGAAAGATTCCTTATTGAGTCTTGTGGCTCATGATATGAAAGCTCCTTTCCATAGAATTAAAGGATTAACTGAATTATTGAGACTTTCTGGTCTGAATGAAGAGCAGAGCCAATATGTAAATATGATTTGGAATAATGCCAAACATGGCGCTTATCTAATTAATGATTTGCTAGATGTTAATGCTATTTATACAGAAAAAGAAGAACTTGAATCCGAGAAAATTGACCTTAAGAAATTATTAGAAGAAACAGCATCAAATTTTGTTATAGAATTAACCAATAAGCAAATTGATCTTAAAATAGAATGTGAGACTGGGCTTTTAGTAAAAACTGATAAGAATTACATAAATAGGATTTTAGAGAATTTGGTGTCTAATGCAATCAAATTTTCAAAATTAGAGTCCGATATTGTATTAAGAGCAGGAATTAATAAAAATAACTTCTGGATTATTGTTAAGGATTTTGGACCAGGTTTTACAGAAGAGGATCAAACTCGTTTATTCCAAAAATTTCAGAAATTAAGTGCTAAGCCCACTGGTGGTGAAAGTTCAAATGGATTAGGATTGGCAATTGTTAAAACTTTGGTGGAACGCTTAGATGGGAAAATTCAATTGGAAACTGAAGTTGGGAAATACAGTGAGTTCACACTATACTTCCCAATTTTGGAGAAATAATCAGAAACCTACTTTTCCCGATTTCCAACCATTTTTTTCAACTTCTTCTGCTGATTTTAGAACTTTCTCCTTCATTTCATTTTTATAATTTTCTAACTTTTTAGCAGCTTCCTCATCAAAATTAGATATAATTTGGGCAGCTAAAATCCCTGCATTTTTAGCACCATCCAAAGCAACAGTAGCAACAGGAACTCCACCAGGCATTTGTAATATTGAAAGTACGGAATCCCATCCGTCTATAGAATTGCTTGATTTTACTGGCACACCAATTACAGGAAGAGTGGTAAAAGCTGCTACCATCCCGGGAAGATGGGCTGCCCCACCCGCACCAGCAATAATAGCATGAAACCCATTTTTTCGAGCTGATTTACCAAACTCCATCATTCTTTCCGGAGTTCTATGAGCTGAAACTATGGTTAATTCATAATTTACCTCCAATTCTTCAAGAACTTTAGCCGCTTCGCTCATCACTTTGAGATCGGATTGGCTACCCATTATAATGGCTATTTTACCTTTACTCATGCTTTTACTTTTAATGTGGATTTAACTTGCTCAATCTTTCTTTTCAATGAAGTTAAACTAGGATCAGTAATCGTAACATGTCCCATCTTTCTAAATGGTTTTGTTAATTTTTTACCATACAAATGAACCGAGGCTCCAGCTATTTTCATCACCTCTTCCATTCCTTCATATTTAGCATCTCCTGTAAAACCGTCTTCGCCTAAAACATTCACCATTGCAGAGCTAATTTTGGTAGAAGTATCTCCTAATGGTAGGTTTAGAATGGCTCTTAAATGCTGATCATATTGAGATACAAAGTTTCCTTCTATACTTTGATGCCCACTGTTATGAGGCCTTGGTGCAATCTCATTCACCAATATCTCATTGTCTTTAGTCAAAAACATTTCAACAGCAAGAATCCCAACCATTCCCAATTTTTGAATGATATCTACAGCAACTCGTTTCGCTTTTTTCTCTTCTGATTTTTCAATTATAGCTGGTGATAGTAAATATTCAACTAAATTATGTTCTGGATGAAAAACCATCTCTACCACAGGGAAAGAATTCACCTCTCCATTCTCATTTCGACTTACAATAACTGCTAATTCTTTTCTAAAAGGAACAAATTCTTCTAATAATGAAGGTGCATCAAAGCCCTTTTTGAGGTCATCTTTTGATTTTATAACTTGAACTCCCCTGCCGTCATAACCTCCTTTACCAATTTTATGCACAGCAGGAAATTTATTTGATAACTTTTCTAAATGAGCTCTATCTTCTGTTAATATAAATGGAGCAGTAGGAATATCATGATCCTGGTAAAACTGTTTTTGAACTCTTTTATCCTGAATTATTTCAATGATTTCTGGTTGAGGGTAAACCTTTACTCCCTCCGATTGAAGTTTCTTCATTGCTTCAATATTGACCTTTTCAATTTCAATAGTCAAAATATCACATTGCTTACCAAATTCATAAACCGCTTCGAAATCCTCCAAATCTCCAACCACAAAATCCGACACCAATTTTGAGCAAGGAGCATTCGGATCTCCATCCATCATTTTTAGATCGATATTGATATTGATAGCGCTTTGTAATAGCATTCTACCTAATTGACCTCCTCCTAAAACACCTACTCTTAAATTTGTATTGAAACCCATAAAGCAATTTAGAATTAATAATGTGGCAAATATAATATTTATTGAGCGGGAATAATTGGAATTTCTAAGATTGATAATCATAAAAAAGCCTTCTCATATATGAAAAGGCTTTAGATAGAGTATTATGTATATTTTAACTATTTGTTTTTAACGTCTTTTATTTTGTCAGCATTAATTTCCACCTTTAAAATAAATAAGTCAAACTCCTCATCAATAGGTAAAAATTTATAAACTAACTTTTCACCGGTTTTTCTCGCAATGTCAATCAATCCAAGGCCTGCTCCACCTTTATCTGAAAGCTTTCCATGCTTGATCTGCTGCATGTACATCTTCTTTAATTCTTCAGCACTAGCGGCATTAACTTCGTCAATTGCAGCTCTCAAATCTTCTACTTTATCTCTCGCTACTTTATTGCTGGTAATTACGTAATAAATATCTTCTTTATTACCGATCACAAATAATCCATTTCCAATTTGGGCATCTGTAATTTCATCAGAATGTTTATTCATATTCTGAAGAGTTTCAACCATTACATGATAAACTCTCTTTTTTACATATCTATCCTCTTTTTTACGCTCCATATCAGATTCTGCCATGGAGGTGAACATTTTTGTAATCTCGTGATTGAATTCTCCCAAATAGACTAAAGAAATACCATTTCCTTGCATTTCAGAAAATAGACTTAGTACTGATTTGATGAAATTTACATTTAAATCCATCTTGTTTTCATTTATGTTATCTATCATCAATAATTAGATTTTTTTCTACTTTAAAAAATACATTTCTAATTTTTTCCAAATTAGTGCATTTTTTTTGAAAAATTAGTCAATTCCTAAATCAATTGTATCAATTGTGTTTTTACTATTCTTTTTAGCCCTTGATTTTCCTTTGTTAACATTTCCGAAGGTATGATTTATGCCAAAACGGAAATCAGCAGCCCTCGCTTTTTTCGGGTCTAAAATAGAAAATAAATCATTAGTGGCTAATACAATTTGAAAAGGTAATAAATTTAAGGTTAGCCCTGTACCAAAATTATTAACTCTCCCATTCATCATGGTAGCTGAAAAAGCAAAGTTGAAAAAAGTACCTCCTTGGAAATTATACATGGCTGTAAATGCTGGAATTAATTGTCCCCTGTATAATTCTGAATATAAAAGAGCCGAAGCCGTTTGTCTCCTGCTAAGCTGGTAAGATGCTCCTGCATAAAGTCTAGCTGTTAAAGAGGTTGCAAAAGATTCATTCCGTGTTTCCTGTACTTCTAAATTCGAAACTGTGCTATCAAAATCATTGATAATGGATAAGTCTTCACCATTAATTAATTCAACCACATCTACACCGCTAAATTTGTATTGAAAAGAAGGCACAGTCTGCTGATTTGTAAATTGTTGATTCCAGTTTATAAATCCTAAATCATTCAAACTGGCAAAAAACTGTATTTTTCTACTGAATTCATAAGTTGCCCCTAAATCGAGACCAAAACCTCCATTAGAAAGTAAAGAACCTCTTATATCTTCTGATTGATCTTGACCATTTACTAGTGCCCCAGCAATTCCCGCTGTTCTAACATCAAATTGGTTGATGTTCATCTCAATGGAGTCCCCTCTAAATTCTTCATTCCCATAGGTTCTCAAGCTTGCATCAAAAGAATTTAGATCGGCATATGCATGCCCGATTAAATATTTAATTCTAACTCCCGCTGTCATTTTACCACCTAAAATTTCACGCCCATGGGACAGCCCAATTTCAGTATAGCCAATGGCTTTTGTTGAAAATCTACTTAAATCAAGCAAGCCATCCTCCAGTTGATCGCTTGCATTTCCCAAAGCAACAAACTGAAAGAATTCTTGTGGTAAACTAGTTCTGGCAATGGCTCTTGTATTAACACTAAATGCGGTATAACTAGTCAGACCTCTTACTCCTACATGAAATAAATTCACTGTATTATTGGAGCTCAGTCTATTATTCCTTTTTAAATTATCTAAAATATTTGCTGTATTAATATTACCTGCTTCATCTGTAGAAGTAAGTAATTCAAGATTAGTAAAATTTTGAGCTGTATTAACATGAACCCCTGACAAACCCGGTAAGCCAATCGAAAATTTATAGTCGGGTAGCATGGCAGGGTTTAAATTATTGGCTTGTGGGAGTGTCTTATACAAGCCATATGAAATCATATCTGATTGAGCTAGTGAGACACTAACATTCCAAAAAAACAAGATTATTAATGCGCTATAATTGATCTTTCTCATAATTAAACTCATTATAAATTCACATTATATTTTGCCTGAACTGCCAAATTGAATCGTACAGATGCATCTGAAGTAATTCTTACTACCTCATTGCCATTATTTGTAGTGGATATAGTTGCCCTAATCCCAACCCTTCTGACATTTTTCAGGTTTTCCAATTCATTAGAATTTGTATCTGGATTATCTTCCAGCCTTATTATATCATTTATTGATTCTGGTTGGCTTTCGGTGCCTCCAGCCAAAAATTTACCATCAAATAAATTCATCACAAAAGAACTATCAGCATCTAAAAGGTCCGCTTTAAAATTAAGATCAATCGGCAAGGAATTTTCAGAGGTAAATTTGAATAAGGCATATTGCAACTCTTGTGTATCAATACCTTCCAGTGAAACGGATTCATTTATTTCCAACCCGCTTAAGCTAAATTCTAAAGGTAAATTAACTTCATAACCAGCCTGAAAATAAGAGTCTTTCGTCACAAAGTTATCGGGTGTATTATTAGGGTCAATTAGGCCGTCTATCTGAAGAGATACAGAGTCTGGCATGTTATTAATAATGTTTTTAAAAGCATTATCAAAATTTGCTTCCGACATTGTTACTGAACCTTCCGTGGCGGCATTCAAAATAATTGAATTATTAATAGGTTCTTCGGTTGGTTGTCCGTCTTTATAAGTATTGAAATTATTAACATCAAATCTTATAGGTATTCCCATCGAGTTTTTGAAAATCATTCTAAACTGAGGGTTTTCGAAATAATATTCAATCTCATTTAAAAGCTCATTATCACTTAAAAAATCAGTTTCAATAGTATTATCTTCTGTGCTAATATCTTGAGAACTTAGATCTCCATACAGCGCCCCAAATTCCAAATCCCTAACTCCAATATCTAAATCAATACTATTGGCTCCGAATACTAAATCCTGATTAACTCTGGTAAGTGAAATCTCAAAAGTAAATTTAACCTGAGCTGCGCTGGGGTCACCGCTGAAGTCAAACCCTACATTATTAAACTGATCGGTGGATTGATCAGTACTTACTGGATCCACACCATCAAAACCGAAGAAATTAGTATAATTTAAAATTGAAGCATTATTCGGATCTTCCATCGAAAAGGACAAATCCAAATCTGCAGGAAAATCTTCTAATACTTGAGTTTCGACTGTACCCTGATCAATTACAATTTCATTTAAATTTCCTTGATTGGGGTAATCAACCATTGCTTCTCTAAAAACCGTAACCTGACCATTTGCATTAAATTCGTCTATTTCTTCCTGAGTTAGGATTATAGGAGGCACATTTAACATCTGATTACTTAAAGAGAAGTATTCTGAAGCATATTGACTGAATAAACTATCGTCAGAAATTGTTATTACTATAGTATTGTTAGCATCTGTAGTATAATTCAAACTTTCAGCGTTTGCCTCCAAAATCTCTGTTAGAGTAAATCTGGAATCAACCAATGGCACTCCCAATTCGGGACTCCATTTTAAATCTCCAAAATTTATATCTCTTAATTCAGAATAACATCCTGCCATTGATAAAGTCAATAAGAATGCTAAATAGAGTATGGGTTTCCTAAAGATCCTTTTCATATTTATTAATTTTACCCCAAACTTACCTAAATTGAATGATTACTATAAATAATAGAAATAAAAATATATGGAAAAAGCTTTATTTTTTATTGGAATTTGCCCTCCTCATCCGCTAGAAAAAGAGATTCATAGATTAAAAGATGAGTTTCGTCAAAAATATGGAGTTCAGGGTGCATTTCGGTCAAAAGCACATATTACACTACAAATGCCCTTCAATTTACCCACTAATAAAGAAGAAGGATTTGTAAAGGAATTAAAAAAGCAATTATTGAAACAAAAGCCAATTGAAGTAGAATTAAATGATTTTGGAAAATTTGAACCAAGAGTAGTATTTATTAAGGTAAATGAAAATGAAGAATTGAATATTTTACAGAAATCTATTGAGCGATTTATGAGAAAATTCCAGATTTTTAATAGCACACATAAAAATAATGGCTTTGCTCCTCATATAACTATCGCCTTTCGTGACTTAAAAAAACCTGTATTCCACAAAATATGGGGTGAAGTAGAAAACAGGTCCTTTAAAGGAAGTTTTTTGGCTGATGCTATTACCATCTTTAAGCATAATGGAAAATCTTGGGATGTTTTTAAAGAGATTAAATTAGATAGCGAATAAAATTGGACAATTAATTCTGCTTCCTTACTTTAGTATCGAACTAAAACCTTACTGAAACAATGAAGCAAAAAATAAGAGTTTGGCTTCGTAATTTTTTTGGCTTTTCGAGAACTGAAACCAACGGTTTTATAATCCTTCTAATATTAATGGTTGCCATTCTTTCGATGCCTTTTTTATCCAAAAAAATCTATTCATTCTATGTAAAGCCACTACAATCTGAAAATGATAAAGCCCATCTTACTTCATTACTTTCTGAGTTAGAAAAAAATGTTGAAATCAAAAAAGTGAAAAAAGAAGGAAAAAGATTCCAGACTTTCGACTTGAATAAATCCAATGCAAATGATTTAATAAATGCAGGTTTCCCAGAATACCTTGCAGAAAGAATTGTGAAATACAGAGAAAAAATTAAGCCTTTTGATTCAAGAGATGATCTCCTTGAGATCTATGGTATTGATAGTGTATTCTACCAAAAAATCTATCCTTATATCAAAGTCAGCAGAGTGCCTAAGAAGCCTGATTCAGGCTTAAAAGCCAAATGGAATAAACCTGAAGAAAACATAAAGCAATTAAGCCCTCAAAAAGAAATCAAAAAAGTAAAGAAAATTAGCTATGATATAAATAAAGCTGACAGTTTACAATTACAAAAGGTTTATGGAATTGGTCCTGCTTATTCAAGTAGAATTATTAAATACAGAGAATATTTAGGCGGATTTCATTCACTTCAACAACTTAAAGAGGTATATGGCTTGAAGAAAGAAAATATAGATTCACTAGAAAAATATGTATTTGTTGCAAAGGATTTAAAATTAAGACAACTTAAAGTAAATCAACTTAATGCGGACAGTTTAGTGCAACATCCGTATATTTCCTATAAAGAAGCTAACTTGATTATCAATTATAGAAAACAACACGGAGAATTCAAATCCGTTTCCGATTTATTAGCTATCAAAGTATTAGATAGCACCTGGGTTAAACAAATAAATCCGTATATCTCTTTTGATTAACCACCATATAAAGATTTACAATTAAGTAATAATTTCTTAAATTGATTTCTTGCTAATTATTTTTTCATGCACGACATACTAAGGCACTATTTAAAACGGCTCACAAATCTATCTGGAAGCAATCGATCTTTATTGCTTCTTCGTTTAATTTCTGACCAAACCTTAGACTTGCATGATTTCGATTTCCTGCTCAATAAGAGTTCCTTTTCTCTGATTGAAGATCTAATTGGCAGAAAAAAGCATATCCCTTTAGCAGCAATTTCTGATCCAAGGCTGGAGCAAAACAACATTATGAGTCAGAAATTGAAAAAATTGAAAAGGATTGAAAAATTCATTTATGAAGAAAGGGGTGCAAAAGATTTGTATGTTGGTTGGCCATTCGTAAGAGGCAAATTTCAAGGTGGAACTTCAGTTCGTTGTCCACTAATATTTTTCCCTATTGAAATAAAAGAAGTAAATGATCAATGGGTGATGGCTCTCAGAGAGGATGTGAATATCACCTTCAACAAATCTTTCCTACTAGCATATGCTCATTTTCATGGAATCAAAATTAGTGATGAATTAATTGAAAAAGTTTTTGAGATTTACGATCCGGATAGCCGAGTATTCCGAACCGATCTCTATCAAATATTTAAAGAAAGCCCCATTGAGATAAATTTCAATCAGGACACATTTTTAGATGTTTTACGTCCATTTAAAAATTTCAAGAAACCGGATTTTGAAGAAAATGAAAAAGAAGGTGAATTAAAGCTGTTCCCTGAAGCTGTATTAGGGATTTTTCCACAAAGTGGTTCTTATTTAGTTCCAGATTACGCTTATTTACTTGAAAAAGAACAAGAAGTACAGGATATAGAAGAGTTTTTTTTAAGTAGAAATCCTGATAAACAAGTAGAAGATCCAACGGATTATAAGCAGCGTTATCGTTTCATTGAAAGCGTTAAAGAGGAAGAAACTTTTACTGTTTTCCCCATGGATGCTTATCAAGAGAATGCGTTGAAAGCGGTTAAAAAAGGGAATTCATTGGTGGTTCAAGGACCTCCGGGAACTGGAAAATCGCAACTCATTAGCAATTTAGTGACTGATTTCATTGCAAGAGGAAAAAAGGTCTTAGTGGTGTGTCAAAAGAGAGCGGCACTCGATGTGATTTATGACCGAATGAAATCTATTGATATGCAGCCATTTATGGCTTTGGTTCATGATTTTAAGAATGATAGAAAAGCAATATTTGAGCAAATTCAAAGTCAAATTGAAAGAATTGAAGAATATGAAGCCAAAAACAATGGCTTGGATTCAGTTCAAATTCAAAGAGAATTTCTTAAATCAAGCCGAATTATAGATCAGATAGTTGAAGAAAAAGAAGAATACAGACTAGCGCTATTTGATGAATCTGAATGCGGACTCTCAGCAAAGGAATTGTACTTAAATTGCGACTTCAACCAAGTAAAAGTCAATTTTAAGCAAATTCACAGACATTTCAAGAAGAAAGAAATAGAAGAATTCGCCAATAAATTGGTACACTTTCAAACTTATGTGGATGACTTCAGTAAGGATGATTTTATTTGGCAGGATAGAGTCAACTTCAAAGATTTTGGATTGGATGACAAAACAGAAATTGTCACTCTTTTAGAAAAAATACCAATCTATTTTCAGGAAACCGCCAAAAAATCAAAAGATTTAGTAGGCTCATCTATGTCTTTAAAGGAATTTGAAGATGTTATAGATTATAAAGAAAAATTAAATGCCTTAGAGGAGCTATTAAACAATACTTCCTATGAGTATTTGGTGTTTATGTATAATCATTCAGACGAAAATACCAATGCTTTATGGCTTAGCAATGTGCAAAGAGTAATCAATGATTGTTTCAAAAATGGAGGAATAGAAAGCAGTTTGCCATCGAAAGATTTAGGATCATTACAAAAGGTCATACAATTAAGAAGACAATCTCGAAAAAGACCTACAAAATGGATTCATTGGCTTCTTTTTTCAAAAGAGAAATACTTTTTGAAAAAGGTTTTAGTAGCCAATAATTTAACTGTTAATGGCGCGGGGGTTAAAGAGCTTGAAAAAAGACTGGATAACCGTCTAAATTTTGAGCATAATATGACCAAGCTCAAAAATCAAAGCTGGCTAAAAGATATTCCTAAAACAAAAAATCAAATTGAGCTAAACCATTGGTTTCAAGAGCAAACAAATGCAATAAAAGCCAAAGAAATTATTGGCTCTTTGACAAATTTCAAAGCATTCTCATTAATAGAGGGTAAGACATTGCATGAATTTTTATCTAAAATTCAAGACATTATAAAACTCTCTGAAGATACGATTAAAGAGAAGGATAAATGGAAAAAATATCTTACTAGAACACAAATAGACCAATTAGAACAAGAGCGACTCCCTTCAAGCTATATTAAAACTTTTCAAAGGCACTTTGATGAATTGGTTCAATTTGACCAGCTCTATGATGGTATGGAACACTACGAGCAAGAAGTTGTAAAACTTTTAAATGAAAGTGATATTACCATCACCCATGAAAATATCAAAGCTATTTTTCTCAATAGCATTTACCTCGAATGGCTGGGGCATATAGAAACAAAATATCCTATATTGAGAGAAGTATCCACGCGAAAATTTGATAAGCAAACTGATGAACTTCAATATTATATTGAAGAAAAATTAAAGCTTAGTGCAGAAATTCTAAACCTGAAAGTAAGAGAAAGAACTTTTGCCAATGTAGAATACAACCGACTAAACAACAGGGTTTCATATAGAGACTTGAGCCATCAAGTCACTAAAAAACGTCAAATATGGCCCATTAGAAAAGTAATACAAGAATTTCAAGAGGAGTTATTTGATCTAATACCTTGCTGGATGGCAAGCCCCGAATCCGTTTCAGCCATTTTTCCAATGGAAGAAATTTTTGATTTAGTTATTTTTGATGAGGCTTCTCAATGTTTCGTAGAAAAAGGAATTCCAGCCATGTATAGAGGTAAGCAAGTAGTAGTGGCTGGTGACGACAAGCAATTAAGCCCAAATGACCTTTATAAAGTAAGGTGGGAAGAAGAGGAAGTGGACCATCCAGATTTAGAAATTGATTCCTTGCTTGATCTGGCCAATAAATATGTAATGAATCTTCAGTTAGCTGGCCATTATAGAAGTAAATCATTAGATCTAATAGAGTTCTCCAATCACCATTTCTATAAAGACCGCTTAAGATTATTACCTGACTTTAATTATATCAACAATGCGGATCCCGGCATTGAGTATATAAAAGTAGATGGAATTTGGGAACAAAATTCAAATGAAATAGAAGCTCGCAATGTAGTGGATTTGATTAAAGAATATCTGCATAATGAACCTGAAAAAGAAATTGGGGTAGTCACTTTCAATGCTCCTCAACAAGGTTTGATTTGGGACATCTTAGAAGATCAAATTGCAAAAGGAAATTTAACTTTGCCGGATAAGTTTTTTGTGAAAAATATAGAAAATGTTCAAGGTGATGAGAAGGATGTCATCATATTCAGCACAGGATATGCTCCAGATAAATCAGGTAAGCTTAGAATGCAATTTGGAAGCATCAATGCCCCAAAAGGAGAAAACAGATTAAACGTAGCTATTACTAGAGCTAGAGAAAAGGTGGTCATTGTAAGCAGTCTTTACCCGGATCAGCTAAAGGTTGATGACGCTAAAAATAATGGCCCTAAACTATTGAAATCTTATTTACAGTATGCTTTAGATGTATCTAAAGGAAATTTCAAGCCGAAACCGAAACCAGCTAACAGTTTTAAAAGCAGTTGGTTTCTAAAAACTAAAGTTAAGGAAGGATTGGAAAAATCTGAGAGTAGCATTAAAGCTGAAGAAGAATTGCCTTTTGCTGATTTAAGCTTTAAAGACAGCCAACAATATAAAGGCTTACTACTTTCAGACGATAATCTATTTTATGATAACCCATCAGTGAAGGATATTTTTGCTTACACCCCTTTCTTGTTAACTAAAATGAATTGGCCCTATATTCAAATCAAAAGCCGAAACTTCTGGAATGATAAAGAAGAACTGATGGAAAGAGTGGTGCAATTTGTGAAGAGGAATGTCTAAAATATGATGCATGAAAAAGAACCTTGTAGCTTATGCAACACTTTAAGCCCTATAATTCATATCAATGAAGAAAGGTACTACCTAAAGTGTCCAAATTGCTCCGGAATCTTTATGTCTAAGCAATTCCTACCAGATGATAGTATAGAGCTTGACCGCTATTCCACCCATAACAATGATGTTAATGATCCGAGATACAGACAATTTGTTTCACCGATTACAAATGATATTCTGAAGGATTTTAATCAAAATCACATAGGTTTAGATTTTGGATCGGGAACTGGCCCTGTGATAACGGTAGTTTTAAAAGAGCAAGGATATAACATTACAACTTTTGATCCTTATTTTGATAACAGACCCGAAGTATTAACTGCAACTTATGATTTTATAGCTTCTTGCGAGGTGGTTGAGCATTTTCATAATCCCAGATTAGAGTTTCAAAAATTAAAATCATTATTAAAACCAACGGGAAAACTCTATATCATGACTGATCTTTACCGGGAAGAGATAAATTTTGAGGATTGGTACTACAAAAATGACCCTACTCATGTATTCTTTTATCAAAAAGCTACATTTGAATGGATTAAAAATACATTTGGATTCAAAAATGTGGAATTTAATGAAAGACTTATATCCTTAATCAATTAACCAAATTACTGATTTGTAGCTACTTAAATTTGATTTGAATTAATAAAAGTGTATATTATACAACACTAAACTAATTTTCAATCATGGTAAAAAGCTATCAAGGAGCATTCATCAAAAAGGAAACAAAGCAAGAAGAGCCCAACAGTGTCTCTGTAAAAGACTATATGGCTACAAATCTCATAACTTTCAACGAGCATCAAACTATTTATGAAGCCATGGATACCTTGATGAAAAAGAAAATATCTGGTGGTCCTGTAGTAGATGAAAATAATAATCTAATTGGGGTGATTTCAGAAGGTGATTGCCTTAAAGAGATTGTAAAAGGAAAGTATAATAATTCACCTAGACTTCCTGGTTTAGTAAAAGATTATATGGCTACCAATGTTATTCATATTGAGCCTGAAACCAATATTTTTGAAGCGGCCAATATGTTTTTAAGAATGCGATTTAGAAGATTTCCTGTTTTAAAAGAAGGAAAGTTAATTGGCCAAATAAGCCAGCGAGATATCATGCGAGCTGTAAGGGATAGCCAAGAAGTTAATTGGAAGCATTAAACAATTGAATTTGTTTTTTATATAGGATTTCCCTGCATTTAATATTTGTTGGAATTTTTCATTGAAGCAGATATTGCATTTTGGATTTTTTACAGCTTTAAAAGCCAGCATGTTTAGGTCTAGACTTAATAACCAATTTTTTTCTACATACCTATAGTCTGGCTATAAGCATTTTCGAGCGTCTCGTAAGTTTCCAAAAGCGTAGTTTTATCTTCAAAGCATACGATTTGGCCTTCTTTAATAAATAGGACTTTATCACAAACGCTTTCCACCTCATTTAGCAGGTGACTAGCAATGAAAATCGACTTATTTTCAGCTTTAAGGGAAAGAATTAACTTTCTCAGTAATATAAAACCTGATGGATCCAGTCCATTATTGGGCTCATCAAAAATTACTAATGAGGAATTACCTAATAAAGCACAGGCAATATTTAGCCTTTGTTTATAACCTTGGGAAAGCTTGCTTACTTTTTTATCAAGATGCTCATTTAATTGTAACTGATCAATGATATCCCTGCGTTGATTATCATCCCCATTCTTCATCAACTGAAAAATTTCTAAAATTTGAGCCGCAGAGTAGTAGGAAGGGAATCCAAATTCTTCAGAAGCTAGGCTAATATCCGACTTATCAATTCCTTGATATTCTATTTTCCCTTGATAATTGTTAATTAAACCCGTCAATATCTTAAGTAAAGTAGATTTACCGCTCCCATTAGGTCCAATAATTCCAATAACTTTATTGGGAGGAAATAATACGGAGACATCATCAAGCGCTGTGACATTCTTATACTTCTTGTTGATATTATTAAGTACTATCATATTCTAAATAAAGTCCATTTTCTTGATTCTTCTGTATGAGAGGAAAGAGAACAATATGGTAAACATTAATATAACGACCACTTGTAAAAGGTTATCTACTTGATTATTACTTATTGCTAATTCCTTGGCCAAATAATGGGGTGATATCAATACGAAATAAGGGTTGACAAATTTCGATAATAAAGCCGCAGGAATGGGTTCAAACTGTAAAAACACAAAATATCCTAATAAAATGCTATTCATGGCCTTCTTAACCATCAGAGCGATAAGTAGAGTAACCTGACCTAAACAAATGAAACTTAAAACAGGAAAACCAATAAATTCCTTGACGTACTCCGATATTTCTGGATGAGCAAGGCTGAAGCAGAATAAAATTACTATAATTGATAAGTAAAATATAAAAGAGAAAATTATAGACCATATCCACATTTGCAGAAATGCCTCCCTTCTGGTCAAACCGTTAGAAATCTGTTTGGCTAAAAACCCACTGCCGATTTCGCCCCCATAAATGGCTAATAGCCAAACATAGAAAAAAATAAGAAACATCCATATAATCTCTAAAGTATCGTCAACTTCAAAATCATCGGTAAAAGAAATTGCAAAGAACAAGGCAGCTAGCGCCAAAAAGGCAATACTAAAATATAAGTTCCGCTTGTTCAATTGCTTTTTATATACTTGATTAATTCTTGCTTTCATAATAAAAAATAGACACTAATACGTTTAACACAGCCGAAGTATAACATCACTAAAAAGCTTCCAAGAATCTTAGTCAAGCTTTGATAATCTTTGCTAAATTATCAATACATTTTTACAAATTCATAAGAAACTACGAATACATTTCAGAAAGCTACTAAACGAATAAAGCCTTATCTGTTTCCACAAATAAGGCTTTATATATCAATTTAAAAATACTTTTTATTTTGCAGCTAATGCTTCTGCTCCAGCCGTAATTTCTAATATTTCTGTAGTAATTGCTGCTTGACGTGTTCTATTGTAGGTCAACCTCAACTCTTTTAATAGATCTCCTGCATTCTCAGTCGCCTTATCCATCGCTGTCATTCTAGCTCCCTGCTCCGATGCGTTAGAATCTAAAAGCGCTTTGAATAATTGCGTTTTCAATGAAGTAGGTATTAATTCCTTTTCAATATAATCTCTTGATGGCTCAAATGAATAATCATGGTCAGTTCCTTTGCCATCTGCATCGTCTGCTTTAGCTATTGGAAGGAATTGTTCTTTATTTAAGATTTGAGTTGCAGCATTCTTGAATTCATTATAAATGATTTCAACCTTATCGTAAGTACCATTCTCGAATTCATCCATTACAAACTGCGCTGCTTCGCTTACATCTTCATAGTTCAATCTGTTGAATAAATCCATGAAATCAGCATTATAAGGAAGCTTGTTTCTTTTTAAGAAATCAGAAGACTTTTTACCAATAGTCATGAAATGTAAATTACCTCTTTCGGCAATTGACTTATATTCACCGTCCATTAGGCTTGTTACTTTACGAGTAACTGTACTATTAAAAGCACCACAAAGACCTTTATCAGAAGTAACCAAAATCAATAAAATATTTTCGATTGGTCTTTCCTTAGCATAAGGATTATTCATTTCCTCACCGCCACCACTTACATTTTGTAAAATAGTAGATAATTTTTGGGAATAAGGACGCATCATGGTGATCCTGTCCTGAGCACGCTTCAACTTCGCAGCCGCTACCATTTTCATGGCTTTGGTTATTTGTTGAGTTGAAACAACTGAACTAATCCTATTTTTTACTTCCTTCAGATTTGCCATACAGCCTTGTATCTATTTAGACCTTTAATTAAAAAGGAAAAATGTTAATCTTAAAATATAGAAAGGAGCTTTCAACAAGCTCCTCCAATGTTAGTATTTAGATGATAAATCGTCAGCTACTTTTTTAACTACTGCAATTAAATCATCATTAATTTTACCTGCTTTAAACGCATCAAGAGTCTCTTTCTCTTGATTTTCCATCATCATAGAAAATTCTTTCTCAAAAGCACGCACCTTATCAACTGGGACTTTATCTAGAAATCCTTTAGTTGAAGCGATAATGATAGCAACTTGTTGCTCCACAGAAACTGGAGAGTACTGTCCTTGCTTCAAAATTTCTTGGTTACGCTTACCTCTTTCAATGATCTTTTTAGTGGCAGGATCCAAATCCGAACCAAATTTAGAGAAAGCCTCTAATTCACGGAATTGTGCTTGATCCAACTTCAAAGTACCAGAAACTTTCTTCATTGATTTAATCTGAGCATTACCACCCACACGAGATACAGAAATACCTACGTTAATGGCCGGTCTAATACCAGAGTTAAATAAGTTAGTTTCCAAGAATATCTGACCATCCGTAATTGAAATTACGTTGGTTGGGATATAAGCCGAAACGTCACCTGCTTGCGTTTCAATAATTGGTAGGGCTGTTAATGAACCGCCACCTTTTACTTTACCTTTTAATGAAGGAGGTAAGTCATTCATATCCTTTGCAATAGTATCATCATTGATCACCTTTGCTGCTCTCTCCAATAAACGAGAGTGTAAGTAGAATACATCACCAGGATAAGCTTCACGTCCCGGAGGTCTTCTCAATAACAATGAAACCTCACGATAAGCAACTGCTTGCTTAGATAAATCATCATAAACAACCAATCCAGGACGACCTGTATCTCTGAAATACTCACCAATTGCTGCACCTGCGAAAGGAGCAAAGAACTGCAAAGGAGCTGGATCAGCTGCAGAAGCAGAAACAATAGTAGTATAAGCCATGGCTCCTGCTTTTTCTAACTCAGCCACAATTTGTGCTACTGTAGAAGCTTTCTGTCCGATAGCTACATATATACAATAAACTGGATTACCAGCATCATAAAATTCTTTTTGATTGATAATGGCATCTATCGCCACAGCAGTTTTACCTGTCTGACGGTCACCAATAATCAACTCACGCTGACCCCTTCCTACAGGAATCATCGCATCAATAGATTTAATACCTGTTTGTAAAGGCTCACTTACAGGCTCACGGAAAATTACACCTGGTGCTTTACGCTCCAAAGGCATATCAAAAAGCTCGCCTTCGATAGGACCTTTTCCATCAATTGGTTGACCTAAAGTATCTACAACTCTACCTGCGATACCATCACCCACTTTAATGGAAGCAATTTTTCCTGTTCTCTTTACAGCGTCCCCTTCTTTAATTCCTTGGGAACTACCGAACAATACAGCTCCAACGTTATCTTCTTCCAAGTTCAAAACCAAAGCTTGTAAGCCGTTTTCAAATTCTAACAACTCACCTGATTGGGCTTGTGTTAAGCCGTAAATACGTGCCACACCATCACCAACTTGAAGGACGGTACCAACTTCTTCTAATTCTGCTTCTGTTTTGAAGCCAGAAAGTTGTTCTCTTAATATTGCTGAAACCTCGTCTGGTCTAACCTCTGCCATTATTCTGTTATTATAGGTTAATTAATTTTTTAAATCTGCTTGATATATTGATTCTGGGTTAATTCCCGTCTTAAATCATTTAATTTGCTTTGAATGGTTTCATCAATTTGCTTATCTCCTACTCGGATTAAAAAGCCACCAATCAAAGCTTCATCAACTTTTTCGTTTAATTCAACTTCCTTATTGGAAATCTCTTTCACAATTTTAATTACTTCTGAACGTAAACTATCATCCAATTTGAATGTAGTCGTTACCTCAGCAGTAATTATCCCTTTATGTTCATTATAAAGCTGCTTGAAAACTTTTGCCATTTCGGGCAAAACAGACTCTCTGTGCTTTCTTGAAACAATATCAAAAAACAAAGAAGTCATTTCTTGTACTTTGCCCTTGAATACTTTTTTGATAATGGCAGCTTTTCTTAAGCTCTCCAAAATCGGATTATTCAGCATAAGTACAAAGTCTCTATTCTCTTCACAGACTTTAGAAAAAAGTTCCATATCCGCCTTAATGTCCTCCAGTTGATTTTTCTCAACTGCAAGATCTATTAAAGATTTGGAATACCGGGATGCAATTCTGTATTCTGACATTTGATCAGATTAATTGAGTTTTAAATCTTTCATAAAATCATCAGCTAAAGCTTTTTGTGCTTTATCATCAGATAAGTTTTTACGAATAAGCTTTTCTGCAATTTCCAATGATAACTCTGCAACTTTAGTAGTCACTTCTTTTAAAGCAGCATTTTTCTCTACTTCAATAGCATTTTTAGCATCAGAAATCATTTTATCTGCTTGTTTAGCAGCGTCAGATTTAGCTTCTTCTTTTATTTTATTAGCAATGTCAGTTGCTTCTTTTAAAAGCTTATCTCTCTCCAATCTTGCTTCTTGCAATAATTTTTGATTATCAGCCTGCAATTTTGCCATTTCTTCTTTAGCATTTTCAGCTGATTGCAAAGCATCTGCAATGCTGCCTTCTCTTGCTTTCAATGAATTCAAAATTGGCTTCCAAGCAAATTTTGATAAAAGCAACAAGAGGACACCAAAAATGAAGAGTTGCATGAAAAACAACCCAGGAGAAAAATCATTTACTAATTGTTCCATTCTTGTGTTTAATTAAATGTTTTTAAAAAATGTTGTTTACAGCCTAGCGCTGCAAACAACATTTGTTTTTTCCTTCGGTATTGATTATTGACCTAAGATTAAAGCACCAAATGCTAAACCTTCCAATAATGCACCGATGATAATCATAGCGGTTTGAATTTTACCTGATGCTTCTGGCTGTCTAGCAATACCTTCCATTGCTTTTCCACCAATTTGACCTAAGCCAATACCACCACCGATTACGATTAATCCTGCTCCAATTAAATTGTACATGAGATTTGATTTATATTAAATTAAACAAAAATACTTATTTATTAATGATGCTCTTCTTCCACAGCCATACCTATAAACAATGCTGAAAGCATAGTAAAGATATAAGCTTGTAAGAAAGCAACTAGTAATTCAATTATTGTAATAAAAAACGCTAAAGCGAATGCCATACCCGTTGAGGCTACCAAACCAAAAGTCGCTTTCATAGTAATCATTAAAGCAATTAAGCTCATAACTACAAAGTGACCAGCCGTGATGTTTGCGAACAAACGAATCAACAATGCAAAAGGCTTAGTTAACATACCCAAGACCTCAATTGGCATTAAGATAATTTTCATTGGTATCGGCACACCCGGCATCCAGAAAATGTGCTTCCAGTAATTTTTATTTCCGCTAAACTGAACTACTATAAAGGTAATCAAAGCTAACCCAACAGTAATAGCAATATTACCGGTTACGTTAAAACCAAGCGGAGTTAAGCCCATTAAGTTCAAAATCCAGATATAAAAGAATACAGTCAAAAGATAAAACATGTATTTCTCATATTTAGGCCCAATATTAGGACGAGCAATCTCATCTCTAACATAGATTACCAATGGCTCTAAAATTCTTCCAATTCCTTTAGGAATAGATCTTGTTCTATAACTTCTAGCTAAAGAATTAAATCCTAAGAACAATAATAAAGAAGCTAATAACATCCCAACCACATTTTTAGTGATTGAAAGATCTAATGGTTTAGGATTAGTAGGATGAGCTGCTTCATCTAACTCAATATCTCCAGCTTCATTTGTTTCATATACCTTGCTATGGTAAAGCTTAAAATATTTTCCGTTTGATTCTGCTACATCATGACCATGATCAAATTTTGAGGATGAAAACACATGCAATCCATCAGACCACAAAATAACCGGTAAAGGGAATCCATAATGAGTTCCAGTTTTACCGCTTGTCCAAAAAACGAAATCATGCGAATCTTGCAAGTGATGCTGAATATACTCGTTTATCTCCTCTTTGGTGTTAATTTGCCCACCTTCTTCTGAACCTCCTGCAACCGCAAATAACGTATTAACGTTGATTAGCGATATTAAAAGTGCGAACAACAATGTGTTTCTCATTCTAGTTGGATTGATCATTCTACTTCTTTCGATAGCCTTAATTTGGGGGCAAAGGTAATCATTTTCTTAATAAACATAATTTTTTTATTAAGTTTTTTACCCTCTAAAAATTCTATGTAATTACTGGGCATTCATCAACTTCCCACTGTAAATTGCTTCAAAGATTAGAAACATGAAAAATGGGATGATGATGGTAATTCTTTCCAACATATTTAAAGGGGTCTCACCAAAAATTGTATTGTTAAAAATTAATACGAAGAAGCCGATTTTTATAAATACACTTGCCAAATAAAAGAAGCCTACTTGATTTGGAAGTTTTTTGCTTAGCAATTCTACCGCTACCACTATTATTAAATATGCTGCAAAATGAAAGTAATAAATTGCATTAAGAGAAAAAGATAGACTTTCCCCTTGAGAAGAGATATACCATTTTTGAATAAAAAGAACAGAAGTTGCTAAAACCACTATAGCAATTGTAAAAAAAAGGAGTCTTTTGATCATTAAATTTTAATCTTGGGATTTTATCACTTGCCTGATAATGACAAACATAGAAAGGAAAACAGCCAAAAGGGTTATGATCTTAGTGAAAATATCAGAACCACTTTCGGCAACTTTATCAATATATTTACCTAATAAATTACCCAGATAAATGGTACCTGCCATTTGAATGGCAAGGCCTGAGTATTTGAGATAACTATTAAACGGCTTTTGCTTTTTCAATTTTTGGATTTGATTGTCCATTAGCTGTTTCTTCACCTATTTTGATGGTTTTATTAGAAACACCCATTTTACATTCGCCATTGAAAGTAGCTCCTGACTCAACAATAAGTTTATTGGTTATAATATCGCCATGAACTACTGCTGATGGTTTCAAAATCAATAATTCAGTTATCTCAACCACTCCTTTAACTTCTCCTTCAATTTCAGCATTTTGTGATAGCACATTCCCTTCAATATGAGAAGTGTTCCCTAAAACCAATTTTGATTTTGTTTTAATATTACCGATTACTTTCCCGTCAATTCTAATATTTCCGAAAGTCTCTAAATCTCCGTTAATGGTAGTTCCTTTTCCAATAGTATTACTGGAACTTGTGATATCTTGTGCCATTTGTATTTTTTCTTGCTTGTTATTAAACATTTCCGTTTCCTATTTTCTTAAAATGTAATAAATTCTTCCGGATCTACCGGATTCCCATTATACCATATCTCTAAATGAACATGTGGCCCTGTAGTTAGTTCCCCAGAATTGCCAATAATGGAAATTACTTCGCCAGCATTTACAAAATTACCAACTTTTTTTAATAAAGCAGAATTATGCCTTACTACAGATATTAAATTTGCTCTATGCTGAATCGCAATTACATAGCCACCGTCTTGTGTCCATGATGATAGTATAACGGTTCCGTCTGCTATAGATTTTACTGGCTCATTGGTTTTTGCAACAATATCTATCCCATAATGATCTATACTCATATCATAAGGCGAACTCACAATCCCCTGTAAAGGAGGAAAAAAGAATATATCCTTCAATTCCTCTGAGTAATTATTACTTGAATAACTGGCTAGACTAAAATCTTGCTCTTCAAATTCTTGCCGAATTATAGAATCTCCTGCATTCATAACTTGAGGATTCATATCTCGATTCAAATCATCTGTATTTACCTGATTGGGCTTTCGATATGTTTCACCTTCTGGAACATCCCCCTTTAATATCGTTTGTACATTATCTATAAAACGATCCTGAGCCCGTAATTTCATTTTAAGGGAGTCCATCTCTGTTGTCAAAGACAAAAGCTTTTGATTATATTCCATTGTGGTATGCCTAGGATCAAACCACTGTGCCAATAAAGATTGAGATAAATATAAAGCACCAATAAAAATTATAACAAAAGTTAATAAGCTAATAACTACAACTTTTGCATAAGTAAAGTTAATTGTAGATACTTCAGCTAAGTTTTCTTCGTTTCTTACCACCATTTGATATCTTGTGGTAAGCCAATTGGACATTGTTTTTCTTATTCGCAACTTTGTTTTTTATTATTTGATGCAAAAATACATATTATCAACGACTCTCAATACTTTTCTTATATGAATCACTTATTTTAGTCTTTTTAAATTTAAAGTGAATATTAAAATTAATAAAAAATATCGACATCTAATATGGGGTTTCTTATTAGCCCTTGCTGCTTGCTCCCCTGAAAACTCAGGTATTATTGGCTACAGTTATCATAACATTACAGCCAAATACAATGCTTATTTTATTGCAAACGAAAAATTGCAAGAGGTATTATTGGAAATTGAAGAGGCTCATAAGAATAATTTCAATAGAGTATTAAAAGTTAAAGCGCCTACAGATACAAATATTGTTAATTCCAATACAGAGAAAATTGAAGATGTTATTAAAAAGGCATCCATTGGAATTCAAAGACATAAAGTAAGTAAATGGGTTGATGATTGCTATATATTAGTAGGGATTGCTAGAATGTTAAAACAAGAATATGAGGAATCAATTGAAACCTTTAAATATGTAAATGTTAATAGTAAGGATGAACAAACAAGATATTTGGCACTTACGCATCTTGTCAGAACATTTACTGAATACGGAGAAATTAACAATGCATTAGCAGTAATTGACTATCTAAACAGACAAAAACTATCTAAGTCAAACAAACGTGCTTTATATTTAAATGCAGCTCATTATTATCAAATCACAAATAATCCCAATAATGTAATCAAATACTTAAGTGCAGCGATTAAACTTATGTCTACGGGGCCAGAGAAAGCAAAAATGCACTTTATTTTAGGGCAACTTTATCAAAAATCGAAATTAGATGCTGTGGCATTTGATAATTATAGTGAGGTATTAAATAACAGACCGCCTTATGAATTATCCTTTTATGCCCGTTTAAATATGGCTCAGGTAACAGAGCTATCAAAAGGTGAAGACATAAAAAAAATAAGGAAATATTTTGAGCAACTTTTGAAAGATGGTAAAAATCTGGAATTTAGAGATAAGATTTATTATGAAATGGCCGAATTTGAACTCAAGCAAGGAAACATAGAAGAGGCAATACCATATTATAAATCATCAGTACAAGAAAGCATTGATAATCCAAGACAGAAGTCTTTTTCATATCATAAATTAGGCTTGCTATATTTTGATGAATTAAAAAAATATCCACTAGCAAAAGCATATTACGACAGTGCCTATAAAATAATGCCTGAGGATGAAAGTGTATATCCTCAGGTAGCCACCAGGCATGAAGTTCTATCTGATTTTATTAAACAAATAAATACCATAAACGATAATGACTCTTTAATCAGCTTAGCTAAAATGGATAGCGCCTCATTAAACGAAATTTTTATAGCCCAGAGAAATGAAAGGATCTCAAAAGAAATAGAAGAGGAAAAAAAGCAACAAAGAGCTAAAAGAAATCAAACCGCCAATAGTAATGTCGGAGGATTTCAAGATGACCCAACCATAAAGACAAATACTGCACCAGGAGGAAAATTTTATTTCTACGATCAATCTACAGTTGCTCAGGGCAGAAATACATTTAAGCGAACTTGGGGAGATCGATCCCTGCAAGACAACTGGAGGACTAAAAGTACTCAGGTTTATGAAGAAGAAGAAGAGAAAGCCGCAACAGAAGAAGGAGAGATTGCGGAAAACAAACAAAATAATGTTGTTAAAAAGTCCGAAGCAGAATTAATAGCACAAGAACGAAAAGATTTTTTTAATTCAATTCCTTTTGAAAAAGAAGAGCAGCAGCGCTTAAATAATGAAATGGAAGTCGCTTACTATAAGTTAGGCAATATTTATAATTTTGATTTAATAGAGAAAAAAGAGGCTATTGATACTTATGAGACCTTATTAGCTCGATATCCTGAGACTGAATATCGTGCAGAAATTTTATATTTATTGTATATATATTATGAAGACAAAGAGGAAGAAAAAGCAAGAGTATTCGCTAATGAATTGCTAGAAAAATTTCCGCAAACCATTTTCGCAAAGTTAATTGAAAACCCTAACTATCAAGAAGAGAGTAATTTGGCTAGTGCAAAAGTGAAATTAATCTATGAAAAAGCTTATCGACTGTATCAAAATGAAAATTATAAGGAGGCAACAATAGAAATCAACCAAGGCTTAAATAATTATCCTGAAAATGACTATGAAGATAATCTCAAATTATTGGAAGCCTTAATATCAGGGATTACAGATGGGAAAAATACCTACAGGTTTAAATTGCAGAGTTTCATGGAGAATTATCCTGAAAGTGAGCTCTATGATTTTGCAAAAAGTCTACTAGCCGCAATAGACAATTTAGATAAAAAGCAACAACAAAAAGATCAAATTAAGTATATACCGTTTTTTGACCAAGCTCACTATTTTGTAGTACTTTATGAAAAAAATAAAGCTCTATCTGGTGTTCTACCAGAAGAAATTGAAGCATTTGCCGAAAAATTCTACCCTGATCAGGAATTAAATGCTGGAAATCTCGTTTTCAATGAGGAATATTCAATGGTGTTGTTGAGCGAATTTAAAGGAAAAAATATAGCTGAAGCATTTTATAAAAAATTTAATAGTGATTTATCGCCTTTAAAAAATTTCAGCAGCTTAAATTTTAGTAATTTTATAATCTCAAAAGATAATTTTCAAATCTTTTATCAAGCAAAGCTGCCAGATAGTTATATAGAATTCTTTAATTTAAATTATCAAGTAACCCCTTAAATTATGAAGATTAATTCTTCAGATAAAGAGTAACATAATATGAAAAAGTCTAAAATATTTAAAGCTGTAGTTGCAATGTGGGCTATTTTTATAATAGCAATCGCAAGCTTTGTATTATTTATATATAGTATCAGCATTAATTTCAATGGTTGGTATGGTGAATTACCAGGTTTAAAATCATTAGAAAACCCTAAAAGTGATTTATCCTCCATTTTATACTTTGCCGATAATGTAGAAATGGGGAAATATTATCGCTACAATAGAAGTCAGGTTACATTTGACGAATTATCCCCCAATGTTGTAAATGCACTTATTGCGACAGAAGATATTCGATTTACAGAACACTCGGGAATTGATTTATATGGACTAGGAAGAGTCTTCTTTAAATCTATTTTAATGTTTGACAAAAGCGCTGGAGGGGGTAGTACAATTTCACAACAACTTGCTAAAATTTTGTTCAGAACCAGAAGTGATTTGTCAAATGGAAGCTTAAATGATGTCCCTATTTTAGGATTGGTAATAGCCAAGATGAAAGAATGGATCGTGGCTGTAAAATTGGAGCGATCTTATACTAAAAAAGAGATTATAGCCATGTATTTGAATACTTTTGAGTTCGGAAGTAATGCATTTGGTATTAAAACTGCCTCTCAAACATTTTTTAATACAACCCCAGATCAACTTACCATACCTGAAGCAGCTGTATTAGTAGGGCTTTGTAAAAATCCAAATTTATACAGCCCGGTATATCAACCGGAAAATTCTTTCCACAGAAGAAATACAGTATTAAGTCAAATGCACAAATATGGATATATTGACGATACTGCTTATGATAGTTTGTCTTCAAAACCCATTGAATTAGATTATGATGTAGAAAACCATAATGATGGACTTGCTACCTATTTTAGAGGTGTTATTCTATGGGATTTATTGGCTTGGTCCAAGGCGAACGGATATGATTTATATGAAGATGGCTTAAGAATTTACACAACCATTGACAGTAGAATGCAAAAATATGCAGAAGAAGCTGTGGAAGAGCACATGAAATTTCAACAAGAACTTTTTGATGAACATTGGGAAGGGAAAGCTCCTTGGAGAGATGAATCAGGTAGAGTTATAAAAGATTTCGTTGAAAACGAAGCAAGACGATCAGATGCTTATAAGTATTGGAAAAAAGAATTTGGCGATAATGAAAAGAAAATCTTTGAGAAATTAAAAGAGCCGAAATCAATGAAGGTCTTTAGTTGGGAGGGCGAAAAAGATACCGTTTTAAGTAGCATGGATTCTATACGCTATTATAAACAATTTCTTCATGCTGGATTTATGGCAATGAATCCTAATAATGGTCATATTAAAGCTTGGGTAGGTGGTATTAATTATAAGCATTTCAAATATGACCATGTGAAGCAAGGTAGAAGACAGCCGGGTTCTACTTTCAAACCCTTGGTGTATGCGGCAGCAATCGATAACGGTTATTCACCTTGTTATCAAATAGAAGATGTGCCTGTTACTTTCGAGGTACCTGGTGATCCTCCAACATGGACTCCCTCTAATTCTAGTGGAAAATTCACAGGTGAAACCATGACCTTAAGACAAGCCATGGCTCGTTCCTTAAACTCAGGAACAGCATATGTGATGAGCAAAATTGGCCCTCAAACAGTAGTGGATTACGCAAAAAGATTAGGAGTCGAAAGCCCATTAGCTGCAGTGCCATCTTTATGTCTAGGTACCTCAGATGTTTCCATTTATGAATTAATTGGGGCATATAGTACTTTCGTAAATGAAGGCTTCTATACTAAACCATTTTATATCGAAAGAATTGAAGATAAAAATGGGAAAGTATTAAAACAGTTTGTGCCAAAAACAGGTGAAGCCTTAAGTTCTGAAACTGCTTATGCTATGTTGCATATGTTGAAAGGATCTACTGAAATAGAAGGAGGAACTGCTCTTGGACTTGATAAAGAATTAAGAGAAGACAACGAAATTGGTGCTAAAACAGGAACAACTCAAAATTATTCTGATGGCTGGTTTGTAGGGGTAACCAAAGATTTAGCTGCAGGCGTATGGGTAGGCGGAGATGAAAGAAGTATCCACTTTCGAAACATTGGCTTAGGACAGGGGGCTAGAATGGCCATGCCTATCTGGGAGAAATTTATGACAAAAGTTTATGCAGATGAAGAATTAACTGTATCAAAAGGACCTTTTAAAAAACCTTCAAATCTTTCTATAGAATTAGATTGTGATGATTATATGATGCAACAAAATAACGCTACAGATTCAACAGAACAAATACAACAATTGAATGTTGATGACATACAATAAAATATTGTGAGATGTATGATGCGGTATTCTTTAAAACAAAAGATATAAATGAACTACCCAAATATCCGGGAGTTTATAAATTTCATAACTCATCTGGCGATGTTATTTATGTAGGGAAAGCGAAAAATTTAAAAAATAGGGTTACTAGTTATTTTAATAAATCAGCTAATCACAATAGAAAAACAATAAGATTAGTAAGAGAGATTGAAAAAATTGAAATAGTAATTGTCAATTCTGAATTTGATGCGCTTTTACTTGAAAATTCAATAATTAAAGAATTACAGCCTAAGTATAATATTCTCTTAAAAGATGATAAATCATTCCCCTATTTATGTATCACCAATGAGCCATTCCCCCGAATAATCTCAACAAGAAAGAGGATAGCACGAAACGGAACTTATTTCGGACCATATGCAAGTGTAAGAGCCATGAATAATGTTCTAGAACTAATCCGTAAATTATATACTATCAGAACCTGTAAGCTCAATCTTACTGATCAAAACATTAAAGCTGGAAAATTTAAAGTTTGTTTGGAGTACCATATTGGAAACTGTAAAGGTCCATGTGAAGGTCTACAAGGTCACGAAAATTACCAAAAAGACATACAGCAAGCTAGCGAAATTTTAAAAGGAAATTTGAACATACCGAAGCAGCATTTTAGAGAACATATGCAGAAAGCTGCAGAGGATTTAGACTTTGAAAAAGCTCAAAAATTCAAAGAAAAATTCGACCTACTTGAAAAATTCCATAGCAAGTCATTAGTAGTAAATCCTAAACTTACGGATATTGATGTATGTAGTATAATTTCAGAAGATAAATATGCTTTTGTAAATTATATGCGTATAAAAAATGGAAGTATAAACGTTACAAAAACCATTGAATTAAAAAAGAAATTAGATGAAACTGACCAAGAACTCTTTCTTTTAGCCCTTATAGATTTAAGAAAACAATATGAAAGCAATACCACTGAAATACTAACCAATATAGATATTGAAAACCTACCAGAAAGTTTTCATTTTATTAAACCACAAATCGGAGATAAAAAGAAATTAGTTGAGATGAGTTTAAAGAATGCACTATTCTTTAAAAAAGAAAAGCTCAATCAAAATGAATCAACCAAAATAAAGGAATTAAGGGTATTGAAACAACTTCAAAATGATCTGAGGTTGAAAGAGCTTCCTATTAAAATAGAGTGCTTTGATAACTCAAATATGCAGGGCACAAACCCAACTGCATCAATGGTTCATTTCAAAAATGCAAAGCCAAAGAAAAGTGAATACAGGCATTATCATGTAAAAACAGTAATTGGACCCGATGACTTTGCTTCTATGACTGAAATTGTAGGAAGACGTTATAAAAGACTAGTAGAAGAACAACAAGAATTACCCAACTTAATAGTAATAGATGGTGGAAAAGGCCAATTAAGTGCTGCTGTGAAAGCTTTAAATAAATTAGATTTATATGGTAAAATTCCGATCATAGGAATTGCAAAAAGACTAGAGGAAATTTACTTCCCGGAAGATCCTTATCCGGTTCATATCAGTAAAAAAAGTGAATCTCTTAAACTTCTTCAAAGGCTAAGAGACGAGGCTCATCGCTTTGCAATTAACTTTCATAGACAAATAAGAAGTAAAAATAGTTTTACAAGTGAATTAGAAGGAATTGAGGGTATAGGAGAAAAAACAATTGATCAATTACTAAAGCATTTTAAATCCGTAAAAAAGATTAAGGAAGCCTCGTTTGAACAACTCAATAATGTTGTAGGTAACAATAAAGCAGAGCAACTACTTAAAGCCATTAAACAAAAAAAGGAAGGCTAGTAGCCTTCCTTTATTAAATAAAATCATTTTCAATTAATAAGACCACAATTCATGTTCTTTCTCCATTAATTGATATTCAATCCATTGAGAAGCCATAATTCCTTGTTTAGGAGATTCGCTATATATATCAATGATCATGTTATCATTTGGATTGGCCACCTTTACAATTCTAGCATTAAATAACCTTAATGCAAATGCATCGGCCAAATTTTTATGTTCAGCACTGTTTTGAGGATTAAACCAAATCATTTGTTCAGGATTACTTCTAAACAAATCTACCAAGTCCTTGTATTTAAAAACACCAACAGTCCTTTCTACTCCAGCTGTGAAATTTTCAGCAGGAATAATAATTTTGATAGCTTGAATATCCCATACTAAAACTGACCTCTGCTTATCAAATATCATATCTTCAATAATCTCTAAAGTAGACATCTGTCTTACAGTGAATTGTGTAGAAACTTCAGTAACAGCAGTTTCCTCATCTCCACCAGCAGAAGAGTCATCAGCAGTATCTCCCCAACCATCATCATTACCCCAAGAATCGCCTCCACCGGCATCACCCCAGCCATCATCAGCACCACCGCCCATGTTCATATCTTGCAATGCAGGATCTTCAAGTCTTTCTAAAAACTCCTCCTTGGTTACTCGATTCACCATAGAGTCTCCTTGGTAAATTGGAAGAATACCAGCTTTTGCAGCTTCAATAATGTGTTTGGTTATTTCATTATTAGATGCAAAAAACGGTTTGTTCTGCTTTTCTCTTAAATCCATTCTTCTCCATACCCTTTTCTTAAACATGATATCATCTTCATGAATAGGGTAAACTGAATTAGGATTATAGCCATCATTGCTTGACTCTTGCGCTTTCAATGGCTGTATAAAAGCCATTAAAGCAAATCCTAAAAATAATAACACAAACTTTTTCATAACCTATTTATTTCTTTTACACTATTAATTTAGAGTGATAGGAAAAACCTGCTCACCTAAAGCAACTTCTTCTGTATTTCCTCTAAAATTTCTTCTAAGTACCTGATCCACTTGAACAACTAACCTGTCACCAGGTCGTGCATTTTGCATCAATTGTGAAACATTAACCGTTTCCGATGTTGCTTTAATTGGCTGTCCTACTGGTCTAGGACCTCTAGCTAGAGTAATAGTCCATCTTGTAACCTTATATTGCGCATCATTAGGCAACTGAGCTTTAAAGTTTTCATCAGGTATAGCCTGAACTCTTAATACCCTTATAGCAGTAGCTTTTTCACCTTGCTTCAAGTTAATTGGCTTAGAACCAACAAAAACTTCAACATCAGGCTTTGGTATTTTTCTTACACTAAATACTTTATTTCCGATTTTAGTTCCACCTGAGCTTACACCCAAAGTAACTTTAGGAGCGTTAGGAATTATAGTAACCCTGCCTCTTTCTTTTCCCTGAATAGTAGTACCTCCCTGAACAGAAAAAGATGGGTTATAAGCCGTTCCTAAAGCAGGAACTAAAACGTCTAACTCATTTCCGCAATTTAAGTACAGCTGACTTAAGGCAGCAGATTGCACTTGAATTATAGGTTCTGCAACAAAATATTCAATTTCATCTCTATAAACACTATCCTTAAGTTTAGCAGTTGCTTCAAAAGTTTTTCTGGCTGTACCTTCCTCTCCATATGAACTTGCAGATGATACAGTGAACTCAATCTTTCCTGCACCATTTTCAACATCTATAGTATTACCATTAAAAGTCATTTCCGGATCTTCAGCGGAAGAAGAGGCTGCAACAATTAAATCTGCTTTGTATTTTGCTCCAGCAGCAACAACTTTAGACTCAGGTAAAGCAACTAATCTAATTAAATCAAATTTCAGATCACCTGCGCCAACTCTTCTAGCTAGAATATCAAGTGCTCTAGCTTCATAAGCCATAACCTTATTTTGATAATCACTAATGGTAGCTAATGCAGCTGGAGTAGGAGCTCCCATAAATTCTAAAGTAGCCCAATCTTTACCTTTTTGATTAGGGTTATTATCAAAACGTGGATTTTCGTCAGCATCTAGAGCTAAGGGTGCAAATTTAACAACAGAATCTGCAACAGTCTGATCGACAAATTTCGCATATTCATTTAGCGATTTCTGCAATTTCACACCATTATTTTGATTTTCTGGCATCATATAATGACCCACCTTATCATAGTCAGTTTTACCTTCCATTTCTCCATCCTCAGTGTAACCACCGGTGATTTCAATGAAAGTTTCTTTATATGTTTTCAATTCAGCAATCATATTTCGGGTTTTCTCCCTAATTTCTTTTGCTGTATTCAAAATCTTTACGTCATCAGCTCTATTTCCAGATTCTTCTACAGTATTTTCGATCCTGCGTAAAGTATTGCCATTTTGCTCTTTTGCAGCATCAACTGACACCTCTAAAGAGTTATTAATATCGATGAATTTGTCGAGTACCGTAACACTTACGTTAAGCGCCAAAAGGGCAGTCAGTACCAAGTACATCATGCCGATCATCTTCTGTCTTGGGGTTTCTTTTCCTCCAGCCATAGATTCTAGTTTTTATGCTTTAATAACAAATTAACCTTTCATAGCAGATAGCATATTGCCATATACCTTATTTAACTGAGAAAGATTTGTTGTTAGGTTTTTAACTTCTGTTTGGAATTGAGCAGTATCTTTACTTGCTTCTGTCATGCTATCTAAAGCAGTTGCTAAATTCTTATAGAATTTATTCATTGCTTTCACATGATTTTGCGAATCTTGCAATTCCATTTCATAAACCTGATTTAATGCCGTCAAGTTTTTAGTTACCGCTTGCACTTGTGAATGATATGACTTAGCATCCATTGAAGCGTTAGACATCTCAGACATTGCTTTTACAGTACTGTCGTAAGATTTATTCATCTCCAATAATGATTTGCTAGCTTGCTTAACATTATTAGCATAATCATTAGTCGCAACAGCCGCATTACTTAAGTTAGACATTTGTTTAGCCGAATCAGCCATACTTTTCATTCCATCACCTAAGCTTTTGATTAAATCAGGACCAATTTTACCTTCTTCTAATATTTTATCTAGTTGCTGAGAAGTAGATCCTCCAGAAACAGATGAAATTTGTTTTTTTCTAGGAGTTGGCTCATCGTCAAATTCCTCAGCTAACTCTGGGTAAACCTTACTCCAGTCAACTTCTTCATGTGTAGGTTCAAAAGCACTTAATAAGAATATTATAGCTTCTGTTGTCAAACCTATACCTAACATCAATGCCGCACCCGGAAGGTGAAGAATTTTAAACATGGCTCCGATAATAACGATAGCCGCACCAATACCATATACCTTAGGCATTATGGTTTTGAAAAGTAACTCCTGGAATCCGCCTTTTTTATTACTCATGTTTGTAGTTTTTTGTGGTTAATGTCCTAAATATTGTTTTATTTTTTTAAAAAGTCAATTAAAATTCTGCTCCTGATGAACGCCCCAAGTAAGTCATTGCGCATCTGAAACCTATATAAGCTCTTGTAGAATCCTTGTGTTCGAATGCTCTAGTACCTGTTTCAAGGTAGTAAGCTATATCCTTCCATGAACCACCACGAATAACTTTTCTAGGTTCACTTTCATCGAAAAAGGTTGGGTTCAAATCCCATACTAATGGAACAGAAGCAGGGTTAAATGCATCCTCGCACCATTCTGCCACGTTTCCAGACATATCAAATAAACCGAAATCATTCGGGAAATAAGACATTACCTCTGCTGTATAAGCATTTCCATCATCATAATAATTACCTCTGCCCGGTTTAAAGTTAGCTAACATACACCCTTTGGCATTTCTGATATATGGATTTCCCCAAGGGTATTTAGCCATATCTCTTCCGCCTCTAGCTGCATATTCCCATTCTGCCTCTGAAGGTAATCGGAATGCAGGCATAGGAAATTCTCCTAATGATTCTCTGTATGAATTTAAATAATCAGTTCTCCACTGAGAGAAGACTTTTGCGGCTACCCAGTCAACACCAACTACTGGATAGTCATCAAATGCAGGATGCATATAATAATACTCTTGCATTGGATCTCCCATATGATTTGTGAAATCTTTCATCCAAACTGTGGTATCAGGGTAAAGCTCCTTCATAATATAATCTCTACCAAGAGTTGAAGCTGAATCCTCCATCATTCTTTGAATAAACTGACGATATTCATTATTGGTGATTTCTGTTTCATCCATGTAAAACCCACCAATAGTTACCTGCCTGTTGAAATTTATTTGACTAGCTGCAACATCTTCATCAGCTTGCCCCATGTGAAAAGTTCCGGCTGGAACTGCTCTCATGCCGTAAGGAGTAGCCATATACCATCCTTCTCTTCCGGGAACTCCTACCAAGTTTCCTCCATCACCAGCTCCACCTCCAAAAAGACCGCAGCCTTCCAGGAAAAGAGTAGCAACAAACAAAATCGATAGGGTTAATTTTTTCAAAACACCTTTATTATTCATAACACCTATTTGTTTCTAACTAAACGCTAATATATTGACAATTATTAAATATATTCTTTACACCCAAACATTTAAACCTTGAACTGTAAGGTTTTATTGTATTTTAAATAATTTATAGAAATATCTTTACAATTTTCATAAAAAAGATTTATTCTGCAAACTTTTTACGATTAATGTCTAAATCTTGGCGTTCGCACTACCTTTTTTCCCGATGTAGATATCGCTGGCAACCTATAACTTAGCATAATTTCATGTGAAGTTGTACTTTTTGCACTTTGTGCCACAAGGGTATAATCAAATGCATAGCCTAGCTTTAAAGTATTTTCTTTAAAGAAACTATAACCCAACATCACAATTGCTGCCTCTTGCTGTCTAAAAGAAAGCCCTCCCCATATTTTTTCTTTATAGGTTGCAATTGCTGAAACATCAAAAGTATAGGAACTAAATTCTGTTGTCCTGACTAAAAAACTTGGCGTTAAATTAACATCATAATTAATGGGAAAAGTATAGCCGGCTGTTACAAGGAAATCCTTTGGATATGGATTTTTTATAGCATCAGCACCAAATCCAAATTCTGCCTCGATTAGGTGATTAAATGCTGCTCCAACATAAAAATCTTTATGTTGAAAATTCACCCCTAATGAAAAATCTGGTCGTATCTGGGTTGCTTGAATATTATTTATATTTGGATCATCAGGATCAATAACAATGTATCCATCTTTATTTATGTTTTGAGTAATCACACCTCCTCGAAAACCTATACTTAGTTTAGAATCCTTTATCCCTAAATGGTATGCCCCTGAAGCCTGGATTTGAATGAAGTTTTGATTGGCTATGTCATCATTCAAAACATAAAAACCAAACCCACTATTATAACGCATAATAGGCGAGGTTAAAGAAATCAATTGAGAATTAATGCCTCCCACAGGACCGTTTGAAGGAGCATAGCCTGCCCATTGGGTTCTGTGCATAGCAGTTAGTTTAGTATAACCTTCCACCCCAGAGTAAGCTGGGTTATTAAATAGGTTATTAAACATATAATGAGAGAACTGCACATCTTGACCTTGGGCATTGAAAATACCCAAAGTGAAGATGATTAGCGTTATTGTTTGTACTATTTTTTTCATATCCTCAACACTTTAGAAGGATAAATATAATAAAAATAACTTTTGTTCAAGCTATTATGTAATAAATTTAAAGTTATTATATAATTACTTATATTTAACTATCTATCATTCAATTATTTAAGACCGTTTGCTTTTTTAATATAAAGTTCCAATGCTCCAGTCATTGAAGGTGCATTTGGCAAAGGTGCTTCAATATCTATAATTAATCCTGCATCTCTAGCTGCTTGAGCAGTTGTAGGTCCAAATACAGCAATTCTTGTTTTATTTTGTTTAAATTCAGGAAAATTCACAAATAAAGAATTTATACCTGAAGGACTAAAGAACGCCAAAATATCATAAGTGATATTTTCTAAATCAGATAAATCTGCTGCAACTGTTTTATATATAATAGCCTCAGTAAAATTATATCCATTACCAGTCATAAAAGAAGGAATATCGTCTTTCCTGATATTAGAACAAGGAAACAAATACTTCTCGTTTTTATGCTTTTTAATAACGTTTAAAATATCCTGAGCAGTTCTCTCTCCTACGAAAACTTTTCGTTTTCTTACCACAATATATTTTTGCAAATAATTAGCAGTCTGCTCGGAAATACAAAAGTACTTCATTTCAGGAGGCATTTCTATTTTACTGTCCTTACATATTCTAAAGAAATGGTCTACTGCATTTCTGCTAGTAAATATGATGGCAGTATGCTTCAATATATCAATCTTTTGTTTCCTAAATTCCTTGGAATCTATAGGATCCACTTTGATAAATTGCCTAAAATCAATTTTGATTTTATACTTGTCCGCCAATTTATGATACGGAGAGTTTGAAATATCTGCCGGTTCAGGTTGTGAAACCATGATACTTTTTACCGGATAAAATCGGTCTTTTACAGTTGTTGACATGTTAATAGGTCTACTTTGAAAAGTTTTATCTCACGAAATATTTTAATCCAATTAAAAATGGGAATATTTCTGTGGTGCAAAAGTAAGAAAATAAATAGAGATTAGTGAAACTGCTTAATTTTAATATTTTAAAATACAATAATATTAACCTAATAAAGTAAAAAGCTAACGCTCCATATATGGCTGTAGATAACCACAAGGCAGGTATAGCCCCCTCAAAAAGAAATATTAAAATCGAACTAAAAAATAATATTACAACGAAAAATAAATTGATATTAATCATTTCCTTAACATAAAAAGCAGGTATCTTATTATTTCCGAATAAATTAGAAACTATGGCGACCCATACTACCTTTAAAATTAAGCCTATTGATACTATTGATAAAATTTTCAGATATTCTATAAGCCCCGAAGCCTCAATTCCCAAAAACCCAACATTTTTTCCTAAGCTTAAAAAATAGATCAAGCCAGCTGTGACGAAAGAGTAAAATCCGGCAAAGACTAAATTATCCTGATCCATTATTCTAACCCGAGACTGATCACCTTCATTTAAGCGAGTAGTAAAAATCTTGCTAAATGATAAAATATTGAGATATCGCTTATCGTAATTGACTCTTATTATAACCATGAATATAGAAGCCCCAATCAGAAGGATTAGTAAAATATTATCTGAAATCCATTTACTTTCTCTTTCTGCGTTTTCCAAAATGGGATAAGCCCCAGTATTTTTAGCTTCCTTGATAGAATAAATTCCATAGCTCAATTTTCGCACATTTCCATCCAGCGTTAGGAAGTAATCCTCCCCGCCATTAATATTAAAAGAGTGATTTAAGTACCCCTCAGATGATTTCTTTATAAGTTTATCGCCATAAAATAAATATAAGGCCGCATCTGACTTAGCTTCAAGATATATTTCTGATGAATTATTTAATTCAAGCTTGATCTGTCTTATACTATCTGAAGTCCATTTAACAGGACTCAACAAAGTATCTGTTTGATGCCAAATTCTTCCTTCATTTGCAGAAGTAGTTTGGAAATTTTTCACCTCTGATTTTTCTTGACTACAAGATATGATTAGAAATATAGATAAGAAGAATACTAGCCTTTGCATCAATAATTACTCAATTAATAATATGTCATTTTAAAAAACTGCAATATAACCAAAATGCACCTTTCCTTGTGAAAAGTCAGGCATATTTCCTGTCTCTTGTCCCAAGGCATAAATGATTCTAAACCAACCGTTTTTACTGTTAATATCCAGACCCGCTCCAGTAGTATATACCCAAGCTATATCAGACTGTAATTTGGCAAAATCAGTTAATAAGAAAAAACTGGATTTTTGGTCGAGAAAATACCGATAATTCAAATTTAATAATCCAAAGTATCTTGTATAGAAAAAATTCCTGTCGAAACCTCTTAAATTCTGCAATCCACCCAGGCGTATTAGGTCGTTTTGAGAAAGAGCTGGATTTTGTAAGGCGCTGTATTGGGGAATGGCTTCTATCAAAATTCTTTTGCCGAATACTTTTTGGAAATGAAATTTGAAACCACCGCTTATAGTATTGCTTTTTTCCGGAACATCCTTCCAAGGTTCAGCCAGTGTTGAAAAATTCGTGATTTGCTTATTCCCTACACTAAAATTTAGCTGTGCAAAAGTATAATCTTTTAGTTGAGGATATGTTAAAGGTCTTCTCCAATCAAAATTTAACACAACAGCATTGACATTTGAACTTCGCAGTGGATTGAGATTTGATACCTCAGTTTCCGAAAATTCTCTTAACACATTATTATTTAATCGCTGATAAGAAAGCCCCAATATTAGTGAATTCAAAATAGGATATTGTGTACCAATTTTCAAATTCGTTTGCAGAAAAGTACTATCCTCTTGCAGGAGCTCAAATCCAAAATCAATTCCTAATGAACTTTTGAAAGCATGTGATTGCTGAATTCTTGTATTGAGAAATTGAGAATTTGCCGAATACTTTTGCCAGAAAACATCCAATCCTACTCCCCTTTTAAATAAATTCCTTAAGCGGGCATCTACTTGCCCTGTCAGATTAGTGCGTGATCCCTCCGGAATGAAACCAATTATAGCATCAAATTGATTGCTTCTTTCTTTTTGTATTTCTAAGCCAATTATGGCTTTATTATTTGCAAAACTTAATTCCGGAGAAGATAAAAGATTTATGTATTCCAACTGCTCCAATTTTTCTGCAATATTTTTATATGACTTAATATCAAATGGCTGATTGAATTTTAAATCTAAAAGATTAGCTAAATAGGGTGGACTAATTGCTTGGCTATCTCCTTTTAAAACTAGTGAATCATATTGAATATAATTTTGAGGGATAATACGAACGCTTGCATCAATCAGATTATCATTTAAATCAACAATCGATAGATTAGCTTTCGCCAAAGGGTAGCCCTTTCTATGATAATTTGCATTTACATAATCGCTTAACTTATCCTTTAAAAAGAATTGGTCAGCTATTTTCCCTTTCAAATTGTTTAGAACTGGAATATCAGAAGGCAATCTATCTTCATAAATTTTAAATGAGTTCCAATAATATGGTTTTCCTTTTCGGATTTGGAAATTACTCTGACTATCTATTTCAATTTGAGCTTCCCAATAACCAGACATAATCAAGGAATCCAGCATTACTTTTTTTTGTTGAGATAGGCTGTCCCTTGAATTTTGTGAGAATGAAATTGATATTACTGTAAAATATAGAAGCGGCAATAGCAGGTACTTCTGTAAAATTCGAGCTAGATTTGCATTAATTTTGGCAGGCATATACATACATATTCCCTTTTGTAAGCAGGCATGCTTCTACTGTGACTTTCATTTTTCCACCAATATGGTGATTAAAAACGAAATGGTGGAAGCAATCTGTAAAGAAATTGAGCTTCAGCAAGATTATCTTAAGGGAGAAGCTATTGAATCCATTTATTTTGGGGGTGGAACTCCTTCTATACTGGAAGAAAATCAGTTAAAATCCATTCTTGATACGCTAAATAAACATCATACTGTTTCGTCAAATGCTGAAATCACATTCGAAGCTAATCCTGATGATATTACACCTGAAAAATTGAAAATGCTGTTTCAAAATGGCATTAATCGCTTAAGTGTGGGAATTCAATCTTTCGATGAGGAAATTTTGAAATGGATGAATAGGGCTCATGACAGCAAAGAAGCTTTTCAGTGCCTAGAATGGATAAAAGAAAGTGAATTCAATAATTTCAGCCTAGATCTGATTTATGGAATCCCTAATTCTAGCCATGAGACTTGGGAACAGGACTTAAAAACATTGGTTGATTTTCAGCCACCACATATTTCATCCTATTGCCTTACCATTGAGCCTAATACGGTTTTTGGCAAATGGCAACAAAAGGGAAAGCTTAATGAAGCTTCAGAAGATTATGCCTCTGAGCAGTTCTTACATTTAGCAGAATATTTAAGAGAAGCAAATTATGAACATTACGAGGTTTCAAATTTTGCAAAAGCAGGATTTCATTCCAAACACAACAGCAGTTATTGGCAGCAAAAACCGTATTTAGGCATCGGTCCTTCTGCGCATTCGTATGATGGCAAAAACAGGCAATTCAACATCTCCAATAATGCCAAGTATTTAAAGGCTCTTGAGAAAAATGAAATCCCTGCTGAAATGGATATCTTAACTACCGAAGATCGCATTAATGAATACCTTATGACTTCTTTGCGAACGTCAGCAGGTTGCAACCTTCAATATTTGAGAAATAAATTGAATTATGATTTACTAAAAAATGCAAAACCTCAAATTGAGCAGTGGAAAAGCTCAGGGCTTTGCATTTTAGAAGGCAATCACTTAAAACTTACTTTAAAAGGAAGATTATTGGCTGATAAGTTGGCTTCTGATTTGTTTTTGGTGAATTAAAATTCTCAAAGTTAATTTATCGATATTCCTTTCCAGCCAACTCTATCCCCCACCCGGTCGGTGGCTCACCGACTAGAAGCAGAAAACGCAACTATCTCAAGCAGACGGTCGTTGAGCCACCGACCATGGTAACATGGTGCTTTAAAGACTCATCAAATCTTTAAACTTTGTAGCTTGTCTACGACTTACTTCTACCTTATCTCCTCCTTTTAGTTTTACCATTAAACCACCATTGAACCAAGTTTCAATTTCATCTATCCATTCTAAGTTGATGATATGTTTCCGGCTTACTCTGAAGAAATGTTTGTTATCAAGTTTTTCGTCCAACGCATTTAAGGATTTGTGAATCATTGGTTTATTTTTATCAAAATATACCTTGATATAATTCCCATCAGATTCAAATAGGCGAACATCTTTCAACTTTACAAACCAGCAATTATCACCATCTTTCACAAAGACCTGGTCGTTAACTGTAAGTTGGCTAGTTCTTTTTTGCTGTTCAGCCTGTGCTTCAACTTCCTTTCTAATTTTATTGACTGATTCGGTTAATCTTTTTGGCTCAATTGGCTTTAAAAGATAATCCAGAGCATTGAATTCAAATGCTTTCAGCGCATATTCATCATAAGCAGTGGTAAATATAACTTTAGGTGTTTTCTCCAAAGTTTCCAACAACTCAAAGCCTGTTCTACCCGGCATTTGTATATCTAAAAAAATAAGATCAGGATTCAGCTTATCAATCATCTCTTCAGCTTCATCGGCATTGGCTGCCTCACCCAATATTTCAATATCTTTATATTCAGCTAATAAATTGCTCAGTTCCTTACGAGCCAACCTTTCATCATCAATAATTAATACCTTCATATTTATAATTTAAAATTTTCAATAACTGACTTGAGGGATTTTAACAGTGGTCAAAACGGTTCCTTCTTGTTCGTTTTTGATACTAAACGAAGCTTCCTTATCAAAGATTAATTTTAATCGCTGTTTAGTATTCTCCAATCCAAAGCCTTTATGTTTTCTTCTTTTATCTAATTTAAAATTTCCAGAATTTCTTATAAAGATATTCAAACATTTTTTATCGTCAACTTGCGTTTCAATAGATAACTTTCCTCCGTAGGTTAAATTCGAAATCCCGTGCTTTATACCATTTTCCACTAAGGTTTGAATCATCAAAGGAGGAACTTGGTATTTATAAGAATCAGGATGAATAACAAATTCAGTAGTCAGTCTTTCTTCATATCTTATTTTTTCCAATGCCAGAAAGTCAATCACTGTATTCAATTCATCATTGAAGTTAATCAATCTTTTCTTATCTAATATTAAAGAATTTCTGAGAATATTGGATAATTGAGTAATAGAATTCTTTGCCTTAGAAGGATCTTCATCGACCAAAGCTCTCACACTATTTAAAGCATTAAATATAAAATGAGGATTAAGCTGTGATTTCAAGTTATTTAATTCAATCTCATTCATGGCTGCATCATACTTGAGAGAGCGATTATAGTTTTCTACATAGTGATACATGAAGTAAACTAATGACCAAAGAAAGAACAAGATCAAATAGGCTAGAATATTTAGAAAAATCACCCTTGGATTAAGATCAAAAGCAGGGTCTAGAAAACCTAGTAATGATGACAGCCCAAATAAAAACCCGTAATTAATAATGCTGAGAATAAAGCAAGCAATGATTACTCTAACTACCAGTTTTTGAATAATTATTTTAAGCCAACCGTTTCTAATAATAAAGTTTCTATAAATATGGGTGAGGCAAATATAAAAAGGGACAAGAATGAGTTGAACAATTATCTGCTGATTAGAAAGATTTTCTCCAAAGTATGCTAAAAAAATATTGAGTAAGCCATAGACAGACCAACCAACAATTTGAAGTGTCCAATAAAGTACCTTTTTATTCATTTCATCTAAATCTCAAAAAATGGATAATACATTTTTTATACATCACAAAATAAGCTCCTTTTTTGAGATTTAGGAAACCGCCTGTCAAATCATCAAATTTTAGGTTTTATCCTTTTGACGTTTGACCTTCGGTACAAATGGACGAATAATTAGACGCGTACCTCTATCATAGGTGAAATAATTCCAAATCCAATTGCTCAGAATAACGATTTTATTTCTAAAACCGACTATAGAAATAAGGTGAACAAACATCCAAATAAACCAAGCAAAAAAGCCGCCAAAATGAAGGTTCTTAGGTAAATCTACCACTGCTTTATTACGACCCACTGTAGCCATACTTCCCTTATCCAGGTATTTAAATGGCTTTTGCTCTTTGCCTTTCATAGAAGCTAAGATATTTTTTGCTAGCCTATCCCCTTGTTGCATAGCTACGGGAGCAAGCATTGGGTGCCCTTTAGGAAAATCTTCTGTTTCCATTAAAGCAATATCCCCTACTGCATAAATATTTTGTGTGCCTTCTACTAAATTATAGCGATTCACTTTATATCTGCTATTTTTAACACTCTCATCGGCCAAGCCTTCAATGACATTACCCATAACGCCAGCTCCCCAAAGTAAAGTAGCAGAAGGAATAGTTTCATTATTGTTAAAAACTACTTTTTCACCATCATAACTATCCACCATGGTGTTTAATTTCACATTCACTTCAAATTTCTTGAGGTATTTTTGAGCCTTTTTATCTGCAAATTCGGACATCCCGCCTAAAAGTCTGCCCATTCCCTCAACTAAGTAAATATTGAACCTATTAAAATCTAAGTCAGGATAATCATTTGGCAAAACATGCTTTTTGAGCTCTCCCAAAGCACCCGCTAATTCTACTCCAGTGGGACCACCTCCCACAATTACAATATTCATTAAGCGCTCAATTTTTTCTTCATCAGAACTTAGCACCGCTTCTTCAAAATTTTGCAAGATATGGCTTCTGAAATCTAGAGCCTGAGGAATCTGCTTCAGTGGAAAAGCTTTTTCAAACTTTTCACTTTGACCAAAGAAATTGGTTTTAGAACCTGCAGCAATGATAAGGTAATCGTAGGATAGCTCACCGACATTACTGATTACTTTATTTTCATCTTGGTTTAGTTGAGAAACCGTAGCCATTCGAAAATATATATTCTTATGATTTTCCAGAAGTTTCCTCAAGGGTCCTGCAATTGAATCGGGCTCAAGCCCGGCAGTAGCCACTTGATATAGCAGTGGTTGGAAAGTGTGGTAATTGTGCCGGTCTAGTAAAACGACTTGTACATCCTGACCAGCAAATTTTTTTGCCATAGTAATACCAGCAAAACCTCCTCCTATAATGACTATTCTCTTTTGATTTGTATTTGGGATTTTAAACGAATTGGGCTTATCCATATAAGTGCATTTTATTAAAAAGTAGACTCTTTATTAACTCCTCTAAAATTATTAGGTTTTAAAGATTATACCGTCATTTTTTTAGTATTAACATTCATTTATTCTTACATAATTGAAAAAATTCTAAGCCTATTTTCACCATAAAAACGAATTACCTAAGGACTCTTGAAAGGATACAAAATTTGAATCTAAAACCAGGGGAAAATATATGTTTAGTTAATCTAAACCTAGATATTGCTTAAGCAATACTTTTTAAGTCCAATTTCACTTATTAAAAAGAATTTTATCAATTCAATACAAAGAAGTAAACAATTGATTTACAAGGTATTATTTTAATAAAGAAATCATTAATCTAAGCTTGCCAAGAATGAAATTTAATACCATTCATATGATGATTACAAGTGTTTTAAATATATTTTTCATTTACGGAGCAGAATAATATTGTGCACAAACAACATAATACAATATTATCTTTACTTTTTACAAAATTTTATAAATTGCTTAAATATTACATGTAAAGTACATTAACCAAATATTTTTTTAAAAATCTAAAGCAACCTTCCTATAATATTCTGCGTCAACCCTACATAAGAACCTAAAACAAAATATTATGAAAAGGGCAGTAGTAATTTTAGCATTGATTTTTGCATTTGGAAATGTATATGCAAATGAAGAAAAAGTAACTAATGATGAAAAATTAATTAAGGAAGTTAAAGCAGAAATGGAGAAGCCTTTCTTTTTTATTAGTGATATAGAACAAGAACCTGATGTATTAATCTATAGCCTGGATGGAAAGCTTTTGCACAGTTTTAAGAAAGAAAATATTGATCCTATAGCTATGAGAAATGCTGATTTGATTATGGAAATCAATTCTCAAAAAATATTTATTAAAGTAACGGAACTAAAACCTGCAATTTAAGATTAGATAGGTATAGTTTAATTCATAGTGAATGGTTGATGTTTTGGTAAGTAAAAGCCTCCGAGCTGAGAAGCAGGAGGCTTTTTACTTTATCAAAAAAGTTACTTTAAACTCTCAACCTTTAATTACCTTCCGCCACAGAATCTAACAATCTTAAGGCATTTGGTCCCAAATGCTTTGCAATAATTTTCCTATAACTAGGGCTATCTCTATATGATTCTGTGAGGAATTCATTAAATGGCTTCACCCAATCACTATTTTTAGGCATTAAAATACCAAACTCTTCTGCAGTTTGATCTCCAGCCGGATGTCTCTTAATCGGTTTGTTCGACTGAATGGCATCTAAATAGTAAGTGAAATCAATGTTGATGAAATAATTTTCGTCTCTGCTAATCATGACCATTCCCTCATCAAAATAATTTACATACTCAATTTTTAATGAAGGGAAGTGATTATTTTTAATCTTCATAACCTGCTCTTCATTAGTAGTGCCTTTAATTGTAATGGCTGTTTTTCCTGCAAATACCTCTGAAATATTCGAAATATCATTTAGCGTTGGAACAGATTTATTAGTTAGCAACATGGCTATATTAGTAATGTAAGGCGGGCTGAAATTATACTCTTTTTTTCTTTTCGATGTAATAGTAGTATTGCTTAAACCAAACACACCATTGGAAGATTTTTTAACTGCCTGCAAATAATTGGTAAAATTATTCGCATGTTGTTTTTCCATTGTAGAGTTAACTGTAATACCGTATTTATCTAAAAGGAAAAATTCAAAATCGCTCATAATATCTACGCAAACTCCAGAAACCTCTCCACCTATGTTGGCAGCAAATCCCGGTGCTTCAGAATAAACATAAGTTAAATTAGCTGTTTTGCTTTGCTGTGCTTTGGCGAAAGTATCACCTGAAAATTGTGCATGTGATTTTAACCCCATGAATATCAAAGGAATCATCAAGATTGAATTGAATAGTAGCTTTTTCATAATATCTAATTAGTGTCCAATTTGAAAAATACTGAAAGGAATTTAAATTAAGAAGTAATATTCTGCAAAACACATACTTTTATCGATAAAATTTAATTAATAAAAGAGTAAATATTGAAATACTGAATAAGAAGGGTTAATAATATAATTATTCTTATTTTATCTAATATTATTCTGAAGGTCATAAAAAAAGCACAGTCTCTCAAGAAACTGTGCTTTTGATATTTTTTATCTAAAAAATCTTAACTGTCGATAGAACCCATTACTCTCTTCATGAATCCATTCAAAGCCTCCTTTTTATCAGTACCAGATCTAATATCTTTATGAACCTCTATTGCCCCTGAAAAATTGGATAATAATTCACCAATTACCTCAAGTTCTTCATCTTTTATTCCCTTCGCTTCAATCAAATCCTCGAGTAGATCCATGCTTTCTACCACATAATCCTCGTCATTTTTTTCAATGAACTCTACTATATGCTTAATTATTGGTAACCTCATCTAATAAATCTGTTATAATACTTGGTTTATTTCCTGAAATTGAATTCACTAACTTGCCGTTTTTAAATCCGGCAAAGGTTGGTAAATTTTTAACCTCAGCCAACGATCTGGAATTTGGTAATTTCTCTGCATCTACATAAACAAACTTTATGTTCTCATTTTCTCCTGCCAATCTTTTGAATTTTGGTTTGGTGATTTTACAATTTCCACACCATGTGGCACCATATTGAACCATTACTAATTCATTTCCATCCACTATCTCTTGTAAATTATCTTCTGCTAATTCTATCATTTTCAAATTCGTTTTTAATACTTATATCTAACTGAACCACAAAATTACGAATAGGTTACGATTAGTTAAATTGATTGTTTACATATGATTATAGACAAAATCTATACTTATAGAATTTCATTATAACTGTTCGTATATTCTATTAAAAGAGGTTGCTTTAGCAATAAAGGATTCCAATTCACTTATCGGCATTCGCTCTTGTTCTGTAGTATCTCTATGTCGGATAGTCACCGTATTGTCTTCTAAAGTTTGATGATCCACCGCTATACAGAAAGGTGTTCCAATTAAATCTTGTCTTGTGTAACGCTTCCCAATAGAGGCTGCCTCCTCATAAACTACATTGAAAGCTCCTTTTAAAGATTTATAAATCTCCATACCTTTTTCCGGCAGTCCATCTTTTTTAGTCAGAGGTAAAATAGCAGCTTTAACCGGAGCCAGTGCAGGGTGTAATTTCAGATAAGTTCTAGTCTTCAAATTATCACCTTCCCCAACTTCTTCATTTTTAAAGGCACTACATAAAAGCATTAAAAATAATCTATCACAGCCCACTGAAGTCTCAACTACATAAGGAATATAGTTTTTGCCCACTTCAGGGTCGAAATATTGTAACTTCTTTTTGGATACTTCTTGATGGCTTTTTAAATCAAAGTCAGTTCTGCTATGGATTCCTTCCACTTCTTTAAAGCCAAAAGGGAATTTATACTCCACATCTACTGCTGCATTAGCATAATGGGCAAGTTTTTCATGCTCATGCAGACGCAAATCTTCATCAGCAATGCCTATGGCCTTATGCCATTTCAAACGCATATCTCTCCACTTTTCGTACCACTCCATTTCTTCACCTGGGCGAACAAAGAATTGCATTTCCATCTGCTCGAATTCACGCATTCTGAAAATAAACTGACGAGCTACAATTTCATTTCTGAATGCTTTCCCAATTTGAGCAATCCCAAATGGCACTTTCATGCGTGCAGTTTTCTGAACATTCAAGAAGTTTACAAAAATACCTTGAGCCGTTTCTGGTCTTAAATAAATTTTACCTGAACCATCTGCAACGCTACCAATCTGGGTGGAAAACATTAAGTTAAATTGACGAACTTCAGTCCAGTTAGCTGTTCCAGAAATAGGGCATTTTATATCTTCAGCAATAATTAATTCTCTAACAGCATCTAAATCTTCTGCCTCTAACAACTGTCCTGTTTTCTTCAATAATGCATCAGCCCTTTCCTGATCCCCTGCGTTTTCGTATTCAGCAGCCTTTTCTTCCAATAAAACATCCGCTCTGTATCTTTTCTTGGAGTCTTTATTGTCAATCATCGGATCATTGAAACTCTCAATGTGACCTGATGCTTTCCAGGTATCCGGATGCATAAAAATAGCAGAATCTAAACCGACTATATCATCATTGAATCGGGTCATAGTATTCCACCAAAGCTCTTTAATATTTTTCTTTAATTCCGCTCCGTATGGACCGTAATCATATACAGCCTGTAAACCTTCATATATCTCGCTTGAAGGATATACAAAACCATATTCTTTAGCGTGAGCAACTATATCTCTAAAAAGTGTGTTTTCGGGAGTTTGTTCTTTTTTTGCCATGCCGCAAAGATAAATTAAATAGAGGCTATTAGGCAATTACAGAAAGAAATTTTAAAATTGTTTGATTATCAGTGGAAGTTAAAATTTAATTGGATTTAAAATTATTGGATTCCCTGTATTTCAATTATTAGAGAGGATTATTTTATTTTTTTAAGATTTAGGGAATTTTAATGCAAAAGTAGTGCCTTCACCTTTCTCAGATTCGAGCTTTATACTTCCACCTAATCTTTCCACCATATCTTTCACTATATATAATCCCAAGCCTGAGCCTTTAGAATTCTCTGAGGCCCTAAAAAACATGTCAAATATTTTAGGTTGAGCATCAATTGGAATACCCTGCCCATTATCGATTACTTTAATTAAAATCTTTTCACCTAAATCTTCTGTTTGAACTGCCACATATTTACCTGGATTTGCATGTCTATGATATTTTATGGCATTATCCACCAAATTATTTAAAATCACTCCTAACCTACCTTTATCGGTTTCTAAAATCGTATCAACTTCTATTCGCATCCTAAAATCGATATCGGCTGAAAGTTCTCTGTATTGTGTATTTTCAAAGGTTTCATTCACCAGATCATAAAGATTAACGGGTTCTTTAATGATTTCCGTTCGAGTATTTCTGGCAAAACTGATAATCTCATCAATAAAAGTATAAAGCTTCTTAACTCTATTCTTCATCATCCCAAGTAATTGCTTAAGTTCTTGATTATCATCTGTAGTATCTCCTATATTAATTAAACCTTGAATAGAATTTAAAGGTGCTCGCAAATCATGAGAAACACTATAAACAAACCTGTCTAATTCTGCATTGGTTTGCTCTAAAAGCTGATTTTTCTCTTTAATCTCTTCTTCTTTTACCTTCTTATCAGTGATGTCCACTAAAGAACCCACCATCCTGACTGGTTTTTCATCATGAGACCATTTGGCTTGACCTGAGCCTTGAAACCATCGGTAGCTACCATCCTTGCATTTTAATTTATATTCAACAGAGAAAGGTTCTTTATTTTCAAGGTGACGTCTAAAATCATTTACTAATCGAGGATAATCCGATTTTTCCGCTAATAGATTTTTAAAGCTATGCTGGTCCGGTGAAAACTCAGTAGGGTTGTAACCCAATAATTCATATAATTTTGGAGACCACCATTGTTGATCTTTATTGATGTTTTCCCAATCCCATATACCTGCATTGGTGCCTTCAACTGCCAACCTAAATCTTTCTTCACTTTCCTTTAATTTTCGATCTTGCTGCAAGATTTTTTGCTCAGATTTATACTGCAATTTAACTTGGAAGTAAATTACCACCGTTAAGCCCACAAAAGTAAAAAGGTAATTTAAGAAGTAAATCTTATCCTCCTTAGCTTCATTTATAGTATCTACTGTAACGATTTTATAGGCCGTCAATTCGCTTATGACAAAACATGCAAAAGCAATTGCACCATAAGCCAACCATACTTTGACGTTTTTATAGCCAAATAAGGTCATGGATGCGACTAAAATCGGGAAAAGATAAAGCTGGGAGCCATAATATTTCCCTTCATTAGACATAAAAATAAAAACAAAAAATATGGCAATAAGTAATAGGCTATGTTTGGCTAATTCATATTTCCCAAATCGATTAAGTAAAAAACTGAAAAGGCCACCAAATATCCCCACCATAAAGGATGTGGTTAATGAAATATCCCACAGAAAAACATTAAGAAGGCCATTTACCGTGCTTATAAATGTTAGAATAAGGGAACAAACCCCAACTAATAAAGCTTTTCGATAATCTCCTTCAGATTTTATGCGAGTCCCCTCACCCAATATAATATTTCGAAATGAATATTTTTTCATACTGATAATCAGTAAATATACTTATTTTTCGAAATTTCTTTAATTAGCTAAGATTTAATCCTTCCGTGAAGATGTATTGTTTGACTGAATTTCGTAAGCATATTAATGTTTAACAATAACTAAACATTAATTCAGCATCTAATATGATTTTAAATAGATGTAATAAAATTATAACTATTTTATTTATACCGTTCCAGCATAAAAGTGCCCATAGTATGCCTACTTTCAACTACAACTTCTTTGTACGGCTCCATCAATTTTACATTAAGCCCCTCTAAATCTGCAATAAATGCATCAGCATTGATAACAAAGCGTGTTTGTTCGTTTGAAAATTGAATAATACCTTCCTCTAATTCATTTGTGTTGGTTGGCAAGTATCTATCAGTCATGGTTCGAATACAGATTTTGCCACTTGGCTTTAGTAATCGAGCAAGTTCCTTCATCATATTAGCAAAATGCTCCTTGTCTTTTGCAAAATGCAATACTGCACTGCAAATGATCACATCAAAAGTAGCATCAGGAAAAAGGATTTTCTCAAGCCTCATCACTTGAAATCTTGCATCTAAGTCTTGAACTTTATATTGCTTGGCTATTAACTTTAAGAATTGAATGGCTTCTGGATTTTGGTCAATCCCAAAAACATCTATTCCATTTTTCAAGCAATAAGCTAGATTTCGACCTTCCCCACATCCAGCATCTAATATTTTAGCATTATCAGGTAAATAGCCCTTTAGAATGAAATCGAGCCAGTAGAGATCGATATTACCCAGCTCATTATTCAGTTGTTTCCAATCCATTTTTATATTGGCCGTAAGATTTTTCAAATGCAGTTTTTCCAATTTCCACTAATTCAGTGCTTTTATAAAACTCAAAAGTACCACATGAATTCCTTGAAATTTGAACCAGCATATCGGGCTTTATTAACTCCATTTGCAAATTGGTCATTTTCTCCTGCATTAAATCAATGGATCTATTGAGTAAATCAAAATAACCCAGCTTCTTAGGAGTAGTGCTTGATTCTTTTCCGTTACTGGTAGGCAAATATTTTTTTATACGAGCTGTAAATTCATCCAAAAATTGCTTATTCTTTTCATCTTGTTGCACTTCCTCTGCTGTAACTGCCACTTTTTTCTCAAAAGGAATGGCTGCATTAACATCTACTGCTATTAATATATCTCCTTTAGTTCTTTTTACCCTATTTAAAGGGATTGGATTTAATACCCCACCATCCACTATTTCTTCATTATCATGGTAAACTGGAGTCATAACTGTTGGAATAGCGCAAGAAGCACGTAATGCATCCATCAAATTACCTTCTGAAAAAAGCACTTCCTTTTGCGTTCTGATATTGGAAGCAACTGCAGTGAAAGGAATAGGGAATTCCTCAATGTTAAATTCACCTAGTAGCTTTCGCATTTCTTTGAATACTTTTTCGCCACGGACTACTCCTTGGAGGCTTAAAGTAAAATCCAAGAGTTTAAAAACATCAATTTTATCGAAATGAGTGACCCATTCTTTGTACTCCTGCATTTTCCCGGCAGCATACAATCCTCCAATGACTGCTCCCATACTTGATCCTGCAATTGAAGAAATCTCAAACCCATTTTCCTCAAGCGCTTCAATTACGCCAATATGTGCAACTCCTCTTGCGCCACCACTACCTAAAACTAAGGCTACTTTTTGTTTCATAGATTAAAAAATTTGGCTGATTAGCAAGTTAGGAAAAATTGGGATGGAATTTAAAAATTACGGGGCTGGATAGAAATAATAAATCTTGAAGTACTTGAAAGTGATTATAAACCTAAAACTTTTGAATCACTCCTTGAGTTTTCTTTTTCTGTACTCCAATAATAGTATAGTGCCTTGCATAACAATCAAGGAAATAAAGCCAGCTTTAACATCAAAAATAAAAATCAATCCAGATACGATAAGCAATATGATTTTTACAAAGGTGATATTTTCCATGGCTCTTTATTTAGTTGGTAAGATTTCTTACAGAACCACATAGACCGAAAAATGTTAGAGAAACTACTTATTCACCTCAATAAATTTATTTACATCCTTAGATTTACCCAAAATAATCATGATGTCGGTTTCTTTTAAGAAAGTATCGGCACGGGGAACACCTATGATATGCTCTACTTGTTGCAGTTGACCTTCCACTTTTTCATCATACAACCTTTTTACTGTAATCAAATTAAGGTTATATTTTTCTCTTAGTCCAATTTCGCTAATGGTTTGATCCACCACTCTGGCTGGAGTATTAATTTCCACAATCTCGTAATCATCAGGTAAGGGAAGGAAGGATTTCATATTGGGGTGCAACAACATTTCCGCCACAGTCTTACCCACTGTTTCCTCAGGAGAAAGGATTTCTTCCACTCCCATTTTCTCCAATATCATGCGCTGTTGTGCATTGGCCGCTCTTGCAATAATTCGCTCTACTTCCAGTTCCAACAATAGAACAGTAGTCAATAAAAGCCCTTCAAAATTTTCCCCAATAGCTACCACTACTGCATCCATATCCTGGATATTTTGCGCTTTTAGGGCTTTTACATCCGTAGAATCTAAAGCCACCGCATAGGCAACATCATCTTTGATAGCTTCTACTTTATCAAGGTCGATATCAATGGCTAATACTTCTGCGCCACTGTCACTTAAGGTGCGGGCTATGGATTCACCAAACTGTCCTAATCCGATTACTGCAAAGCGATTGGTCATGAGCTTACATTTTTGAGGTAAGATACTAAAACTTCTAAGCCTTTATCAAATTTATTATTATTTGGGATAATAACATCGGCATCATATTTAAAAGGATCGATATATTTTTCGTAAGTGGGCGCTACATGTTTTTCATAGCGGTACAAAACATCATCCAAATCATAGCCTCGCTCAGAATTATCTCGCATAATTCTTCTTTTGAGCTTTACATAATCTTTGGCATCAATAAACACCTTTAAATCTAATAATTTGATTAGCTCAGGAAAGTAAAAAACAAATAAACCTTCCACTACAATTATTTTGGAAGGTTTGAATTCTAACATCTTAGGAACTACATCCGGATTATTGAAAGTATATTCTTTTCGGCTGACCGGCTTTCCTTCTTTCAGCATTTTGATATCCCGTGCATAATCATCAAACTCAATAGACTGTGGAGTATCGAAGTTTTCCACTCCGTTTTCATCTTTGGGTTGTAAATGTCGGTCTTTGTAATAATTGTCTTGGGAAACCAGACAGATTTCATCTTTTGGGAAATGGTCGAGCAAACTTTTCAGAAACATAGTTTTTCCTGATGCACTTCCTCCCGTGATGCCTACAATGAATGGATTGATCATAAGTGCAAAACTAGTGTTTTAAACTGTTTTTATGAATTTGTTTTTAAAAAATCGACCAGTTTTTTGACTGCAATTGATCGGTGTGAAATCTTATTTTTCTCTTCGAGACTCATTTGAGCAAAAGTTTGGGAATAGCCATTTGGAATAAAAATAGGGTCATAACCAAACCCTTTATCTCCACTATGCTCTTTGGCAATCTTTCCTTCCACTATCCCTTCAAAAAAATGCTTTTGATTATTGATAAAAGCACAAATGACGGTTCTAAACCTAGCTCCTCTATTGGTTGAAGAACTCAATCTTTCTAAAAGAAGTGCCATATTATCTTTATCCGATCGTTGAGGGCCAGCATACCGAGCTGAAAAAACCCCTGGTTCATTATTTAAAGCTTCTACTTCTAAACCAGTGTCATCTGCAAAGCAACTGATGTTGTAATGATCATACACATACTCTGCTTTTTGTTGTGCATTGCCTTCAAGAGTGCTTTGGTCTTCTCTTAATTCTTCATGACAACCAATATCTTTTAGCCCAACTAATTGAAAACTATCTCCCAAAAGCTGAGATCCTTCTTTGATCTTATTTGAGTTATTGGTAGCGAAACAAAGTTTCATTTTATTAATAACTATTTACTCTGATACGAAACTCCACATTCTCACCAATAGGAATATTTCTTGGCAAAACTTCACTTATCCCCTTATTAATTAATAATTCTCCTGGAATAAAAACTCTATAATCAGCTCCCTGATTCATTTGAGTTATAGCCATTTTAAATCCAACCACAACTTGATTTGACCTCAAAGAATAATTTGCTTCTATTGCAGAAACAAATGTTTCATCTTCTCCAATAACTCTGCCTTCAAAATCAATAATAACTGCTGAACAATAACTTGGAGAATTTCCTACTCCTGATTCTAGCACTGAATATCTGATTCCTGAAGAATGTGATTCGTATTCAATCCCTTCATTTTCAAGGTAGCTTTCAATTTGATTAATCTGACTTTCCAGCTTGCTCTGATCTACTGAAATTTCAGGTGGTTGATCGCACTGAATTTCAGATTGACAAGAAATAAAAACTAAAAGTAAAATACTTATCGATAAAAGATACTTGATCATTCTTGATGGTTTTTAATTATTGATGCTCACTAATTCTACCTCAAAAAGTAAAACTGTATTCGGTGGTATTGAAGAATTACCTCTTGGTCCGTAGGCCATATAAGAAGGCAAGATTAAAGTAGCCTTTGTTCCCTCATTTAATAATTTAATTCCGACATCCCAGCCTAAGATCACCTGACCTCTGCCCAATGTAAAAGTGAATGGTTCATAGGTTCTTGATTCGCTATAAATTTCTTCTTCTCTTGCTATAGACTCTATAGAGGTGTCAAAAACTTTCCCGTCAAGGTACTTCCCCACATAATTTACCTGAACTTGCTGACCATTTTCAGGTTTAGCTCCTGTTCCTTCCTCCTCTATTATATAGAATAAATCGTAAGAAAGGTCTCTTTCAGCTGTTAGATTATTTTCTTCCAAATAATCCTCTATGATTTGTATGTCCTCAGCTAATTGCTCTTCAGGACATTCTCCTCTTAGATTCTCACATTCTTCATCACAGGATGAAAACAGGACTGTAACTAGTCCTGCCAACATCAAAAATATTGTCTTTTTCATATTATTTTACCTCCACTAACTCAACATCAAATATTAAGGTAGAATTTGGTGGGACAGCAGCCCCTGAGCCACGAGCTCCATATCCTAATCCTGAAGGAATATATAAAGTAGCTTCACTTCCTTCGTTTAAAAGCATAATACCTTCATCCCAGCCTCTAATTACTCTTCCTTTTCCAATTGGAATTTCAATAGGACCATATTCTCTCTGTGGGTTATAAACGCCTTCTTCTTTGGCTAAATCTTCATAAGATGTATCAAATACTGTTCCGTCTAATAATTTACCTACATAATTTACTTTCACAGTATCGCCTGCTTCGGGTTTTTCACCTGAAGTTTCTTCTGTCATCATGTAAAAAAGGCCAGACTCCGTTCTATTTGCTTCAATATTATTCTCAGCAAGGAAATCTTTTATCAATTGATCATCAATCCCTTTTTGCGCTTCAGCATCTTTTTGCATTTTCTCCATAGCTTCAGCTCTCTTTTGCTGTTGCCATGCCATGAAACCGGCAGTATCAAGTTTTTGAAGTGCTTTTGCATAAACAGTTAATCTTTCTGCTTTGTCTTTATCCGGAGAAACTGGTTGTCTAAAACCTTCCGTTAATACCTGACTAGCTGTAAGTTTTGTTTTAATACTATCTCCTATTTTCAACTCTTTTAAAATTGAAAATAATGGACCTCTGGTTGAAAGTATTGAATCATTAACTTGAACCGGTAATTCTCCTACCTCTTTGCTATCCAAAAGTACGGAATCCTTACTGTCCACTAGTTTTAATGAATAAATAGCAAAATCACCTTCCTCAAAAGCTGCACCATCATTTGATTCAATGAGTACATATTCCACTCCGTCTGCTGTTTTTTCTTGTTTCTCGCTATCACAAGCCCAAAAAAGGCTGAGTGAAAATATTCCTATTGCTAAGCTTTTATAATTGTTCATAAACTTCTATTTTTTCTCTATTTTGTAATTGTGTTGCGTATTTTTTAATAATTGTTTCAAATAAATTGACGGTCTCCTCCAAGCTCTGTTCAACTTTTCCTCCTGCCGCATTTTTATGCCCTCCACCTTGGAAATATTCTCCGGCTAGAGCATTCACTTCAAAATCACCTATTGATCTTAAGGATAATTTTGTGCCATCTTCTGTTTCAGTAAAAAGAGCTGCTACTGTAATGCCTTCTATTGATAAGGCATAGTTTACCAAACCTTCAGTATCTCCGGTTTTAGAATTAAATTTTTTCAAATCTTCCATTGAAATGGCAAAATATGCGGCATTTTCTTTTTCAAATACTGTAAGCCTTTCGCTCAAAGCAAAGCCTAAGAATTTCAAACGATCAAGGGAGTTAGTGTCGTATATTAATCGGGAAACTTCTGAATTATTTGCTCCTAAACTGATTAATTCGGCTACTATCTCGTGAACTTCTTGGGTGGTATTTGGATGTTTGAAAGATCCGGTATCTGTCATGATACCTGCATATAGGCAATCAGCTGTATCGCTATCCACTTGCTCCTTATCCCCAAAAAGCTTAATTAATTTAAAAATCAATTGAGCAGTTGAAGCAGAATCAACATCATGATATACATATTCAGCAAAATCTTCAGGATCACGATGGTGGTCAATCAAAACTTTAGCAGCTTTGGAAGCCCCTACTGCATCACCCAGTTCATTTATTCTTTTAAGATTAGAAAAGTCTAAACAAAAAATAAGATCTGCTTCTTCTACAAGCTTTTTTGCTTTTGCTTCGTTTCCATTTTCGTTAAAGACCATTACCTTATCATTACCTTTCATCCAATTCAAGAACTTTGGGTAATCGGTAGGCGTAATCACAGTCACATTATGGCCTGTCTTTATTAAGTAATTATAAATTCCCAAGCTACTCCCCAATGCATCGGCATCCGGTTTTTGGTGGGTAGTAATTACTATATTTTGAGGCTGTTCTAATACCTCTTTTAGTTTTAATATATCCTGCATGAATCAGATTAACCCTGTGGGGATTAAATTGATTTGCAAAGTTGACAAGAAAATCATGAAAAACAAACGTCTAAAGGGCTGAGCCTTTGCTTAAAAAAGCAATTCCTATCGAGTTTAAGGAAATATAATATTTCATATCAGATTAATCCTTTAAATTTGCAGCATAAATTATTCAAATCAATAAATTAAACACAATGGCTGGAAACAGAACATTTACGATGATTAAGCCCGATGCAGTGGCTGAAAACAACATAGGCGCAATCACTAAAATGATTGAGGAAGGTGGATTTCGAATTGTATCAATGAAAATGACCAAATTAAGTGAAGAAAGAGCAGGACAGTTTTATGCTGTTCATAAAGAGCGTCCTTTCTTTAAAGATTTAGTATCTTATATGTCTGGAGGAAATATTGTTGCTATGATCTTGGAAAAAGACAATGCAGTGGAAGATTTCAGAAAATTAATAGGGGCTACTAATCCTGCTGATGCTGAAGAAGGAACCATTAGAAAAATATTTGCTACTTCTATAGAGGCAAATGCTGTTCATGGGTCTGATTCTGACGAAAATGCGCAAATCGAAGGAAGTTTCTTCTTTGCTGATATTGAAAAGTTTTAAGAATAAACTTAAAATAAGAAAATCAAAAAAGGCATCCGCTAGTAAGTGGATGCCTTTTTATTTTGGTTACAATTTGTAGATTTTAATTCGTTACAATCTCCGAAGCCGCTGGAGAATCGAAAATTTCTTTGAAACTGTATCTGTATATAACTTGAAATAAAATATTATACGACATTGAAGACATAGAGCTTGGAGCATTATGCTTATTTTGTTCTACGGTATCTTTCACAATTGCCCGCTCTTTAAACTGATTTAATGAGTCAGTTTTTTCACACTTCTTCTTTTCGGGTTCTGCTTCAACTTTCTCCTTATCTTTATTTTTCTCTTCTTTCTCTTTAGCTGAAACATCAAATGCAAAGAATGCACCGAGTAATAAAACAATTAGACTGACTTTTTTGAAATCAAACATGGTTATTACATTTTGATGTTATCAAATATATTGAATAAATATGAATTTATATCAATAACGTATGGATAACTTCCTTTATGTTGTAAGGTTTGAATTAATTTTATATCAAAAAGTAAAATTTCCTTTTGTTAGAGTGGCATTCGCTCTTTTTTCATTTATATTAATGACCAAATTAAAGAATCACTACTATGGAACCTACTCGACTGTTTGATCTATTGAGCTATCAAAAAGCAAATCATCCACTTAAGGATGCTTTTTCCTATAAATATGATGGCGTATGGAAGAACTTCAGTACTGATGATGTCATCAATATCGTAAATGCTATTTCTCGTGGATTTCTCAAATTGGGTCTAGCTAAAAATGATAAAGTTGGAATAGTTTCTTCCAACCGCCCGGAATGGAATTTTATTGATCTGGCGCTGCAGCAAATTGGGGCAGTGAGTGTTCCCATGTATCCGACCATTACGCCTAAAGATTATAAATTTATTTTTGAGGATTCAGGTTTGAAATACGTTTTTGCCGAAGAACAAGAGCTTTATGATAAAGTTAAGAAGGCCTCAGAAGAACTGGATTTTATTAAAAATATTTACACTTTCGATAAGCTGGAAGGAATTCCCCATTGGACTGAATTAAAAGAAAGTGGAGAAAAAGATGAAACAGATTTGCAGCCTTACCGAGATGCTGTTGAACCTGAGGATTTGGTTACTTTAATTTATACCTCCGGAACTACTGGAAACCCCAAAGGTGTAATGTTGACACACCACAATGTGTTAAGCAATGCAAAAGCAGTTAATGAAAATCTGGATGTGGATGGAATAGGCAAATCGCTAAGCTTTTTACCATTATGCCATATTTTTGAAAGAACCAGTGTTTACTTTTATCTATATAGAGGTGTTTCTGTTTATTATGCTGAGAGCCTTGAAAAAATTGGGGATAATCTTAAGGAGGTTCAACCCGATATGTTCACTACAGTGCCAAGGCTCCTGGAAAAAATATATGATAAAATAGTAGCCAAGGGAATGGACCTTTCCGGCATTAAAAAATCACTCTTTTTCTGGGCTTTAAACTTAGGCCATAAATATGATCGGAATAAAGATCAGGGCGCATGGTATAACTTCCAATTGAAATTAGCCAACAAACTCATCTTCAGTAAATGGAGAGAAGCAGTAGGTGGAAACATTAAATTAATTGCCTCTGGTGGTGCGGCATTGCAACCCCGCTTAGCCACTATTTTCTGGTCAGCGCAAATCCCCGTTTTGGAAGCTTATGGCTTAACCGAAACTTCTCCGGGTGTTGCATTCAACAGATATAATAAAGAGGATATGTTGATCGGAACTGTTGGTCCTGCTTTACCGGGAGTTACCATTAAGATAGCTGAAGATGGAGAAGTGTTAGTCAAAGGACCTAATATTATGAAAGGCTATTATAATCAGCCTGAAAAAACAGATGAAGTAATAGATAAGGATGGCTGGTTCCATACCGGTGATATAGGAGAAATGGTAAACGGCAAATTCCTAAAAATTACAGACCGTAAAAAAGAGATGTTCAAAACATCAGGAGGAAAATATGTTGCCCCTCAATACATTGAAAATAAGCTTAAAGAATCTACCATGATTGAAATGGCCATGGTAGTTGGAGACGGACAAAAATTCCCGGGTGCTTTGATTGTTCCAAACTTTGAGGCTCTAAAAGAATGGTGTCATCACAAAGGCATTACCTATTCTTCAGATGGAGAGATGATAAAACAGCAAAATATCATTGATAAATTTCAGAAAGAAATTGATAAAGCGAATGAACAATTTGCTCAATATGAAAGAATCAAAAAGACTGTTTTACTGCCTAAAGCTTGGACGGTTGAAAATCATGAATTGACTGCTAAATTGAGCTTGAAAAGAAAAATTATTGAAGCGAACTATCAAAAAGAGATCGAGAGCATTTATAACGATTAATAAATATCAATCTATGAAGTAAATACAGCTCGGTTTTTAAGATCCTGAAAGGAAGAAAGTCCAATTTTCAAGGAATTTCGCCCTTTCAGGCTTTTTTATTTCATTTTTGTTGGGCTTAACCCTAATTATAATAGGTCAGTCCTTCCCTATTCCCAACTTTCCCAAAGCAAACAATCAGCACATCATCAATTCTTTCAGCCGACACCCCTTCTCCTTAAACCGGTTTGAGCTGCAGTACGGACCCACATCCCTCATCCGAATCCTAACTTAAAAACCTGGCAACTTGTACACTTGCTAACTCAATTCATCGAAATCAAATAAAATCCTTTTTATAAAGTGTAGGAAGCATTAATTTTGGATATTATATTAAAATTTATGGAATATTGGTTTGCCATTTACACGAAATCCAGAATGGAGAAGAAAGTTGCAGATAGGCTTGCCGATCAGCATATAGAAGTCTATTGTCCAACTCAAACGGTGCTTCGTCAGTGGTCCGACCGCAAGAAGAAAGTAAAAGTAGCCGTATTTCCCTCCTATGTTTTTGTGAAATTTCAAGATGATCATGAGCGGTTGAAAATATTGCAAACTCCCGGAGTGGTGAATTTCGTACGTTATTTGGGAGAAGATGCAAGAATTCGGCCTATTGAAATTGATGCCATACAAAATTTGTTAGGAGAATATGAAGAAGTAAGCCTGGAGCCTATTAAAGAAGGAGATAAAGTGCAAATACAGCACGGAGGTATGAAAGGACAAGAAGGTAAAGTAATTTTAACGCAGAAAGATAGAGTAATTGTATATATTGAAAGTTTAGGACTAAGCTTAAAAGCAGAACTAAGCAAAGCAAAAGTTAAGAAAGTAGGAAAAGAAGAAGATAACAAAAGCGGAAAGTATCATTTTTAATAGGTGGTTTCCCAGTGGTCTGACACTTAGAACCGTCTAATCTGTACATATTATTAAACTACAGTGAAGAATTAAAGATGTTATTTTAAAGATCAGATGGGGTTAATATTTTCTGCATAAGTTATAAAAGAATTAACCCAGCCAATTCCGAGGAACTCGGAAAAGCGGGAGGAAGGAAAGTTTAGCGGGCCAGCGATGGCCATGAGGGTAGGAGCATTAAACTTTTTTGATTTTTTGTATCTTTTTTATCAAGAAAAAAGATTGGAAGAAAAAGCTGAATAATAAGAGAAGCGAGTGTATGTACACATATAATCTTCAAACTTCAGCACTTCCTCGTTGACACGCGTTTCCAAACGCATATCCACTATCAAACTTTCTCTTGAAGGAGGAAGTGCTCGCTAAGTACCAAAAATGGGACTGAAAGGGCGGAGCCGTGGAGAAATAGCAATTAATAATTTTAGAATTAGTAATTATAACAGCCTGATGCGGATGCTTAGAACAGTTTTAAATGGAGTCAAACTGATATAGGGAAATTGAGCTAATTTTTTTATACAGAAGTATTTTTTCATACTCTATCTATTCTTTATCTATGCTGTAATCGTGCTTTATGAATGCTAAAACAAGCCAAAGGCTTGAGGCGACTCTCGCAGAGCCGCAGAGTCCGCTGAGGCCTCGCAAAGAATATTTTATTTTTAACGCTGCGTAAAACTCTGCGTCTCAGCGAGAAAATCATAGAGCGCAAGCGACCGGAAGAATCATTTCCGCGAGGAATTAAATACTGAGAAAACCAAAACCCAAAGATAAAATGACCGAGAACGACATCACCCAAAAAATACTCGATTGTAGTTTCAACATCCACAGTAAGCTAGGTCCAGGATTATTCGAATCAGTATATGAAGAAGTTTTAAGCTACGAACTGGAAAAAGAAGGCCTAGAAGTAAAAAGACAACCTATAATTGCAGTTTATTGGGATAATCATCAAATGGATTTAGGCTTTAAGGCAGACTTGATTGTAGAAGACAGAGTAATCATTGAACTAAAATCAGTAGAATCATTACAAGCAGTTCATAAAAAACAATTATTAACTTATTTAAAGTTAAGTGGGATTAAACTGGGACTTCTGATGAACTTTAATGAAAATATGTTAAAAAACGGCATCAAAAGAATAGTCAACGGTTTATAATTTCAAGCAGAAAAAATAAACAAGCCAAAGGCTTGGGGCAACTCTCGCATAACCTGTCCCGCATTTTATCGGGAGCCGCAGAGCTCGCGGAGGCCTCGCAGAGACAATTAATACACAGTTAGATTATGTTATGAAAATACTTATTAAAGTAATGAAGTCTAATTAATAAAATATCAACGTAGCGTAAACTCTGCGTCTCCGCGGCTCCGCGAGAAAATTTAATAGCCTTTGGCTTTCACCCTTTTTCAGCTAAGCCGAAAAGAAATACAAATGCAAGCCAAAGGCTTGAGGCAACTCTCGCCAAGCCGCAGAGGCCTCGCAAAGAAAAATTAAAAGAAGTTATAATTATTAAAAACAGAATGCAACATACAGATAAGACCAGCTCACAGAAATCAAATATTAACGTTGCGTAAACTCTGCGTCTCCGCGGCTCTGCGAGAAAATCATGGAGCGCAAGCGACCAAAAATCAACTTAGCGAGATAATTAGCAAAATATGACAGACACCGCCATCAGCGTACAAGGCTTAGGCAAGCATTACATCATTGGCCATAAAAAGGAAGGAGACTTTCGGCATGCTATCGGGAATAAACTAAAAAATATTTTTAAACCCGATGCCAGCGAGAAGGAAGTCTTTTGGGCACTAAAAGACATCAACTTTGAAATCAAACATGGCGAGGCAGTAGGCATCATCGGTAGAAATGGTGCTGGTAAAAGTACCCTCCTAAAAATACTTAGCCGCATTACCGACCCCAGCACAGGGCGCTTTGAAATAAATGGACGTGTTTCCTCTTTATTGGAAGTAGGAACCGGTTTTCATGCAGAGCTTTCAGGCAGAGAAAACATCTACCTTAATGGTACAATTCTCGGAATGAAGCGAGCTGAAATCAGACAAAAATTTGATGAGATAGTAGATTTTAGCGGAGTGGAAAAATTCTTAGACACCCCTGTTAAACACTACAGCTCGGGTATGAAAGTACGCTTGGCTTTTTCGGTGGCCGCCCACCTAGAACCTGAAATTTTAATAGTAGATGAAGTATTGGCCGTAGGTGATGCAGAATTCCAAAAAAAGTGCCTAGGCAAAATGGATCAGGTGAGTAAAAATGAGGGGAGAACAGTGATATTTGTGAGTCATAATTTAGCGGCTGTTTCTCAACTTTGCAATAAAGGAATTTTACTAAGACAAGGGAACTTGATACTTGAGGACGAAGTAAATACAGTTATTCATGAATACATAAGTTATAATAGAACGCGATCCAACACAGGCGAACTACTTAATTTAGACCTACGAAAAGGAGATGGTCGATTCAAGGTTAGTGAAATTAAATTGTTAGATCATAAATTAAACCCGATTAGAATCGGTAGAACTGGCTCCGAATTGATTTTTGAATTGTTTTTCAATAAAAAAGTCAACCCTCTAGAGGGTTCTTTCCGGATAGACTTTGCAATAGACAATGAACAGGATCAAAGAATCGCTTGGTTTAGTTCTGATGCGGTAAATTCTGAATTACAAACCGATTTTAAAAGTATCAAACTAAAGATTACTAAATTTCCATTTGGAGCAGGTACTTATTACCTTACTTTTTATTGTACTGTTAATGGTCAGTTAATTGATTATATACATCAAGGATATGCCTTCACTGTTGAAGAAGGCGATTTTTTTGGTACAGGAAAAACTATACCGAAATCTCAAACATTTATATACACTGATCATTTAGTTGAAATTTAATGAGTATCTCAAATTTTATTTACAGACAAAAGCAAAAAATAAAATATCATTTTGCCAATAATAGTACGGAAAAGCTAATTGCAGAGATCAACCGATTTGACGAAAGAATCGAAGTTCAAAACCAAGCATATTATGTAAAAGAATTAAATTTGTATGTTCCTAAAAGTACGTGTGATTTTGTCTTTGCAAGTTTTTCACTTTTTATTTCTAATGCTAAAAATCTAAAAGGGAATTATTCCTTTGAATTTAATGAACTGCATTTCACTTGGGAGGATTACAAAATAAATATAACTAGTGCTAGTGAGATATTTATTATAAATGAGATTTTTGTCGAAAAATGTTACCAATTCAAAATGTCTACTATTACCAACAAAGATCTTGTTGTTTTTGATATTGGCATGAATGTAGGTTTGGCCTCTTTATTTTTTTCTAATTTGCCGCAGGTTAAAAAGATTTATGGATTTGAACCATTTAATCCAACCTATCTAAAAGCCAAGGCAAATTTTGCCCTTAACCCCATAAACGCGCAAAAAATTAATTCACTCAATTTTGGCCTGGGAGCAGATAATAAAGAATTAGAAGTACCTTATTCCTCTTTGAATACAGGCATCAATTCTACAGTCAATTCTAATGAAAGAAAATCCGATGAAATTAAGTCAGAAAGAATTCAAATTAGAGATATATATATTCAAATCAATGAACTAATAAAAATTCATTCTGAATCAGAAATTATAATAAAAATTGATACGGAAGGAGCAGAGTTCGAAATCTTTGAAAGATTGGAAAAGGAAAAGTTTTGGGATAATGTACGGATGATAATGTTAGAATGGCATTTTGATTCTCCTGTTACTATTGAAAAATACCTAAATAATAACGGCTTTTCTATAGTAAGTACTGTTATTAATAAAAATGCAGGCTTAATCTATGCATTTAGAACGGACTAATAATACCTTATTAAGTATAATAATGCCCGTTTACAATGCGGAAAATTATCTTAGCCAAGCAATAGAATCTATTGTTGATCAATCATATCAGGAATGGGAATTACATATTTGTGATGACAAAAGTACGGATAGAAGCTGGGGAATAATCAAGCAATTTGAAGCTATAGATGATAGGATTTTCATCTATCAAAATGAGGAAAATCAAGGAAAAGTAAAATCTGTAAATTCTCTTTTAGAGCGGTGTAATGGAAAATATTTGACAATACATGATGCGGATGACTGGTCTGATCCTAAACGATTTGGAAAACAAATTAACTTTTTAGAAATAAATCAGGATTTCGTAGGTTGCGGGACATTTTTTTTTACACACAAAAAAAATAAAATAATAAAAAGACAATTAAGTACGGATTCAAAAAAAATTAAAAGTGCTCTTGTGAATTCTTCTCAAATTCATGGGCCCACTCTAGTGTTCCGATCGTTTATCAGCAATTCCAATAATTATATTTACAGAGATTATTTCGAGGATTACAATGAAGATTACGACTTATGTGTTCGATTAGCACATCTCGGTAAACTTACAAACCTAAATGAATATTTATATCATTATAGATCGCTTCCAGGTTCCCTTTCTAAGAAGCATAATCTAAAAAGGATATGCTCATCAGAAATTATGAGTTATTTGATAAACCAAAGAATATTATATGGAAAAGATGATGTAGATAAAAGATATTATAATGAAATTCAGAATATTCTTAATAAAAAACAGAAATTATATGATGAAGATAAATCTATGCCTATTAGAGAACATGCTGAAATATTATTTCATAGTGGTTTTATTAAAGCAGCGATAATAAAAAGCCTTAAAGCGATTCTCACCAGTCCTTTTAAAGTCAAAAACTATAGACTACTTCAATTTATTATTAGAAAAAGTTTATTACAATTTTGAGAATCCTTCATATCACTAACTGGTTCCCAAATGAATTTAATAAAAATGAAGCCATTTGGATCAAAAAACATATTGAAGCATTAAGTAAAAATACTATCAATAAAGTTTTTCATTTCAACATAATAAAGACTAGAAAATTTAAATACTCGGAAAATAAGCATGGAGAATTAAATCAAACTATAATAGGCATTCCATTTCGGCAATGGTTCTTATTTGAAATACTTTATGGGTTTTGGCTTTCTTATCAATTGATAATAAAAAAGATTCATAAAGATTACGATATTATCAATTTTCATATAGCCTATCCGATGCTTACTTACTGGAATTGGATAAAAAGATGGATAAAAAAACCAGTAGTTATAACTGAACATTGGAGTAGCTATCATTTTAATTTTGGAGTGAAAAAAAAACTCCCAAGAGTTCAAAAAATATTTCAGCAGCATATACCAATCATAACAGTTTCACAAGCATTAGCAAAGGATATTAAATTATTCTCAGGAGCAGATTTTCAACATTTTGTGGTTCCGAATGTGGTAGATGACGAGATGTTTTATTTTGAAAAAGATCAAAAGCGAAAAACTTATTTATTTATGGTAAGTCAATGGAAAGAGCCAAAAACCCCAATTTTGGTGATGCAAGCTTTTTTAGAATCAGAAATAAGCTTCAAATACTCGCTTAAGATAGGTGGCTATGGCCCTTTATGGGCTGAAATGGAAAGTTTTGTGTATAGGAATAAGGCAGAAAAAAAAATAGAACTTCTGGGTCTTCTGGATAGTGAGCAAATCGCTGATAATATGAGACAGTGTATTGCTTTTCTACATCCTTCAGATTATGAAACATTTTCGGTTGTTTGTGCAGAGGCAGTGGCTTGTGGTGCTTTTGTTATTGCTCCTAATATAGGAGGGATTCCTGAGGTAGTTGATAAAAATGGTTATTTATTGGGAGAAAATACTTTAAACCAATGGAAAAATGCTTTTCTAAATATTCCAGAGAATTTTAACAGTAATTATGATAAGAAATTTAGCATCAAAAACATTGGGTATAATTATAAACAAGTTTTAGATGAAGTAGTGGGTGAATTTAAAACTAAAAAATAAAAATATTCTTCTTATTTCACCAGAGCCATGGAATCATATTTTTGTTTCCAAGCATCATTATGCAACTCATTTAGCGGCAAGAGGAAATAAAGTCTTTTTTTTAAACCCACCAAGCAATCAAGAACAGGTAGAAAAAACAGAGATTGAAAATGTTTTTACAGTTCAATATTTCGGCTTCATCAAAGGCCTTCGATTGTTTCCAAAATCTTTCCAAAAGTATTTTATTAGTCAAAAATTTAAGCAACTTCAAAAGCTATGCAAAGTTAAATTTGATTTAGTTTGGTCATTTGATAATTCTGTCTTTTTTGATTTTTCTGCTCTACCTAATGAAGTTTATTGTATTTCTCAAATAGTAGATTGGAATCAGAATTTTCAATTTTCAAGAGCTTCAGAAACTGCCGATTTATGTTTAGCTTCTTCTAATTATATACTGGAAAAACAAAAGAAATATAATCTAAAAAGCTACAAAGTTGGACATGGATTTAATAAAATTCAAAATGAATTAAGCAATATTGAAGTCGTAGGGTCTAATAAAGTCAAATGTGGATATGCAGGTAATCTTGACATTCAATATATTGATTGGAATTTAGTAGAAAAATTACTTGATAATTTTCCAAATGTAGATTTTCATTTTGCTGGTCAGTGGAATTCAAAGAACAAATTCTCTAATATATTCAAGAAACCAAACTTTTATTTTTATGGCAGGCTGGAAGCTGATAGTTTACCATCCTTCTACAAGAAAATGGATTTGCTAGCACTTATTTATCAGTATAGAAAATATCCACAGCAACTGGCAAATCCACATAAAATGATGGAGTATCTTGCATCTGGAAAGATGATTTTAGCGACTTGGACTGAAGAGTATTTTGATTTATCTAGTGATAATTTCATTAAAATGAACAAAAATACGGCAGATTTCATTTCAACTTTTAAAGACGTAGTCCATAATTTAGAATACTGGAATAATGATGCAATGATAAAATCAAGAATTGACTTTGCCAACCAAAACTCATATTCAAAACAAATAGATAAAATTGAAAAGTATATTAAAAGTCATTCGTAATAATTCATCTTTCAACAAAGTTATTCGAAGTGCGGTTAAATCATTTGCATTCAACTCAAACAAGATTTCTAAAAAGTTAACACTTTATTGGCCAGTATCTGGAATTGTAGAAATTAAAAAATCTCATTTCAGTTTTAAATTGAAGTCAGAAGGTAATGATGCGCTTACCAATAAATTGTATTATGAGCAATCATGGGAGGATGAAATTATAGAGCTTTTTAAAAATTTAATTTCAAAGACAAAGGTTTTTTATGACGTTGGTGCTAACATAGGAATATTTAGTTTATTAGCAGAACAACTTAGTCCAAATACTGATATATATTGTTTTGAACCTAATCCAGTTAATGTAAAAAGAATCAAGTCTAACTTAAAGATTAACAAGTCTACGAAGATAAAAGTGGTTCCAAAAGCAATTGGTGAAAAGCAGGGTAATTTAAAGTTTTATGTACCGAAAGGGAACTATACCTCAGATGTTTCCTCTTTTTTTAATGCACACACAAAAGGATTTAATGATTTTGGTACTGAAGCAATTGATGTTGAGGTCATATCTCTCGATGATTTTACTAAAGAGAATAAAAGCTCACCTAATTTAATTAAAATTGACATTGAACTATACGAATATCAGGCACTTAAAGGTTCATTAAATATACTTAAAGAGGGTAGTCCCTTAATTATTATTGAATTATTTAATGATGTGGTAAAGAGGACTATTAATCCAGAACTAGATAATGAGTTAGAACAAGGACTTACTTTGAAAACGGAAAGATTACTTTCAGATTATGGGTATCATTTTTATTTAATTTCCAATAAAGGATTGCTTTTTGTAGAGAATCTTCACTCCAATCCCGATTCAAGTATGTATTTATTAACTAAACAAAAACTAAACAAGATATTTTACTTGAAAAGTGAATTTCAAAATGTTGCCAAAGAATTATTTAAATGATTTAATAAGGACTATTTTATTCACTTCATGAGTATAGATCGTTTAATTTAAAAAGAATTAAAGTATGGGAGTAGAAATGGATGAAACTTATTATGATGAAAAATTTACCAATTTTAAGGATTTTCAAAATCATTATAAAGATTCTTGGTACTATGTTCATTGGACACAAATCATAAAATATTTAAGAGGATTTAATCAACCAAAAATTTTGGAAATAGGATGTGGAACTGGTCAATTAGCTCATTATTTAAATGATGAAGGATATTTAAATTATTCTGGGTTTGATTTTAGCAGTAAGGCAATCGAGATAGCAAAAGAAAGGGTCGATTTAAATTTTTTTTTAGGAAATGCCCTAGATGAAGCTTCATTTAAAGTAGATTATGATCTAATTATATGTACTGAAGTCCTAGAGCATATCGAAAACGATATTATCGTTCTCCAAAACATTATAAACGGGAAAGATATTATTTTTAGTGTCCCCAATTTTGATGAAAAGAGTCATGTGAGATGGTTTACATCTGAAAGACAAATCAAAAAACGATATTATAAATATATAGATATTAAGGATATTACTAGAATAGGAAATATCTTTATTGTTTTAGGTATAAAGTCTGATTTTAGCCCTTCGTTTTTTCAAAAAATCTTTGCTACAAGAGAAAAGATTTCTCTTTCAAGTTTTTCTAAAAGGATAAAACATCGAGTAAAAAACTTTTTAAAAACAAAAAAACTCTAGTTGTTACCTAAAAGACTTCTTATTATCTCTTACCACGCTTTACCCTTAGAAGTTGTAGCATCGTATAGAACAAAGGGTTATTGTGATTATTTATCAAAGTATGGTGTATTGCCAACTTTAATTACCCATCATTGGGAAAATCAAAATGTTAGAAATAGGATATATCATGATGTAGATGACAAAGTAGTATATGAGAAATATGATAATTATAATATAATACGGTTACCAAGGCCCTCTGAAAACTTTAATTCTAGTTCTTCAATAAAAACCTTGAAACATTGGCTAAAAGGAGACTTTGATATACACCTTTTAAATAGTTACGATGTTTTTAAAAGCTTTCTTTTTCAACATTTACAAAGTCAAAAGTATGACGGTGTTTTAGCTATTTTTAGTCCACACTATCATTTGAAATTGGCCTATGAAATTTATCAAAAATTTAAAATCCCATATGTATTAGATTTCAGAGATTTATGGGATAATCAGGTAATAACTAAGTCATATAGACCCTCTCTAAAAAAAAGAATTCAAGATTTTCTCATTAAATATTATTGGAAGAGATGGCTTAAAAAAAGTCTTTTTTTTAGTACCACAAGCCATAAATGGACTGAATATTTGAAAAAATTAAGTAATGAAAAGGGTTTTGTCTTTCCAAATGGTCATGAAATAGAAATAGTTGAAACACCGATTAAGCAAGCAAAATTTAATTTAACTTATTTTGGCAGGTTCTATCCAAATCAAAATTTGGAATTAATTGTAGAAGGAATAAATGAATTTTTAAAAAAAGTGAATCCTAAAAATTTCAAATTACAACTTATAGGAATAAAGAAAACAAGTAATTTTGACGGACTCCAATTTATAACTAGCAGAATAAATACAGAATATTTAGAAGTAGTTGATTATCTACCCAAAGAAGAATTAATGGACTTTTGTAAAAAGGAAGTCACTTTATTTTTTCTCCCTTCATTTTTTGAAGATAATGGCCAATTCATGGTCAAACTATATGACTTTATAGCTTTGGGTAAACCAGTTCTTGTAGCTCCTAGAGTTAATTCAGATATGGAGATTGTTGTTAAAAAAACAAAATCTGGAGCGGTACTGAATAGTTCAGAGTCAATTGCTCTTCATTTGGAAGAGCAATATAATTATTTTCTGAAATTCGGTCATGCTAAAAATAATATGTCATCAAAATCAATATCAGATTATCATAGGCAAAACCAAATTAAATTGTTTGCTAAAAAAATTAATAGCTTAATATGATATCTGTTATTTTACCATTTTATAATGCAGATAAATACTTAAAAGAAGCTATTCAATCAGTATTAGCTCAAAGTGTAGACAATTGGGAATTAATATTAGTAAATGATGGTAGTACTGACAATTCTAAGAATATAGCATTCTCCTTTCAAGATAATAGAATCAGATATTATGAACAAGAAAATCAAGGTGTAAGCTCAGCAAGAAACCTTGGTTTAGCCAATATGAATGGTGATTACTTTTGTTTTTTAGATGCGGATGATATTTTACCTTTAAAAAGTCTAGAGTCTAGGTTTAATTTGTTAAGAAGTCACCCTTTTTTAAAATTTGCTGATGGTCAAGTAAAAAAATTTGACCAAAATTTAGATCAAATTAAGAGTATCTGGAATCCAATTCACAGAGAAGAACCGTTAAGCGATCTATTGAGACTTTCAGGAAATAGCTTTTTAGGATTAACTTGGATGATTAAAAGAGATCGAGATTTCCAATACAGATTTTGTGAGGAAATAACTCATTGTGAGGACTTGTTATTTTTCATGGAAAATGCAAGATATGGTGGCTATTACGCTTTTACGGAGGAAACAATTTTACATTATAGAGATACTCCCAATTCAGCAATGAAGAATCTAAAAGGATTGGAAGATGGATATCGATTTATAGAAGATACAATTAAAAATTGGGAAGAAGTAAGTGTTGAAGATCTAAACACTTATCGATATAGATATAAAAAAGCTATGCTTTTGGCCTATTTAAAAAATCTAAAAATTTATAACGCTATAAAAGTGATTTTTTAAATGCTTTTCAATTCAGTAGAGTATTTTTTATTTTTCTTAATTGTAATCATTTCTTATTACCTTCTTCCCTTTCGTTTTAGATGGATACTATTATTAATTACTAGTTATGTATTTTACTTAGCATGGAATACTAATCTAATTGTATTGATACTTATTTCTACTATAACGGATTATGTAGCAGGAATAAAAATTGAGAAAGGGAAAAATAAAAAGGTGTTCCTTTATTTATCGGTTTTGGTCAATCTGGGTATTTTATGGACATTCAAATACTTAGATTTTTCAATTCTGAATCTGAATTATTTTTTGCGCCCACTGATTAATTATCAGATCCCATTTGTGGAATTGATACTACCAATGGGTATTTCATTTTATACATTTCAAACATTAGCTTACACAATTGATGTATACAATGGAAAAATAAAAGCCGAAAAGCATTTAGGCTATTTTGCACTATATGTAACCTTTTTTCCTCAATTAGTTGCTGGTCCAATTGAAAGAGCTGGCCATCTCCTACATCAGTTAAAGCAAAGGGTTAAGTTTAATTCCGATAATTTAAAAGTAGGTTCAACCATTATATTGTGGGGACTTTTCAAAAAAGTGGTGATTGCAGATAGATTAGCACTTTTTGTTGATCCAGTCTTTAATAATCCTTCACAGCAGAATAGTTTAGTATTAATTATTGCTACCGTTTTTTTTGCATTTCAAATATATTGCGATTTTTCAGCATATTCTGATATAGCAATAGGGTCAGCAAAAATCCTAGGGATTAACCTAATGAAAAACTTTAATAGTCCTTATTTTTCTCTTTCCATTACTGAATTCTGGAAACGTTGGCATATTTCTTTATCCACCTGGTTTCGTGATTATGTTTACATCCCATTAGGAGGGAACAGAGGTGTAAAGTGGAAAACCTATTATAATTTACTTTTAACATTTTTGATCAGTGGGTTTTGGCATGGTGCCAATTGGACTTTCATCATTTGGGGTGTCATTCATGGTATTGTAGTCGTAATTGAAAAAAGTTTCTCCCAATACCCAAATTTTAAAATTCCAAATTTAGTTAAGTGGTTTCTTACTATGTTAATTGTTTTAATTGCATGGGTATTTTTCCGTTCAAATACTGTTGAGGATACTTGGATAATATTTAGCAGAATAAGTGATTTTAATTTTGCTAATAGCCTTGATTCCATTCGCCAAGTGGGAATAAATAAGTTTGATTTTATATTATCTCCATTAGTGATTTTATTATTGTTATTGATTGAATTTTTCAGTTCAAATAAAAAGGAAGAATATGTATTTCAATCTCTTACCTTTTACAAGAAAGTATTTGCAATGACTGTAATAGGTTTTTGCATTCTTATTTTTGGAATTGAAGATTCAAATCAATTTATATATTTCCAATTTTGAAACGATTTTTACTTCCTCTTTTTGTGATTCTTAGCCTTAATTTCCTTCTAAATGAATGGTTTAAAAAAATCAACAAAGAAGCTGTCATTTGGGAGCTAGACAACGATTTTTATGAAAAAGTTAATGATAAAGAGATTCAATATTTGATTCTAGGAAATTCTCACTCTTTTGGAATCGAAACTTATGAAAATGATAGTTTGGTACATTTTGCTTCCTACGGAGAAAACTGGTCTCAATCTTACTATAAATTGAACCATTTAATTAACCAAGGATATTCAATTGACCATTTACTTTTAAATTATGACTTGACAGACACAAGACAAATCGGCCTTGACAATAAAAACCTTAATTATTGGGCTAAATACATTAACTTCTTTGAATTAGGGAATATTACGAATAATTTCAGTCAATATATTGGGTTCTGGGTACGCGCAAATTTTATGAGTTATGCAGGTCGATATTTTGAATTTTTTGAGTACTATACTTTAGGTGAAAACCCTTTGATTGAAAAGCAAGAAGTTCAATTCAACCCACCGGATTTTGTGGAAAGCCATAAAAGAGAAAATGATTGTTTAGATCAAGTTATCAAAGAAGAAGCAATATTTTATTTAGAAAAAATTATAGCACTTTGTACTTCCAATGACATACAATTAGTCTTAATTAAATATCCTATAACAAAATATCATTATTATAAGCACAGCTCTTGCTTCGACCCATCCGAATATTATAATGAATTGAATAAGCGTCTACATTCAAGTAATCCTATCCAAATTTTAGACTATCAAAAATTATATTTTGATAATAATTCAATGTTTAGAGATGATCATCATTTAATTGGTTCAATAAGAGGCGAATTTTCTCAAAGAGTAAGAAAAGCATTAGAAAAAATTTGGAATTGAAACCCGCCTTAGTTTTTATATATAATAGTTTTAGTGACCCTCTTTTTAAAGGCAATCTATTTCAGCACTTATTAGTAGAGAGCAAGAAAAATCGATTTAAATTTATTATACTTTCTTTTGAACAGGAGGATTATCAATTAAGCAAAGCCGAAGAAGATAGGTTAAAAAAGGAATTATTGACCCTAAATATGTTATGGTATCCATTAAAGTGGCATTCTGGTCGCTTCATCCTTTTAAAAAAGCTTTATGATGGAATGAATGCTCTATTAATGGTGCTAAAGCTTCATCTTAAGTTTAAACCTAAGGTTATTATTTCATTGGGAACCTTAGCAGGTAGTTTTTCCTTTATACTAAAGACTATATTTTCTTATAAACATTATGCCTATCAACATGAACCCCACAGTGAATTTATGCTAGATTTTGGTATTTGGAAAAAAAGCAGTTTCTCTTATCGCATCCTTAATTATTTAGAAAGAAAAACCGTTCATTCTGCTGAAATCATCTCCACTGGAACCGATCTAATGGTAAGTAGATTGAAAAAAGAAGGGGTAAAAGGGTTAATATTCAAATTACCAAGTTGTGCAAATGACGAATTATTTAGAATTGACATTAATAAAAGAATTGAGATTAGAAATAAATTAGGATTATCTGATGCAAATAAAGCTTTTATTTATGTTGGCAAATTTGGCGGTATTTATTACAAAGATGAAATTTTTGAGATAATAAGTGAACTAAACAGATTAATTGATGATTTTTTCATTATCATTTTAAGTCCTGACGATGCAGGATGGATCAAAAAAAAACTTATTGGGAAAAATATTGGTCAATTTCACGTAGACAAAGTACCTTATGAGAGAGTCTATGAATATTTAAACGCAGCTGATATGGGAATAAGTGCAATTCCAGGATATCCTTCACAAAAATTTAGATCTCCAATAAAAGTGGGAGAATATTTACTATGTGGCTTGCCTTATTTAACTAATGAAGGTGTTTCAGAAGATGATATAATTGCCCAGAACTTTAATGTAGGAATAGTTTTAAATGAATTTTCTAAAAAAGAGGTAATAGATAAAATAGATAATATCAAATTACATTTAAATGAAAAGAATTTGAAATTAAGGCAGATTGGCCTTAATTATAGAGGCTTATCTAAATATCAATTAACGTCAGGTGAAATTTTTAATAATCTCTAAGCTTTTAATTTGAAAAATATAAAATTTCTTTTACTTCTTCTGGTACTTGCCTCTTTCTATAAAGTTAAGGGGCAAGTACCAGTTGCTGATTTCAATTTACCAGCTGAAATTTGTTTAGAAGAGCAAGCCTTTTTAGAAAATACTTCAATAAATGCAGGGAACTATGAATGGGATTTTTGTTCTTATGATAATCTACAATATGTTCCTCAAACACAAGTATTAGCAACAAATAATTATGGCTCTCCATTCCATTTAAAAATAGTTGAAAATGACAATCGGATTTATGGTTTTGTATCGGGTCGGACGACCAACAAAATATACAGATTGGATTTTGGAGAAAATCCTGAAAATACTCCCATTTACAATGATTTAGGAGGAACTTCAATTCTAAATAACCCATCTGGTATAGATATTAAAAAAATAGGTGATAATTGGTATGGGCTAGTTACAGGATATGCTAGTAATAAACTATACTTATTAGAATTTGGCACTTCTTTGGAAGCAACTCCTAACATAACTGATATTTCTAATTCCTTAAATCTTAATTTACCTATGGATGTGAAAATCGTGGTTGATTCAGATAATATTTTTGCATTTATCATTAATAATGCAAGCGGGGAATATCCTTATTTAAGATTAAATTTTGGTACTGATATAACATCAGCACCAATTGTAGATGAATTTACCGTAGCAGGGTCAAATGCCATAACATCTATAGATATTAAAAGAGAGAATGCTGAATGGTATGGTTTTTTGGTATCTAGAAATAACCAAAGATTATATAGAATTAATTTTGGTTCAAGCATTTCTAGTTCACCAACCTTTTCCGATGTAAGTACCCCAACGGGAGTTAGTTTGAATGACCCTGGTGGATTAGAGATTGTAAAGGAAATTGATAGTTCTTATGTATTCGTCCAGTCTAGAAATGGCCCTTTATATAAGTTTCATTTTGGCGAAGATTATAGTAATCTAGCATCTGTGAAAGATTTAGGTAATGTTTATTCTGATAATAGAAATTGGGGGCTTGAATTTGTTAAGTTTAAATCTCGTTGGTTCGGTTTTAATGCGAATTTTGGGAATAAAATTTATAGAATTGATTTTCCAAATAGTTGTAATTTAGAGAATTCTGTATCAAGTTTGGAAAACCCCGTAATTTCATCTAGTCAACCTGGTCAAACTTTGATATCATTAAAAGCTTTAGATTTAAATGGATTTTATTCAAATATAACAAAACAATTAACAGTCAATTCTTCTGAAGCACCTTTAGGTGAAATTGTTTTAAATCAATCTTATTGCATAACTAATAATATTGCTTTCAATCTCAATACTACCGATGACATTGCAACTTATAATTGGGACTTTGGCGATGGTAATACTAGTACGACTATTTCTCCAACACATCAATACTCTTCAGATGGGGAATATATTATTACTTTAGAAGTAGAAAGTGTCGCAGGTTGCCCTAATATTTTTTATGATACTTTGAACATTTTGCCTGAGCCTCAACCTGAGTTTACTACGGTTAAAACTGAATACTGTACTTTTGAATCCGTTCAATTTAGTAATATCACGCCTTTTGATTATGGAGAAAATGTAGTGTGGTCATGGGATTTTAATGGAGCAGGAACCAGTACAGCTCAAAACCCTAGCTATACTTTTGAAACCCCCGGCACTAAAACAATTACTTTAGAAGCCAATGTCTTGGGTTGTATTCAAACCTACCAATCCACATTAGATATCATTGAAGGACCTCAGGTGAATTTTTCTTACGATAGGGATTGCCTAGCTGAATCCATTCAATTTACGAATCTAAGTACAGGCACTAATATTACGGGCTATCTTTGGGACTTTGGTAATGGACAAAGTAGCACAGCTGAAAATCCGCAAATCATTTATAATAGTTCAGGTAATTATACTGTAAGCTTAACGGTTAGTAATTCCAGCGGTTGTGAAAACACGGTCATTCAAGAGATTCAAATTTTTGAAAAGGTTGTCGATAGCATTATTGTCACTGAAGCAATTGAAAACCTACCATTTAAATTAGGCATTGACTGGATCAATGATTTTGATAGCACTCAAATTCTTAACTACGACTGGGAAATTGATGGAGAAATTCAAACGACTGATACTGCAAATTATACGTTACCAGAAGGTTCTTATAACATCAATTTGGGAATTACAACCGAGAATGGATGTGTGTTTAATACTCAAAGATCGCTTGAAGTGTTGCCTTCAATAAAACCGATTCCTAATTTTTATCTTCCTATTGAGGTATGTTTAGATGAGCAAATTCAATTGGAAAACACTTCTGTAAACGCAGATAAATATGAATGGGACTTTTGTACCAATGACTTAAACGAATTGCCCAAAAATGGCATAGAATTGATAGATTTTGATATTAATAATTCTATTGCATTTCGAATAATTAAAAGTGGTAATAATTATTTTGGCTTTACATTTGACAGGAATAGTGATGAATTCTATCGTTTAGATTTTGGAGAAAATCCTTCCTCAGTACCAACTATAAACAACCTTGGCAATATTGATGGTTTATTTAGTGGCCCGGTAGCTATTGATTTTATTAAAGAGAATGACGATTGGTTTGGATTAGTTGCCAATACGGATGCAAATGATATTATAAAATTGTCATTTGGCAATTCGCTCTCAAATATACCTTCTGTGGTAAGCATTACTAATTTTGGGACAATAAATAAACCTGAGGGTTTGATGATAAGCGAGCATTCCGATTCGATCTTAGCATTTGTAATGAACGGAACAAAAATTACTAGGCTTAATTTTGGAAACTCTATTAACAATACTGCAATAGCGACCAATATTAGTGTCCCAAATAGTAATAGATTATGGGACTTTGACATAGTAAAGGATAGTGGGGATTATGTTGGAGTTTTATCGTCCTTTGGCAACAGTAATGTTTATTATTTAGAATTTGGTTCTGATCTTCTTTCTATTCCTACTATCCAACAATTTGATGTTACCTCCTTAGATTTGATATCACCTGCTGGTCTTGAATTAATTAAGCAAGATGATAATTATTATTCTTTAATTCAATATCGCTCTGGTGATTTGGTAAGGTTTAGTTTTGGCCAAACTATGAATTTGTCACCTTTAATGGAGAATTTAGGAACTGTTGATATTATACCTACAACTAATAATTCCTATGTTCAATTAATAAAGGACAGTTCTAAATGGATTGGCTATACCATGAATTTTGGTCAATCGAAATTATTTAAATATGAATTTGAAAATATTTGCTCTGCCTCTAGTTCATTTTCACAAATTTCATCACCGAAATTAAACTTCTCTCAACCCGGCACCTACCCCATAACCCTAACCGCCTACCACCCCAACGGAAACTCAGCTTCCATCACCAAAGAAATTACAGTTAACAACAACCAAGCACCGGAGATTAGCTTTACAACAGGGGAGAATTTATGTATTAGCAATCCGATTGATTTTAGCTCAGCATCAGATGGAATTATAGCCACTTATGATTGGGATTTTGGAGATGGTAGTCAAAGTGCACTTGAAAATCCTAGCCATACTTATGCTTCGGCAGGTACTTATGCTGTTAAATTAAATGTGACTGATACCGCTGGCTGTAATAATCTTTTTGTTGATTCTATTAGAGTATTTGAAGAACCCGTTCCCGATTTTCAGGCTACTGCTCAAGGCAGTCTTTGCTCTCAAAAACCTTTAATTTTTGAAAATTTAACGGTTTTACCTACCGAGGCAAGCTTCTTTTGGGATTTCGGAGACGGAAATACCAGCACGGATGAAAATCCTGAGCATGTTTATGCAGCAGCAGGAGATTATATTGTCAGTCAAAACATTAATATGGCGGGTTGTGCTATAGAAAAAATAGACACTATCACCATTAATCCGGGTCCATCAGTTGCCTTTCAAGTGGCCAATACTTGCCTGGGAGAAATACTGCAATTTGAAAACACCAGTCAGGGAGATTTTTTAGCAGGCTATGAATGGGATTTTGGGGATGGCACACAATCAACTCAAACAAACCCTAATCACCGCTACGATACTGCAGGGGTTTATAATGTCCTTTTTACAGCCTTCACTACCAATGGTTGTGATTTTACCATTTCACAGTCAGTGGAAATTCAGCCTTTAGCTGAGGTGGCTTTTGAGTCGGATGTGGCTTGTGTAGGTCAGCCTACTCAGTTTACAGAGTTGGTCAACATTGCCCAATCCAATATTACAGACTATTTCTGGGATTTTGGAGTATCAGGTACGCAAACCGATATTTCCACAGCAGCCAATCCTGAATTCAATTTCCCAGCTGCAGGCACCTATAATGTAAGTCTGCAGGTAACCACTTCTGATGGCTGTACTACCGCAGGCTCACAAACCATAACCGTAAATGCAGCACCTCAAGCTGAATTTGAATTTGAGCAGAGCTGCATAAATCAAACGCGGCTTTTTAGCCCTTTAACTACTAGCAATATCATAGCCCATTTTTGGGAATTGGAAAACAGTCAGGGCGAAGTAGTGCAAAGTAGTCAATCGGAGAACTTTTCTTTTCTCTTTAGCGAGGCGGGCACTTACCAACTGACTTATCGCCAGCAAAATGAGAGTCTATGTAGTAGTTCTAGCAGCCAGACTTTCACTATCCATGAACAGCCAATGGCTGATTTTAGCTGGGGTACCGCTTGCGCAAATGAGGCCATTGCATTCGAGAATTTAAGTGAATTAAATGGGAATACTTTAGCGAATTATAGCTGGTCGATTGATGGAGAATTTTTCTCCAATAATACTCATCCGCAGTTTACTTTTGAAGATAGTGGTGAATATTTGCTAAGACTGGAAATAGAAACCGAAGAAGGTTGTATCCAAAGCATAGAAAAAACCATCACCATAGCCCCTTCACCCCTAGCTTTCTTTGAGCTAGTGCAAAATATTGGCGCCTATCCTTTTACACTCAACCTAGTTTCCCCTTTGGGGACTGAGGGGCTTTGGACGCTAAACGGAGATACAATTTCTACTACTTCAGAACTCAATCACACCATAGAACAGCCCGGCACTTATTTGCTTGGGTTAATCTTAACCAATGAAGCAGGCTGTGTGGATGAGCACTATGAGCAAATCAGAGTTCGTGAACCCAACTTAGATGTATCATTAAGTAATTTAAGAATCAATCAGGATGATGAATTCACTTCCTTTATATTGAATATTGCCAATAGAGGTTCATTAGTTCCGCAAAGAATAGATTTAGATATTAATGTAGGCTCATATTCTGTTTCGGAAAGCATAGAATCGCCCATTTACCCGGAAAGCAACCGAAATTTTTCATTAAGCTTAAAGCTGACAGAAGATCAAATCAAAGGTTTATCTAAGATTTGTATAGAAGCTACCCCAAGAGTGGGAGAGCATACTGACAGCAATATTCAAAACAATAGAATATGTACTAATTTAGAAAGCGGCTTTAAGGTTTTGGATATGTATCCAAATCCGGCTGTCAGTCAATTTACCATTCCACTTATTGTCCCTGAGAGTGATGTGCTAAACATCAGCATGGAAGATAGCAATGGCCGAAATGTGAAAGTATATAATTACAATTTAGAGGCAGGCTATAACGAAATCCAAATCCAAAGGGAAAGCTTTAGTCCGGGTATTTATTTCCTAAGATTCCGTTTCCAAGGCCAAGAAAAAGTTAAGAAAATCATTTTTCAATAAACATTTCTTGCCTATACTCCACTTCGAAACAGAAAGTAGCCAAGGCTACTTTTTTTTAACCACTGAGTGACGCAAAGTTTTCACTAAGTTTCACAAAGAAGAATGAAAACCTAAATGTGCCGTATTCCTCTCTAAGGCTTTTCCTCTATGCTCCTAATGAAAATCTTAGATGTTAACCCAATAGTAGCCAAGGCTACTTTTTTTTAACCACTGAGTGACACAAAGTTTTCACTAAGTTTCACGAAGAAGATTGAGAGCCCTTGGCTTCTCTTTGCGTTCTTTGTGAAAATCTTAGCGAATCTTCGTGGTTTAAAAGCTTTAATGTTTGTTAAATCTCTCATAAGCCGCTCTTTCCAGTTCTTCTCTTGCATCAGGATGCGCAATGGAAATCAATGCTTTTGCTCTTTGAGTAAGATTTTTGCCGTATAAATCCACCACACCATATTCAGTTACTACATAATGAACGTGGGCTCTGGTAGTGGTGACTCCAGCTCCTTCCTGTAAATAAGGAACAATTTTGCTTACCCCTTTTTTCGTAGCAGCCGGCATGGCAATAATCGCTTTTCCACCTTCCGATAAAGAAGCTCCACGAATAAAGTCCATTTGTCCACCCACTCCTGAAAACTGCATCTTCCCTATCGTATCAGCACACACCTGTCCGGTCAAATCAATTTCTATGGCAGAATTTATAGCCGTTACTTTAGGGTTTTTTCTGATGATAGCGGTATCATTGGTATAAGCAGCCTCTTTCATATGCACCAAAGGATTATCATCCATAAAGTCATATAATTTTTGAGAGCCTACCGCAAAGCAAGTTACCAGCTTTCCAGTCTTCACTTCTTTTTTACTTCCATTGATCACACCACTTTCTACTAATGGTAAAATACCATCAGAAAACATTTCAGTATGTATACCCAAGTTTTTATGATTCCCCAGATTTTGTAAAGCTGCATTTGGAATAGCTCCAATTCCCATTTGAAGAGTCGCTCCATCATCCACTAATCCGGCAACATGGGCTCCGATTTTTTGTTCAATCTCAGAAGCTACTACAATTTCATGTCCGTGGATAGGCTGATCAACCTCCACTGCATAATCAATTTGATTTATGTGTATGATTCCGTCTCCATGTGTTCTTGGCACATTAGGATTCACCTGTGCAATCACTAGTTTTGCGGTTTGAATAGCAGGAATGGTTACATCTACGGATACTCCCAAAGAACAAAAGCCGTGTTGATCTGGTGTAGAAATTTGAATGAATGCAACATCTAAAGGCAAAATATTTCTTCTGAATAGCCAATGCACCTCACTTAAAAATATCGGAATATAATCTCCTCTACCGGCTTGAATAGCCTTTCTCACATTTCCGCCTACAAAAGCACTATTAATTTTAAAGGATTTGTAATAGGGTTCTTCTGTATAAGCTGCCCTGCCTTCAGTGTGCAAATGCATAACTTCAACATTTTCTAACGATTGATGTCTATTGGCCAAAGCATCAATTAAAGTAACCGGAGTCATGGCTGCTCCTTGAATAAATACTCTGTCGCCTGATTTTACGTGTGAAACAGCTTCCTGGGCTGTAACTATTTTTAATGAATTGTTCATATTTCCTTTTGTTTTGCGATTGCAAATTTACCATTCATAATATAGGTATTGCTTGATCAAAACCAATGAAAAGAATGATTAATATCAGGGTTTTTTAACTTAGAAATTTAGCTGCCTTATTGTTGTACTTTCGATAATTACAGAAATATTTCGCCCTTTCAGGGCTGTGGATCTGGTTATATTGTTTATCACAGGGCTTCACCCTGTGTTATGATATAATGGCCTTTCAGGCCTTAAAAGTAATTTCCACATTGATGATTGGTAAAATTTCAAGAATTCCCTTAATTTGAATTTCATAAAAATTTAGCGTTTAATTGGATAAACCAAGTCCCGAAGGGATGTCATATCTAAGCGTAGGGTGAAGCCCTACGTTGAAAAAATTAGAATTCAACCAAGCCCTGAAAGGGCGTAATCTCCCACTATTTTATCAAGAATTAAGACATTCTAAAATGTCAGATAGAGAATCACATTTAAAAATATTCCCTATATTGAAAAGAATTACATATTTTATACAAATGCATAAATCCTATATAAACATTAAAAACGGACTTTTATTCCCTATTCTCTTCCAAGTTTTGGGATATGTATTTCTATTTACAGGATTATTCCTAATAGGCCACAATATTTGGGCAAGCATTATCTTTATTTTACTGGGGATTTTAATCGTTACGGCCTATTCAGGAATTGAATTCAAAAACAATAAATTTCGAGATTACAATGCTTTCTTTTTCATTAAGAATGGCAAATGGGAGCCTTTAAAAAATATAGAAAAGATCTTTATTAAAAAGATTAAAGTTAGCCAGAAACTTTATGGCAGAGCTAATCAGAGTTCAACCATAAGAACTCACTTGTATAAAGCATTTTTGAAATTTGAAAATGGCGAGTCTGTATTATTATATGAGCATAAGAATAAGAAAAAAGTAGAAAGTAAGATCCTCAAAATATCCCAATATCTAAATACTGAAATTATAGATTACGCCAGTTAAATAAAATTTTGGATTTACTCCTGTTTTCCTCGATAAAATTAAAATAGGGTACTTTTTTTGAATTAAAAGCACTTTTTCATTGATTTATGGTGTCTCAGAGAGCAGAATTAAGCATTTGTTGCCAATCTATGCATTTTAATGCTAGCTTAATCATTCATACTTTTTCCATTGATGAAAAAGTATGCAAAAAATCTAGGTAAAATGATGCTACTTCCCGCAAATGCCAACGCCTGCCCGCCATTTTACCCTCCAACCCGCTTTTTCGCTTTCAGCGAAATTGGGGGAGTTAGCCACTAAAAAACTCATCAAATAAATTCAGACTTTCTTAAATCAAATTTACCTTGTTATTAGATAATTGTAAGATTATCGGCTAAAAGTATTTATTCTTTCAATAACTTTGGTGTCCCAGCAAGGAAAATAAGAGTAAAGTCGAAAGTAAGATCCTCAAAATATCCCAATATCTAAATACTGAAATTATAGATTACGCCAGTTAAATTAATTTTTGGATTTACTAGTTTGAAATTTGGTCTTCCTCCAAAATTATGGTTTGAACCCAATTTTCAGCTTCTTCTAAAGTTGAAAATACTTTATAGGGAGCCGGTTGATTTTGAAAGGAAAAAATCATTTTTAAAACTGCTCTAATAGCCATATTAGGAATGACATAAGCCGTACCTCGACAATAAGTTTGTATCATTTTCCAGTGCTTACTGATCCATAAGGCTTGCTTTTTCTGATGAGATAATTTTGGAATGACCGCTTGACTAGCCTCAAATATTATGGCTATTGATTTTCTATCCTCATAGCTATTTTCCAAATCATCTAAATATTGTTGAAAATTTTCATCCGTGCTGTTCTCCCCAGTGAAGGTAACTGTCACAATTGGCATTTTGGCAGAATCAACAATAGCGTAGGGCTTCATTTTAATTGTAGTATTGTAAATATGTCTTAAACTATGAAAATTAATGAATGTTTAGATTCATCGTTAATAAATGATTTAGCAGTAATTATTTTTTAAACTACCTAAGTCACCATCAAACATTTTTCATGCCAGACATATTTTAAGGACTCAATAATTAGCCCTTAGAAGGTGAAAACCGTCAAATCGCTATGCATTTTTCTTGGCCTGTTGCCTAACATAACGGACCTTAGATTTACAGACTCGCCACATTAAAGAAAGAATCATCTTTAGCCGGAAGCTCAGTGCTGCCCATTAGATATTGATCTACTTCTCTGGCAGCTTCTCTGCCTTCAGAAATAGCCCAAACTACCAAAGATTGACCTCTTCTGGCATCTCCAGCCGTGAATATATTTTCCACATTCGTTCTGTAGCTACTAGCTTCTACAGTTCCAGTTTGAGTTTTATTCACTCCTAAACTATCCAACAAATGATTTTCAGGATGTGTAAAACCTATTGCTAATAATGCCAACTCGCATGGAACATCCCTTTCTGTGCCTTGAATTTCCTGCATACTTTGTCTTCCACCCTGGCTCACCCATTCGATGTCCACTAATTTGATATGGGTCAGCTCTCCTTTCTCATTTCCTTTAAACTCTTTGGTCAAAACACCCCATTTTCTTTCACCGCCTTCTTCATGTGAAGAGGAAGTTCGTAAAGTCATGGGCCAAAGCGGCCATGGATCCATTTCTCCTCTGTTTTTTGGAGGCTTAGGCATTAATTCTAATTGCAATACAGAGCTTGCATGTTGTCTATGAGAGGTTCCTATACAATCAGAACCCGTATCACCACCGCCAATTACTACTACATGTTTTCCTTGAGCGGAGATTTTATTTTCAATGCTGTCACCGGCAACTTCCTTATTTTGCATGGTTAAGAAATCCATCGCATAATGAATGCCTTTTAATTCTCTTCCAGGGATAGGTAAATCTCTTGGAACCGTTGAGCCTGTGCAAATCACAATGGAATCAAAATCATCTTTTAGCATATCAGGATTGATATTCTTCCCAACTTCAGCATTTACTTTGAAGCGAATACCTTCTTCATCCATGATATTAATTCTGCGCTCCACATATTGTTTTTCCAATTTGAAATCAGGAATTCCGTATCGTAATAAGCCTCCAATTCTACTTTCTCTCTCAAAAACAGTCACCCAATGTCCGGCTTTATTTAATTGATCAGCAGCTGCTAATCCAGCAGGGCCAGATCCGATCACGGCTACTTTTTTGCCTGTCCTTTCTTTAGGCGGGTTAGGCTTTATATAGCCTAATTCATAAGCCTTTTCAGCTATGGTTTTTTCGATATGCTCAATAGCTACAGCTGGTTTGTTGATTCCCAAAACACAACTTGCTTCACATGGAGCAGGGCAAATTCTGCCCGTAAATTCAGGAAAATTATTAGTAGAGTACAGTATTTCAGCAGCTTCCTCCCAGTTTTCCCTGTAAACCGCATCATTAAACTCTGGAATTATATTGCCAAGCGGGCAACCAGAATGGCAAAATGGAATTCCGCAATCCATACATCTAGCTGCCTGTTTTTTGGTTTTCACTTCAGGAAAGGGTTGGTATATTTCCTTGAAATCTTCTACTCTCTTTTTTGGGGATCTGCTATCGGGTAGCTCCCTATCAAATTTTAAAAATCCGTCTTGCTGTCCCATTTATGCTACAATTTTTTCGTTCTCTTTTTGTTCTTCTGCTTTTTTGGCTTCCAATATGCGTTTGAAATCATAAGGAATTACCTTGATGAATTGTGGTAAATAATCCTCAAAATTTTCTAAGATTTTTTTCGCTTTTTGGCTGCCTGTGGCTTGAGCGTGATAACTAATCAAAGTTTTTAATTCTTCCGTATCTTCATCAGAAGGGTTTTCCAGACTTACCATTGCTTGATTGCAATTATCTTCAAATGCTTTTTTCTCATCCAGTACGTAGGCAATACCGCCACTCATTCCGGCAGCAAAGTTTTTGCCGGTCTCTCCTAATACCACCACTCTTCCACCCGTCATATATTCACAGGCATGATCTCCAACTCCTTCAACCACGGATCTAACTCCTGAATTTCTTACTGCAAATCTTTCTCCCGCCATGCCATTGATGTAGGCATAACCAGAAGTGGCGCCATAAAAGGCTACATTTCCAATAATAATATTTTCGGATGCATCAAAGTCAGAATCTTTTGGCGGATAAATGATTAGTTTTCCTCCCGAAAGTCCTTTTCCGTAATAGTCATTGGATTCTCCCTCTATTTCAAAAGTGACTCCATGAGCTAAAAAGGCACCGAAACTCTGTCCGGCAGAACCTTCAAATTTATATCGGATAGTGTCTTCAGGAAGTCCTTCTCCTTTATATTTTTTACTGATTTCATTGGATAAAATAGCCCCAACTGCTCTATTGATATTTCGAATTGGGAAAGTTTCTCTCACCGGTTTTTGACTGTCCATTGCCTCTTTAGCAACTTCCAATAATTTCCAGTCTAAAACTTCTTCCAATTCATGTTCTTGTTCAATCTGCTTAAATACGCCCACTTGCTCAGGTATATTTTCCTGATAAAGTATCGGGCTTAAATCCAAGTCTTTCAATTTCCAAAATGGCACATCATTTCTAACTTTTAGCACTTCCGAATGACCCACCATTTCATCTATAGTTCTAAAACCAAGTTGAGCCATGATTTCTCTTAAATCTTCGGTTAAGAATTTGAAGAAATTCACCACATGCTCAGGATCACCTGTAAATAATTTTCTTAATTCAGGATTTTGAGTAGCAACTCCAACAGGGCATGTATTGGTATGGCATTTTCTCATCATGATGCAGCCTTCCACCACTAAAGCAGCAGTAGAAATTCCCCATTCTTCAGCACCCAAAAGCGTTGCGATGGCTAAATCTCTACCCGTCCGCATCTGTCCATCAGTTTGAACCGTAATTCGACTTCTCAAATTATTTTTCACTAAAGTTTGATGCGCTTCAGCCAATCCTAATTCCCAAGGCAATCCTGCATGGCGAATAGAACTTAAAGGTGAAGCACCCGTTCCGCCATCTGCTCCTGAAATCAATACAACATCTGCATTGGCTTTCGAAACACCGGCTGCTACAGTTCCAACTCCTGCCTGAGAAACTAATTTTACATTAATTCTGGCTGCACGATTGGCATTTTTCAAATCGAAAATTAACTGAGCTAAATCTTCAATGGAATAGATATCGTGATGCGGAGGAGGTGAAATTAACCCAACTCCCGGAGTGGAATGCCTTACGCGTCCGATCCATTCATCTACTTTATGACCAGGCAGCTGGCCGCCTTCACCTGGCTTGGCTCCTTGTGCCATTTTAATTTGTAATTCATCGGCATTGGTCAAATAATAGCTGGTTACGCCAAACCTACCGGAAGCCACTTGTTTGATGGCCGATCGCTCCCAGTCTCCGTTAGGTTTTACCTCAAAGCGCACTTCATCTTCTCCGCCTTCCCCACTGTTACTTTTAGCGCCAATTCTATTCATGGCAATAGCTAAAGTAGAATGAGCTTCATGAGAAATAGAGCCAAAAGACATTGCACCAGTGGCAAATCTTTTCATAATATTCTCAGCTGGCTCCACTTCAGATAATGAAATAGGTACTCGCTTTTTGAAATCGAAAAGTCCTCTTAAGGTCAATGTATCTTTTACCTGGTCATTAATTTTTGAAGCGTATTTTTTATATAAAGAGAAATTTGCCGTCTTAGTAGAATGCTGTAATAAGTGAATGGTTTCAGGATTGAAAAGGTGTTTTTCGCCTCTTAATTTCCATTGGTAAACACCACCTACTTCCAAGCCTTTTTTCACTTGCTCATTTTTAGGGAAAGCTTGAAGATGCCTCACTAAAACTTCTCTTGCCAAACCGTCAAAATCAATTCCTTCAATTCTTGAGATGGTTCCTGTAAAACATTTTTCAATAACGGTAGAATGTAGGCCTAAAGCTTCAAATATTTGTGCACTTTGATAAGATTGCAAAGTACTGATTCCCATCTTGGATAAGATTTTCAATAATCCATATCCAATGGCAGTCTGATAATTGGCCACGGCTTCTTCTTTGGTGATATCTTCACCCAAAAGCTTTTTATCATGTAAATCTTCAATGGACTTGATTGCCAAATATGGGTTGATAGCACTTGCTCCATATCCAATAATGGTAGCAAAATGATGGGTTTCCCTCACATCTCCTGCTTCTATTACTAAACCAGTTTTAGTTCTTAAATTGAGTTTCACCAAATGCTGATGCACTGCTCCTGTGGATAGTAAAGATGGAATAGGAGCATGATTTTCATCTATAGCCTTATCTGAAAGTATCAAGACTACTTTTCCATTATTGGCGGCTTCCTCTGCTTTGGCGCATATCGTATTTAAGCCTTCCTCCAGTCTTCCGGGAGCACCATCTGCTTTAAAAACGCAATCGATAATTTCATAACCAAAGCCAATGTCTTTTAAGTACATAAATTTAGCGATATCCGAATCGAGCAAAACCGGTTGGGAAATATGCACTTGCTTGGCATGAGCTGGAGTTTCCTCCAAAATATTCAAACTTTCCCCTACTCTGGTGAAAAGTGACATCACCATTCGCTCACGAATCGGATCAATCGGTGGGTTACTTACCTGTGCAAAAAGTTGTTTGAAATAATTGGAAATATGCTGACTCTGCTTGCTTAAGATTGCCAATGGAGTATCGGCTCCCATAGAGCCAATTGGCTCTGTTGCACGAACTGCCATATCGGCCAAAATTACTTTTAGCTCTTCGGAAGTATAACCATAAGCTTTTTGTACTCTCAATAGGATTTCCCCTGATAATTTCTCAGCCTTGATTTCCGGAGCTGGTAAATTTCTCAATTTCACTCTGTGGGCTAGAATCCAATCTTGATAGGATTTGTTAGCTGTAACTCCTTGTTTAATTTCTTCATCGAACAATACTTTCTGTTGTTCAATGTCAGCCATCAGCATTTTACCCGGCTGCAATCTGCCTTTCTGAATCACATCATCTGAAGCAACCGGCAAAGCTCCTGCTTCTGAGGAAACAATCAAACGACCACTTTTTGTGATGCAAAATCTTGATGGACGCAAACCATTTCTATCCAATGTGGCTCCTACTTTTTTGCCATCTGTAAAAATCAATGCAGCTGGGCCGTCCCAAGGTTCCATAATGGAAGCATGATATTTATAAAATGCTTTTCGGTCTTTGTCCATCATGCTATTGTCTTGCCAGGCTTCGGGCACTAACATCATCAAAACATGCTCCAATGGGCGACCATCCAATACTAACATTTCCACTATTCCATCTAAATTGGCAGAATCGGAATGTTCCGGATTGGTGACGGGCAATAATTTATTTAATTCATCTTTAGAGAAAACCTTAGAGTTGAAGTTGGCTTCCTTCGATTTCATTTTAGTCACATTACCTCTGATTGTATTGATCTCCCCATTATGCGCAATGAATCGGAAAGGCTGAGCTAATTTCCAGTTGGGGAAAGTATTAGTAGAAAATCGAGAATGAATAATGGCAAAAGCGGATTTGAAACGTTCGTCTCTTAAATCATCAAAATACTCCCTTAATTGATTGGTTCTTAATTGACCTTTATAAATTACAGTATTGGTGGAAAGGCTACAAACATAAAAGGCTTTGTTATTTCCTTGGACATTATGGCCAATAAAATGCGTGCTGTAATTTCTGAGTACAAATAGTTTGCGTTCTAATTCATCAACACTTACGTCATTTTCAGCCTGAACAAATATTTGTTCAATTAAAGGCTCTACAGGTTTGGCTCCAGAACCGGGCACTTTCTCATTGATAGGGATGGCTCTATACCCCAATATTTTTAAGCCTAATTCCTTCGCATGATCATTAATTACAGCTTTACATTCGTCTGCTACTTTTTGCATTTTCGGAAAGAAAAAAATACCGGTTCCAACAGGCTTATTTTTCTCCAATGAAATCCCAGCATCTTCTGACGTCCATTTAATGAAGTGTTCGTCTATCTGTAACATAATTCCAGCCCCATCACCTGTTTGCTTATCAGCACCGGTTCCGCCTCTATGCTCCATGTTTTCCAACATATCCAAGGCATCCTGAATAAGTTGAAATTCTTTGTTTCCGTTTATATTAACGATTGTGCCTATTCCGCAGGCATCATGTTCGAAAGCTGAGTTGTAAAGAGAATTATTGCGCATAAATTTGATAGTCAGTCAATTGTGAAGTATAATTTACTGATAATTACTAATCCAAAAAAGTAAAAATTGTTGGAATTTAGTGTAGATACTTAGTGTCTAAATTACACTAACTAACTTTCATATGCAAATTTAAGTTCGATGAGAATTTTAAATTTTGGACATAAAAAAACAGCCCTATCGGTTTTGAGAGAGATAGGGCTGTTTTTAGGTAAAGAAAAATTTTTTATTTTTTTGGCATCAGTTTTACGATTTTGCCCGGGCCTTCAACTGCAACATAAATATATCCATCAGGACTTTCTGCAACATGTCTAACTCTGCCAATGCCTTCCAGTAGTTTTTCTTCTTCCACGTAATTTCCATTATCATCTAAAACTACTCTATTTAAATATTGAAATTTAAGTGATCCCATTAATATATTATTTTTCCATTCTGGATAACGATCACTAGTCACAAAGGTCATTCCGCAGGGAGCAATGGAAGGATCCCAATAATGAACAGGCTGCATCATTCCTTCTTTTTTGGTTTCATCCGTAATGATGCTTCCATCATAATCAATTCCATAACTAATTTCAGGCCAGCCGTAATTTTTGGCTTTTTTTACGATATTTAATTCATCCCCACCTTTTGGTCCATGTTCATGCGACCATAAATCACCAGTTTCAGGATGAAATTGCAATCCCTGTGGATTTCTGTGACCATAGCTCCAGATACTGTGTTCTGCATCTGGTATTTTCACAAAAGGATTATCTTCTGGAACGTCTCCGTTTTCATGTAGTCTGTGTACTTTTCCATAAGGGTTACCTACAGATTGTGCATTATCCATTTCACCTCTTTCGCCTATGGTGAAAAAGATATAACCATCTTTAAAATCTATTCGAGAACCAAAATGTACGCCAGAGCGCGTTTTGGGAAATGATTCGTAAATAAGTTCTTTATTGACCAAATTCTCACCTTCTAATTTTGCTCTCATGATAGCGGTGCTACCACCCCCATCACCAGGTTTGGAGAAGCTGAAATAGATCCAGCCATTACTTTCATAATTTGGGTGTAATTGAATATCCAATAATCCTCCCTGATTTTTGTTATAAACCTCTGGAACACCGTTAAGCTTTCTTCCTGCGTATTTATCATTTTCAATGACCAATATTTCACCGCTTAATTCTGTCACCAACAATCTGCCATCTGGCAACCATGTCATTCCCCATGGATTGTTCAAACCCTCGGCTATGGTGACTACCTCAAAATCTACTGCTGCAGTTTTTTTATCTGGTTCAGCTTGGCAAGATATGACTACCAAAAAGCTGAAAATAAATGTGGATATAATGATCGAATTCTTCATAGTTAATGATTTTTGATTCAAGTTATTATACCTTTTTAATTGGAATTTGTTGGATTGTTAGGCTTGATAATTTAAGATGGGTATAACAAATCCTGAAAAAATATACTAAACGTCACTCAAGTAGGGATAGAGTTTTAAAAAGTAGTCAATATTATACAGAGCTAAACTTAACGACAATGACTGCAGTTCAAACCAGTTTTTCGAGTGTTGGGTGATGGAAGTGGGATGATGGATGGTAGAATGGAAACCTGTTTTCTGAGGGATTCCAGCAAAATTCTCTCTTTTTCATTGCAAACTTTGTTTACCTAACTTTATTAAACCGTAACCATAAGGAAGCCCCAAAACCAGAGAATCCTTGCTTTGCTTTATTACCTCCAGTTCAAAACTTTTGCTCATCAAAGCTTCTTGTAATGATTCATATTGGTAGGTATTTATGTTGGTAATTAGTTAGAAGTTGGGAGCACGAAGTTAGGTCGGTACCGCAGGTCAGACCGATTTAAAGAAGAAGGATGAGGGGTGTTGGGTGAGGAATGATAGAATTAGCCCCTAAAGCTAATATCCCGATTTTTCGCTGATTTCCAATTACTTTTTCTCTACTGTAAACAAGCTCATTTAACTATTTGCCTTACTGCTAATCTCTTCTCGGTGGCTCACCAACACAGAATCATTGTGCTTTACGATTTTTAATAACTGCTATTATCTGAAATAAGTATTGTTTTCTCTCTTGAGTTTAAGAAAAGCGCCTTAATTAACTTTAGGTCTATCTTTCTCTTTCAAATTCAGTTGTGGTAACGGCCACTGCTTCTTCAGTTGGCAATATAATCCGTCCCATTTCTTTAGAATAAATAAAAGTGACTTGTGCCCCAAACAATAAAATAAGTACAGAGTAATACACCCAAACCAAAATGGCCACAAAAGAACCTGCTGCGCCATAAGAATCAGTAAGATTTGCTGTGCCCAAATAGAAGCCCAGAGCAAATTTACCTGCCACAAACAAAACGGTCGTCACAAAAGCACCTACCCAAACATCTCTCCATTTAAGTTTAGCATCGGGAAGTACTTTAAATATTATGGCAAAAACCAGAGTGATAAAGCCCAGAGAAATCCCAAGATTCAAGATTTGAATAAAATAAATAGAGGCGTCATCTAAAATTTGTTTTATATGTGTTTGAATAAATGAGATGACCGTATCCGCTACTAAAGAAACCAGCAATAAAAACCCTAAGGCCGCAATCATGGCTAAAGAAAGGAGTCTGTTCACGAGAAATTTAACAATCCCTTTTTTCGGCTTAGCCTTAATGCTCCAAATGGTATTCAGACTATCTTGTAAAGAAATAAATACTGTGGTGGCACTGAAAAGCAATGTTCCAATCCCTATTATTTGAAATAATACTCGGTCTGCTTGTACTGTGGCTGAGGATAATAAACTATCTATCTGCTCAGAACTAGATTGACCCATTAACTGATTAATTTGATCCAGAAATTGAGTTCTCACCACCTCATCCTCATAAAAATAACCTGCTAGCGTGATGGCGACCAAGCCAATGGCTGGTAATGAAAATATTGTAAAATATGCAGTGGAAGCACTGTGTTTAAATGGGTTTTCATCAAAGAATTTAATGCCTGAATTCTTAAATATTTGAAACCACTTTTTAAAAAATTTAGTCATTTCTATTAATTACTGATGAGATTTTACTAAGAAGGCAAACGGACTAATTAAAAATAAGATTAACAATACTAATTTACCTCCATTAATTTGTGAATTTACTTTGACCAATTCCTAATTTAAAAAATTTTTAATTACCCTATCCCCAGCAACTTTATAGGATCCTGCTTTAATAACTTTGTGGTTTTCATAGGTAAATTTAATATCGCCTGTTTTATTGTTATAAAGGCTATTTTTCATCCTTTATAATATCCCAAAGAGCAGAAACAGCATTAAATTACCAATTATTGTATTTTATTACTGACTTAATCATCCATACTTTTTCCATTGATGAAAAAGTATGGAAAAAATCTAGATAAAATGATGCTACTGCCCACAAATGCCAACGCTGGCCCGCCATTTTACCTTCCAGCCCGCTTTTTCGCTGAAGGCGAAAGTGGGGGAGTTAGCTATTAAGCACCTTAATAAATAAATTCGATCTTATTATCCTCTATTGCACATATTTTAATATTATTTTCACTTTTAATATCTCGGTTAACGGTGAATTGGTAGATGATCCACCAACTATAGAATCATTGTGCTTTAATATCTTAATTACTGCTACTATCTTAAATAAGTATTATTATCTCTTTTGAAATTCTGTTATCGTCCAAAAGCTAACGACCTTTGGATGGAAAGACTTTACGATCTTGATCATTAAATCCGACTTGACTGATGGAGATCAAATTTAGTAAACTCAATTGCTAAAAAATTCTAATTACCCTATCCCCAGCAACTTTATAGGATCCTGCTTTAATAACTTTGTGGTTTTTTCATACAAAACAGGACTGTATGCTTTTAATGCTTTAGGTCTTTCAAAAAAGTTCTCCAATAATACTGCGAAAAATTCATGATGGTCAATGGCTGCTGCAGACCTAAACATAGAAGTATCTCCTTCTTTAATTTTTAACATTTCATAGGTAACTAAATCATTATATTTTTCCCATAAATTAGAATCAATAAAACCATATTCCTTATTAGAAATCCTATTTTCCAGATGTATTGCATGGGCCAGTTCATGCAAGCCCAAATTTATCCCGTCTGTTTCATTGGCAATTCCTTGCACCAGGTTTTTCCAGGAAAGCACTATGATTCCAAAGCGTGGATTTACCTCTCCTTTATGATATTGATTGTTCACAGTAGAATAATAGTTATCAGGATAGATTAAGACTTTACTAAAATGCGACAAGTAAACTTTAGGGAGCCCAAAAGTCATTTGGATAGCTAGAGAAGCCACGACTATTTTCATTTCTTCGGTGACAACCTCCAATTCACGAGGAATAAACTGCTTTGTATAGATAAATCTTGCTACCCTCTTTCTAAACTCCCTTTTATGCTTTGTATTTAACCTTCTATAATAAGATGAGTACTTATCTAAATTTCTAATTTGAACATCCTTTAATTTTTTAGCGCCAATAATATCAAAATATTCTAAAATTGGAATCCCCACACTTTTGAAAACATATAGAGCTAAAGGTACTAGAGCAGCTATTACTATAATCTCTGTCAAAATATTAAGGCAAAAAATCAGGTTTATCCAATTTATTATTGATTCTGTAGGCTGCATTTACCAAGCCAACATGGCTATAGGCTTGCGGAAAATTCCCCCACATAGAGCCGTCAGATGATTTGACATCTTCACTTAATAATCCAACATGATTAGAATAACCTACCAACTCTTCAAAAGCTTCCATGGCTTCCTCTGTTCTTCCCACACATGCAAGTGCTTCCACATACCAAAAAGCACATATAAGGAATGTAGTTTCGGGTTCTCCAAAATCATCCGCATGTTTGTAACGGTAAAACAATCCTTTACCTACTCTCAAATCTTCTTCCAATGCTTTCAAATGGTCTTTGGCTTTTTGACTATTATGTGGCATGTAGTTCAGCATAATGAGCTGCAAAGTACTGGCGTCCATTCTGTCTACTCCTTCGGCTTGTGCATAGGCTTTTCTCGTAGGAGAATAGCATTTCTCCAAATGAGCAGCTGCCTGTTTCAATAATTTTTCTGCTTTTCGGCCCAGTTCAATTTCACCTATTTCTCTGGCTATTTTCATGGCCGCATGGCTTCCTGCCCATTGGAATAGATGTGTATAAGCATGCTTTTGCTTTAGGTTTCTAAATTCCCAAAGGCCTGCATCTGCCTCATCCATGGTGAATTCAATTTTATCCAAAATGGTCTTTAACAGATAAGAAGACTGGGATTTCTCCATATTGGCAAAACGCTTATCAGTATATAGCGGCAAAATAGCCAACAATATTTGTCCGTAAACGTCATTTTGGATGTGAGTATAGGCATCATTCCCTACTCTCACGGGCTGATTTCCCATATAACCCGGTAAATCCAGTTCTTTTTCGATAATAGTGCTTTCCCCCACCAAATTATAAAGTGGTTGAATTCTTTCCTTTCCTCGCATTGGAATATTGGTGAGGTAAAGAAAATAATTTTCCATTTCTTCAAAGTGACCAATATTATTAAAGGCCGTAAGCGTATAATAAGTATCTCGCATCCAACAATAGCGATAATCCCAATTTCGAGTGCTGCCCGGGGATTCAGGTAATGACATGGTTGGAGAAGCAATAATTCCACCTGTATCTTCATACTGATGGATTTTTAATGCTAAAGAGGAGCGAATAACCTCTTCCTGATAATGCTGTCCAATACTGGTAGATTTCACCCAATTTTGCCAGTAAAAAATAGTTCTATTAATGAAATTTTCAGCTGTTTCTTGCAACTCTGCTTCCAAAGGTGCGCCATAAGTCATTACCATATAGCGGGATTTGGTTAGCACAAAAGGACTGCTGTCCATCACCATATTAATGGGAATATTAGTAGTCAGTCTCAAAGTTTCAGGCAAGCCAAAATAACGGATATGACTGCTTCCTCTTTCACGAGTTAATTTTTTCTGTCCATAATCTCCTACAGGATCACAGACAACTCTTAGCTGCGGCAAGCCTTTTAAAGGCTCTATTTTCCTAATCAGCATTTGCGGACGGTAGTATCTATCAAATTGACGAAACCGCGGAGCGCAATCTGTGATTTTATAGGCAAACTCATCCGTCTCCACTATGGTTTCCAACACATTGGTGTTGGGAATGTAGGCCTGAGTGATTTTATAATTTTCTGAGGTTGGTTTAATAGAAAACTCGCCCCCTTTTTCCCCTCCTATTAAACTTCCGAATATAAAGGAGCTATCAAATCGGGGCATACACATCCATTTAATGTCGGTATCTTTTCCAATAAGTGCCAAATAAGCACAATTTCCAATCATTCCAAGGTCGTAGGTATGTCTCTCTTGCATATTCTTTATTGCTTAAATCTAAATTTTTCAATTAATTATGAGGGAAAAAAGTAAAATGTCACAAAACTTCATTTGCCATAAACAATTTCATCCAGATTAGCATCAAAATTCTCAATGGCATCTTTAATCAGGCGAATGGCTTCTAAATAGAAATCAGGACTTATTTTATCAGCTGTGTCAGTCGTTTTATGATAATCTTTATGATCATCTACCCCAAAGTAAATAAAAGGAATTTCAGCTTTATGAAAAGGAGCATGATCAGAAGAACCTACCCAATTAGGTTTCTTCTTGGGTTCGTCCCTCCCAAATAATAGTTTTATGCTCTTATCTTTTGAAGCTTCTGTAATCAAAGGCTTTAAAAATGGGGTGAAATAAGTTCCCACTGCATATAATTCATTTTTATCCCCACGACTCACCATATCTAAATTTACATTCATTTTAATTCTGCTGGTATCCATCACCACAGATTGCATAAAGTATTTTGCACCCTGCAATCCCATTTCTTCAGCATCAAAAAAAGCAAATAGTAAATTATTTTCCGGTTGGTTTTCTCTAAAATATTCGGCCAAAGCTAGGAGTGCTGCTACTCCACTGGCATTATCGTCTGCTCCATTAAAGATTTCTGTACTGTCTTTCATGCCTACGTGGTCGTAATGCGCAGAAATAACGATGAAGTGATTACCTGTAAATCCCTCTACAAAGCCCAGAATATTAACAGCAGGAATGGTATCCTTTCCAAATGTAAAAGGCTGCGTATAATCCTGCACATAAGCGGAAACTCCAAGTTTTTGGAGTCTTTTAATGATATAATTTCTGGCCGTTTCATTTCCCCCTGTGTTAGTCTTCCTACCTTGCAAAGAATCAGATGCCAGCAAATACAAATCATTCATTACCTTGGCAGAATCTGGAAAAACAGAAAGGGAATCTTTTTGCGAATAGCCTTGCTGTGCAATTAAAAGGGCAAGAAAAAAGAGGTAATATTGTAATGACTTCATCAGGATATGGGTTCTTGAGATTATTTCATTTTGTTTGATAAAGAATAAATTTATAGATAATGACGTTAAGATTCAGCCGATTATCCAAAAATCTTTAATTTTCCTGCGAATTAACTTTTATGCGACACTATATTTTATCGATTTTATTGATTTTTGCCAGCCTTAAAGGCATTTCACAAGAGGCATTCCCTTTTTTAAATAAAAGCAATCAGCTGCCAAAAGACTTATTAAGTAAAAGGGCTGTGGTTTTTATGAATGTTAATTCCCTAAAATGGGATGAAGAAGCCCAAAAAATTCATGATAGTTTTATCAATATCGGAGTAGATGCTGTGGCTTATTATGCTTTATCTGATATTATGTCTGGAGAAGATGCCACCACTGCATTTTATTCAGATATCAGTCAAAGAAGTATAGAGAATATGCTGATTATTCATCAATCTAATAATGACTTCGCACTTTATGCCACCAAAATTCCTGAAGAAGGCGGTTTTTTTCAAAAAGGTATGCCCGCATTTTATCTGGAGGCGCCCTCTTTAAAAGAGTTGGGGACCAAATTGCAGACGCTGGTTAATAAATCAGATTTGGAAAGGGAGAATTTTCTCATCATAGATGTGCCCGAGACTTTCAAGCGTACTAATGTGATCAAATCGAGAAGGGTAGCCAACTTCAACCCTGACATCAGAATTGATAAACTGGCAGTGCCTAAGTTCGAAAATAATATTATGCTTGATGTAGATATAGATAAAGCTAATGCTGAATTAGACTCTATTATGAAACAACATTATCCATTTAAATATGGTCTTGTTGATCCTGAAATGAGTGCAGAAGAAATGATAAGCGAAGGCTATTTGATGGTACTCAAAAAATTGGAAAATAATGGAGAAAGTCTGCGTAGAATGTTAGGCTATGATTTATCGGAAGGGGAAACAATTTTGATTACACTTAGAAAAGGAGAGGATGAAAAGGTTATGAAATACAGAATAAATGAGCATGTACATAAATATTATGTACAACAGCTTTACACAAAAGACATTTACTTAGGTGATAGTTGGGATGCAGGAAAAACCTGGCAAGAAGCGCTTATCAATCATGTAGAAAATTTGAAGGCTAAGTTGAAAAGGTAATAGATGACTGAAAATAAAGGCCACTGGAAAAGAATCAATTTATAAGCATGTAAAAATCTGCGGGTAGGACATTTCAAAAGGGCACGGCACTTGATTAAAGAGTTTTATTATTTAAAACTTAATATAATTGATTATGAAAAAGCTAAGTGTATTTGTTATTGCCATTTTAATGATTTCCATGGTAGCTCCTTTTTTCCTCAGTAAAATTTAAATAGAGCATTTTTTTGATTCAAAAACACTTTTTTAGTGGTTTTTGGTATGCCATAGAGCAGAATTAAGCATTTGTTGCCAATTTTTGTATTTTAATACCACCTTAATCATTCAAACTTTTTCCATTGATGAAAAAGTATGCAAAAAATCTAGGTAAAATGATGCTACTTCCCGCTAATGCCAACGCCTGCCCGCCATTTTACCCTCCAACCCGCTTTTTCGCTTTCAGCGAAATTGGGGGAGTTAGTTACTAAAAAACTCATCAAATAAACTGGTTCTGCCTATATCCTTATTTAAATCAAATTTGCCTTATTTTTAGATAATTTTAAATTAGTTAGTTAAATGCATTGAATCCTTGAATAACTATAGTGTCACTGAGAGGAAAATCGGAATATTACGTACAGAAGCTTTACAAAAGACATTTACTTAGGTGATAGTTGGGATGCAGGAAAAATCTGATGCTAGGAAATTCCAAAAGGGCACGGCATTTGATTAAAGAGTTTTATTGTTTAAAACTTAATAGAATTGATTATGAAAAAGCTAAGTGTATTTGTTATTGCCATTTTAATGATTTCCATAGTAGCTCCATTACAGGCACAAGAGAAATCATCAGATAAAAATCTACGAACCATCTCTGTAAGCGGAATAGCGGAAAAGGAAATCCTACCTGACATCATTTACTTTAGCATTTCATTGAAAGAATATCAACTTAAAACCGGCAGTAAATTCATGATGAGTGAATTGGAAAATCAGTTGATAAATTCAATTGAAAAAGCAGGAATTGACAAAGAGAATCTAACGGTTGAAAATGTTTATGGCTACAACTTTAGCTGGAACAAAAAGACTGAGAACAAGGATTTCATGGCTAGAAAGCAATTTCAACTTAAATTGCCGGATGCTAAAAAATTAAATGTCATTCTCTCCAAACTTGACCCAAAGGCCATTGAATATGTTAGAGTAAGCCAATACACACATTCCCGCTTGCAAGAACTCAATCAGGAATTGCAGGTAGAAGCTGTTAAAAATGCTAAGTCAAAAGCTGAGGCTTTATTAAAACCACTTGATGAAAAGGTGGGAAAAGTAATGGAAGTATCAGAAAATCAGCAAAATTTTCAACCTATTTATTATAAATCCTATCAAAACAACCGCATGATGTCAACAGCTGCTGATGAAAGTGCTTCCATGGAGTCAGATTTGGAATTTCAGAACATTAAATTAAAGGCAGAAGTACATATTGTGTTTTTGATTCAGTAATTTGTAAATAAGCTTATATATTGCAACTGATTTATGTAGTGCCAACTTGGCATTAGATCGATAAATTTTAGAATCCATAAAAATACCTTTACTATGCAACCAATAGAGATCAGTAGCTATGAAGACTTTAAAGCCTATGAAGGACAAGAATTAGGTGTTTCTGATTGGCATACCATTGACCAAAAGCAAGTGAATCAATTTGCAGATGCCACACTGGATCACCAATGGATTCATTTGGATGAAGAAAGAGCTGCAAAAAGCCCTTTTGGAGGCACTATAGCACATGGATATTTGACTTTATCTTTAGCTCCATATTTATGGGAGCAGATTGCCAATGTCACAAATCTAAAAATGATGATTAATTACGGGATTGAAAAAATGAAATTCAATCAGGCGGTGAAAGTTGGTTCGGCTGTCAGGCTGAAAGCCAGTTTAAATTCAATAGTAGATTTGAGAGGTGTTTGTAAAGCTCAGATTGATATAGTGATGGAGATTAAAGATGAGAAAAAACATGCTTACACAGCATCCTTGATATTCTTGTATCACTTCAATTAATCTTTGAGACTTCAAAAGAAATAGATCAGACCGAAATGGCTCAATTTTTTATTATTGCCATCACTGTTGATAAGATGAATTAGGGTTCTCTTTAAAATTAAAAGTTTACTCTAATTATTATTATAGCAAATATTAAGTCTCTTATTTTGAATTTTTTTCATATCTAAAACCTATAAATGCTGTGTTTTAGAAGAAATCTGAGGGTTTAGTTATCTAATATAGATTTATACTATTAATTATATATTGTAGTTTCTACTTTTCCTTTTTGTTTGATCAAAAAGAAAGAAAAAATCAAGATAAAAAGATGCTGCTTCGCTACATGCCAACGCTGGCCCGCCTTTTTGTCCTCCTGCCCGCCCTCTTCGAGCAAATAGTATTGGTTTTGAAGATTGGTAGTATTAATCAAGAGGAAATGAATTAGACAGTAGCTTCTATGTTGCTGTCTTTTTTTATTTCTTCAGAAGCATAAGTAGGGCAAGTTCTTTGCGCACATGCTGAAGCGAAAAGTATTAAACCTGAGATTGCTGCGAATAATTTGATGGACTTTTTCATTTGGGTAATTTTAAATTTATTGATGTTACAAATTTAGGTTGATATTCATTGATAAAAAAGACGGATCTGCTCATTTGGTACTTCTTCCCATTTATTATGTCTACTGGGAACTATAATCGATCAACGGTTAAATATTATCAATAAATGGTTAATATCTTAAGATAAAAATATTACAAGGTCTCATTTTCCTTGTAAGTTTAGGTTTTTAACTGTAGCTACATTAATAAAGTTTACTTTTGTGTGTAAAATAATACATCAATGTATCTGTTTTTAAATTGATTATCTAAGACATATTTATTTTTTTAAACACTAATTTAAAATTTAGGCCTTCTTTGTTCAAAGGAAGTAAAATCCCAACAAAAAATTAACGGTGTTCAAAAATTAAACATTATGTAATTCATTGATTTTTGCCATTATTCATAAGCTTTTCATGAATAATCCGGCTTAATCTGTAATTTTGAAAAAATTCTTTTTATGAAAAACATCATTTCACTCCTTTTTATTGCCTTTTTGGTTATTGCTTGTGACTCTTCAAAAGATAAAAAAGAAGAAATAGCTAATGAAACTGAAAAAATGGACCTAGAAGTTCCTGCTTTTAGCGGTGGAAATGCCTATCAATTCGTGGAGGCGCAAGTGAATTATGGACCAAGAGTTCCTAATACTCCTGCTCATGCAGAAACAGAAGAATATATCATTAAACAACTAGAAGGCTTTGGTGCAAAAGTTCAAACACAGAAATTTGAAGCAGATACTTATGATGGAGAAGTCTGGAATTTAACTAATATCATTGCTTCCATTCAACCAGAGAAAAAGAAACGCATTTTATTAGCTGCTCACTGGGATACGAGAAAAATAGCGGATAAAGATACTGAAAGAAAAAATGAGCCTATTGATGGTGCAAATGATGGCGCTAGCGGTGTAGGCGTTATTTTGGAAGTAATCAATGCGATCCAAAAAGCAGAAAACAAGCCTAATGTAGGCATAGATGTTATATTTTTTGATGGAGAAGATAATGGAGAGCCGCAAGGTTTGTCAGGTAGAGATCCTTCCAAAACCTGGTGGTGTTTAGGTTCTCAATATTGGAGTAAAAACAAGCATATTCCGGGTTACTCTGCTTATTATGGAATACTATTGGATATGGTAGGTGGAGTTGATGCGCAATTTCATAAAGAAGGCTTTTCCATGAAATATGCCCCTACAATAGTAGAGAAGGTATGGAATACGGCCGACAGGATTGGATATGGACAATATTTCATTAACAATAGAGTAGGTTCAATTACTGATGATCACTATTTCGTCAATGAATTTGCTAAAATTCCAATGATTGATATCATTGCACATGAACCCACTTCAGATGATTTCTTTCCTGATTTCCATCACACCCATAAAGATAATATGGAGATCATTTCTCAGGAGACTTTGGAGGCAGTAGGGCAAACTTTATTGCAGGTTATTTATGAGGAAAACAGCTAATATTATTTCAAAATTCAAGTGATAATTTTAGTGTTTAAAATACTGAGAGCAAGTATAAGATCTATTACTCTTGCGATATGAAGTTTAATCGAAAAGAAAAATAAATACTATGTAAGCCTTATTCTAGCATCCACCACTACCAATTCTTTTTCGTTACCAATTAAGGGATTCATATCAATTTCTTCTATTTCAGGAGCCAAATGCACCAAAGAAGCCAGTCGGACGATAACATCTGCAAAGGCTACTTCATTTATTCCTGCTCTGCCTCTATATCCTTGTATAATAGGATAGGTCTTTAAAGACTGAATCATTTTTTCTGCCTCTCTCTTGCTAAGTGGGGCTAGTCCGTTCGCTACATCTTTAATGATTTCCACAAAGATCCCACCCATTCCACAAAGTACCAGATGGCCAAAATTTCCTTTCTTAACTGCACCTGCAAAAAACTCCTCTCCTTTTTTCATTTCCTGAATGAGCACTCCTTTGGCACCAGATATTTTCATCATTCTGTTAAATTCCGTTTTCAGAAATTCTTGAGAATTAATATTTAAGCTTACTCCGCCCACATCTGTTTTATGGATAGGGCCCAATACTTTCATTACCAATGGGAATTCCATGGATTTATGAATGTTCCCAAGACTTTTCACATCATAGAATTCCTGCTCTTTCACCATCTTAATTCCAGCGGCTGTTAGTAATTCCCTAACAATATTGGTGTCCAGATATCCAGATTTAGATTCAGCAATGATATCACGAATGCGGCTATAATCCATTTCAGCCAAATCATATTTCCCATAAGCAGGGACATCAATATTAGCCGCACTAGCTAAGGCTTTCCCTAGCACCACTTCATCAGGAAAGTTTACATGACCTTTGTCCAAAAATTCCTGGATTTCCTTACCTGCATTAATTAATGAGGGCAATACAGGAAAAATCGCCTTTTTACAGCTCTTTAATTTTTTATGCAATACTTCATAAACATCACGGACATTAAACAGACCAGGACTCCCAAAAACTACCACCATTGCGTCTATTTCTTCTAAATCTTCGCAAAAATCAATGATTTCAGCCAGTTGATCTGCCGTACCAGTTGCCAAAAAATCAATTGGGTTTGCAACAGAAGATCCCGGATGAAGCTTTTTCAAGAGATCTTTAGCTTTATCCTCATCTATTGGGGGCACATTGACGCCATTACTGCTTAAAACATCCGTAAGCATAACAGCTGAGCCACCTGCATGAGTGATAATGGCTACATTTTTTCCTATGGCTTTATTTTCTTGCCATACCGCTGCAACATTTATTAATTCTTCCCTGCTATTGCAATAAACAATGGCGGCTTTTTTAAATAATGCGCGGATTAAAGTATCAGAAGTGGCAATTGCTCCGGTATGAGATGAAGCCGCTCTACTTCCTGCTTCTGAATAGCCAGATTTTATAGCTGCAATATGGCATCCTTTGCGAACCAATGAAGAAGCATGTTTTAAGAATTTGAAGGGATTTTTGATATTTTCTAAATACAGCAATTTTACCTTTGGACTCTTTTTGGTATCAAAAGTAGCGTCCATGTGCTCCAGGATTTCCTCCACCCCTGTTTGTCCAGCATTTCCTATGGAATAGATATTCGAAAATTTTAAACCAACCGCATGAGCTGCTTCCATGATGAAAACTGCTGTAGCACCTGAGCTCGATATCAATTCACATCCCTCTTCATAATAATGAGGAACTGGTGTGGTGAATACTCCTTTATAATGTCCGTTTATAATCCCAATGCAATTCGGACCAATAATTTGTGCATTATATTTTTCTGCTATGGAGATAAGTTGATTTTCCAGATCAATTCCTTCCTCTCCAGCCTCAGCAAAGCCTGCAGAATATATGATAAAGCCTTTAGTTCCCGCTTTTGCCAGTAATTTTACAGTCTCAACACATAAAGCTGCTGGTATACTTAGAATAGCTAAATCTACTTTGGGTAGAAGATCAATTCCAGAAATGTGGTCTACACCTTTTATTGAAATTGCTTTAGGATTTACTCCATAAATCTTTCCTTTAAAGCCTCCAGAAATTAAATTATAAATCACTTTGCCCCCAGGCTTGGATTGATTTTCTGATGCGCCAATTACAGCAATACTTTCAGGCTTTAGAAGTGAATTTTGAAGCATAGTTTTATCGGTCAAGGATGTAAACTTATGTTTAAATTATAATTATTGTTGCACAAAAAAAAGGAGGCCTTTTTACCAGTACCTCCTTCAAATATAGAACTATTTACTAAACGGGCTCTGAAACTTGAATTGCTGAAAAGTCCATGCTTACTGATGATGTAATAGAATTACTGATCAGGCAAGCTGCTTCTGCTTTTTCCATCAATCGAATTGCTCTGTCCGTTTTGGACTCATCATTCAAATCGATTGATGGTTTTAAAATTATTTCTGACATTTTGAATTTACCATCTACTTTTTCCAATACGCCCTCTGCTTTACAATCAAACTTTGAAAATTCTAAATTAGAATATTCAGCCATTGCTAAAAAAGTGGTCATAAAACAGGATAGAACTGCGCCTGTAAAAAGATGTTCAGGCGACCAAATCCCTTCAACGCCCTTAGGGAATTCAGGTGGTGTGGCTACCGTAACTTTCTCATTAAGTTGCGGTGAACTAATTAAGTCAATTCGGTCTTTTTGCCATTCAAGGTCTAAATTATAGGTGTGTTTGACTTCCATATTCTTAATATTTATATTTAGGACAAATTTATCTTTTATTATACTTTTTGATTGTGATTTTTGTTACACAACTACTTATTTTTTAAAAATAAATCAGCTTAGTACTGCTGAATTTTTGAATCCTAGAATTGATTTGAGTTGATCTTCAAAATCATTTAATTTTTCTATAACATTATGAATTGCTTTTGATGAAAAACTAGCTTCTTTTTGAAATAAAGATTTATAATAATCAATGCCCTCTAATAGATTGGCTTTAAAATCATTTAAATACCTTAAAGCTTTTTTATCTGGTTCTTCCTTATACTGATTAAGTTCTTTAAGGAAATAATTTACATAAAGCTCCAACTCTTTTACAAACATATGAGGACGCTCAATTTGATTTAAAACATCCTTTCTCCCATAAATATGTTGGATCATATTCCTGAGGCTAATTTTACCACTGAAATACGCAAGATTTGGACCCGGACAAACTGTTACTCCAGCCCCTTCCAATTTAGTATCCATATTATTCTCATAGAAAAAAGCAGTGGACAAGCCTCCACATAAGCATTCCTTATCCATCAGTTTCGAGTATTCCTCTTGGTATTTTTCCTTGCTTAAATTTTCACTCTGCAATTGGTTTAATTTAAGCTTATGATATTTGGCGGAAGCTGTACAAATTGGTTTATCCGTAAATTCTGTATTTAACATCAGAAACTTTTTGGTACAAGGACTTCCACTTTTTCCTTTCTGTAATTTTTTAGACATTTCCTTTTGCCTAGAGGATTTCCTTAAATTATTGAAAGGCACTCCCAATGGAGATGCATTGCTTAAGTAAAAATCTTTTTCCTCTGCCACAGATAATTGTTGGCGAGTAGCTTCATCTATTGATACTGCTTCCGGCACCAATAAAAATGGACTTCCCCATCCTACAGAATTCAAATTATAATGATTTAAAAGGAAATCATGTTCCTCTGCAGTGCCGACTCCGCCTTGTGCTGTGATTTTTATTTCAGGGCTTTTCTCCTGAATTATTCCTTTTTCCGCCAAAGCTTTTTGATAAATAGGAAATAAAGTATTGACTAAGCTTTCATGGTTATTTTTAAATTCTTCAAGAATTGGTCCCATAAGTTTTCCTTGAGTTGCAAATGCATGCCCACCGCAATTCAAACCTGATTCCACTCTATATTCCGAAACCCAAATCCCTTTGTTAGCAAGTAACTTTCCTTGAATCAATGCAGATCGGTAATCGCTTACTTTAATAATTACTTCCTTTTTAAAATTGCCCGAAGCATCCGGAAGAAAATCATTAAATTCAGCCATATAACTAAATAATTTAGGGTTCATTCCGGCTGACAACACTACCGATGAAGACAAATTACTTTCTGCAAATGCCCTTAATGATGAGTGTCCATCATTATATTGCATAGGAAGCTCTTCATTTTCATGGTAATTGGTTTTATCTAATTTGGTCATGATATTCACATCAATTCTTCCGGGGTTCAGCGTTTTATGAAGAGAATCTAAAAATTCAGTTTGGCTAAAATTCATAGCAAACTCAATGATTCTTTTTTTAACAGTTGAGTAATCAGGTAATAGAGCCAGAAAATTATCCAAATAACTTTCCTCAGTAGCCAATTTCACCTTATGCTCTTCAAACTTCTGCACTACTATTTTATGCATGAGATCAAGGTAGGAAGTAATCCTCCTAGCTCTTGCATCCAATTCTGAAGACAAAATGGGGATAAACTCAAAATCAAACTTCTGAGAATAGAATTTCCTTACTCTTTCTATTAAAACATCATCGCCTAATGAAACCACCGAATTTATGCCTAAATGTGCAATCCTGATTGGAGTATCAATAGTATAGGCTAATCCCATTACGGGTATATGAAAAGAATGCTGATGAGTTGAAAATGACATAGAATAACTTTGATATTATACGGACACATACATTGAGTATGAACCCATTAAACATATTTGAAAATATCAAAGGTATGGGCTTGTTTTCAGACTAATCCTGCTTTAAGTCAATCTAAAAAATGAGAAGGGTCACTGTTTTTGAGAAAAACAGCTTTTACACTCTTTACAGGCGACTCATTGTTATAAAACAACTTTTTTCACTACAAATAAAAAGATGAAATTATCTTTTTATTTGTAGTTTTGCTGCCCTAACATATAAGAAATTGAAGAGTACTTATAATAACAAAGCAATCTTGAATTGGCTAATTACAGGATGTGTCCTTGTCATCAGCATGGTAGTGATAGGAGGTATCACACGGCTTACCCAATCTGGTTTATCCATTGTGGAATGGAAACCTATTAGTGGAATTATCCCTCCTCTTAGTCAGGACGAATGGCAACAGACCTTTCAGCAGTACAAAGAAAGTCCTGAATTTATTCATTACAGAAAGAATTTCACACTCTCAGATTTTAAGGAGATTTATTTTTGGGAATATCTACACCGCCTTTTGGGCAGAATAATTGGTATAATTTTCTTATTGCCTTTTCTCTATTTTTGGAAAAAAGGGTATTTGGATTCCTCACTTAAGAAGAAACTAATTGTTATTTTTTTCTTAGGCTTATTTCAAGGCGTTTTAGGTTGGTATATGGTGAAAAGTGGTTTGGCGAATGTTCCCCATGTGAGTCATTATCGGTTAGCTGCTCATTTACTAACTGCTTTCGGATTAATTGCTTATTTATTTTGGGTGATTTTAGATTTCATCCCACAAAAAAGAATTAAAAGTATTTGTTTATTCTTTTGGAATCTTTCCTTTCTCATTCTACTAATTTTTCAAATTTGTTACGGTGCTTTTGTTGCCGGATTGAAAGCAGGAAAGTGGTATAATACTTTTCCTAAAATGGGTGATGAATGGATTCCCTCTTCATTTCATTATGAATTCAAGCATTATGGACTTTGGGCAGTGCTTGAAAGCCCTCCGGTAGTTCAGTTTATTCACCGTACTTTGGCTTATATTATTTCTGTGCTAGGTCTTATCATCTTTATTCAAGCCTATCAAAAATTAAAGTATATCCCAAAAACAGTAATATTTCTGCTAATTTTAATTGTAGCTCAATTTAACTTAGGTGTTTTTACTTTATTATATGCCGTTCCGATAAGCCTAGGTGTTCTTCATCAAATTTTTGCGGCATTTTTAACGCTTAGTGGAATATACCTTGTTAAAGGCAGCACACCATTCGGCAAGAGCTAATTTTTTAAATACTTAATATTAGTTAAAATATACTCTTTCAAAAACGCTGACTTTTATCATACTGCAAAATGAATTATTGCAGATGTAAATCAGCAAAACCGTTTTTAATCCATTTAAATATACTTTTAGCAAATCACATCTCTTGCATATCAGAAAATATTTCGCAGTTTATTTTGAAAATAAGCCAGTACGGATATACCTTTGGATAATAAAGGATATATTTATCCTTTTATATTGATTATACACCAAAAGCAAACAGTCATGTTATCAAAATCGCAAGCACAAGCTTTTTTTCTGGGAGGAACACTGGTCACCTTCCTAATTTTTATTGGTTTAACAGTTTATTCCATGATGCCCAGCAATGATCAATCAAATCATGAAAACATCACTGAGGAAGTCAAGCGTGGAAAGCATCTATGGGAAGAGAACAATTGTATGGGCTGCCATTCAATTCTAGGAGAAGGAGGCTACTATGCCCCTGAATTAACGAAAGTAGTGGACAGAAAAGGTGAGCCTATCATCAAAGCCATTCTGACTTCACCCGTTCCATGGCAGCCAAACGGTAGGAAAATGGTTGCTTATAATATGAGCGAAGAAGATGCCGAAGCTATGATAGAATATTTCAAATGGATTGGGGAAATAGACCTCAATGGATTTGACCACATGGTATCGCCTTTGGCAAAAGATAAAGCTAAAGGAAAATAAAAGAGCAATTAAAATTTTAAAAAGATGAAATATAAATCACAAAAAGTTGCGTATTGGTTTTTTGCATTGTGTATGCTTCTCTTCACTTTGCAGATTGTCTACGGGTTTGTCATGGGATTTGCTCGAATAGGTTTTGATGTTCTACACGATTTTGTCCCTTTTAATACTGCTAGGGCTGTACACACTAATTTATTGGTTGTTTGGTTACTAAGTGGATTTATGGGGGCAGCATATTATATAATACCCGAAGAAGCACAAAGAGAATTGGTAAGCGTCAAGTGGGCGTATGTGCAATTAATTTCCCTAGCTGTGGTAGGTGTGGTCGCCATAACTGGCTATCACTTTAACATTTGGGAAGGAAGAAAATTCCTTGAAATCCCAAGAGAGTTGGATTATCTGGTAGTAATAAATGTTCTACTTTTCCTAGGTATTATCATAGCCACGCTATATAAAGGAAAACGCAAAACTACTACTTCAATAGTACTCGTTATGGGATTGTTTTTTGCGGCACTTTTATATCTGCCAGGCATGATATGGTTTGACAGTCAAGTAACAGATTCCTTTTTCCGATGGTGGGTAGTCCACTTATGGGTAGAAGGTGTATGGGAATTGATTATGGGCGGTATCCTTGCTTTCCTATTGATAAAACTGACCGGTGTGGATAGAGAGGTAATTGAAAAATGGCTTTATGTGATCGTTGGACTTACTTTCCTTTCAGGAATTTTAGGGACAGGTCACCACTATTACTATATAGGCGTAAATAAAATCTGGATAATTGTAGGGGGTATTTTCTCCGCTCTGGAACCTCTTGCATTTTTAGCAATGGCACTTTTTGCGGTCTATATGTATAGAAAAGGTGAAAAGAATCACCCCAATAAAATTGCCTTATTCTGGACAATCGGAGCTTCCATAGTTTCCTTTATTGGAGCTGGTCTTTTAGGATTTGCTCATACTTTACCTCAAACTAATATTTATACCCATGGAACTTTAGTAACCGCTATGCATGGTCACTATGCTTTCTGGGGTGCGTATGCTATGATCGTATTGGCGATTATTAGTTACAGTATGCCTAATATGACAGGCAGAAAAAGATACAACAACACAAATGGACATTTAGCATTTTGGCTTTCAAATATTGGAATGCTCGGAATGGTAACCGCCATGGGAGTAGCTGGAGTAGTTCAAGTCTATCTGGAAAGAAAATTAAAAATGGAATTTATGATAGTGCAGGAAGAAGTTAAAATCCACTTTGTGGTAATGCTTCTGTGCGCAACACTTTTCACTGTAGGAATAGCTTTTTACATATATGAATTCATCAAATATGGAAAGCCAACGGATGAGGCTCTGGAAAGCGAAAATCCTTTTGATGAGGATAATGATAAGATGAGTAATCAAAAAAATCAAGCAGAAGCAGTTTCATAGATTGTGGTTAGTGATGGTTGTAAGGCGCGGAGTTTGCTTGTCATTTTTGTGATGTAAAATCTCAAAAACGTCTCCGCCCTTTCATTTAACACTTTAAATACTTAAAAGATGGAAAGTTCAATTTTTTATCAGGAAATAAATAATGAAAAGGAAGTTTTTGAACATAGCTTTAAAAACAAAATCCCACTCTTGCTAAAAGGACCTACTGGAAGTGGTAAATCCAGATTTGTGGAATACATGGCAGAACAACTAGACCAAAAGTTAATTACCGTTTGCTGTCATGAAGAAACCTCCGCCACAGATTTAATTGGTAGATATATCATTAAAGGAGCTGAAACTGTCTGGATTGACGGTCCACTATCAAAAGCGGTGAAAGAAGGCGCCATTTTATACTTGGATGAAGTAGCTGAAGCCAGACCAGATGTGATTGTAGCGATTCACTCTTTGACCGACCACAGACGCGAACTCTTTATTGATAAACTAGGCGAAACGATTAAAGCAGATCCAAATTTTATGTTGGTGGCTTCTTATAATCCAGGTTATCAAAAAGGCTACAAGGAACTAAAACCATCCACCAGGCAGCGATTTATTGCCCTCTCATTTGAATATCCTAAAGCAGATATTGAAATGATGATCTTGGAAAAAGAAAGTGGAATAGACCATAGCAATGCCAAGAAAATAGTGAACATCGGCAATAAAATTAGAAATCTGACGGAATTAGGCTTGGCAGAAACCGTTTCAACCCGACTACTGGTGGATGCCTCTATTTTGATTAAAAGTGGTTTGGCGAAACGGCAAAGTATGCATGTAGCGGTAGTGGAACCATTATCGGATGATGAGCATACCACTACTTCACTAAAAGACCTTTGTGATTTAATGATTTAATCGGGCACGAAATTTAGCACATCAACTGTCGGATTAATTCAGGAGAGATAATTCTAAAATATAATGATATGGGATTTGAGCCGGATGAATGGATATTTGGAAAGGTAGCCAAATACTTTAAAAACAAGAAAGCAAAGCAAAATGAGCAGCTACCACAAAAAGTAAGCTTGGATAAAATTAAACCCAGACTTACTTTGCTAGCCCGTGCTATCAGCGGAAGTGCTATAGAAATTTACCCTGCCGAAGCAGAGGGAGGCTGGAAAGGCAATAATTTCTTCCTCCCAATAAGTTTTTCAGAATTCCCAACTAAAGAAGAAAATCTCTCTTTCTATTTTTTCAGGTTAATCTATTTATGTGTTCAAAAGGAGAAAAATATTAATTGGGAATATCCTGAAGATGACCTGACGCTTTCAAGGAAAATGGCTGTTCAAAGTGCGGAAGAGATTTTGTCCGAGCTTTTTGAAGAATTTCCAGTTGCAGAAGAATTGCACGTTAATTTTTACCAGTTTTTTAAGGATAAGGCAGAAGAAAATCAATTGCCAGACTTTAGCATGCTTTATGGCAAGTGGATGAAGCCAAATAAAGAAGAGCAAGAGCTTGACAGATTAGAGAACTTTGACAACAAACTGCATCAAGCCCAAGACAAGGCGGATACTATCATAAAAACCAAAGCAGTAGAAGAAATCAAAAGCCTGACCATAGACAAGAAACAACAGGAAGACTATGTACTGTTACACAATTTTGAAAAAGTAGAAACTGCAGAGGAACATGATGGGCTTTGGCGTGATTTTGATGGTTCAGATGAACTTGAAAAGCATCAGGATGCTTTGGAAGAACTTAAAATGCGTCAAACTGTGCGGGTTGATGAAGCGGTTCATTCCGTTTATCAGGCAGATTTTGTAGAGCAAACAACTATTGCTGAAAGTGCTGAGAAAGAGAGTGATGCCTTTTTTATCCCTTATGATGAATGGAATTTCAAATCCAATAGCTACAAGCGAGATTTTTGTAAACTATTTCCTGATTTTTTGAAGGAAACAGATGTTCATTATTATCAAAACACCATCCAGAAGAATAAAAGCGTCTTGAATTCTTTAAGAAAGATGGTGGCTTCCATTAATAATAAAGCCCGACAACAAAAAAGGCTTACTTCCGGAGGCAATTTCGATCTCGATGCTTTGGTGGATTTCTATACAGATATTCAAGCCAAAAAATCACCTGATGAAAACATTTATGTTGATAATCGGAAAAAGGAAAAAGATCTTTCACTAAGCTTACTATTGGATTTAAGCCTTTCCAGTGACAGTTATGTTAATAACCGTAAAGTTTTGGATGTTGAAAAAGAGGTCTCTATTCTTTTTGGGGAGATTTTAAATGAATTTAACATTGATTTCTGTATTGACGGCTTCTATTCCAAAACCAGAAATCATTCCAGCTACCTTACCATCAAGGATTTTGATGAAAAATGGTCAAGTGCCCGCCATAAAGTGGGTGCCATTGCACCAAGCGGCTACACCAGAATTGGAACTGCGCTTAGGCATGCTGGCACCAGACTGCAAAGCAGGGAAAGCCAGAATAAATGGGTGATTTTGCTGAGTGATGGCAAGCCAAATGATTATGACCGCTATGAAGGAAAATACGGGGTGCAGGATGTGAAGCAGGCATTAAAGGAATTCAATCAAACAAATATCAATTCCTATGCAATAGCTATCGAATCGCAAGCCAAATATTATTTACCTCAGATGTTCGGACAAAACCATTATCAGATTCTTTCAAAGCCTGATGATTTAATTCACTCTTTGGTGAAATTATATACAAAAATTAAAAATCAATAGTTATGCAAATACCTGAAGAAATAGCAAAATTGCCGAAATGGCACCCGCTTAATCATTATATAAAAGAGATTGAACTTTTGCAGAATATTATCTGGGAACTACGGACATTTAAGGCTTCAGAAGAGCCACAAGTTTTTTTTAATCTCTTCAACAACTTGAGCACCATTGACAAGAGATTTGAACGCAAGGAAAACCAACTTTTCCCTTATCTGGAGAAAAGAGGTTGGGATGGTCCTTCTCAAAATATGTGGTCTTTCCATGATAATTTAAGAGATCAGTTTAGATTGTTGAGAAAGGCTTTTGAGGAAAGAGAATTTGAGAAAATAGATCAAAATATTCACTATCTATTAGATGGCATCAATAATTTGATGGCTGTAGAACAAAGTGTTTTATTTCCCAATGCTCTTGAAATATTAGAAGAGCAGGATTGGAAAGAAATGGAAAAAGGAGAAATAGAAATAGGCTGGATGGCAGGCTGTGAACCTGCTCCAAAGGAAGTGCCAGCATATGTGCATCCTTCTGAAGATGAAAGTGCGAAAGACCTCTCATTTCTAGACAAAGAAAGTGCACATTATGATGAAGGCTACATGACAGTAGAACAAGTCAATCTACTGTTCAGAACTATCCCGGTTGATATCACCTATGTGGATGAAAATGATAAAGTGATTTTTTATAACAGAGGTGAGGAGCGAGTTTTCCCTAGAAGTGCAGGCATTATCGGTAGAGAAGTCAAATTCTGTCATCCACCAAAAAGCGTGGGCAAAGTCTTGAAAATTTTGGAAGCCTTTAGGGCAGGAACCAAAAGCGAGGCTTCCTTCTGGATCAATTTCAAAGGACGCTTAATCTACATACGATATTTCGCAGTTCGAGACGATCAGAAAAACTACAAAGGGGTGGTAGAAATGTCACAGGACATTACAGAAATAAAAGATATTGACGGAGAAAAAAGATTATTGGAATGGAACTAACATCAAGAATTCAGCAAAATGAAATCAATTATAAAGCCATATCATCACCTCCAGGGGGAATCTTGTTATGGATTTTGATCTTACTAGAAGTGTTTACTTTTGGACTGGCTTTAGCAGGCTTGATTTATTACAGATTCCAAGAACCGGAGCTATTCGCACAATCAACTGCCGTTTTAAATAAAACTCTTGGAAGTATTAACACAATTGTATTGTTAAGCAGTGGTTTTTTCATGGCAGTTGCAGTTCATTACTTTAAAAAGCAGAATGTCAAAAATGGCATCTATTCTATGTTTGCTACCATTTTGATCGGTTCTTCATTTTTGGTCATTAAGTGGTTTGAATATGAGGAAAAATTAGAGGTCGGTTTAGGGCTAGATGAAAACATGTTTTTCACCTTCTATTGGCTGTTAACCGGCTTCCATTTCATTCATGTAATAGTGGGCTTAGTCATCCTAAGCCTTATCCTACTGAAAATAACCAATAAACAAAAACCCTATAAAATAGAGGATATTGAAGCAGGGGGAGCATTTTGGCATATGTGTGATTTAATTTGGCTGTTGCTTTTCCCTGCTCTTTACCTGATTTTTTAATGATTGAAATTTTAAGATTTTAATAAAATGAAAAGATTGATTATAGTTTACCTCGTATTGATAATTTTGACTATTGTTAGTGCTTATTTTTCGGGCATGGAAATGGATCAGCTGTGGATTCCTGCAGGAATAGTAATGGCTCTTGCTGTCTTCAAATTTGTTTTAGTAGTTATGGAGTATATGGAATTGCGCAAAGCCCATGGAATTTGGAAGTTTAGTGTAATCCTTCTGGCTGTTGTCACTGCTTTGATTGTGGGTGTTTTTGGGGGAGTTCAAATATTATGAGTTTTAATTTATCTTAAATTATATACAATGAATTATATTAAATCATTCTCAACGATTATACTTATAAGTGCGGTTTTAATGAATTGCAATGGAAAAAAGCAAGGAAATGAAGAAGCACACTCTGAGCATAAGGCGCAAAATAAAAATACTGGAATAGAATTGAATCAGGGAGAAAAATGGATCGTGAATGAAGAAATGAAACCATTTTTAAAGCAATCAGAAGAGATCCTTCATTCCTATATTGCTTCAAATGACACCAGCCATTCAGAACTTGCTGGTCAGTTAAAAGCGCAAAACGATCAATTGATTTCAAGTTGCACCATGAAAGGAAAAAGCCATGATGAGCTGCATAAATGGCTTCACCCACATCTTCAGTTGGTAAAGCAACTAAAGAATGCTGAATCAGAAAAAGAAGCTAAAGCTCTTATCCAAAAATTGGAAGACTCTTATAAAATTTACCACCATCATTTTCAGTGATGCAAATTCAACTTTTCCAAAGTTCTAAACTTTGGAAAAGTTTTAAAATGGTACGAGCTTCCCAGCTCGCACTCTTTCCATTTGAAATTCAAGACAGGCTAGCATTTACTCTGATAATTATGTTGTCACATTCAACTTCTCCTGAGACTTCATTTGCTTATGCCTGATAATAGCCGCTATAGATATAATCAGCAATATGCCAACAATCCAATAGACCCAGCTTGGTATAGGAACAGGATCTCCTTTTGCATAGGAATGCAATCCTGAGAGATAGTAATTTACTCCAAAGGACGTCATGATAATGGAAGAAAAAGCCCATAAACTAGCTAAATTGAATATCAAATTATCTCTGAAATTTGGAATCAGCCTGATGTGCACTACAATAGCATATACGATGACAGAAATCAGTGCCCAGGTTTCTTTTGGATCCCAAGCCCAATATCTTCCCCAACTTTCATTGGCCCAAACACCGCCTAAAAATGTACCAACCGCTAAAAGAAATAAGCCAATCGTGATGGACATTTCATTTACAATGGTTAATTCCTCCATGCTCTTCCACCAATGATTTGTAGGATTCTTTGGTTTGAAAATTAAGAGTAGTAAACTTAATAGTGCAATTATTGCTGCCAATGCCAATGGGGCATATCCGCTGACAATAATCGCTACATGGATTTTTAGCCAGTAGGAATTGAGTACAGGCATTAGATTAGTTATCTCAGGATTGAGCCAGTCCAGAAAGCCAACAAATAATAGAGTACCTGAAAACAACAATCCTAAAGGCAGTGTAAAGCGTGATTTTCGGGAAAATAGTAAACCAAATAATAAAACACCCCAGGCCACAAAAATTAACATTTCAAAGCCATCACTCCAAGGTGGGTGTTTGGCTATATACCAGCGTAAGCCTAAGTGAAAAGTGAAAACCAACAATCCTAACCAACTTAAAACAGTGCCTACCTTCCAACCAATTTTAAGAAATTTATTATTATAAAAGAGATAAAGAATAGCAAAAACCAGCATGATTACACCGATCAGCCAAAATGGTCCAAATAGTTGGCTCCCCAAATTCAACTCAGTATAAAGTAGCTCTCCTTTAATTTCCATTTCGGAAGGATAAACCTCTTCCCCAACTTTTTGCTGATAAAGACTGAGATAGCCCAAAGCTTCATCTGCTGCAGTCCAATCCCCCTCTTTAATTCCTTTATCAAGATTTTGTAAATAGAGAGGAATGATATTTTTCACAAAGCGACCGTCTTCTTCACCAAAACCCTGATCGAATTGATTTTTAGTGAACCAAGTGTTATTTTCTTCTCCTTCAAGTGGAAAAAGCCGTAAGAAATCCCCTGATAGAAGTGCATAAAATATATTGAAACGCTCATCGGTTTTCAACAACTCCTTATGACCTTCATTTCGCTCTGAAGGTTTTAGCTTATTAGCCGTTTCTACCAAATGGTTCAACTTATATGCTCCATCATCTGCGAGAAACTGCCTAAAACTCAATTGATCTGTTGGCTCCACTCCCAAAGCTTTGAAAGCTTCCAATGATTTTTCCTTATCAATTTTAATCAAAGGCAAATTGCCATAAGTGATAGGATCAAGCTGTACAGCGAGTATAAATTGTTCCGGACTTAGCTTTACTGTTTCATCCTTTAAAGGAATTGGCATATAAGTTTTACCGCTAAGCTTACGAACAATTTCATGTGCCAGGGTATTGAGAGGCTTCATCCTGCCGTCCATATCCTGAACAATCAGCTGACCGTATTCGTCTGCCTGTTCTTTAGGTACTATTGAATGCTCAATGGAGGCCTGGTCTTGAGCCTGTAAGCCTAAAAAACTGAAGCAAAACAAGGCTAATACCAGAGCTGACTTATGTTTTAGCTTGTTCTTTTTATTATCATTATGCATTCTATTGAGCTTTTTATTGAGCAAAGTAAAACGGCTTCCTTTAGCAAAAAGAGTCAATAACATGCCTAGCGTCAATAAAGTATAGCCCAGATAGGTGATATAGGTGCCCGGCCTGTCCTGATTGATGGAAAGAACGGTTCCTTTTTCGTCAGTATCATAAGAGGCCTGGTAGAAACGGTAGCCGGCATGATCCAATACATTATTCATAAATATGCGAAATGGAAATTTATTATCTCCGTCTCTCACTTCTACTTCACTGGCATAGCTGGCCGGACTTCGGCTCCCCGGGTAACGTTCCAGTTGGAAATCAGAAAGGTATAAACTAAATGGCAATTTCATGGCTTTAGGGCCGTAGGTAACGGCATAATCCTGGCCTTCATACTCAAATTTAGTCCATGCTGGCTCTATGCTTACTATATGAACAAAAGCATCTGTCAGGTTATTACCTTCCTTGTCCTCCACCACTATATGAGCTACATCAGTCATGTTTTCGGCCAGTTTTTCATCCTGCTCGGTTTTATAACTCAATGCTGAATTTTCGTTAATGGATTTCACCAGAAATGCCCCGCCTTCCCACTGGTACAGGGTCATGTATTGGAGAGGCTGCTTTTCATTTTTATGTAAAGTACCCATTTGTTGAGAGGACATTTCCATAATTGTCAGGTGCTTTTCCGACAAAATCATCCAGTCACCTTCTTCTTTAAAAATTTTGATTTCGGCCTGTGTATCTTTCTTCGTAGCAATAGCCAGTTGTTCCAATTTAACCTGCTGGCCTTCTTTCAACAGGAAATCTTCTCTGCCCTCCCCCATTGTTACAGCAATCGAAATATAGGTTTGGTCACCTTCAACAAAGCTTTCTTTGCCGGCTGCAATATAATCTACCATTTTCACCTTCAAATCGTTGCCCGCCAAAGCTATATCGGTTGCAAAAGGACTGAAAGTTTTTGGCGTGTAGGCTAATTTTTCATTGAATTGATGTGGTTTTTCATGGCCTAAGGCCTCTAATTGCAAATATCGTTCATTTGTATAAAAAGTACTTTCTTCCTCATTTTCCCTGATATGGATCATACCCTCTTTTCCGAAATAGCGTGTAATGGCAGCTCCCAAAACAATGATTACGAAGGCGATGTGAAATAATCCTACTGGCCATTTCCCTTTACTAAATAATCTGTATTTACGGATGTGAGCCAGGAAATTAATAGCCATCCATGCAATGATTAGCTCAAACCACCAGGCTTCATATACCATGGCTCTAGCGGTTTCAGTACCATGGTCATTTTCAATAAAAGTAGCCACACCCATTGAAATGGCAAAGGCCAGTAACAATATCAGTGTGACTTTAGTCGAGAGTAATATTTTAAAAAGTTTCGTCATCAAAAATAAATTCCTATAAATCTGTTTTTCATTGTAGGCCTGTAAATAAGCATCACATAAGCCCAGTTTTGTATGTCTTTATATTCAGGCTGCCCCTGTAAGGCCTCAAACGTATCAGAGGCAAAAATCTGGCTATATCCTCCCTGGATAGAAAGCGCACGATTCACTATATAGCCAAAAGACAAATCTATCTCTGTTCCCAAATAAGGATCAAGTGTTTCAGGGCCCGAATTAACCTCAGCCTGAGCAGCAAAAACGTGAGCGTCAAGCTGTGTGAAAAAGTTAGTGTTAAACTGGTACCTGCTTTTTAGGTAATAATCCTGCAAACCTACACTGTTCACAAATCTTCCACCAACGAAGAAAAAATCCATGTAGCCATTATGGGCATGGTTTGTTCCGTATAAAGGATTAAAGGAATTATTTTCCGCAGTTTTATCTGTATCAGTACCACTTAAAATTTCAAATCCGGCGGTCATTTTAAAGCTGCTGCCTTTCTCTTCATTTGAGCTAATTGTTTGTGTTACCTGCGCACTAAAATCAAAAGCATTCATATCTCTGCCGACAGGATCTTTTCCAAACTGATGATAATAAAAGCCTGAAAACAGGGTGTTGCCTAAAGAATATTTAAGAGTAGGTAAACCTATTGTTTGTCTGTAGTACACCTCTTCAGTAATAGTATTACCCGATGTATCTGATGCAATAAACTGACGACCGTCATTCCAGAAAAGGGCTGAAAGCTGGAAATTATTCCATTTATTTTCGTAACGTATCATTTGAGCTATTTTATACTGATTAGCGGTGTTATAGCTATTGCCCGATAAAAACTGGCCGTCCTGGTTATAACCACCGCCAAAATGTAATTTCATACTTTCCTTTTCGTATTTGGCAAGGGCAAAATCATGAGCACGAGCTTGTAAGGCCCAATCCAGATTTCCCAGAAATCGAACATTATCGTAATTTAATTCTTGCCTACCCAGCTTTATTTTCCAGTATTCCCCTATAGAAGTTTCAGCCCAGGCTTCATGCAGGGATAAAAACGGGTCGGTAACTTTTGTCTGTGATGTATTGCCCCAGGTCCGCACATCCTGTATACTGACATAAAATGTAAAGCCCTCCATTTCGTAGCGAGTTTGTAAACGGACACGATGTGCTATGAAAGCAGCAGGATCCTGATCCACTCCAATTAAACGACCTGCGCCATTCCTGATTTCAGGTCGTTGTATAATTTGTCCGTCTACTGAAAATTGTGCATACGAAAGCTGTGCGGATAAAGCCAATAGTAGACTTAATCCGAATTTTACTATGTTTCTCATAATTGCTGATTCTTGGATCGGCTATTTTGAGCCCACTTCTTTAACATTCATTTTTGCTTCTCTTTCCTTCCCTTCTTTCATCCATTTTGGCACTATTTCATTCAGGAATCTTTCTTTATTATATCTTTCCTTCTCTATGTCAATTCCTGTATACTCCTGCAGGGCTTCTTTGCTATCCAGGTCAGGCATTTCCACATCTCCTGAATGGCCGAGGCTGTTCAATAACTGCATTAATTCAATACGCGCCTCCATTATAATTCGTGTAGCAGAAGTTACTATCCTGCTGGTTTCAAGTGGTGCATGAAAAGCCGCACCATGAGAGGCTACTGAGTAATCCCAACGCCATTGTGCATGTCTGATTCCTTTTTGAATTTCCTTCATTTGCTCTTCCGTAGCACCTAACTCCCATGCTTTTCCTGCTTCTATATGCGCTTTGGCAATTAAAGTCTGTAATTGAGAAGTTCCTTCCTTAACCTTTCTCTGGCGCTCATACACATCATTTACCAGGTCAGACACCTTTTCTCTATGACAAACAAAGCATGAGTTTTCTACATTTTCCAGGGGAGAACCAATGTGATGATCCGTAAATTTTTGTCCACCTTCGGATTTATAAGGCATGTGGCAATCCGCACAGCTAACACCACGCTTGGCATGAACACCTTGGGTAAATAGCTCATAGTCTGGATGCTGTGCTTTCAGCATGCGGGTTTTACTAATAGGATGCACCCAATCTGCAAAGTCTGTTTTATCATAATAGGCTTCTACTGACTCTACGTCCATACCCTCTTTCCAGGGGAAGGTCAGATAATTAGCTCCTTCAGCACCTGGCTTCTTCTTATCAAAATAATACTCTACATGGCATTGTGCACATACCAATGAACGCATTTCCTGGTGTGAAGCATCATTGATACTTTTTCCCATCGCTTCGTAAGCTTCTATTAAAGCTGGTCGAGTGACGGTTAAATTCATTGTGTTTGGATCATGACAGTCTGCACAACCTATTGGATTGATTACCTGGCTGCCTAAATCCGAAAATTGCTTGCTATAAAATTCTGTAACACCTATTTCACTCATTAAACGAGGAACATCAGGACTTTTACATGTCCAGCAGGTACTTGGCATTGGTCCTTCCCCTTCTTCCAAAGGAGCTCCTGTTCTTAAGGTTTTCATAATATCTGCAACGGCATACACGTGTCCGCGAGGCTGGTTATAATCTTTCCCAAAACCATATCCTGCCCATAAAACTACCAGTTCAGATTGCTCATCCAATATATCTGCAAAACCACTGGTATTATACATACTTTTAAATGTGGTATCTGCCGTTTGCATATAAGATTGATATTGCCTCGGGTAATTTAGTCCCCATACGGAATCCCTGGGTTCAATACCTTCTATTTCAACTTTAGGCTGATAGGCAAATCTAGCCTCTGCTTTTCTGTCAATTATAGTATAGGCCAGCATAGCCAGTAAAAATACCGCTATAGCCGTTACGCCAAATAGTATCCAGTTCTTCATGGTGATATAGTTTTAGGTTTTTGTGAATTATTATCTTGCATTGATTGCTTGAGCCATTGAGGGATAATCTCCCTATCCTCTGGCACATGCACTTTAATAGGTTCAATCTGGCTTCCAACTGAGGACAGGCTCTTCACTCTGCCATGTGGGACATCCCTGTGACATTCCCAACAGGTTCTGTCGGTTCTTTTAGAGTGATGGTCTTCAACGAAAGCACCCATTTTAGCATCTGTTACCTGATCTTCATGGCACCTGATGCAATTACTTTGAATTACTGCCTGAGAAGCTTCCAGTGCGTGAATAACCTGAGGTTCTGCCCTCATTGTAAAAACAGAGGCATGGTATAAACCATCTTTAGCCTTAAAAAAATACTGATTGAATATATTATCGTGAGGCACATGGCATCCATTGCAGGTAGCTACTTCCCTGTGAGAGCTGTGGTTCCAGGTGACGTATTGCGGCATCATAATATGGCAGTTAACACATGCCTGAGGATCATCAGAAAGGTAAGATACTGCATGACTGACTTTTAAAATATAAAAACCAAGGCCTACCAAGGCTGCAAATGAAACAATAGCTACTTTTTTCCATCTTGGTCCAGGCTCCAGTCCTATCCGGGTGAGAAATCTTTTTATAGGGTTGAGAAGATTCATATGTACATAATTTGTTTTTAATCAGCGAGCCCGATATAACCGGAACAAGCCATGTCCCAAAGGAATCCCTATGGGAGAATTCGTTACAAATTTTATTACTGCCAGCCGCAAGTAAAATTATCCCCGATTGCCCCTCTAACTAGCGGGGTGGAGGATTTTAAAATTTATGATCATTTCATTCCTTTCTTTCGTATACAACAAATGTAATATATGTTTCTAAGTCAGTTCATGACATAAGTCATTAAATTAGATGTTTTTTTACAAAAAGCAAAATCAACTTCCATTTATATACTTTTTCTTACTACTACTTCTATACTATCTGAGGAAAAATCGGTGTCAAATTCATGTTTAACTGAATTTGATAAAGATTCCAGGGTTTTGCTGTTATTAGTGAAATGCTGTAAATAATAGTTTCCTCTGTATCCTTTAGCTACTAAAAAATTCCTCATGTTAAAAATGTCTTCAGCCTTCAGCTGAGCAGAGTGGACTGTAGTACGTACCTCAAAAGTAATTCCTGAGCTAATCAGAAACTCGAGGCTTTCTGCGAAAGGTTTGTAAAGATTGGATCGTGTTACTAAATCAAATTTATTGGGTGGGGCTTTAAAATCAAGAGCTACGTAATCCAAGGTGTCATTTTCATAGAGCTTTTTTAACACATGAGGCTTGCTGCCATTGGTGTCAATTTTCACTTGCATACCCAGGGCTTTTACCTCTAATGCAAAATCAATTAAACCGGGGTGCATAGTACATTCTCCTCCGCTCATCACTACCCCATCTAAAAGCCCCTTTCTGCTTTTTAAAAAATGTAGAACTTCCTCTATGGCAATTTTGCCTTTTCCTAAAACAATATCAGGATTGTAGCAGTAGCCACAACGCATATTACAGCCTGCATACCAAATGATGCAGGCTGTTTTATCTGGGTAATCCAGGAGTGTAAAAGGCGTTATATCATATATGGGTTTTCCCTTACTCATTAAAATGTTTTCGCTCTTTATGTTCTCCTTTTTTCCCAATATTAAAGCTTTCAACGGGACGATGATAGCCCATCACTCTGGTATAGACTAAGCATTTTGTACGTAGTTCATTATTTCGCTCTAATTTCGTTGCTGTTTTTACTTGTGCTTCCATTTTATTTCTGTTTAAGGTTTAAACTATAATTCAATTTCTTCTACTTCTAATTGCTCTTTCAAAATATCATCACATTTAGGGCAATATTCATGTTCGCCTGTTAAGTAGCCGTGCGTAGGACAAATACTGAAAACAGGAGTGACTGTGATGTATGGCAATTTGAAATTGGTCATCACTTTTTTGACCAAATTTCTACATGCTTCTGCCGAGCTAATTTTTTCCCGCATATATAAGTGCAAGACAGTTCCACCCGTGTACATGCACTGCAAATCATCCTGGAGCATCAAAGCTTCAAAAGGATCATCTGTGTGGCTGGCAGGAATTTGAGAACTGTTGGTATAATAAATATTCTCCTCCATTCCGGCTTGTAATATATTAGGGAAACGCTTTTTATCTTCTTTGGCAAATCGGTAAGTAGTGCCTTCAGCAGGAGTAGCTTCCAGATTATATAAATTACCGGTTTCTTCCTGATACTTTTTCATTCTAGTCCGGATGTATTCCAGAATTTCAGAAGATAATTTCGTGCCCTGATGAGAAGTGATGTCATATTCATCATCAGTGAAATTCCTAATCATCTCATTCATGCCGTTCACCCCTATAGTAGAAAAATGATTTCTGAAATGAGTCAGATATCGTTTGGTATAGGGATACAAGCCCCTATCATACATCTCCTGAATGAATTTTCTTTTCTTCTCTAAAGTGGATTTGGCTATGTCCAGTAAAAAGTCAAGCCTTTCGTAAAAAGCAGATTCATTTCCTTTGTATAAATAACCCAGCCTAGCCATATTGATGGTGACCACGCCTATGCTTCCGGTCATTTCCGCACTTCCGAACAAACCATTTCCTCTTTTTAGCAATTCTCTTAAATCCAATTGCAAACGGCAGCACATACTTCTTACGGCATTGGGTTTGTAGGCTAATGGATTCTCAATTTTATTGCCGTCTTCATCATAGGTATATTGACTCCCAATGAAATTCTGGAAATAGGAGGATCCAATTTTAGCAGTATTCTCAAAGAGTATATCAGTGTTCTTTCCATGCCAGTCAAAATCCTCGGTGATATTTACAGTAGGAATAGGAAAGGTAAATGGCTGTCCATTGGCATCTCCTTCAGTCATGACCGTATAATAAGCCTTATTGATCAGATCCATTTCTTCTTTGAAATGTTGATAAGTGAGCTCTTCCATTGTCCTTGCTCCTCTTTCTTTGGCTTTTTGCTTCAAAGCTTCATCTTGGATATTGGAGAAAAGATGCTGATCTTTTTTGGTTGGAATTTGTTCTCGCAAATCTTCAGGGACCACCCAATCCAATGTGATATTGGTAAAAGGAGACTGTCCCCAGCGTGCAGGAACATTCAAATTATAAACAAAACTTCGGATGCCTTTCAATACTTCTTCATAAGTCAATTGATCTTTGAAAACATAGGGCGCAAGGTAAGTGTCAAAAGAACTGAATGCCTGGGCCCCTGCCCACTCACTTTGGAGAATACCTAAAAAATTAGCCATTTGACCAAGAGCTTCTCGAAAATGGCTTGGAGGTTTGCTTTCGACCCGAGCTCTAACGCCATTGAAGCCTTCATTTAATAAAACCCTTAAACTCCAACCGGCACAATAGCCTGTTAAGCAATCCAAATCATGAATATGAATATCGCCATTACGGTGGGCATAGCCTTCTTCCTTATTATAAACTTTATCAAGCCAGTAATTAGCAATCACTTTTCCTGCTACATTATTAACCAAGCCGGCATTTGAATAAGAAGTATTCGCATTGGCATTAATGCGCCAATCATCTTTCCCGATGTATTCCTCAATGGTTTGAGTGCTATCCACCCAAGTGGTATCATGCTTTATGCCTTTCTTTTGATTTCTTTGAAGTTTGCGAGTGTGCCTATAAAGCATAAAAGAACGCATCACTTTAAAATAGTGATAATGATAAAGCTGCAATTCTATGATGTCTTGTATTTCTTCAACTGCCCAAGTGGTTTTTTCTTCCAGCTTTTCTAATACACTTTTTAAGATAATAACATCATATTCAACCCCTACACTTTTGAATGCTTTTTTGATAGCATCTTCAATTTTATAATGCTTGAGAGGCTGGTACTCCCCGTTTCTTTTGATTACATAATTTTCCATATTGATTAGTTTTTTCTCACGCCATTAATACAGGATAAGTATATCCGAATATAAGATTATTATTACCTGAATTCAAAGGATATTAAGGTCTTTATTTATCCACAAAAATGAAAAGAAAGCAAGCGGAATCGGTAAAGATTAAAGATTAAAACACTAACTATCAATCATATACAAATGCTTGCTTTATCTGCTTCATTAATCAAAAAAAGCAAGCAAAGGAATGAAGCATCAAACTTATCCACACTGTAAAAGATTGAATTTGAAGTTATTTACCAGAAAACGGGCAAACTAAAAAATATTAAAGGATGTTTTTATCTTCTAATGTGCAAATTTATTAACTTTGCTTTTATATGGAATCTAATAATTAATTTCACAAAGGTTAATTATTTGGTACTGACTATCAAAGAGATACAATTCTCTCTCGAGTAATTGCCTAATAGGCTCTATTTAATTTAAATTTCATGATAAGTATCACTAAAGAATTTACTTTTGAAACTGCTCACCGAATTAGCAATCATCCGGCAGCCTGTAAACATATCCATGGTCATTCCTATCGCTTATTGGTGACTGTCTCAGCAGAAGAAATCCAAGAAAATGATATGATCATTGATTTTAAAGAATTGAAGCAGATTGTTAATGAAAAGGTGATTAAAACTTTCGATCATGCCTTGGTTTTAAAGCGAAATGATGAAAATATAAAACTAGCCCAAAATATTGATAGCAAAATATTTTGGATGGAATATGAACCTACTGTTGAAAGATTAATTGAATATATAAAAATCCAAATTCAAAACTCATTAGGAAAACCCGTATTTCTAAAGAAGTTGAAGCTCTATGAAACAGCCTCCTCTTTTGGGGAATGGGAAAAATGAATTTACTTATATTTGTCTTTTAAAATAGAAATAATGTTTTCAAAAACTTGTGAATACGCTATTAGAGCAACGATTTATATTGCCAATAAAAGCAAAGAAGGAACCAATGTGGGTCTAAAAGACATTGCCAAAAATATTGACTCCCCTGAAGCTTTTACTGCGAAGATTTTGCAAAAATTGGTGAAAGATGATTTGGTTTCCTCTATTAAAGGCCCAAACGGAGGATTTAGCCTAAGCAAAAAACAGCAAGAAAAGGTGTATCTAATAGATGTAGTGCGATGTATTGATGGCTCACAAACTTATGATGGTTGTGGATTAGGCTTAAGCCAATGTTCTGAAGAAAAACCCTGTCCTATTCATTTCCAATTTAAAGAGGTAAGAACTAAATTAAAGCGGATGTTGGAAAACACCAATATGGTGGTTTTGCTTGAAAAGCTGGAAAGAGGGGAGACTTTTTTAAGGTTGTAAATATTATCACACAAATGTTTTATGCTTTAGAAGTTAGTTCAAAAAGAATTAGCAAGTTTTTCTAACATTATTCTCTCAATCTTTTTTCTTGATAAAAAAGATACAAAAAATCAAGAAAGTTTAATGCTACTGCCCTCAATGCCCACGCTGGCCCGCTAAACTTTCCTCCATCCCGCTTTTCCGAGTTCCTCGGAAGTGGTCGAGTTAGTTCTTATGATACTATACAAAAACTTCTAGTATCCACTTTAAAAATGGGAGGCAACAAAAGGGTTTACATCATGAATTATTTTAATTCTCTTTTTGATGATAGTATTTACAATGACTTTTACACCCAAAAAACATCCTCCGTATTTTCTTTAAATTCTCCTGAAGCGTGGTGGAGTTCAATGGCTTTGAGTTCACCGGCAGTAGCGATTTCTTGTACTTTCTCAAAGAGGACTCTTTCCTCAAAGCGGATATGTTTTTCCAGTTCTTCTTCGATTAAACTTAATGACTTCAGGGGTTCTTCTTCATTTTCAAAAAGTCTTTTAAGTCTTCTATGTTCTGCTAAAGCTTGTTTTACCAATTCATCTTCATTTCCCAAGACTGGGAAAATATACTTTTCTTCCAATTCAAAGTGCGGTAAAACATGTTCTTGATAAAACCAATCCGCATATTTTTTAACTCTTTCGACTGCAACCTGATTCTTAAAGGCAGTTCTGATTTTCCAGCATAGCAAGAGAGAATGGTGATGATCCCTACTCACAGGTTTCATTTCTTCCTTTCTTTTGAGTGGCTTTCTTTTTTCCATATTACTGAATCGGTTTTTCGTTGGAATTTCAACACTGAATTTTGAAATTAAACATCATTGATGGCTGAATTTACAATTTTCTCTGCCACTAATAACATATTACTGATTTCCGTTAATTTAAGGCTAGAAGTGGTAATTGGGAAATCATTTTCAAAATTCTTTTGCAAGCTTACAATCTGTTTTTGAATCTTGCATAAAGATGACTTATCCCTTGAGACTGTGATCAATTTTTGCATTTCTGACTGTAATGCTGTTAAATATTCTTCTGCTTTTTTATTAGATTGAACTTTCGATGACAGCTCAATAAATTCTATGTCCAATTGCTTCATTGATTCGATTACTACAATTTCCCGTATTATTTTAAGAGCAGCTTTTTTCGCAAAAACCACTGCTTCTAACAATGAATTGGAAGCTAGTCTATTCTTACCGTGCAATCCTGTTTCTGCTATTTCACCAATTGCATACAGATTTTCCAAATTGCTTTGCCCATACTGGTTAACTGCTATTCCACCACAATGATAATGTGCAGCTGGCACCACTGGAATTAGATCTTTATTGATATCTAAGCCCTCTTCTTCACACTTCTTAGCTATAAATGGAAATTTTCTCTTAATTTCTTCTGGATTCAAATGCCTGCAATCAAGGAAAACATTATATTCTTTTCTTTGCTTTAATTCCTTAAAAATAGCCTCACATACAACATCCCGAGGACTTAATTCAGCTCTGTCATCATAATTTTGCATAAAACGCTTGGCGTCCTGATTTACCAAATAAGCTCCAAATCCTCGTAATGCTTCGCTAATTAAAAATGATTTTTCCTTATTGGCTTTGAAAAAAAGCGTAGGATGAAATTGCACAAAGTGCATATTCCTTAATTCAGCACCAGCTCGTATTGCCATTGCCAAACCATCAGCAGTGGCAACTTCAGGATTGCTGGTGTGGCCAAAAATTCTTCCAATACCTCCACTTGCCAGTATGGTCTTTTGGGCTGAAATATTGAAAAACTGATTACTCTCTAAATCTAAAAATAACGCTCCTTCAATTTGATTTCCTTGATTCGTATTAAGCTCTAATGCAGTACAGTTATTAATGAGCTGAATCGAAGAGTTTAGTTGTATTTGCTTATTCAATTTATCATAAATCTCTTTACCGGTGCTGTCCTTGTGATGCAATATCCTATGTTTGGAATGTCCTCCCTCCAGACCTAATTCATAAGTGCCTTCCTTTTCATAATCAAAATTCACACCCCATCTTTCTAAATCTTTGATGGCATCAGGGGCAGATTTGACCACTAATTCCACAATTTTCCTACTTGATAGATAATGACCAGCTTTCATGGTGTCTTCTATGTGTTGCTCGAAACTATCAATTTTAGTTTCAACAACCCCTGCAATTCCTCCCTGGGCATATTTAGTGTTGGATTCGTCCTTTTTTGCTTTGCTTACCATTACAATTTGTAATTCTGGACGTAATTCTGCTAAATAAAGAGCCGTTGCCATACCGGCAAGTCCGCTTCCAATAATTAAAATATCTGTCTTCATTTCCCTGAATAAGAAAATTCTAACATGGCTTCAATAGGCTTCCTCGCTTGGCCTAGTACAGTATTTTCAATTAATATTTCAGGACTTTCATTTAACAAACAGTCATATATTTTTTGAAGTGTATTGACTTTCATAAAAGCACATTCGCTACAAGCGCAAGTATTGTCTTCCTCAGTTGGTGCGGGAATTAGAGTTTTATGAGGCACCGCTTTTTGCATCTCATGAATTATTCCCACTTCTGTCGCTATTATAAATTCAGTTTTATCAGAGGATTGAACATATTTTAACAAGGCAGCTGTGGAGCCCACAAAATGTGCCGTTTTCAAAAAATGAGGCTCTGATTCCGGATGTGCTATAATTTCGGCTAAAGGATATGCCTTAATTAAATCCAATAATTTATCAAAAGAAAAAGCTTCGTGTACAACACAAGCACCGTCCCAAAGTACCATATCTCTGCCCGTTTCTTTGATTAAATATTTGCCAAGATTTTTATCAGGAGCAAAAATTATAGGTATATCTTTTGGTATGTTATTAATCACTTCCACAGCATTGGAAGAGGTGCAAACATAATCGCTTAAGGCTTTTACCTCTGCACTGCAATTTATATAGGTGACTACTGTATGATCTGGATATTCATTGCGTAATGTTTGCAAATCAGCGGCTGAACATGAATCAGCCAGACTACAACCTGCCGCCATATCGGGAATAAGTACTTTTTTGTGAGGACTTAAAAGTTTAGCAGTTTCTCCCATGAAATGTACGCCAGCAAAAACTATAATGTCGGCTTCGGTTTCAGATGCTTTTTTAGATAATGCCAGACTATCGCCCACAAAATCTGCTATTTCTTGAATTTCAGGATATTGATAGTAATGCGCCAATAAAACGGCATTTTTCTCTTCCTTCAGTTGTATGATTTTCTCTGCTAGATTCATATCTTAATTCTCCCCTCTGCTATTTTCTACCTTAAATAAAATGCTTAAACAAATTTAAAATTTTGAATATCTAAATAATATGACGGTCATCACTAGCATGGCTGATTCATATCATTGTTTTCAATTTCCTATCCGATACCTCTCCAATGCTAAAAGCAAAAAATTGAAGCTTCATCTTTCACTGCAATCCTGAAAAATAGCCTTGGCTATTTTCTTATGTGTTCTCTTGATTCTTTTGCGGTGGAAATTTGCTATCGATAATATTTACTTATAAACATTACTTTTTAACCACAAAAGAGACAAAAGACAACAAAAGGTTTTTCGCTAAAGCGAAAAACTCGTTGAGGGAATCTCTATAAGATCATAGTATTTTAATGCCTCCATAAGTTAGTTTTCACCGGTTTATATCATCAGAAAACATCATAATCCATCACTATTTTTTTATCAATCTCTAAGCATAGTTTATGATAAACTGTTGGTAAAGCTATTTAGTCGCTATCCTTTTTTGATTCCAAAAATAAGTAACTCCCATGCTTAAAAACATCAATAGGATTATCCAGCCATTGGCTACTCCAAAGAATTGACGGAGTTCTATATTTCCGGAAAATGATGCCCAAACTCTTCCTATTAAAGATAATTGGAATAATAGCCAGGGGACATACAACATAGGATGATAAATTAATCTCTTGACTTTCACCACTGCCGGAAAAATGATAGGGGCATGTGCCCAGATCATGGAGAAAGCAAAACCCAAAAAGAAACTGTGCACCCATAAATCATAATAGAGTGCATGGTTTTCCAGAAAAATCATGATAAGTGCATGGACTAATAACCAAACAAATCCTACTATTAAGCCCAATCCAATGTATCGATATTCTCCTTTTTTCTTAACGGACTTTCTTGCCATATCAAATCTCAAAAGCCAAGGAGCAATTAAAGCAATCAAAATTCCAGTAATTCGACTTCCACCGAAATGAAAAGGGATGAAAAAACTAGCAAATACTCCTGCAATCAAAACATAAAGAAAAATGATAAAGATCTTTTTGACAGGCAGAAACCTGCTTAGTTCCAATCTTTCGCCCACTATGGTAAATAGCAAAAATGCTATCCACCAAGGAACTACCATTGGGATAAAATCTGATTTCAGTAATAAAGCATTGCCCACAGCCCAGCAAAAAGCGCCTAATGTTATTACATAATGCGAGGCTTCTTTCACTTTCATGCTTTGGATGTACATCAGAAACGTTAAACCTGAGGATGATAGAACTAAACTGATAATGGCTATTTGAGTAAAGCCAAACAAGTTTAAAGGCAAAGCCAAAATTGCTAGAATGGGGACGAAAAACCAGCCTTTATTTTTCATCACAACTGCTCGTTCCATGCTGATTAAGGCGCCAAGAAAACTGCCTGTCATGATAATCCCGTGATGAAAAGCAGCTTCTGGAATAGTAAATTGTACCCAACCCAAGCGCAACCAACCGCCTATAATGCCCACTATCAAGGAAAGCATCACAAAGGGCAATATCCAGATGTGCTTTGGCATTTATAAATCCTTTTTATTGTAGGCTTTTAGCGATAATCCAAGTGGAAGCACCGTCCAACCTATCATGACTAACAAAATAATGCTTATGCCCCAATTCTGCGTAAATACTTTTTGAAAAATTGCTCCGCTATAACCCATTAAGGCAGAAGCTTCCGTTTGCATTAAAACCAGTATTCTCATCAAGTCCACAGGATTTAGGAAACTGATATATAAAACAAATTTCTCAATTGGGTACTCACTGAAATTATACATTAAGAGCAGAATAATCCCATCGAAAAGCAAGACAAAATAAACCCAAATCAAGAGTGAAAAGCCCATTCCTTTTGATTTATCTTTCGTCCAAACGGCTACTCCCAAAGCTATGGCTATGAATATAAAATTGAGAAAAGAAGTCCCGACTATCATTAGAATGGATGCTTTTCCTGGGCTCATAAATAACAAAGGAATACCTGCACCCAATAAATAAATTATAGTGAAAACCAATGCCAGACTTAAATATAAAGCCATGAAAAGTGTATTCCGTTTAATAGGCTGAGCATGCAACAACATCATAAACTCATACATATTATAGAAATATATAGTAGCAAAAATTAGGCACAACATAGGCGTAACTAGCAAGCTGACATTCAGTATTCCTGTAAGCGCTTTATCTCCCTGACCTTGCAAACTAAACAGACCGAAACATGCTACCCACAGAAAAATAAGGTAAAGTAGCATTACCTTATTTTTCAATAAATCTGTCGTTATAAATTTGGCTATTTTAAACATATTGATTTTCAGTATTTAATATGCTGGCAATAATTTTATTTAATCTGCTTTCAGAAGTCTCTTCTTTTAATGCACTCATTTGCTTGTCAAAATATAAGCTTCCATCCATCAAGTAAACTACCCTATCGGCTATATCATCCAAATCATTTAAAATATGTGAGGTGATTAAAACCAGTTTATTTTCTTTTTCTATGGACTCTTTCAATTTCTGTTTTAAAATTTCATTAGAAACCGGGTCCAGACCTGCGGTAGGCTCATCTAAAATCAAAATCTTGGCTTTAAACAAAAATGCTAGCGCGGCACTTACCTTTTGGCGCATTCCTCCTGATAATATTCCCAGTTTCTTTTTGCCCATACTTTCAATATCAAAAGCTTCATACAATGAAAGATCATAATCAGTCACTTCAGACCGTATGCTTTTCATCATATTAAAAAGCTGATGAACCGACATGTGTTCGGGAAATCTATTGATTTGCGGCATATAGCCTATATTAGATCGGTAGGCACTTTGGTTTTGGATACTTTCATTTTGTACATGAATCTCTCCTTTTTCAATGGTCACCAAAGCCAAAATGCTCTTAATAAGTGTAGTTTTACCCGAACCATTCGGTCCAATTAAAGCCACACATTCTCCTGCATTAAATTGAAGATTGATATCGTTCAAGACTTTATGTTTAGCAAAATGCTTATTTAAATTTTCAATTTTGATCATAATGATTGGGTTTAATCTTCGGTTTTTGATCAATAAGTTGCTCGGGAATAAATTGCGGAAACAGCCGTTCTGCCGCATCCAAACTATTCACAAGAAAGCTGTGCAATAACATACTGGCAGCTGGAATTTTGTCGGTAACTATTGCAAAGAGATTCACAGGTCGATGCGGTACATCACCAATCCCGTCTTTATTTAAATCATAGCCGGAATATTGACTCCAGTAATTTCCTTCAAAATGATTAAGGTTTGATTTAGAGTTGGTCAGGACTTCAAAAGTATTGCCCACAAAATCGTTTTTTATAATCTGATTATCCAGACTATTGCCTTTAATGTCCATGGCTTTGCCATTATTATGAAAGAGGTTATTTTTAATAGAAAGTCTATTAGCTCCTTCTGCATAAATTCCTACTGTATTACGAGAGAAGTTATTACTCTCTATGCTTCCATCTGAAATTTCCTTGAGCAATAATCCGTAGCTAGCACCTCCCCAATTATCCAAAAATTCATTCTCGATCATTTCGATATGTTTACTGAACATTACCGCCACGCCAGATCCGTTATTCTGGAATCGGTTATTTTCATAAAGGTCATTATTAGAAAACATGAAATGAAGTCCATAGCGCATATTATTTCTGCTGATATTATTAGCGATGTAGCTCTCATCCACAAATTCAAAATAGATGCCATCTCGGTGAAATGAAACTTCATTATTGCTGATCTGAATCCGTTTTCCTTGCCAGATATGGATGGCATTTCCAGCGGTAGATTCATCTTCACCTCCACCGATAATTTTATTTCCATCTACTACGCAATTGTTAGATTTCTGTAAATAGATTCCAAAAAAGGTATTGATTAAAGTGTTGTTTAGGATTTTCACATCTCGCACTCTATTCAGACGAATGGCCGCTCTATCTTTTATATAACTTACGCCAATATTTTTTAAAGTCATGTTTTGGATGGTCACATGATCGCTCTGAACAATAAATATTTCATCTCCTTCTTGGCTGTCCACTATGGCACCATCTTCGCCAATAATAGTTAATGGTTTCTCTATTGAAATCAAGTTTTCATTATAAACCCCAGCTTTCACCATGATAGTATCATAACCGGAAGCCTGAAGAATTGCTTCCTTAATAGAATTGTTGGGCTTAACTATAAAAGTTTTAGCTAACAGACTGCCAGAAAAAAGTATAAATGAGAGGAATAAAAGCAGGAAGTAGCGAGTCATTAAAATGGTCTATTTAAATATTTTAGTTGAATGATTTTTTCAGTTGTTTCCAATCTAAACTTTCAAATTCTTTGGGTTGCTTAGCAAATGCCGCTAAATTTTTGCCCATCGGGCTTTTGAAATGTTCATTTTTCACAAAGTGAAGTTCTTCCACTCTTTTAAGTTTTTTGGGCTCGTCATAAGCTACTGCCATGATATAGTTAAACTTAGTTTCAGGATTTTCTTTGAAGTATGGAATCATACACTCTATAGCATCAAATTTATAAATTCTCCCTTTATCGGTTACCAGTTCAGCACCATACTTAGGGTCAGAAATTGTCATTTTACAATAAACACAATGATCATTTCCAAAATTTATAGGTTCAGGTTCCACTGAACATGCTGATAAAACAGAAATAAAACAGAATGTAAATAAGAGTCTAAGATATCTCATTAGCTTTTTCTTTTAACCCAAAATGCAGCCAATGCAAGTAAGGATGATAATCCTAAAAATCCACTTCCCAAATGAGGATAGGAGGTGACATAAAAATTAAGTAAATCCTTTTCCCCTAAAAGAGGTGGCATATAAGTCATGCCTTCAACTTTAATAGGAGCTTTGGGATCAAGATTGTGTCCATAATCATATAACCATAAATAGAAATCATAGATCCCAAGCGCCCCTAAAATAGCAATAAGGATAAACCAAGATAAATAAGTCCAAGCTTTATTGATAGCTAATGAAATTAGTCCCAATGCCATCATTGCATATGCCACTATCGGAAAATATTTCAATTCCGGAATAGAATCAGGTTCAATATATTGCATCCCGATATAGTGATTCAGAATATTAATATTTTGAATGATATTCTTCTCACTACCCGAAATTTTATTAATCCAGATATGCATTTTCAGTCCCCCCGGAAATTGAGCAGCATCTAAGGTAATTTGCCATAAGGGAAATAAGAAAACAGCGCCTAGAGATAATACGCCCAATAGCATCAACAATTGTGGCAATCTGCTTTTTTGCTTAATTGACATCTTGGTATATTTAAAAATGTAAGGAAACTGCCGGTAGTTAACCGGCAGTTAAATAGAATTTATTCACCAATATTGGCGTTTTGTTTAGCTTTCTCATAAAAGTCATGAGCAGCTTGCTCATTTTCTCTTAATTTCTCATTTAATCCCCATTTAATTGGAACATCTGAGCCTTTAGGAGAAACTCTGGCATAACCTGACATTTCTTGGTGAAGTGCTGAACAGAAATCAGTACAGTAAAATGCGAATACTCCAGGTTTTTTAGGCTCCCAAAGTAAAGTTCTGGTTTGCCCAGGCATCACTAACAATTCAGCATTAGTAGCACCTTGAATTGCAAATCCGTGTGGCACATCCCAATCTTGTTCTAAATTGGTTAGGTGGAAATATACCTTATCTCCAACCTTAAAACCTTCAATATTATCAGGAGCCAAGTGGCTTCTAATTGCAGTCATATAAACATGCACTTCATCGCCATCACGCTCTACCCTAGTTTTACTTTCACCTAATGTAGCATGAGGATGCTTGTTCTGCTCAATATCATAGAATTTGACAGAATTAGGCTGAATTTTGTCTGCTGCAATAGCTTGTGCGTAATGCGGTTCACCCTTAGTTGGGAAATCTAAAATCAATTTCATTTTATCACCACTAATGTCAAATAATTGAGCAGAGTGCGCTAATTCAGGACCTGTTGGTAGATAACGGTCTTTTGTGATTTTATTCATCGCCACTAAATATTTCCCGTCTGGTTTTTTAGTTTCTCCACCAGGGATTACTAAGTGACCAGGAGAATAGAAAGTTGGCTGACGATCTAAAATCTCTTTAGATTCCACATCCCATTTTACTACTTCAGATGAAATAAAGAATGTAGTATACGCATTTCCTCTTCCATCAAATTCTGTGTGCAATGGTCCTAAGCCCGGTTTTTTAACAATACCGTCTAGAGCAGCTTCATAGTTGATAATAGGAATACCATCAAAGTCCCCATCAAAATTCTTTTCTTCTATGGCTTTCATGATTTTGTCAAATGAGTAAACAGACATATCAGCAGAAAGCTTTCCATTACCTACAATGTATTCACCAGTAGGATCAACATCACAACCATGAGGTGATTTTGGAACCGGAATGAAATAAACCATATCCGGACAATTTTTAGGATCCAATATCTTAGTTAAAGTTTTCTCTTCTGATTCAACAATTGTAGTTTCCTCATTCATTAAATTATGGAAATAGGAAGTTTGTCTTTCTGTAAACTTTCCCTCCTTCATGTATTGTTCAGCTTTTTTCCAGTTGATCACAGCCATTAAATCTTTGTCTTTTTGGGATGCGTTTACCTCCAAAAGACTGTGCTCTTGCTCAGAATTATAGGTAGTCAAAAAGCTCCATCCGTGAGATTTTCCTTTACCATTCCTAGCTAAATCATAATTAAAGCCTGGCATTTCAATTTGGAAAGCCAATTCCATATGCCCATGTTCAGGATCTACTGATACATAATTGATTAAGCCTTTGAAATTCTTTTTATAAGTATCGATTGGCACATCCTTTTGAGGAATTGGAACAGAAAAACGAGTACCTGAAACTAGATATTCAGAGTTTTCTGTAATAAAGGGAGCACAGTGAAGTCCTGCCACATCAGGGATTTCTAATATTTCTACCGTTTCGAAAGTTGTTAAATCCACTCGGGCAATTCTTGGTGTATTGTTACCATTTACGAATAACCATCTACCATCAAACTCACCATCTGTTTGAGAGAGTTCAATATGGTGAGAATCATCCCAAGGCACTTCTCCATAAGAAGTATTGAACATGGCTTTAGTTTCTTCACTATAGCCATATCCATTTTCAGGATATTTTGAAAAAACAGGAATTTCCTTTAATAATCTTCCTGAAGGTAATCCGTAAGCTGTAATTTGTCCGCTGTAACCACCAGACATAAAAGCATAAAACTCATCATATTCACCTGGAGCAACATAAGCCTGCTCCGCTGCGCTACCTCCCAAAACTTGGGAAGTTTCTGAACCTTGATTGCCACAGGAAGCCATTAAAAAAATCAGACTTAATCCTGCAACATAATTTAAATAATGTGTTTTCATGTTACGTTTTAGTTTAGTTAAAAAAATAATTAGATTTAATTCGTTAAATTTTTGCACAAACCTGTCAGGTTTGAACTTGATATTTTTGATGAATATATTATCCTATACAATAGTTTAATAAGTAGAAACCTGACAGGTTTCAGTTCTTTTAAGCGATTTGTGATTCAAGAATTAATAGCTTCATCTTTTTTGCCAGCCTTTTCCATATCATTCTTTCTAAAGAATTCTAAAATTTTGCGAGCATCATCCGGCTTGATATTTTGATTTGGCATTCTAGTCATACATTCTTCCAAAAGCTTTTGAGCTATAGGGTCCTCCGCAAGCATCACATCCACATTGGTGATCATATTCATGATCCATTCTGGTTTTCTACGATTGGTCACGCCTTCAAATCCGGGTCCTACCACACGTTGATCCGTTAATTTGTGGCAAGCTGAACATTTCATATCGTAAATAGCTTGTCCTCTTTCAACCCAATCTTCATTCAACGGATCAGATACTTCTACTTCAGTGAATTCTCCCACACCTTTACCCATTTTAATAGATTCAGGTACTTTATCTTCCTTTTCTTCTGAAGTTTTTTGATCAGCATTCGACTGATTATTTGATTGTTCGTTACCTCCGCAGGCATAAATAAACATGCTTGCAATAATTACAGTTGTTAAAATTCTTAATGTCTTCATCTCATGTTACGTTTATGTTTATCATTTATACTTTAGTATTTATTTAAGTTGTGGTTTTCCTCATGCTTTCAGTTAAACAAATGATGGTTTTGGATTTTTAATAACAGCTGTGAGAAATAGGAATATAGCGATCGGCAGAATACAACTAGCTGAAAATAGCCCTTCATGAAAATAGGGAAACTTTCCCAATTCTTGCCAATAATAAAAGCCTTGTAAAAACATAATTAATTCAGTTAACACAATTCCTACTATGGTAAGGGATACGCCTGTAGTAAATAAAGGTTTTTGCTTATCACTTATGCTAGCTGTATACTCCATCCAAATATAGGCGGTAAAAAAGCCCAACATATTCAAATGGATAAATCCAACTATGAAAAGCCTTAGTAGTACAGCCATTTCGGCCATTTCTGGTATGACTAAGGCAAATTGGAAAAGTGTACGAGTTATAAAAACTACAATTACAATTTTAAAAAGTAGTTTCTGTACTAAACTCAATGAAGCTTTAAGCTGATTCCAATGCTTTTTAAAAGGCTTAAACAAAATAGAAACTGCCAATAATTGAAGTACTACAGCAACGGCATTAAGATAATAAGTGAATTCCCATCGATAACCCCAATAAAGGACCAATGCATAACTCAGTATATTACCAATCAAGAACAAAAAGTAAAACTGATTAAATGCTGTATTTCCTATTCTAAGAATAGACCCAAAACGCTTGAAAAACAAAGCCAACAATACAAATAGCAACCAGCCATTAAATTGAAAGTGTAAGTAAAACTGAATAGCAATTTGATAAATGACATTAGCGCCATTTTTAGATGCCATAATGTAGGCTACCACAAAAACTCCAATAGTGGAAATTAATAGAAATAGTAGTGCAGTTTTAAGTAAGAGAGAACTTTTAAAATCTTCTCTGCTGTGATCTTTCCAAACTCTTACAGCAAAAACATAGCTTAAAACTATATGCAAAGTGGAAAAGAAAATAGAAAAGGCTGCATAACCCTGAATTGGAAATGCTATTGCCATTCCTATGACTGTTAGCTGAGTTAACCAAAACAGCCAAGTATAAATTGGCTTAGCGGCTTTTTCTTTAGGTAGCAACTTAGCATGAAGCATAATAAAAATCCCTAGGTAAAGCCAGCCGAGTAGTGCTACATGTGAATGTCCGTGCAACATGTTTCTATAGTCTAACCACTCAATTTCCCAAACAAAAGCTCCTCTGAGGAGCAAGCCCATCAGAGAAGCTATAAGAAAATTAACCAAACTAACTATTAACCAAGTTTTCTTCATGAATTTAGCCAAAGGCTATTTTATCAGTTCAAAGAGTTAAAACTTTCCTCTACCCTTACAGCTTTAGGAAAGAGTATATTATTTTCTAAATGAATATGTCTATGTAAATCGTTTTGAAATTCCTCCAACAATGCGAATGTTACTCTATAAGTATTGCAAGCATGTTCTGGTGGAGTATAATTATTGGTCAATCTTGCAATCTCTTCAAATCGATCCCCTTCAGCTTCATGTTCATCCATCATCATTTTAATTGGATTTTTGACCGTTCCAAAATGAGGCGCTTCTACAGAACTACCATCATTTAAATGCTTTTCTAATTTCCTCACATGAGGGAAAAGAATAAATTCTTCTTTTTTCATATGGGCAGTCAATTCCCCGGCTGACTCAAAAAATAGTTGTTTAACCTCATGCAATTCTGGATTTGAATCTCCATGCACTTTGCAAATTTTCGTAAGATATGGTTTAAGTTCTTCAATCGCTCTTTCAACATATCTGTGATGTGTTTTTTCTATATAATCAGCCAAAAGATCCATAGGCCATGATTTAAAATCAATATCTCCCTGCTCAGGTTTATCCATTACGGCTTCAGCTAAAGCAATCTCTACTTCTCTTTCAGGTATGTTTTTAGCTTCGCAAGCTTCCTGTATTGACCTTCCACCTTTACAGCAAAAATCAATGCCAAATGATTTAAAAACTGAGGCTGATCGGTAATCTTCTGCCACCCATTCTCCTATGGTTTTTTCTTTGTAAACGTTCATAACAATTGTATTTAAATATAGAATTTTGTTTTACTTATTCCCAATTCTGAGTACTTATTTATTGATACAAATATAAAAGGATATTTTGGTCTTTTTATCTTTTAATACGAAATAATTTTAAAAAAGGTGATGATTGTTAGTGTTTTTTGATTTTTACGGTATTTTTTAAAATGATAGATAACAGCGAAAAAAGCAATTTCTACTTGTTTATGGTCAATTACTTAATTCAATAATTTTTTCAATCGTTTCTTTATTATTTACGCCTAAGCCTTCTTGCTGATGTTGCATTACCCCTTCAGCATCAAAAACAGAGATAATGTTGGAATGAGAAAAGTCAATGGGAGAGATTTGTTTGTATTTAACCGCCACGATATTGGCAAATTCTCTTACGGTTTCTTCTGTTCCTCTTAGAAACAACCACTGATCACCTTCTAATTGATAATCTTCTCCAAATTGGGTTAATCGCTCTGGTGTATCATTTTCCGGATCAATACTCACTAATACATATTTCACATTTTCTTTTCCTTTTTCAGCTACTTGCTCTTCAATATTCCGCATATCCGCAGCTAATCTTGGACATGCTGTCTGGCAAGAAGTATATACCATAACCACAGCTAAAACACTTCCTTGCAAATCTTTGAATTCTATTTGCTCATTGTGCTGGGTAGTCCAAACTGAGGGAATGTTATAAATAGATAAGTCATTAAATTCTTCTTTAGAAGTAATGCCTTTATCTTCATCATTTGAGGTAGTATTTTCAACATTCTCGCAAGCGAAAATAAAAATTGAGGCGAAAATTATTAATAAGGTTTTCATAGCAATTGTATTTATAAATTAATCTGTAATATGCCCTTTTCAGGACTTTCCTTGGTTTAATTCCAATTTGCTCTTATCGTAATCTTTTACACAGCGAAAGCCCATATTGCTCATGGTATTTCTAGCTTTTAAACTTGATCTTATGGCATAGCGCATGAAAGCGGCATAATTCATGAGATCATTAGCACTGACAGCTCCTCCTGCACAAAATAAATTAGCGTCTGTATTATTATTGGATCTTGATTCTCCTGTAATAATGATACTGTTAAAATCATATACCCATTCCCAAACCAATCCATGTAAATCATAAACTCCGTAATAATTAGGAGTGCTTTGCCCCACTTCTTTCAAATAAGTTTTAGGTTTTTCATAGCCTGATACTATTTTTTGATTGAATAAACTGTCTTCTCTAGCATCAATTGAATTTTCACTTGCCATTGCGGCAAATTCCCATTCATCTGTGGTAGGAAGTCGCTTATCCTGACATTCGCAATAAGCCTTGGCTGCATACCAAGAAACATTATTCACTGGGCTATTTTTTAAATGCTTAGGCACTTCACCATCAGCAGTCCATTTGGTCAGATAGCTGGCATCTGCAAATAATGTTTTCACATTTTCTTTTGACCATTGAGGATATTGCTTGATAAATTCGGCAAACTCTTGATGCGTAACAGGTTTAGCATCCATGTAAAATGGTTCTATTTCTACCTGAACTTCTTCTTGGCTTCCATAAAGGGGGATATAAACTCCCCCTTCAATTTTGCGCATCTCAATTTCCTGCCCATTTAAATTTAAATGGAATAAGACCAAGATTGCGATTGTGAAATATCTAAGCATGATATTTTATTTATTGTTTTTTACTTTTTCAGGTGTAATGGTGGTTCCATTGTTACCCCAATTGCTGTAAACATAATTGAGCACAGCAGCTACATCTTCATCGCTCAATCTTTGAGCAGGCATTGCGCTGTTATAGGTTTCACCGTTTACTTTAATCTCACCTGTTAAACCATTTACCACTGCGTCTATGGCTTTGTCTGGGTGACCATTTATATAATCAGATCCAGCAAGTGGCGGGAAGGTTTTAGGAATTCCCTGACCTTCAGCTTGGTGACATGCCAAACAGTTTTGAGAGTAAATCTTTTTGCCTTTCGTTATACTGTTTTGTAAATTAAAATCAGCTGGTGCCGGTGCTGGCTCTTCAACTTTTGCTTCCACTTCTTTTTCCTGTGGAGGAGTGCTTTCTGCAATTTCAGATTGTGGAATGTAAGGAATAGCTTCTGTGCCTTCGTCATATACCACATGGTTTTCTTCACCAGATACGCTTAAAATACCCAAAGCCCCTTTATTAAAAGCTCTGAAAATAGAGTGATCAACCAAAACCAAATTATCAGGAGATTCTACGGTAAATTCCAGCATTGCTGAACCACCAGCAGGAACTAAAGTGGTCTGTACATTCTTATTGATACTTTCTCCACCTTCTAGGTGAACTCTGTCAAAAATTTCACCAATTACGTGAAATGAAGAGGCTAGATTCGGGCCACCGTTTCCGAAGAAAATACGAACTGTTTCCCCAACTTGCGCAGTAAGTGCATTTTCACCGGTTAAGGCTCCAACTTTACCATTAAAAACTACATAATCTGGATTTTCATCCACTGCTTTTTGCAAATCGAAATCTTGCAAGCCTTTTTCTCCATGTTTGCCTTTGGTATAAAAATCACCTTGCATTACATAATATTCTTTATCTACAGGTGGCAATCCTCCTAATGGTTCTACTAAAATCAACCCATACATACCGTTTGCAATGTGCATTCCAACTGGTGCTGTAGCACAGTGATATACATATAAGCCTGGATTTAGTGTTTTGAATGAAAATGTCTTCTGTTGACCAGGCGCTACAAATGAAGCTTCCGCTCCTCCTCCCTGACCAGTTACTGCGTGCAAATCAATATTGTGAGGAAGTTTATTGTCAGGGTGATTTTTCAGCGTAAATTCAACTATATCTCCCACTCTTGTTCTAATAAATGAGCCAGGAACGCTTCCGCCAAATGTCCAGTAAACGTATTCAACGCCATTATCCATTTCAGCCACTTCCTCTATGATTTCCATATCCACAAAAAGCCTTTTGGCAGTTCTTTTACCTATGGGTTTTGGAACATGAGGTGGAGCGGTTAATTCCGCTTTCATTGTACCTACTACTTTAATGTCTTCATTTTTATTTCTGTTGGATTTCAAAACTTCTTCCTGTTGCTGACAAGCCGCAAAAAGAAAAGGGAATAACAGTGCAAAAAACAAATAAGTGAATCGTGTCTGTGTTTTTCTATGCGTTTTCATAATCTCTCATTTTAAATATATTCGGATGTTTTTATCCTTTTTTATTAAAACAAAGATCAAAAGAGAATTTTACAATAGAAATGTTCCAAATCAGGGATTGAGAAGTTTATTTACAGAAATAATTCTGCGAAAACGCAGATAACTAAATAAACTGTTCGTATTCGGAGAGTAAATCATACACTCCAGTGAGGTTTTCAATGCAAATACAACGGCCATCCAAGGATAATAAGTCATCATTTTTCATATGGCTGATGGTTCGGCTTACTTGTTCGGCATTTGTTCCGGCAATCTGTGCAAGTTCTTGGCGGCTGAGTGTAATCATAATTTTACCGTTCCTTTTTTTTTCACCCACTATTTCACCGGCATAAACAATAGCATAAGCCACTTTTTCATCTGTGGTCATCTGGGCAAAGAATTTATTTCGAATTTCACTTTTGCGGAGTTCTTTAGAATAGAACATCATGATGTCGATAGTGAAATAAGTGTTGTTCAAGAACGCATCATATAATAATTCGTTATTAAGAAAGCATACGCGAGCATCGTTGAGTGCCACTGCACCTATCGGATAATTTTCCTTTGCTTCTCCTTTGTGTCCCATCATGTGACCAGCTTTGGCTAATCGAACTATATTTTGTCTACCTGAAAAACTACTGCTCACAATTTTTACATCCCCTGCTTGAATAAAGTATGCTCCAAATACTGGAGAGCCTTCAGAGAAAATGTATTGTCCTTTTGGATAAACCACTTGATTTTTGAATTCGCTGATTTTGGCTAGCCATTCCGGATTTGTTTTTTTCACAAAACATGAAGTGGTAGTACATTCTTCGCAGCTTATTTTATTGGTTTTTTGGGGCATAGGAATATGATATTCAATAATAGCTTCTCAGTAACTTTTTAAAAGTAATCTCTTTGAATTGAATAATCAATAAATCGAAAACAAATTCACATTAAACTAAATCTCTTCAAATTTACATTTTTAGCCTGAATAGAAATTTATTACTCTTGAAAACTTTTATTTCTAAAAAGAGTATGATATCTTTGTTAGTGAATACTTACTTACATATGAAAGAGATAACCAATAGACAGTTAGAAATCATAGAAGCAGCGGGAAAAATATTGACTGCTTCTGGCGTAGGAGGATTAACCATAAAAAACCTAGCTAAGGAAATGGATTTTTCTGAAAGCGCAATTTACCGTCATTTCTCTAGCAAGCAAGATATTATTATTGCCATGCTTGAGTATTTGGCAAAAAATATGGATGAAAGATATGGAGTAGCAATTTCCGAGGATCAATCTGTGGAAGAAAAATTTATTAACCTCTTTACCAGACAATTTTCATTTTTCAAAAGTAATCCATATTTCGTGGTAGCGGTTTTCTCTGATGGACTAATGGAAGAAAGCCAGAAAGTAAATGATACTATACATAAAATCATGTCTGTAAAAATGAAACACTTAAAACCCATCATCATGCAAGGGCAAGAAGGAGACATTTTTACAAATGAAATATCTGTAGAGGAATTACTAAATGTGGTCATGGGTTCTTTTAGGCTATTTATGTTTAAATGGCGAATTGCTGATTTCAAATATGACATAGAGGAACCAGGACATAAATTGATACAAACACTTTTAAAACTTTTAAAGAAGAAATGATGAAGAATTTCAGCTTTATTACTTATTTATCAATAGCGCTATTTTTTACAATGAGTGCTTGCAGTAACACTACAAATGAAAAGAGTGAAACAAAAAAGAGCCAAATTCAGCAGGACAAGAATGACCTTGGCATTGAACTGAATGATGGACAAAAATGGGAGGTGAATCAAGAAATGAAACCACCTTTGGAACGCAGTGAAATCGCTTTGAATAAGTATGATGGGAAGGATTATGAAATTATTGCCGAGCAATTGAAAGCCAATAATGACGAGTTGGTAAAATCCTGTACTATGAAAGGCAAAAGTCATGATGAGTTACATAAATGGCTACATCCTCATATGAAGTTAACTACTGCACTCCTTGAAGCTAAAAATGAAAAAGAAGCAAACAAAATAATTCAAAAATTGAAAAACTCATTCGATACTTATCACCAATATTTTCAATAAAAGAATTGATTAACTAAAAAAATTTATCCAATGAAGTTAGTAAATACTCACAAACTAATATTGCTAATGCTTATTCTATTCTTGAAAATGGAAATAGCAAGTGCTCAAGTTTGGACTTTAAAGCAGTGTATTGATACTGCATTAGTCCACAACAACAACTTAGAAAGCGGAAGAAATTCTATTGCTATTGGTAAAGAAAGAGAAAAAGAGGCAAAAGCACATCTATTACCGAAAGTTACGGCTAATGCAGATTATAAATATTTCACTGATTTGCCCTATCAGTTAATGCCTCTTTCTACCTTCAATCCTACGGCTCCGGAAGGACAATTCAATGAAATTCAATTCGGGGTTCCACATAATATCAATGCTAACCTTCAAATTGCACTTCCTTTATATAACGCTGATATAAATGGTGCTATCAGAAACACCACGCTAGTATCGGAATTAAGTGAATTGAAATATAAAAAATCAGAGGAAGAGGTGTATTTTGAAATTTCTAATCTCTATTACAATGCCAAAATAATTAGCCATCAACTCAATTTTGTAAAAGCTAATTTAAAAAATGCTGAAAAACTGCTAGAAAACCTTCAGTCTTTAAAGGATGAAAAGCTAGCCACAGGAACAGATGTTAGTAAAATTGAGCTACAAATCTCACAGCTGAAAAACCAAGAGCTAAATTTAAGCTATAAATATGATAAAGTAATTAACGCTTTGAAATTTACTATGGGAGTGTCCTTGGATCTAAACCTGGAAATAGAAACAAACATCAAATTTCAGGAAAGTTTGCAGGAAGAGTCTGGCTTTATCTTGGATTATCAAATTGCCAAAACCCAAGAGAAACTAATTCAAAGTGAGATAAGTACTTTAAATCAGTCCCGATTCATCCCAAATGTAAACCTAGTGGGTAGTTATGGTACCACAGGTTTCGGCTACGGTCAATCCCCTAATGAATTTTTAAAATTCTTTCCCATGAGCTTTGTGGGCTTGCAACTCTCCTACCCAATTTTCAATAAAGGGGTCACAAAAAGAAAGTTGAAGCAAAAGCATTTTGAACTGGAGAATAATGCGCTTCAGCAAGAGCTTATTAGTGAAGCAAATGCTATGAAAATTGAAAATGCTGAGATGCAAAAAAATATGACAGAGAAATCAGTGCTAACCACCGAAGAACAAATCGCGCTAGCACAGAAAATTTACAATGAAAGCCTCCTTCAGAAAAATGAAGGCTTAGTAAACTTGACGGAAGTCTTATTAGCTGAAAATGCTTTGAGAGAAGCTCAACAAGCAAACCTTACTGCTATAGTAGATTATCTAAAGGCTGATTTAGAGCTCAAGAAATTAAGAGGAAATATTAAAAACATTAATTACTAAAGAAATGAACTGGAAAAAAATAATCGGTATAATCATAGGCATAGCGGTAATAGTAGTGATGGCTATGAAATTGAAAAGCAATAAATCCATTTCCGAAAATAAGATTTATCAATACGATAAAGAAAAAGCTATTGCTGTTAAGGCAGACACCATTTCCTTCAATTATTTTCAACATAAAACAAGCTATACTGGTAGTTTTAAAGCTGAAAAAGAAAGCAAGATTAGCGCTGAAATACAGGGGAAAATAAATCAATATTTAGTAGAAGAAGGAGATATTGTAAAAAGGCGTCAGCCTTTAATCAAATTAGATAACTCATTATTAAGACTTGAATTAGAGAGTATTAATGTTCAAATAGAAGATTTAGAATCTGATGTTAAAAGGTATCAATCTTTAGCAGAAAGTGATGCTATTAAAGGAATTCAACTTGAAAAGGCTCAAACCGGATTGAAAAGTGCTAAAGTGAAGCAAGCAATAGCCTTAGATAAAATTCGCAAAACAGAAATCAAAGCACCATTTAACGGAATTATTACTGCTAAAATGAGTGAAATTGGAAGTTTTGCTGCTCCTGGAATGCCGCTGATTCAACTAACAGATATTTCAACACTCAAATTCAGTATTAATGTAGCGGAAACAGTACTCCATCTATTTGAATTAGGACAAAGCCATACTATTATAGCCAGTGCTTACCCAGATTTATTGTTAAGCGGAAAAATTACTTTGATAGGCAGCAAAGCCAATATGAGCAACCATTTCCCAGTAGAATTTGAAATTGAAAACACCTCAGACTTAAAATTAAAATCCGGCATGTTTGGGGAAGTTACCATATCGAAAACCAGCCCAAACAAATTGATTAGCATTCCTGCTTCTGCCTTGGTGGGCAGTTCTTCGGATGCGCAGGTATATCTGATCAAAAATAACAATGCTGTTTTACAGAAAATAACGGTAGCCGATAAAATTCAAGATAAAGCCATTATCTCAAAAGGATTAAAGGAAGGGGATGTGATAGTAACGGAAGGTTTTATCAATCTTTTTGATGGTGCAAATGTGGAATTAAATTAAATCAGCAAACCATGAATATTACTGAAATTTCTATCAAAAGACCCTCGCTGATTATAGTATTATTCAGCATTTTCACCCTCTTGGGCATTATTGGTTTTAACAAATTGAGCTATGAATTAATGCCCGATTTCAATCAGCCCGTAGTTGTAATTAAAACCATTTATCCTGGAGCAGAGCCCAAGGAAGTAGAAACTTCCGTGTCGGAAAAAATAGAAGATGCACTTTCAAACTTAGAAGGAGTGGATTTTTTGGTGACCAAATCTTTACCCAATGCCTCCATTATCATAGCCAATTTGAATTATGGAACTGATTTGGATAAAACCATGCAGGATGCACAGCGCTATATTGACAATATCAAAAAAGATTTGCCCACAGATGTGCAAAGCCCTGTGATGAGTAAGGTGTCTCCAAACGACTTGCCAATTATGTCCATTAGCGCCACTTCTGATCTATCCTCCACAGAATTTTATCAGAAAATGAAGGATGAATATCTGCCTCAAATACAACAAATAACAGGAGTAGCGGAGATCACCATGCTAGGTGGTCAGGAAAGAGAGATTCAAATAAAGGTGAATCAAAATAAATTAAAGCTGCATAAGCTCTCTTTATTGCAAGTGGTGGAAGCTATCAATCGGTCTGGAGTGGATGTTCCTGCAGGTAATTTAAAAACAGATCAAGCATTGAACTCAGTAAGACTGACTGATAAATTCAAAACATTAGAGGATATTGAAAATGTGCAACTTGACATGCCATTTCCTGGAAGCCCCGTTTATGTGAAAGATGTTGCCACTGTAACTGATGGCACTAAAGAAACAAGCTCATTAAGTCGATATAACGGCAAAGAAGGAATAGGGCTTTTACTCAAAAAACAAGGAGATGCTAATGCAGTTGAGGTCTCTAGGGCAGTTAGAGAAAGATTTCAGACAATCGAAGATCAAAATAAAGCCTCTAATGTTCAATTTATTATTGCAGATGATAGCACCGACAATACAATTGCTGCAGTAAATTCAGTAGTTGTGGATCTTATTTTAGCGGTAGTTTTGGTCTCTCTAGTAATGTTATTGTTTTTAAGAAGTTTTAGAAACGCTATCATCGTTTTGGTCGCTATTCCAACTTCTTTAGTAACCGCATTTGCCGTAATGTGGCTTTTAGGTTACACCTTAAACTTGATGACCTTATTAGCCATGTCCCTCATTATTGGGATTTTGGTAGATGATGCAACCGTGGTATTGGAAAACATTCAACGCCATCTGGATATGGGCAAGAAAAAAAGAGAGGCTGCCATGGACGGAAGAATGGAAATCGGTTTTTCGGCTCTATCCATTACGCTCGTTGATGTGGTGGTATTTTTACCCATCCTATTCCTTCAGGTTTTTGTGGCAGATATGCTAAAACAATTCTCTGTGGTAGTCATTACTTCTACGCTAACCAGTTTACTAGTTGGATTTACACTTACCCCTTGGCTAGCCTCAAGAATTGGTAAAAAAGAAGATTTACAGCCTACTAATTTCTTTAATAAGTTTCTATTATGGTTTGAGAGACAACTTGATGCCCTTACCGATTGGTATGGAAAGCTCCTTAACTGGGTATTAGAACACAAAATTGCTTTTACTGCTATAGTAATCCTACTTTTTGTTATGACTTTAGGCCTTATGAAGCAGGGCATCATTGGGAAAGAATTGATTTCGACAGGAGATCAAGGAAAGTTCAAAATGGCGCTGGAATATGATAAATCTACTCCTATAGAAAAAAATAATGCTGTATCTACTGAAATTGAGGAATTCATTTTAAACCAACCAGAAGTATCGACTGTATTCAGCAATATAGGGGGACCAAGTACCGGAATTGGAAGTTTAGGGATAGGTTCAGCTAACAAAACCGAATTCACCATACAATTAAAAACTTCCAAAAAAGAATTGAAAGCCTCAGGTCTAGAAGCAAAAGATACGGAAGTTTTCATGAGGAGATTAAGAGCAGATTTACAAGAGCAATTTCCGGGAATAAATTATTCTATGTCCGCATTAGGATTAATTCCGCGCACGGCACCCATAGAAATTACCTTAAGCGGAAGTCATATAGATAGCGTTATGCATAGTGCAAATGAGTTAAAAGCTATAATCGAGAAAATCCCTGGTGCTGATAATGTAAGGCTTTCAGTCGAAGAAGGAAGTCCTGAATACAAAATCATACCTGATAAAGATAAGATGCAGCGTCTGGGCTTGAGCACTGCATATGTAGGATTAAATATTAGAACAGCTTTTACTGGTAACGATGATGCTTCACTTACGGAAGATGGAATTGAATATCCGCTTAGAATTTGGCTAGATGAATTTAGCAGACAAAACTATGAGGACATTCAGCAATTATCCATTATTAATCCAAAGGGACAAGCTATAGAAATAGAACAATTTGCTAAGATCGAATTGGATAATTCACCCTCACTTTTGGAGAAAAAAGATCGACAGCCTGCTGTAACGCTTACGGCTGATGCTTTAGGTCGTCCTTCAGGAACTGTGGCTGATGATGTGGTATCCTATTTAGGAAATAACCCCTTAGCAGAAGGAATAGAAATGACATGGGGAAGTGATATAAAACGTCAAAATGATAGTTTTGGGGCACTAGGCTCTGTTTTACTTATTTCCTTTTTGTTAATATACCTTATCATGGTCGCATTATATGATAATTATATTTATCCTTTTGTAGTGTTATTTTCAATTCCTGTTGCTGCAATCGGGGCATTTTTAGCCTTAAACTTATCCTTAAGCAATTTGAGTTTATTTGCTTTATTAGGTTTGATTATGCTGATGGGCTTGGTAACAAAAAATGCCATTTTGATAGTTGATTTCACGAATCAATTAAAAGAAGAAGGGAAGCATTTTAAAGAAGCCCTACTTATTGCTGGAAAGGGAAGATTAAGACCTATTTTGATGACAACACTTTCAATGGTTTTTGGAATGTTACCTATAGCCATGGCAACCGGCACCGCATCAGAATGGAAGAATGGACTGGCTTGGGTGATTATAGGCGGACTTCTTTCTTCCTTAATTTTGACTGTTTTCTTAGTTCCAATGATCTATTATATAGTTGACTCAGCAAAAGAACGAATAAACCAGAGAAAATAATTAAAAATGAAAATCGAAATAATAATCGCATTTGCATTATCACTTACACTTTATTCATTTAAAAATCTCAAGGAAGATACTCATTCCCTTACCATAAGAGTAAAGAATTTACGAAATGATAAGGGAGAGGTTCAATTTGCATTGTATAACAAAAACGGTTCAATACCCGATGAAAAATATAAGAACTATTACAAAATTCTAAAAGGAAAAATTGTGAAAGCTTCATCTACAATAACTTTTAAAAATATTCCATCAGGAAAATATGCAGTAAACATTTTACATGATGAAAACAAGAATGGTAAAATTGATAAAGGATTTATCATGCCAATAGAAGGATTTGGTTTCTCTAATTTTCAATCCATTGGTTTTAACAACAAACCAACCTTTTCAAAAGCAAGTTTTACAGTAAAAGAAAACAAAACAATGAGTGTAAAGGTGATTTATATGTAAGGTGGAATTACCCATCAGAACATGTAAGCACATTTGTCATTAAAGAAAGAAATATAGTCAATGATCACCCAGTTAGTGACAATAGCTAAATAGAGCCTTTCTTATTAAATGGAAAAGTTACAAAGCAAGTTTAATAAAATGGAAAAGATAACAATAGACAATTATTTAGACAAACATTATATACACAGAAGCAATTGGTTAAGAGCTGCTATTTTGGGTGCAAATGATGGCATTATATCTGTTTCAAGTCTTGCCATTGGTGTAGCTGCTGCGAGTTCCATGAGAGAACCAGTTTTATTAGCCACAGTAGCTGGATTAGTTGCAGGGGCTTTATCGATGGCAGCCGGTGAATATGTTTCAGTAAGTTCACAAACTGATACCGAAAAGGCAGACATTGAAAGGGAAAAACAGGAACTAAAAGAAATGCCTGAAACAGAGTTGAATATTTTAATTCAAATTTTTGAAAACAGAGGACTAAAAAAAGAAACAGCCAAGCAAGTAGCCATTGAATTAACAGAAAAAGATGCTTTGGGAACACATATGCGCGAAGAGCTAGGAATAAATGAGATAAGTCAAGCTAACCCTATACAAGCAGCTATTGCATCGGGAGCATCATTTACTGTTGGTGGTGTTATGCCTCTTTCAGTAGTGCTTTTTATTCCACTTCATGGAATGGAATATTGGCTATACGGTTTTACAATATTGTTTTTAGGTATATTGGGAGCTGTTTCCGCAAAAATAGGTGGTTCCAGCATGAAAAAAGCTATTTTAAGAATTAGCATTTGGGGCACATTAGCAATGGGACTTTCAGCATTAGTGGGATATATTTTTGGAGTGAACGTATAATTTTAAGAGACGTTCTTTAGTAGCATTTTGTTTAAGTTTCAGCTAAAAGTCACTGACTCAAATAAAATTGCATACTAAAAAACCTCTCCATGGGTTTGCTGAATAAGCCTTTTAGCTAAAATTGGGAAGTTTTTTACAAAATGAACTGATAAACCGGCTCGCATCTGGTTTCCAAATAGGTTTTGCGTTTTACGCCCTACCCAAAGTCTTTTGGAAAAGTTTTGCTGCCATACATTTTTATATTCACTTTCAACTTCTTGTCGACTCTTCAATTTCCCTTGATAGAACTTGATAATAGAAGCACTTGCTAAATAACCACCGTGAATCGCCATTGCCATTCCATTTCCACAAAGTGGAGTGATGAGACCGGCAGTATCTCCAACCATAATCATATGATTTTCAACTGACGCTTTTTGCTCAAACGAAATTTCATTAATTACCTCAGGTTTATCAAAAAGCATTTCCGACCTTTCAAAAAGATCTTTAAGAATTGGATTTTGATATAAAACAGCTTCTTCCATTTCAGCTATACCTCCATATCCTTTCAAATTTTCTCTTCTGCTTAAATAACAAATATTGACTTTGTCTTCTTCAACATGGCTTACTCCACAATACCCTCCTTTGAAATTATATAACCCAATCAAATCATTAGGGAACTCTACTTTAGCATGATATTTTACTCCTAAGAATGGAGATTTCTTTTTGATGAAATTTCTATCAAAGGTTTTATCAAGTTTTGACCTTTTGCCATAAGCGTTAATAATAAATTCACCTCGAAATTTATCACCATTTTTTAGGTTGACTATAAATTCATTTTCATGATATCTAATATTAATTACTTCCGCTTTAGTTTTGACTTCCACTCCGGCATCCAAGGCTTTTTGATATAAAAATTCATCCAACTGATAGCGACTGATACCAAAACCACCTAAAGGTAAATCTACTTCAGCAATATTTCCTTTTAAATCTGACAAGTTGAATCGATTGAGCATTGAGGGCTTTAAATGGTCTGGGAATAATTCCATTCTTTCCAAAAATGGTTTTACCTCCATGGAAATATATTCACCGCACACACGATGGAACGGATATTGCTTCTTTTCAATTAGAAGCGTATTCACTCCTGCTCTTTGTAAGCAAATGGAAGAAATTAACCCTGCCAATCCCCCTCCTACAACTATAACTTGAAACTTATTTTTATCCAAAATCTCGATTTTATACAAACATTAAACACTCTCTTCGTCAAGTAGTTTTACTTTATAAATTTAAAATATATAAAAATACTACATTTAAGCTGAAAAGCATGGTTTTGGGAGTGACTCGACTGGAAAAATCATTACCTTTGTGGCTTGTTTAAAAATATGTGGACAAAACTAGCGCATAACGTAATAAAATATCGACTGCCTCTCATCATTATTTTGGTTTTGGTGACCATTTTTATGGGTTACCGTGCCCGAAATGTGGAACTCGACTATGATTTGGCAAAATTGGTTCCTGAAACTGATGAAGATTACAAAGCTTTAAGGGAATTTGAAGATAATTTTGGTGTAGATGATAATATTTTAGCACTGGGAATTAAAGACAGTGCACTTTATACCCCTCAAAATTTCGCAAGACTTCAGTACTTCTCAAATGCATTGAAAGATGTTAAAGGAGTAATTAATATTCTTTCCATCGGAAATTTACAGAAACTTCAAAAAAATACTGAAGAGCGTAAATTCGAGATGAAGCCTTTAATCACGGATTTACCAGAAGATCAAGCAACTCTTGACAGTTTATTGCAGGAAATAAAAGACCAAAAGTTCTTTTCTTCGCAATTACTAAATAAAGAGAATGGAGCTACTGCCGTTATCATTACTTTAGATGAAAAAATCTTTAATTCTCCTGAGCGTGAACGGCTAATGTCAGATATCACTCAACTAGGGGATGCTTTTGAAGAAAAGACAGGCATAGAATTACATTATGCCGGATTGCCTTTTGTGCGTTCCACTATGATGAGCAAGGTCCGACAGGAAATCATTCAATTGTTGGTTTTATCTGTGATAGTAACAGCCCTTATCCTACTTGCTTTTTTCCGCTCTTGGGATGCTGTTCTTTTCCCGCTATTGGTAATATTTTCTGTAGTAATTTGGTCTGTTGGTACGCTGGATTTATTAGGCTACAAAATCACCATATTAACAAGCTTAATTCCCACTATTATAGTCGTCATAGGGATTCCTAATAGTATTTATTTATTAAATAAATATCATCAGGAATTTGAAGAACATGGAAATAAAATTAAAGCCATTAGTACTATCACGAGAAAAATCGGGGTAGTTACTCTAATAACAAACTTTACTACTGCTGTTGGATTTTTAGTTTTAGCTTTTACCGACATCAAACTCTTAACAGAATTTGGGATAGTTGCAGGGATTAATATTTTCGCAACTTTCATAGTAAGTATCATTTTAATTCCAGCGGTTTTCTCCTATTTACCTGAGCCTGGTAGAAAGCAATTGAAGCATATGAACTTCAAAATGACGGATTATGCATTGAGATGGCTTAATAAATCCGTTCATTACCACAGAACAATTATTTATTTTGTAACCGCAATAATTGTAGCTTTTGCCTTTATTGGAGGATTCCAACTAAATTCCATCAGCCACATGGTAGATGATCTACCTAAGGATGGAAAAACAATTAAAGATTTACGTTTCTTTGAAGAGAATTTTAGTGGTATTATGCCATTGGAAATTGTTATTGATACCAAAAATAAACGTGGAATTATTCAAAGAAATACATTAAGGAAAGTTGATCAATTTCAGCAGTTTTTGGATAGTATCCCATCTATTAGTGAGCCAATTTCAATTGTCAATATGGTGAAAGCCTCTCGTCAAGCCTATTATAATGGGAATCCTGCTTTCTATGATTTACCAACTTCCCGAGACTATAATTTTATTATGCGCTACCTTCAGCAAGATGAAGGAAATATTTCGGTATTGAATAATTTTACCGATGAAGAGCTCTCTACCATGAGAATTTCATTGAAAATAGCCGATATAGGTTCAGATAAAATGAATGCTCTTTTAGAAGAATCCATTAAACCACGGATGAACAAAATTTTTGAGGGTGAAGATTTTGATATTTCTATCACGGGTACGACTCCCATATTTATTAAAGGAAATGAATATTTAGTCGAAAATTTAAGGTTTAGTCTGTTAATAGCTTTCGCCATTATAGCTATCGTAATGGGGATTTTATTCCAAAATATAAGAATGATTATCATTTCTTTAATCCCAAATGTAATTCCTTTATTAATAACTGGCGGATTGATGGGATATCTGGGAGTTCCACTTAAACCAAGTACTGTATTAGTATTTAGTATCGCCTTTGGTATTTCTGTGGATGACACCATTCACTTCTTAGCAAAATATAGACAAGAACTATTTGCCAATAATTTCTTCGTTCCATTAGCGGTCACTAAAACCTTAAAAGAAACTGGTAAAAGTATGATTTATACATCTGTTGTACTTTTTGCTGGCTTTATTATTTTTGTGACTTCAAGTTTTGGAGGTACAGTAGCGTTAGGAGCTTTAACTTCTACTACACTTTTGGTGGCAATGCTTACCAATTTACTAGTTTTACCTTCTCTATTGCTTACTTTCGATGATGGAAAACGCAATAAATCAAGCCATCCTCTTATAGAGCAATATGATGATGACTTTTACATGGAATCAGAAGACGAAGAAATTAATATAGAGAGAATTAAAAAAGCAGAACCTAAAGTTCCTTATAAGCCAGAGGATCAGAAAAATTCATAAAAATGGGTCAATATAAAGAATACAAAAATCTAAATTATGCCGAGTTGGCAGATGAAGTCCTTGAATTTTGGAACAAAAATGACATTTTCCAAAAATCAATGACCACCCGTGAAGGGAAACCCACTTTTACTTTTTATGAAGGGCCGCCTTCTGCAAATGGTACTCCTGGCATTCACCACGTGATGGCACGTGCCGTAAAAGATATTTTCTGTAGGTACAAAACCCTAAAAGGCTTTCAGGTTAAAAGAAAAGGTGGATGGGATACCCATGGCTTACCTGTTGAATTGCAGGTAGAAAAGGAATTAGGCATCACCAAAGAAGACATAGGTAAGAAAATTTCAGTAGCCGAATATAATGACAGATGCAAAAAGGCAGTCATGAAATTCAAAGGTGAGTGGGATGATTTAACCAGAAAAATGGGTTATTGGGTAGATTTAGATGACCCTTATATCACCTTCGATCGCAAATACATGGAAACCCTATGGCATTTGCTTAAGAAATTTTACGATAAAGATTTGTTATATAAAGGCTATACCGTTCAGCCTTATTCTCCTGCGGCAGGAACTGGCCTAAGCTCACACGAATTGAATCAGCCAGGCTGCTATCGTGATGTGAAGGACACTTCAGTAACTGCACAATTTACAGTGAAAAAAGATGGTAAATCGGCTTTCCTTTTTGAAAATGAGGATGAAGATGTTCGGTTCTTAGCCTGGACTACCACGCCTTGGACTTTGCCTTCCAATTGTGCACTGGCGGTAGGTGAAAAAATTGACTATGTGAAAGTGAAAACTTTCAATCAATATACTTACGACCCAGTTTCTGTGGTTCTAGCTAAAGATTTGGTAAGCAAACAATTTAATGCCAAAGCAAAGGACTTAAAACTGCAAGATTATAAAGCTGGGGATAAATTAATCCCTTTTGAAATTGCCCAAACTTTCAAGGGAAAAGACATAGTAGAAACGCGCTATGAACAATTGATGCCTTATGTTACTTCTGAGGAATTAGAGAAAAATGCTTTCCGTGTAATCCCCGGTGATTTTGTGACTACCGAAGATGGTACTGGTATCGTGCATACGGCCTCTGTTTTCGGTGCAGATGACTTTAGAGTTGCTCAGCAAAACAATGTTCCAGCCGTAATGGTGAAGGATGAGCAAGGAAAAGATACTCCTTTGGTTGATAAAAAAGGGACATTTGTTACCGAGGTAACAGATTTTGCGGGTAAATTTGTGAAGGAAGAATATTATGATGATGCTACTCGTAATGATCCTGACTTCAAGCCTACAGATGTTCTGATTGCCATCAAATTAAAAGAAGACAATAAAGCTTTCAAAGTAGAAAAATACGAGCACTCCTATCCGCATTGCTGGAGAACAGATAAGCCTATTTTATATTATCCATTAGACTCATGGTTTATCAAAACCACTGCCATGAAAGATCGATTGGTAGAATTGAATAAAACCATCAATTGGAAACCAGCTTCAACGGGTGAAGGCCGTTTTGGCAACTGGTTAGAAAATTTGGTGGATTGGAACTTAAGTAGATCAAGATATTGGGGGACTCCTTTACCAATTTGGGTAACAGAAGATCGCAAAGAGCAAATCTGCATAGGTTCACTAGAAGAGTTAAGAAATGAAGTAAGAAAATCTGTGGAAGCAGGTTTTATGGAGGAGGAATTGGCTGAAGATTTCGATCTACATCGTCCTTATGTGGATGATGTGATTTTAACCAGTGAATCTGGCCAGAAGATGTATCGAGAGCCAGATTTGATTGATGTTTGGTTCGATTCAGGTGCTATGCCTTATGCACAATGGCATTATCCTTTTGAAAACAAGGAGACTTTCGATAAAAACTATCCTGCAGACTTCATAGCAGAAGGTGTGGATCAAACCCGTGGTTGGTTCTTTACTTTGCATGCCATTTCTGGTATGTTGTTCGATTCAGTGGCTTATAAAAATGTAATTGCCAATGGTTTAGTATTGGACAAAGACGGCAATAAAATGTCTAAGCGACTAGGCAATGCCATCAATCCTTTTGAAACATTGAAGAAATACGGTCCCGATGCCACTCGTTGGTATATGATTGCCAATGCAAATCCTTGGGATAACCTAAAATTCAATTTGCAGGGAGTAGAAGAAGTGCAGCGTAAGTTCTTCGGTACTCTACAAAACACTTATAATTTCTTCGCGCTTTATGCCAATTTGGATGGCTTCACTTTCGAAGGTGAAAGCATTCCATTAGAAAAGCGTACTGAAAGTGACCGCTGGATTTTATCAAAATTAAATTCACTTAAGAAAGCAGTAGATGCTGCTTATGACGATTATGAACCAACAAGAGCTGCTCGCCTAATCCAAGATTTCGTTCAGGATGATGTGAGTAATTGGTATGTACGTTTGAATCGTAAACGTTTCTGGAAAGGGGAATATAATGATGATAAAAAGGCTGCTTACCAATCGCTTTATGAATGTTTGGAAAGCATTGCCATATTAAGTGCGCCAATCGCTCCTTTCTATATGGATAATTTATTCCAAAGCTTAAATAAAGTAAGCGGAAGAATGGATTTTGAATCTGTTCATTTAGTGGATTTCCCTCAAGCAGATGAAAGCATAATTGATAAGGACTTGGAAGAGCGCATGTTCTTGGCTCAACATATCAGTTCTTTAACACACAGTATTCGAAAAGCACAAAAAATCAAAGTAAGACAACCGCTTCATAAAATTTTGGTACCTGTTTTAAATGATAAAAAACGTAAGCAAATTGAGGCTGTGGAGGATTTGATTATTTCTGAAGTGAATGTAAAATCTATAGAGTATATTGATGATGCTTCCGGTGTTTTAGTGAAAAATATCAAACCTAACTTCCGTAAATTAGGACAGCATTTTGGTCCTAAAATGAAAATGGTTTCTCAAATTATCAACCAATGGGGACAGGAAGAAATTGCTAAAATGGAGCAAAATAATGCTTTTGAAATAGAAGTAGATGGCGAAAAACATACTTTGACTTTAGAAGATGTTGAAATAACTTCTCAGGATATTCCCGGCTGGTCTGTAGCTTCTGAAGCTGGCATAACTATTGCATTGGATATTAGCATTGATGATGATTTAAGAAGAGAAGGCTTTGCAAGAGATTTGGTAAATCGTATTCAGAATTTAAGAAAAGAAAAAGGCTTAGAGGTTCAGGATAAGATTGCGATAGCTGTAAAAAAAGGAAATGACTTAGTAGAAACTTCCATTTCGCAAAACAAAGAGTACATTTGTTCCGAAACTCAAGCAGTTTCATTAGATTTGGCTGAAAATTTAACCGAAACCACAGAAATAGAAATTGACGATTTAAAAGTTGAATTGTCCGTAGTGGTGAAAAACCTATAAAAGTGAAATACGCAAAATATTTTTTATTTAGTTTCTTTTTAATAGCCCTCGACCAAGCCGTTAAGCTTTGGGTTCATACTAATATGGAAATGGGCATAGCCGGACAAATTGAGGTCTTCGGTGAATGGTTCAAATTGTATTATACATTAAACCCAGGAATGGCTTTTGGAATGCAGTTTGGTTCTGAATATGGCAAACTAGGCTTAAGTTTATTCCGATTGGTCGCTATGTTTTTCATTGCTTATTACCTTTATAAACTAGCCAAAGAAAAAACACATCCTGGTGTTTTGTGGAGTATGGCCGCAGTTTTGGCTGGAGCTGTAGGAAATTTAATAGATAGTATTTTCTATGGTGTTTGGTTAGACAATGCTCCTTATAATGCCATTTCCCCCTGGTTTCATGGTCAGGTAGTGGATATGTTCTATATCGACATTTGGGAAGGAAGAGTAGCCGACTGGATTCCACTCTGGGGAGGCGACTATATTTCTCTCTGGCCAATCTTCAATGTAGCAGATGCCGCTATCTTTTGCGGTGTTGCCGTAATCTTAATTTTCCAAAAGAAGTTTTTTAAAGCGGTGAAGAATGAAACTGCGAGCTAAGTAGTAATTTTCAATTAAACCTTTTGATGCCTCTTCATCTAAAAAAATAAGGTTGAGCAAGCGACAGATTGTACAATTGAGTTTGTAATAATTAGAAAAAAGTTATTTAAGGAATTAAATTGATTATTCTGTAAACTTCTCCAATTGCTTGATGCACTTTTTCTGAGCTTTAATGATGTCTTTATAGATGTTCTTATCCTGTTCTGATTCATCAGCTGCTTCATAAGCATTTACTGCTTTCAAGTAATACATCTTGGCATTTAGTGCTAGGTCTATCATCATATTTACCTCAGCTAGAATATAGAATTCCTTATAGCTAGGGTTTTCCTTTTTCTCAATTAACTCAATCACCTTTAATAAAGATGTTTCGGATTTCACCCTGTGCTGCTCAGCAAATTTTAAGGGTAAATCAAAATCTTTAAAAAGTGAGAGGTGAGTAGATGCTTTGGTCTTTAGGTAAAGTGTATTTTCAGGATCTAATTTTAAGGCTTTATTTAAGTTTTGTAATGCCTCTTGTTCTTTGCCTTTCACAAACTGAAGCGCTACACCTTTATAATAATATCCATCAGATATTTCAGGAGACAACTTAATAACCACATCAGCATATTTGGATAAGCGATCAAATTCTTTTGTTCTTTCTAAAATCTGACAAGCTAAAAGTGTCAGTTCTAAATTCTCACTATCATTTTCTAATTCTGCAGTAACTTTATTAAGAGAAGGTCTTACCTTACCTGAATAATATAAAGCTTTTAGTGCTTCATAAGTATTTTTATTTTCCTCCTTCATTTTCTCCTCTTTGCCCATGATGATTTATTCTTAGAATTTTTCAAACCCATTGTTTGTGGGTGAAATTTATACAGCTGAATTGCAAAGGTACAAAACCTATGGCTTATGAAAAGTATATACCGTATTCTATTATTAAATCATTTGGAAAGAAAACCTTCTTCCCGTCATTTTCAATAATTCAACTTGACAAGTAACTATACTTTCTAAATTTTATACAATTTTTTAAATTCTGTATTTTTCTCTTTGAGAGATTATAGGTATGTTAATCAACACTTATGTGCTAAAATCGGCAAGCAAAATATAATTTTCTAAAAAAATTCTTAATAGAATTAAGCGTAAAAGTTAATAAAAGAGTAGCACTCAAAACTGATGATCAATATCATAAAACTTGAAAACTCTAAAATTCTTTACTGAGATTTGCCATTAAGAAGAATCACCTATAAAGGGGGAAAAATAAACTTATTAGATATTAAAATCAGTTTGTAATAGCAAATTTCAGCATTTTATGTTCGCCTTTTTCATTGGTAATTAACAAATTATACATACCTGTTTTAAGATTTTTAGTATTGAGTTCATAATTAATTATACCAGATTCAAGTCTTATTTCTTCTATAATTTTACCAGTGAGATCAATTACTTTCACATTCAAATCATTAAATAATAAATTTGAAGAATTAATAATTAAGTGAGTACTCGCAGGGTTAGGATACAATTTGAATTCCATTTCATTTAAAGACTTTTCAGTAGAAGTAATGTTTTCAAAGGTAAGTGTTCCAAAGTCATCGGAATAAGCAGATTGAATAATCTCACCGGTATTAATATCCTGTAAGAAAGCTATCACTGCCAATTGACTTTCATCTGAAGTAAACTGTGCAGTAAATTCAAATGATAGAGAATCACTGTTTTTATCTTCAAGTATGGCTCCTCCATTATTAGGCAATATTTCTCTTAATACATTATAATAGCTCTTAGACTCATCAGTACCTTGTGCTCCCTCTTTAATTTCTTTTTGAACTACTGCAACAAATAATCTGGTGTTATCAGACAAAGATGTAGACTCATCCGTAGTATAGTTTACATCAATTATTAAATTCTCTTCATCAGTTCGAGCAGTTATACCCATTGTTGTAATACTGCTTATAAGCCTCGATTGGTCCAATTTTATTTCACCTATTTCACCCTCACTAAATTTGTACTCTCTATCAAGATTACCATCTATCACAGATTGATTTTCAAAATTGTAAGCATCATAAAAATAAATTCTAGAAAGCATTGAAGAAGAAACCTGTTGATATAGAGGATCATTTTCATTTACACGATAATTAATCCAAGCAAAATCACCAGACTGCTGAAATGAATTATTTAATGTATTCATTTCCAACTGATCTTGATCTAATATATCGTTACCGAAATACTCAACCAATACATTCCTGTTTAGGCTTTCAATTTTAAAATTATCAAAAGCGACTCCATCTGGATTTGTAAAACCTTCATTTTCATTAGGCCTAGATCTAAATTGGAATCTGAAAATTACATTATTTCTTTCCAATTCATTAATGCTTTCAAGGGCATGCGTGGCATTTACTAACGGAACCTCTCCTTCTCCTTCATATCTGCTAGACCAACCAACAAAATTTGAGTTGTTAGAAACAATTTCATTTCCAATAATATTATTAGTTCCAGGGTTAGAGTCAATAGTACTCGCATTGTACCAATTTAATCCTGAAGATTGACTACCGTTAAAATCTCCAAGAAGTTCCCATCGCTTAGTTGGATCTTGTATCAACTTATCATCAGTAGAATATTCCAATATCAAGCCATCATCACCCGCTAAAACATCGAGCCATAAATCAAAACTTAATACAGGTTTTGACACTTCAGAAAGATCAAAAGCTGGCGAGTATACAAAAGATCGAATTCCAGAACTGTATGGCCCGTCAATATTCGTTATAAAAACATTGCTCTGAGATTTTATATTTGAACTTTCACTCGGTTTTCCAAAATCCCAGGCTTCATTGCTACCGCTCGGACTAATACTAACCCAATCCAATCTTTCATCTTCAAAATCATAATTAAATGTGCTGAGCGCCTCCGTTTTTGGTAAAACCAAAAGTTCTTTAGTTACTTCAGCAACACAACTTGTAGTTGTTTCAATTTTAAAAGTCATTTGATATCTCCCAGCTCCTGAATTTTCGAAGTTTACTGCAATAGTTGAGTCGTTGATTTGATTGAAAACCATATCTGATATGTCATTAAAAACACTATCCTCCCATTTTCTTAGATTCCATTCAACAGTATCAATATCAGCCTGATTAGGATTTCCAGTGAAAATAATTCCTTCTTGACCATATACTGAGCTATTCCAGTTAAAATCAGGATTATTAACTCGCCTATAAGTTACTGTTGCGTAATCACTTTCACATAACTGTAAATTCTCTCCCTTACTGTTGAGGTTTCTTCTGACTACATAAAACGTTCTTTGGTTCCTATTTTCACCTACAAACAAATCTGCAGAAGGGGTAAAAGTTGGACCAGTTCCTTGTTCTTCAAGTGAGAAATCCGTACTTAAATACCATTTAATTTCTTGGTTTTCCTCAAAATTATTAACCTGAGCTTCCTCTAAGACACCATCTACAAAACACAAATTTTCAGAGGCAAAAGTTGGCATGGAGGGTTTTCTCCATACTATTAAATCATAAATTGTTGAATTGGAACACGTATTTTCATTAGTATATGTATACTCTATTTCAATCTTAATAGAATCTTGATTATTATTGACAAGGTAATTTTGTAAACGTCTTTGATGAAATACGAAGCCCGTTATGCTGTCCCCCAACAAAAGACTATCTGGTAGTAATTCTTCATTTAGTAGCCTAAAAGAAAAATCATTATTACTAATGCCTACAGGTTCAAGTTCAAGTGACTCTTCATCAGTACATAAACTAAATTCGAAACCTTCTTCCCCGAAATCTTCAAAACTTTCTATTTCCAATTCTGGCAAAGGATAAACATTCACATTTTGTGCATCAACATTTACCTCAATATTATCTGGATTATTAGGATCTACAATTGAATAAAAAATTGAAATTCGATTCCGATTTTCAGCATTGACATTTTCAATATATGCAGTATTAGGATCAAATACAGCTCTGAATACTTGAATTGTATCATCCCCAACAATCTTATCCGTAAAGCCCAATTTTTCTATAATCCCAGGGCCATTAATATCATTCGCTATAAACCCTTCAGGTAAAACGAGATTATCTACGTTAATAATAACAGCTGAATCTGAAACGCAATATTGGTCTGTCAAATCAGGGAAAATCCTATCCGCATTATAAACATTAAAAGCAATGGAAGTTGTAGAAGAACAACCAAAAATATCCGTATAGGTAAAATAAATTTCATGTACATCTTCTTCATCCGTCACATCCGTAAAGCCCAGTTGACTGCTATCCAAGAAGTACTCACCATTACTGTTCTGAACAACCCCTGGGCCTGAAAAATGTCCGTTTTCACTTGTCGCATTTTCAAGATTTAGTGAATCGCTTCCTCCCAATCCGTTAAGCTCTATTAAATTACTAGTATTAGAAATGGAAGTAGTTCCCTCATAGTCAATTTTTGCAATTGGTAATGGTTTCAGTGTTATCAAAAAGGTATCTGCCTGACCGACACAACCATTACTATTAATTTCTTCCACAATCAAAGTATCTTGAATCTCTTGGGTAACCTCTCTAAAATTAATCAATATCCGATCACCATTTTTCAAGCCATCAAATTCATTAAGCCCATTAGTAAAATACCAATTAAAGGTACTGCCTACTGAGCCATTCATTCTATATCTAATTCCCTCTTCCCCTGAGCATACAATTTCAGTAGATTGAGATTTTGTAGGATTTGGTAAATCATTAATGGTAATATTTAATTGTCTTGGGGCAGGCGTTCCACCGCAACCTCCATCAGTGGCAGTAGGGATAGCCTCTAGAATTGCTCCTCCATTTTCGACTTCCAATGGGCTTGCTTTATAAATAGCTTGACGATTGGTAGAAGTTAAAGTAAAAGTAACATCATCTTCACTATCGCCAAATCCCCAGCTTCCATCATGATCAACCGCTTCATTATATTGATCATCTCTAGACCATTCAATTCCATCAGCCCCGCCTCCTAAAGCGGCATTAAGCTGAGCAACTGCAATATTAGTAGTATCATTAATCAGTTCTTTACATATAGAAAAGTCTTCACCTAAACGTACTGAAATCGTGGAAACAAAACGAATCAATACTATATCTTCATCTGGCACACAAGGATTAGGTGCTGATGGGTCATCTGAAATTAGCCTTAGTGCAATTTCTCCTTCAGCAGCATCCGCCAAACTTGGATAATAGATTGGTTGGATATTAGATGTTGTTTTAACACCACCATCTGAACTGAAACCTCCACCATTTTGACTTGGTCCTTGATCGATAACCCATGTACCTGTGGTAACATTACCCTCTATTGAAGGCAAAATTCCAACTATATTAACATCAGAAAAATCTATCTCATTAGTGGTGGCTAAACAGATTTCAATCAATCCTGCCCCAACCTCAGAATCAAAAATACCCCCTGCTTCAACCGTGGATCTAGCATACTCCTCTACATCTAAAGTAGTACCTAAATCAGGTGCTGAGCAACTATTTAAATCTGAATCTTCATCAATTAAGGAAATTATTTCATAAGTATTTATACCTGCCTGCGGAGGATTTACATTTAATATTTGACCAGAAGTATAGCCTGTCACTATTACATTTTCTATCCCATTATTATATTCCAAGGTATACGTTCCTGTTCCTCCTACAACATCTACTCTAAGAGCCGTTTCAATAGGCGACCCTCCTTCAGGATCATCACAAACAACATCTGTTCCAGGATTAACCAATATAAATTGCGCACTACTTGGACCTACTTTAATATTTTCAATTGAAGTAGTTATAGCATTATCCGTATTCCCTGCTTGACCATTTTGCTTATCTAATGTAATAGTTCCTGGTTGTGTTCCTGCTGGAACCGTAAATTCTATATTCTCATCATCTAATACAGTAAAAGTGGAAATAGTAAAAGGTGTATCCCCATTAATATTGGTTCTAATTCTGCTAACTCCTGTAAAATATTTTCCCTGAATTGTAAATAATTCACCCACACATGCTCCAACGGAGAAATTATCAATTCTGGCAGGACCAAAAGATGTAAAAGACCAGATATTATCTGCTGTAAACCCTAAGAATTCATTCCCGGCCCTATCTACGATAGCACCTGCATCAAATTCAAAATAATACTCAGTTGAATCATTCAGAATGTTCTCTAATGAAATAAAACTTAGCGTAGTGGAGGTGTTATTAGTGAATGCAGTTTCCCCATCCAAAGTTTCTAAAATATTCCCACTAGATTTTTCTACTATCCTTATATTATTGGTTCCTGCACCACTTACCGGTTCGTCCAACTCAATAGTAAAAGTCATTTGTTGAGAAACATTCAGTCCGCCATTAGCAGGGCTAAATGGATTCCCTATTATTAATTCGGGTATGTCAGTATCTATGGTGATTTCCTTATTGCCACCTAAAGAATTTGCGCTTCCAGTTGCTGGTAAGGTTAGAGTTGCTGAAATTCCAACCTCATCCTCAATTGTCCCTCCATTCAGAATCAAACTATTTAAGTTATTATAGTTCAAATCTGCTACATCATTTAAATTGCTCCCGTTTGAAGCATCTACCGTATAGCTAAAGGTTAATATTTCTGATGAAGAGCCACTTTGATAATTTGCAGTTCCACCGGAATTTAGCTCTAAAATCGGAGGTTCAGTCACTACTACTATTTCATTGAATTCAATTGTAATTAAAATGATATCACCTGCTTTATAAAAGCCATCAGTATTCGAGGAAGTGACATTTGAAACAGTGGCTCGGTCTGTATCTACTTGAATATCAGAATTATCTTGAAGTCTGTTTGGAGAACTAGGTAGTGTTTGATCAGCATCATTTCCTGCAATATCTTGAACTGCACCGCCATTCATATTGATTAGGTTTACACCCAGATCTGTGGTATTTTCCCCTAAACCTATCCCTCCTACAGTATAAGTGAAGTTCACTTGATTCCCGTTCGTTACACTTTGAAAAACAGCAGTTCCTCCCGAGTTTAATTCCAATTCTGGAAAGCCGTTTACTGTTACGTCTTCATCAAAAATTAATCGGATGTTAATATTTTCACCAGGGCCATACTTCACATCCGGACTTGTAGATACAATTTCTGTTATTCTTGGTATTTGAGTATCGATATTGAAATTAGGGGAAGGCGTAGATGCCATTTCATTACCAGCCACATCTTCTGCATTTGATATGCTGATGTTAGCATTATTAATTTCCTCTTCTGTTAGACTATGATCAAAAGTGATAGTATAAACTAAATCACCTCCACTCCAAGCACCATCTGCATTATCAGTCATTTCTGTAGTGCCATTGAAAGTGAAAATAGGATGGACAGCCGTATTCATTAACTTATTGAAAGTAACTTCTAATTGAAGCGTATTATCCGTTCTATTAATTAGGCTTCTATCTAAAACAATAGGATTTGCAATTGGGTTTTCAGTATCAATTGTAAATAGATTTGCTTGTGTGAAATTATCTAAAGCATTTCCTGATTTATCAAAAGCATTGCTAATTAAAACATCAATATTTTCCACCACTTCATCTTGATCTGTTAAATCAAAATAGAAGGTATAAATAGTACTGTCTGCAGACCAAAAACTATTTCCATTTGGCCCTGTGATACTATTAGTAGGATTTTCAACAGGAAATGAAACATTAGGAATGATGGATCTATCCATTTTTTCATTAAAAGTCACTTGAATCTCTAGTGCATCTGTTCCTAAATCTTTTCCTGATAATACAGTTGGGGTAGCCGTAATTAGACTTACTTGAGGTTTGGTAATATCCTCAAAGCCATAAGTTTTTGAAAAATTAGAAGCATTTTTGTTAACGGCATTATTGAAATTAATATTGGCAATATCCAACCCTATGGTTAAATCAGGTGTATCAAATTCATTAACAGCATTATCTACATCTAGAATCAGAAAATAATTCTTAGCCTCAGTGCTTAAATTTTCAGTCAATGCAGAAAAAGTAATAGTATTGGCTCCATTATCAATTGCAGGAGTAGAAGCTATAACAGCATCTGTAGCGGTGCCATTATATGTATTATCTACTGAACTTACTAGCCTTAAATTATCAACTATATTAGTTAAATCAATATTAGAAGTAAATTCAATGGATTGGATTTGAGTAGATCCAAGTGCATCAACTGTAAAGCCTAATACTGCTTGATCAGTAGTGCCACTTTGTAATGTACCAGAATTTAAACCAGCAGTAAGTTCCGCTAAACTTACTGTTGGATTTACTGTAATCGGAATAGAAGAAACATTAAAGAGGTTGCTGCCATCTGTTAAGGTTAAAGTTCCATTTCCACTACCCTTATAATTAAAGTTTGCAGGAAATTGATATACTCCATTAGTAAAAGTCAAAGTGCCGGCTAAATTATCCATAGGAATGCCATCTGCATTGCCTATCGTAAAAGCACCATAGTCAAAGTCTAGATTTCCATTGGCATCTTGTGCTTCCACTACTGCTTGAGGTGTTACATTTACACCAGCATCTACGGTAGATGGCGGATCAGTTGTAAATTCAAATTCAGTAGCAATTACTTCTACTTCATTATCGGTTGTACTTGTAGTAATTTCAGAACCAAGGCTTGTATCAAATGTACTTGAATTTCCTTGGTATGTTATGGTGGATGGATCCAATTCAAAAACAAAATTCAAACCGTCAATTTGAGCAAGCGCAATACTTGATTTAAGTCTAATTTGCAATTGCATATTAACAGATGAATTATCATCAATATAACCAAACTTGCCACTTCCATTATTTTCGGAGCCCCCAACTGTAATTCCGATAGTTGTAGCCGTTATATTTGCCGCAGTGGCATGTGTGGTATTAGAATTTGTGACATTTACAACTCGAGCATTTTGAATGATGGAAGTCCAATCAGCAAAATCATTTCCTGCTGCCTGACCAAAAGTAAAAGAGACCAATCTGCTAGGAATTCCATCGCCACCAACGTCCGCCATGTTAAAATCCATTACGCTGATATAAGCACCATTTTGGTCATTATCTACTGAACTAATACTTAAAGCTGCTGAATTTAAGCTAAGCGTATTGCTTGAAGAGGCCGCCAGCGTTGTAATAGTTTGAGCATCTGGTCCAAAAGCATAACAAAAGGAGCCATTTACATAGGCATAAACCTCAAATGTATATTCTGTTGCTGCAGTTAAGCCTGTAATATTAACAGAGGTTCCGGCCCCAGAAAAGACTATTTTATTATCATTAGAAATTACAGCCGCATCTATAAAGCTACTATTAGCATCTGCAGTGTAATCATCTCCATTATTTACTGCTAGGTCAACAGTTGCACCTTGCTTAGCTACAACTAAATAACTATCGGCACCTGTTGCGGTATTCCAGTTTAAGTCAACCGAACCCGCGGTTAAATTTGTTGCAGCATTAAAGATTGAACTTGTTGAAGGTGGTTCGCAAAGGGTGGTAGCAGTTTCTGTTACTGAAGTAAGATTGTAACAGAAACCAGTTGGATTATATTCATAAATATCAAAACTGTAGTCGGTTAGCTCATTTAATCCTGTAACTGTCACTGAGGACGCATTCCCATCATAAACAGTAAAATTCCCCGTTCCAGTAGTTGCACCATTCCCAAAAACAGGATTTTCAGCATAGTCCGTATTTGAAATTGGAGTTACAGCAGCATCAGTGTTTTCTCGGGCTACTACTAATACATTATTTCCTGGACCTTGAATAGTCCAATTAACTGTCATTTCATTAAAAGAAATACCTGAAGTAGAGGTTCCTGTAACTGTAGTAGTAGCAGGTTCGCAAAGCGTAGTAACCAAAATCGTTTCTACAAAGCTATAACAATGCCCATTTGGATTATAAACGTAATAATCAAATGCATACTCCGTATAAGGAGATAAGCTAGTAGTAGTTACAGAAGTGGCAGTTCCTGCCAATACCACATCATTACCTGCCCCTGTTTGGGCTCCTGTACCAAAATCAGCATTTGCTGTATAGGTCACACCATCGCTAGGGGCAACAAGGGCATCAGATGAAAGTCTGGCAATTACTAGGTTTTCAGCATCAACAGGAACATTACTAAGATCTGCTTTAATAGAGGTAGTAGCAAGAGCACCAGCATCATTAGCAATAGAAGCCGAGCCCACAGTAGGTCCAACATTACAAAGGGTAGTTCCCGTTTTTAGTATTGGGCTGGCATTATTGTAGTTATAGGTTTGCGAAACAGGACCTCCGTCATCTGTAAAAGTGTAAGGGATTACATAAAATGCATGTTCGGTATCAGCATTTAATACTCCAATTGTTTCTGTTAAGGCTATTCCATTATCCAGCAAAGTTACTCCTGCTGGCAGCACAGCATCAATCTCAGTTGGCGATTGTCCATCAATCACAGCTGAAATATCAAAAGCGGAATTTCCTTCACTATAGAGAATCAAGTATCCATCTGCATTGGTCACTGCCGTGTAAGTTACATCTAGTGAATTTGAAGTGGCATTATCTATTGTATAGCCCGCATCATCCACAGCGCCTCCACTGGCAGCTGTTGATAATGACCAAATACTTGTTAGGGAAACAGCAGCCGCTTTTCCATAATTAATAGTCTCAAAATTACCTGTAATGAAATTAAAAGGCACTAAAATAGCACTATATTCTTGTCCTGGATCTATATTTCCACTTGTACTAACTGAAGTAGCATTATCTGTATTTTGAACTGTATAGGAAAGACTTAAAATAGCTGGATCTGTCTGTTCTGAGGGTTGCAATCCATTTTGCAAATTACTTAGATCTGGAACAGAGTTTCCTGATTGATAATATAATACAAATCCTCCATTATCTGCAAATGTGGTATACTCATTAAATGTAAAATTAATCTGCGTTTCCGTTGCTGTAGTTTTTTCAAAACCAGTAACTGCAGAAGTAGGCTCTGTAGCAAGTGTGAAAAGGCCATTGTTTTGAAAGGTGATTCCGTTGGTTTTGTAATTGCGTGACAAAGGATTATTGGTAGCGTCACTACTAAAAGCCATTAGTCGAAAACTGTATTCAGTTCCAGGATTAAGGTCCGGTATAGTAGCTGAAATTGTAGCATCCGTGCTAAAAATAGTAAAGGTTCCATCAACATCGGCTTCCGCTAATTCGGAAGAACCATCAGTTCCATCAATAGCACCTGGATTGCCAGGAGCATTCGTGCCTGAGCGATAAGTAATAAAATAACCGTCCGCTGGGGTAGCTCCATCTGATTTTGCAAACTCTAATGTAATACTTGTTGGGGTGCTACTAATAAAAGTGGGGGTGCCTGGATTATCATTAGGTTGATCTGCTAAAGTAAAAGTTGAGACTTCACTATTGGTAGTCACATTATAATTAGTGGTTGATAGATCAGATCCGGTATTATAAGGTATAATAACAAATGAATATTCAGTGCCTGCAATTAAGCCAGTAATATCCTGGGTAGTACTGGAAGAGCCGGTTCTAACAATCTTGTTTGTGAATGATTGTGAAGGCGGGGCAATACCTAATTCAATTTCAGCAGCAGGATCCGGTGCAGTTGGTCCCGTTGCCCACAAAATTAAATATCCATCATTGTCTGTAGTTTCAGCTGTCCATTGCAATTCAATATTGTTATTCTCTTTTGTGGCAATACCAAAGTCTGCTATAGCATTGGATGTAACTACTTCTAAAGTATAAGTACTTAAAGTAGTATTTCCAGATAATTTGTAGTTGGTAGTGGCAGGATTCGCACCAACATTATAGGGTATAATTCTAAAAGAATATTGTGAGTTTGAAGATAAGCTATTAATAGTGGTTGAAGTGGTTGAAGCATCTGCAATTACTACCTTATTAGTATATGAAAGATCAGCAGGGGCAGTTCCCTGTTCCAAACCTGTTTCATCAGGAGCAGTCCCACCTGTTGTATAAACAATTAAATATCCTGTAATATCTGTAGCTTGGGCTGTCCATTCTAAAGTAATGCTGGTTGTTGTTGCTGATTGTCTCTGAAATCCGCCAACAGCAGTTGAGGTAACATTTGAATAAGTCCAAAATGAAGATTCTGAAGAGGAAACAGTTGAAACTGGTGTTGTGGAACTGGCAGTAAATTGATAGAAATATTGAGTCGCAGCAGTTAATCCAGTAAGTCCCTCACTTACAGGGCTATTCGTATCTACGGCCGTTTCTGAGCCTGAAACAGTATTTCCATATAATCCTGAGGTTGTTCCATAATCAAAGGAATAGGTAACATCAGTTGAAGCAGCAGTATTAATTTCTGCATTTAGCGTTACCGTCCCTTCTGTTAAAGCAGTCGGTGCATTTAGAGTTACACTGCTCACTTGGGCTGAAAGCTTTTCAGCACTTAAGACACTTAAAACTAAAAATAATATCAGTAAAAATTTCTTCATATAAAATCCCCTTATGAACATTAGTTCTTTAATTCACCAAACTCATTCAACTTTATTAATAATAATGAATTATCGAATCCTATGATTGTAGAACCAATTGTATAAATCTTATTATTAAGCATAACTGCATCATGCAATTCCTCATTGGCATCACTCCCAAATGATTTTGTAAAAATTCCTCCTGCTTTTGGCCCTGCAATGAAAAAATCTCTTTGTGTACTAGCTCCTTCATTGGATATCTCAGTAGTTCCAGTAATTAAATAACCATTTTCAATTTTCTTAACCCCATTTAAACGGTTATTCCCTTCTTCTCCAAAAATGATTTCATTCGAGCTAAATGCCTTATATTGAAACAATTGTGTTCTTTCATCTCTTTGCAATTCTCCAAATAAAAAAATTCCTTCATCTGAACCTATTAATTTTTTAGTGACAATATTTTCATCATTGGAGAAGTCAAGAAAATCTGCATCTTCAATTAATTTAAGGTCCATACTGTTGCTTCTAACCAAAGTAGGTGTAGTGCTGTTATAAGCCCAATTTAATCGACCACTATTATCTCTAAATAAAGCCGTTGCGGGTAATGCTCGAGCCTTATTGGTCTTGAAAGGATTTTGAATAATGAAGTTCTCCAAATTGATTTTACCAAAAATCGTAAACTCATCTTCATTTGAAATTTCTGAACCTCCAAATAGAATTGATTTATCAGTATCATCATAAGACATGCCCGTTAAGCTGTATTTATAGGCATTGGATTTGTAAATCTGTCTTGCCGTTTCTTCCAAATTTGAATTAATGGATAAGAAGATTAGACTAGAATCTCCAACAGTACCGGTTCCTCCAATGATAATTTGCTCTTCATTTACAATAATGGCGTCACTAGCTTTCCAGTTTTGATCGTTTCCTTCCGGGAAATATGCTTCATCAACAATATCCCCCTCTAAATTTAATTTAAGGACTCTAATTTTGTCATAAGAAGTTCCTTCGACTGTTATCCTATTGTTAGAAAGAACAAGTAATTGTTGATCAGAAATAATATCGATTTGAAGTGGTGTTTCAGACCCTAATCCTTTAATGATTTTTATATAGGAGTTTTTAGATGCAGGCACCAAGCCTTCCTCTGTATTGCAGGAAGAGATACCTACTATTATAATGGATAATATGATTAATGTAATATTTCTCATTTTATTAGCTGGGGATTGAATCTTGGGAAACGAAAACCTAATCTTAAAATGAAAGCATGACCCTTATATTGGTTTTCGGCATATCCTCTGTCTTTTAAAATTAAATCCAAATCGGAACGGTCTACTTCAAAATTGACTTCTTCTCCAAATCTAAATTGAAATAAGGCCTCCACAGTAACATAATTTCTGCCTAGTTGCTTGAAATTTCCTCTAAGACCTATTATACCACTGGCATTAATTATATTCCTATAGTTATCAAGCAACATGTCAAAATTATTGAGATCCTCGCCCACTCCTTGTAAAGTTAAGTTTGAGGTCAATAGATAATGAATGGAAGGACCGGCAGTAGCTTCCAATAAAAACTTATCTACAAATGGTATTCTATAGTTTACAAGTAAAGGCATTTCCACCCATTGTTGAGTTTCAGCTATTCTTTGTACTCCGCTAGTACCTCCTTCAGCCCTTACAGTTGTTCTGTTTAAGACAGTATTTCGATAATTATAATGAACTTCTATATTAGCTGAGAAATCATTATTGATAGGATACTGGAAAAATAATCCAGCATTAATACCAATAGGGGGTTCGTAGGTACCTCGGCTCGCTAAGATATAATTGGGATTGTATTCAGTAATTTGGATAAGACTATAACTGCTACCCAATTTTAAGCCATAAAAGAATTTAGGATCTGTGTCATAGTTTTCAGCTAAAATTATTAATTCCGTTGGATCAGAATCTTCATTAACTTCAAACTCCGGTTCAATTTTTAATAATCTTAAAAATGAATTCTCTGCTCTTTGTTGTTCTTCATTAAATAGATATGATAAGGTGACAAGCCTCAAGGCCTCCACTTTTTCTTCCTTTGAAAAGCCGTTTTCAATACAACTCAATAATAGTTCTGGCAACTCATTAAGTTTACCAGCATCATAAGCATTTCTGGCATCTCTTAATTTCTGAACACATGAGCTCTGTGCATTTCCATAAAATGAAAGTGTACATAAAAATAGTATTATCAGTATGGTTTTATTGGCCTGCATCTGTTAATTCATCTAAATTGTCACATGTTTGTTCATAAGGTAAATCACCCACATAAATAGCCCACTCTGTCTTTGTCATATTTCTTTCTAATTCATTGCATAGTTTATCACCCATTCTGTCTATTGAATAAGGCCAAACATGTAGTTTCCCATCTTCTGAAGCTGAAAATATCCATTCATTATTCGCGCTAAAATCAGTTGACCAAACCCAGTCGTTATGATCTGATAAAACAATTGGCGGCTGAGTGATTTCTGACAAATTCCAAACTCTAACTGTTCGGTCTTTACCTCCTGATAACAAAGCAGATCCATTCTCGCTTATTTTCAGTTCATCAATTCCTCCGATATGCCCCGTTAAAGAATTAGGTTTTGTAAAAGAATTGTCAGAAAATAAATTCAATGCACCATTGATATCTCCAGTTACTATAAAATTGAATTTAGAAGTTACAGCACTTAGAGCTGATTTACTTTTGAATAAGACCGTATCATTTTCACCTGTTTTATTCACGCGAGTCAGATTTCCCGTTTCGGTTGCAAGCCACATATAAGGCTTATTTTCATCTACCACAAAATCATTTATTTTCTCCTCAGACTGATAGATTTTTTGGCTTTTCCCATTTTGTAATATTTTAATGGATTTACCGCCTTCATCTAATACCCATAATTTATCATCTGCAAATCGCATTTTAACAAATGCTCCGTTCACTCCACTTATTTCTGTAGCTACTGGCCTTTTCCCTTCATTTAAATCGTATTTTTCAATGATCGACTCGCCTGCTTCTGTTATAAATTGTCCCGCAGCATATATTTGATTATTTGTTTTATCAAAAATCATGGATTTAACCACTCGTCTATTTCTAATTGGGGCAATTGTATCTGCTTTCCATTGATTACCAATCTTCTCCCACTTGAGGATACTTCCTTGTGATCCCGCTGAGAAAAACTCATTATCAGACATACCACCCAAGACCACTTTCGCTGATTTTGTATGTCCATCAATTTTTTGAGTAAGTGGATGGTTAAATTCTTTTAAAGCAAAATATAAACCATCGTAAATTTCAGGATCATAATCATATTCGTTGTAACGTTCATCAAAAATATAAGCTTGTTGCGCCAATAAGCCCTTCAATTGAGGATCATTCAACTGGGGTGCTTTTACAGCAATAGCATTTGCTATGGCTAGATATCGCAATTGGTCAGCTCTGGCTTTTTGTTCTTCAGCTAATTCTTTTTGCTCTAATGCTTTTTTTTCTTCTTCGCGCGCTTTAATAGCAGATTCACTAGCTTTTCCTTCTGCAACCTCTGCTTCTTTTCTTCTTTGTTCAGCTAAAATAGCCGCTTCTGTTGCCTTTTTTTGTTGAGTTTTAGCCTCTATTGCACTCTGTTGTGCCAATTCCTTTTGCTCTTCAGCTTCTTTTTCTTTCTCTTGGGCTAATATTTTCTGCTCTTCCGCTACTTCCTTTTGTTCAGTAGCAAGTTTTTCTTGTAATCTGGCTCTATCTGCATTTTCTTTAGCTACAGTTTGCTGATAAAAAGCATAAATCAAAAACAAAATACTAATAACAGTAGCACCAGCCATAATTAGAGCTGTAAGCCTGGCAGTTCTCAACCTTCTTTTCTGTTGTAGCTCTTTAGCTCTTTGCTCTATTTCATATTCTTCAGCCGAATGCTCTAAAAAGGAAATGGTTCGCTCATAGGCAGGATGATATCGCTGCCCCCATACTAAAGTGGGATTATGCTTTTCTTTCCAGTTCAATGCCAATTGCAAATCAGGTGGCCTCCATAAACTTGTTTTTCCTTGCTGAAACATATCAGCCGCCTCTGCTAATCTTTTGTACATTGCTACCGCATCAGCTTCATCATTCACCCAGTTTTTCAATCGATTCCAAATTCTCATAATACTTTCATGAGAAATATCGATAATTGAATTACTGTTTAGCGTAACTCCGTATTGAGGAGTTAATAAAGACCTGCCTGGATCTCGAAACTTTTCAATCACTTGAATAATCTTCTCTTCTGAAGTATCCGCAATTGCAGCAATTTCATGTAGTTGAGTAGGCCTTCTGATCCCATAATTACCTCCGCCTCTTTTTTCAGTAATTGCCTTAAAAAGAAATTCGCAAACTCTTTGTTGTTCTTCATCAAGCTCTTCAAAAGCTTCATTGGCATGCATAGACAATGCCTCAGCCATTGTCCCAATAGCTTCATAGTGCTTTATGTCCAAAGGTTCATTCTCATAATCCCTATAATGACTCCAATAATCCCAGGTCCGCATAAGTGCATGTTGCAGAATGGGAAGCTGATCAGGGTTATCACCCAAATCATTTAAAAGCTGCTGTGTTAGCCTTGGGGCAATTTCCGCATTACCTACCGCCACCGGGCCAGTAATAGCTCTTCTTTTCTGCTCCCTCGTCATTTGAGGAATCAAGTACTGACTATCGTTAATTTGGCGTGTTAACTCTGGAAACTGGGAACATTCTCCAATAAAATCAGAGCGCATAGTAATGGCTACATAAATCGGAACATCAGCATGATTCACAGCCTCCATCAGCAAATTAATAAAGGCTAATGTTTCATTTACTGATTGGATATTAGAGGAATCTTTAAATCGAAATAATTCTTCAAACTGATCGACTAAAATCAAATAATTTTTTTCTTTATCCCCTTTGAACTGCATGATGGTTTCAACCAATCCAACAGAGGAACTTTTTAAAAGAGAAGAAATAATGGTTTGCTTTATTTGTTTGTCCTCCTCTGATAAATTCTTATCTACCAAATCTGCTTTGAGAAGTGCTTGAGCTAAATTGTCAATTGGCGCAGCACCTGGTCTAGTAACCACTACTTCCCAATCGGTGGATCTTCCTGTAAGAAATCCCCCATAGAGTATGGGTAAAACCCCACAATAAATAAAAGAAGATTTACCACTTCCTGACGGGCCGATAACACCTACAAATCTATGTTTGGAGAGTTTTAATAATACTTCATCACTTTGTCCTTCTCTTCCAAAGAATAAATGGCTTTCCTCAATTTTGAAAGGGCGCAATCCAGGAAATGGATTGTTTTTCTTTCCATATTGCGATTGCGGGGATTTCGTTATGGTTAGTTTTTCCTCTTTCATTTTAGCTTTCTTCTGCCATTTTTGATCGGCTTGCCTCAAAAGCCAATTTTATTTCACTAATAAATTTACTCAATTTTTTCGAATCTTTACTTGCATCTACATCAATCTCATATCTACTAAGATACTCATCCTCAGATCCTTTTGCTTTTTCAGACTTGAATAATTTTCCCAAAATGGGTTTTGATCGACCAAATCCAGGCGCTTTTAGTAAATCCAAAAGCTTCATATAAACCCATTGATTATTTACATTTTCCTGGAAGACAATAGCTGCATCCATTTGCTTTAAGGCATCGATATGTTTATTTCTTAAGTCCATCAATTCTCCTTTATTGTCCAAAGTGATCAATTGCACATCGTGTTGAAGAATTTTTTTCTTAACCGTTTCTACCGTATTAGAATCAATTTCATCATAAATCAAATAGACTATTGGCTTATCCTGCGATTCATCATGAAAACTATTTCTCAATTTTTTATTTAAGCCTTTATCTAATAGTTCTTCCCAAAGCGTATTTTTAAAATCTTCCAATGAGGTTTGAAGTACTTCTGCTCCAAAAGATGCTTTGTCATCTCTTTTAATATTATGAATAAAGGATTTCTGCTTTTCACTAGCATACTTTAAGGTTGGACTAATCCATATCAATCGATTGAAAGATTGAGGGTTGGCTTCGGCATATTCAGAGGCTAAAGCATTTTGAATATCCATAACGGAGCTCTCCGTCCCATTGGGAATGGTTCCATAGGATGATCCAATCATGTGAATAGAAAATTGACACTTATTCAAATCTGAGCTAATAGACTTTTTCACTGCCGCAACTGTATGGGGTAAAAGGCATTTAGGGTAAACCTCATAACCGTGTCTGGTTAATTCCCTTTTAATTATATTTCTAGCACCTGATAAATCTTGACCTGTTTCTGCTAAATAAATGGCTTTTCTCCCATGCGATTTATCAACTTTATCTTTTTCATTCATATTCAAAATGGTTTCATACATGTCAAAACATAAATCCACCATTTTCATCCAATACCCTTTTTCTGCTTCTTTTGAAAAGAACTCTGATAATTCTTGTTCTTGATTTTCATTATTTAAGTAGAATATAAAACTCCTTAAAGCTTTTAACTTTTCGGGTATATCTACATAAGATAGAGGTGACTTAAAAATCGGGAATATTCTGTCATGAATTTTATTTGCCTTATTATCAAGAAATAAATTCTCCACTCGGTCCAGGCATGCCCCTGAAAGAATAAAATCAGGCGATAAAATTGGGATATAAAGGCCTTTATTTTGAATTTCCTTACCCTCCAGGTCAGAAATTAAATTGATTTGTATGTTCTTGTTCATGGTTTGCTTTAGCATCATGTACAGAAACTTTTCAAAATAGCTTACCCAACCTTTATTTTGAAGGATAGGTTTGTTATCCTCCTCCGCGTATATTATGTATATTTCTAATTTCTCACTCATACTTTTGTTTGATAATGTTGGGTGATGGCTGTAAATAGCTGGTTTGTAAATTCTTGACTTCTTGACATCAAAGTATAAAAATTATTGATGTTTAACTGAAATACTACTGAGTCTTCATCTGCAATTAAATGCTCGGCCTTTAAGGTTTTTTCAGGGATGAATAATTCACCATACACATCTTTTTCAATTAATTTTGTGTCGGGTTCATATTCAGATTGTAGGTGCAACACACCCTCTGCAACCACATAAATTGCATTATTTTCTGGGTCTTTAAGATCAATACTGTCTCCTGGCTTCATTCTAATAACTCTTGTATTATCTGCCAAGTCACATAATTGATCTCCATTAATTTTATTAAATATGCCAATTTGCTTCAAAAACATCACAATCTCAACTAATAAAAAGTACCCGTCATTTAGGCCGTCTTCTAGTTGGTTGTGAGCAATGGTATTGACTAATTCATCTTGATCTTCTTGCTTAACCCTTTCAATCACTTTTTCGAATTGATCTGGTTTTCTATGATAAAGCAACCAAGCAGCCACTTCTTGCAATAATCTATCACTATTGAATACATGAGCTATTACTGCATAATTAGGCTCATATTCCTTTTGAAAAGCCAAATTGTAAAGTGCACAAGCTTTAATCCATCTTGAAACTTGATTAAAATCTCGATTTAAAATGTTATTAAGCAGTCTTAATGGCTCAAAATGCTCTCTTGGGAAAAAATTATCTAATGCTCTTATTTTCTCCGTTATGCTAATGTCATCAACTAATGGAAAAAGTTTTGGCTTCAACTCTGAGTCAATGAACATATCCAATAATTCAATCCCGTAAGCGATACCTTCAGCCGTTTCAGAAAGTATATTTTCTTTTACCAGAGAAACAGATTCAGTATCATAAATCAAGGATAGTAATAAAAATATTTGTTCGTAATTATGTCCTACCTCTTCTTTAAAGGCTTTTCTTAATATCTCATACTTTCCTTCTTTAGGCAATTCTTGTATGGCTGCCATATTCCAGATAGCTTTCCCAATTTCTTCTTCTATTAGGGTAATAATTATTTGAGCTTGATTACCTACTGCATTAAAGTCTTCATAACCGAAACCATTCAACATTTCGTACACAATCCTCTTATCAGGATAATCAATCTTTTTTAAAAGTAATTTTTCAGCTTCTTCCCCTCCAATTTTACCCATTACTCTGACAACCGCCATTTTTATTTTATCAGATTGTCCTGATTTATGAAAAGCAGATTCTAAATGATGCAATACTTCTTGGCCTGCAGAAACTAATGCAGAAGAAGCAGCATGAGCATACTTTTCAGTACCTAGCATCTCAATTAATACATTCCAGGTCTCATGTCTTTTTAATTGGCGAGCCGTTTCAATAGCTTCCATCCTGACTTCGATATTTGCATCTTTTAGCAGATCCAACAATAAAAATATGTTTTTAGCATCTGCATGTTGCCTGAATATTCTTGCAGTATACAATCTCTTCTCAGGTTCTAATGAGCGAGCCCAGCTACTTAATTGTTCAAAACTTACCGGGGTAACATCTCTGGATTCACTCTCTTTTAATGCCTTCTCAGCTAATTTCTTTAAAGTAAGATTGGAGTTCATTCCAAAAGCAGTTTTACCTTCGCCTAAGTATTCTTTCATTTTAGGAGAAATATCTCCTTTGAAATTCTCTTTGAAAGTAGAAAACTCTTCAGGTTCAAGCTTTTCCATCAATTTTAATCCGTAAAGCCTTTTATGTTCATCCTTACTATTTACTTGCTTTTGTAATAATCTGCTTATAGAATTCTCATTCTCATCTACCTTATTTTTTTCTTTATTTCTAATTAAAGTGCTTTGTAAAGTAGAACGGTAACCCGCATGCATTTTCCGGGTTACAAAATACCATACCACCAATAAAGGAAGTACAGCAATTGAAATGGTTAACAAATTGAAAACTTCAACATTATTAAGTAAAATAATGATAATACCCGCTACCATCCCGGCAAAAGCATTTACCACTCCTTGAATTTTAACTTGAATATCAAATCGACTTTCTACATCTAGTGGAAGAAAATAGAGCTTAAAAGCGGGTTCATCCAACGCATCTTTTAATGACGTGACAAACAACTTACTTACAGCAATGGTCACGAAGAAGAAAATAAAAGTGGGTTCATCAGGTGTAAACCCTAAACCAGCTCCAATTAAACTTGCTGCACCTACCATGATCATGATAAGTATTGGGTTTATTAAAAGTGATACTCTAAGGCCATATAGAGCGATAATTTTATCAGTTGCAAACGTTTGAAATAAGAAACTGAAAATGATAATTGTTCCATTAAAATAAGCCAAGAAAGTCGCTAAATTACTCTCATTAAATTGTGCTGAAGCCACACTAAAAAATGAGTAATCGATAAATGTAACCGCTACAACGCTAACCAACACAAAAGCCACCATAAGCAGCATATATTTGTCTGTCAAAACTTTCTTAAATGATACCAATTCATTTTTCCCAGCTCGAACAAGATACTTTTTTGAGCTATTCATCAACCATAAGAAAGATAGAAACATCCCTCCTAGACTAATTACACTCATAGTAATCAAATCCTTTTCTGCAAAATCGGGTCTGTTCAATAAATAGGGAATGATAACCAATAAAGCGAGAATTGAGGCGGTTAATTGCCCAGTATCAATTCCACCTATGATTCTTTTAGACTGCCGTAAATCGAAAAGTCTTCCAAATGCACCCCAAAATATTAATAGAATTAGATAGGTAAATGGCAGAACAAAAGTGAAGGTGATAAAATACAAAGGATAAACATCCGGCAAATAAGAGTAAGCTATTTCAACCGAGATCAATAATATAAAAATTATGAGTAGCGTGTAACCGGCTAGGCGAAGGAAACTAATCTTAGATTGAAAATAATTAAAAAGATAGGTTGCTACTACCCCAATGATACCCGAAACTACAATAGCTAAAGGCAAATCAGTTTCTTCACTAAAGTTATTCAAAAATAAAGCTTCTGCTCCTACCGAAAGACCAGATACAAAAAAGCCCATGAAGAATCCCATCAGGAGTAATAAAAATACTCTTTTGGATTCCGGTTCTTCAGCATTTAAAACCTTTAGGACCAGCTTTTTCAATGGAATATAGTTTTGTTAGTTTACTGCCGAAATTAAACCAATTATTTGGATTGTAATATTTTTTCTATAAAAAAGTACTTTTAATTTCGATGAGTGGTTAATTATAAAGGACAGCAATTAATAGGTGTTACAACACCTTTGATTTTAATTATTCTATAGGTAAGGTTTAGTGTGACTTATTAAAAAAGTAAGGTTATTTTGAAGAGGATATACATACCCTACATCAAAAGAATTCCTATACTGTTTCATAAGCAATCTATTCTTCGGAGTTTTTCTTTCGGATGTACCGGTTTAAAAGGAAGGCTGCCGTCCAAAATCCGAGGGCTACAAAAGTGTATTTCATTGCTTCCTCACCTGCATAGCGTAAACTGTAATAAAAAACCATAATCATGATGGCAACCAATATCCAATATATAATTCTCAAAATTTTCGTAAGCTCCATTTTTTTACTTTAATAATTCATAAGCTGCCTCTACGTAGGTATAAACATCATTAGGATGTTCATCTGTGTATAATTTACTTCTGCTTTTTCCTAACCTGACTACCACTGCATTTTTATCTTTCAAAACGAAAATATACTGCCCTAAAATCCCTCTAGCATAAGGTATTTGCTTTCCATTATAATTCAAAATCCACCATTGGTAGCCATAATGCGGAATACGCTCCCCTGAAACTCTCAGACGAGCTGGCATAGTGGCCATTTCAATATATTCTGCAGGCACAACCTGTTCCCCATTCCATTTCCCTTTGTTTAAGATGAGCTGACCAATTCTGGCAAAATCTCTAGCGGTACTATTAAAACAACAAAAGGCTTTTTCCATTCCTCCCACTTTATCCAAACTCCAAAGTGCATCATTTTCTGCACCTATCTTTCTCCATAAGCGGTTAGTGGCATAATCACTTATTGATTGACCGGTTGCAGTTTCAAGCACTTCCGCTAAAATTTGAGTGTTAATACTTTTATAGGCAAATTCTCGACCTCGTTCATCTGAAACCTTTAATTCTGAAACTAATTTTTTTAGATTATCACCATAATAAGCTTCAGTGGTTTTAGAAAAAGGACTCATATATGCCTCATTCCAATCGATGCCAGAACTCATAGTTAATAAATCTTTAAGTATTATTTTGGATTTATCTCCTTCTTTGAAAGATTCCAAGAAATCGGAAACTGGTTGAAATACACTTTCTATTTTTCCTTCTTCCATAGCGATCCCAACAAGTAAACTCACTATGCTTTTAGCAGCTGAAAAGGAATTCGATATTTCATTTTCATCATATCCTAAAAAATATTGTTCGTAATAGAGAGCCGTGTCTTTGACAATTAAAAAAGCTGTAGTTTCATAGCCTTCCAGTTCTTCCTGATAGGCACTACCCATTTCATATTGGTTATATTGAGTGGATTTTTTCCAGGGCTGAGGATTACTTGCAGCTATTGTTCTATTCTCAAAAATTTCATAATCATCAATATCAGCAGTTAAATGAAGAAATGCCTTTTGTGCATAATTGGGCAAGAAGAAGTAAATAATTCCTAAAAGTATGACTATCAAAATGCTGTAGCCGCCAATCTTTTTCAACATATTTTATTGTTTTTTAGAATAGATGTAAAAATAAGGTTTCAAAAATCATTTATTAGCATTAAAGTAAAATGAATTTATAAATCAACATTTTTGAATTACCTTCGTAACTATCATTTCATCATAAATATTAGATCAATTTCATGTTTATACTATTATTCTTAATCCTTATTGCCCTACTTACTTATTTTTCTATAAAAAGTAGAAAGTTTAGGGGACTAATTATCGCTGGTTTAGTATTTTGTGTTTTAGGATTATTTGCAGCAATATTCGCAGGCTCCTACAACAAAATGGTCTCTAAAGAAGAGCAAGTAACTGGCGCTTGGGCACAAGTAGAAAATGTTTATCAAAGAAGGGCCGATTTGATTCCTAATTTGGTGAATACCGTGAAAGGATACGCTGATTTTGAGCAAGAAACCTTGCAAGGCGTAATTGAGGCAAGATCAAAAGCAACAGGCGTAAATGTTAATGCTGATGATTTAAGCCCAGAAAAAATTGAGCAATTTCAGCAAGCTCAGCAAGGATTAAGTTCTGCTTTATCACGATTGATGGTAGTGGTTGAAAGATATCCGGACCTGAAAGCAAATCAGAACTTTATCAAATTGCAAGATCAATTAGAAGGAACTGAAAATAGAATTGCAGTAGAAAGAAGAAGGTTTAACGAAGTAACTCAAGACTACAATACCTACATTAGAAAATTCCCGCAAACTATGTTAGCTGGAATGTATGGCTTTGAAAAGAAAGGCTATTTTGAAGCTGATCAAGGTGCTGATGAAGTGCCTGAAGTAACTTTTGATTAAAATATCAGACACAAAGAATTAAGGCTTCTGAAAATCATTCAGAGGCCTTTTTTTTGATAGGTATTAATCTCTTTCCATAAAAAATGTTATTATAAAGGAGGTTAGATTATTGAAAATTACAAAAGAATTAGATAGTTCAAATCAAACATACCCCCTACTCACAAGTTGATATAGTATGGAAATTCAAGAAAACACAGTGGTTACTTTATCATATCATGTTCGCAAGAAGGATGAAGCAGGTGAATTGGTGGATTTCTCTGGCCAATCTTATCCTCTTCGTTTTTTATTTGGAACAGGAAAAATGCTTCCCTACTTTGAAGAGCAATTGAGAGGAAAAAACCAAAATGAAACGTTTTCCTTTAAGCTTCCTGCAGATTTTGCTTATGGGAAAAAAGATGAAAGTTTAATCAAATCGATTCCTATTGAAGAGTTTAAAGAAAAAGAAGGCTATACGAAAGAAACCTTAGAAGTTGGTGCTTATATTCGTTATGAAAACCATGAAGAATCACAAAGCGGAAAAGTCATTGATAAAAATAGAAAAGAAGTCAAAGTAGATTTCAACCATCCATTGGCTGGGCAAGATTTATTTTTTAAGGGAAATATTATCTCAGTCAGAAAAGCTTCTTTTGAGGAAATTGAAAGACAACACCATATTGAACCCGATGGAATAAGGTTTCAATAATTAATATTATTGATAACTATTGTATTTCTTAAACGTATTCCTCTCAAGATTTATTAACTTTAAACCATGGCAAAAGACGCATTTACCGAAGAGGAAAAAAAACAAATTGTAGACGCAATTAAAGAAGCGGAAAAGAATACATCAGGTGAAATCCAAGTGCATTTGGAAAACCATTGCAAGGAAGATGTAATGGATCACGCAGCTTACATTTTCAAAACCTTGAAAATGCATAAAACAGAATTACGTAATGGTGTTTTGTTCTACATGGCCATCAAAGATCATAAATTTGCCATTTTAGGTGACGCAGGAATCAACAATAAAGTTCCTGAAAACTTCTGGGACGATATAAAAGAACATATGCTTTCTCATTTTAAAAATGGGGATTTAACCGCTGGCTTAAGCGAGGGCATCAAAATGGCCGGAGAGCAATTAGCAGCTCATTTTCCATATCAAAAAGATGACGAGAATGAATTACCTGATGAAATTTCGTTTGGAAAGAATTGATGATGCTATTTTTTTTAGTTATTATGTCCCCATTCACACTTCCTTCCGCTAGCCTCCAGCTAGTGGAAATCACTGCTGCCTCAGGTGCATTTTTAGCTATGAAACATCCCTTTTATTCCTATGGCAAGCTGTTTTGTATTCCGTGGCAGAGGCACAATTAACCATCACTAGCCAGAGGCTAGCGATTGAACCTCTATTTTGAATTTACTTTCCGATCTCACCCAGATGCGTAAACTTAAAGCCCTTTTCATATTTTAATCCGTAGCCGCATATTCTGTCCATGCTGGCGTGACCAAATAGAATAATTCCTGAAAACAATAAATAGTCTTTGCTCAACCACCAGCCAACTATATAAACCAATATTGCAATTCCTTTATAATGAAAAAGGTTATAAGCATAAGCTCCAATTTTGTCACCAAAAGCATAACCTATCATTCCTAAATCAGGAGCAAGAATTAAGACAAGAAACCACCACCAAGCAAAAGGCAACTCTGTGAAAAGTAAAATGGATAAAGCAAACATTGCGGCTTCTTCCAAACGTATTAAATTTTTCATTTCTCAAGTTCTAAATTAATTAAATCCAACATTTGCTGAATTCTTTCTTTAACTGTTATTGATTTTAGATTTGTTAGGTTATTAACTGTAATTGCCATTGATAGATAATCTTCTAATGAGGTATTTTTAATAAGTTGGTTGTAATTCAAATCCTTTTTGGACTTACCAATGCTGAAATCATTATTGTCTTTTTTTTCAAGTAATACCTGTCTTGTGATTTCAAAATCTTCCCAAACATTCGACAACAATGTTCTTAAGGAATAATGCTCAATCAAAAATGAAAGGTAATGTTCATCCCGAAACCTTAACCAAATTTCCTCTTCTTCAATTACATCCACCACATTACTTGACCAGTGGGACAAAGCAATTCTAAGTTTTTCATTACTAAGAATGTATAATTTTCCAGAAATAGCCAAATCATTACTAACAGGATCAAAAGTAGGAGTTACCAAAGTTCTTGAAAGATAAAGATCGAAACTATCCTGACTTATAGATTTATTCCCATCGATTACATCCAATAACATTTCTGCAGAGTTAATTAACTCATTTCTTATGGATATTTTTGAATTTAACTGAGATAAATTTTGCTGATATTCCTCTTTAAGTTGAACTAATAACCGTATTTCCTCCTCATTTTCTTTCCTGTTTTCCCCCCAGCTTTCAATAGCAAACGCTCCTAAAATACCAATAACGATCACAAAAGATTCAATGAGGTATTTTGCCCAACGTTCTCTTATATTTTCAAAAAATGCTTTCATAATAGAAAAAAAACTAAGTACACCTGAAAAATTGGTACTAAAATAGTAAATTATTTCAATACACTTCGTACTTAGCCTATCAAGCGCATTAACTCCCTTCGGCTTTTAAGATAGGCATCGTTAAACCTGGAAATAATAAGCGCGTAACTTGCTGCTAAAATAATAAGAGGAAAGATTATTGTTAATAGATCATCCTCTTGAACGATTGAAATAATAGAAAAAAGAACCATTAAAATTATCCAAAAAAACAGAAAGTACTTTACGCTGGGAAAAAGGCTGAACTCCAAATGAACAAGGCTACCACTTTCGCCTCCTTCTACTTTCCCTTTAATTAGGGGTAAGAAATTATTGGGTCTGTTAACGATTTGTGAAATAGCAAATCCATTTAAACCCACTTTACCATTAAACAAGAAAGCTTCCTGTTCCATTTCGCCAATCGATCTGTTTTCGAAGGATTGAAATTTCACAGGTTTTACGGCCAGCTCCAATCGCCTTCTTATTTCCTTTTCCCCTAAAGGACTTAGAAACATTTCCGATTTGGCTGGCCATAACTGCATTATTTGATAGCTATACAGCTAATTTCCACATTCACATCTTTGGGAAGTCGAGCGACTTCAACTGTTTCTCTCGCAGGAGGGTTTTCTTTAAAATACATACCATAAGCTTCGTTTATGGTAGCGAAATTACCCATATCTTTTACGAAAATGCTGCATTTTACTACATCAGAAAAGCCTAAACTAGCTGCAGAAAGAATGGCTTCCAGGTTTTTCATAACCTGATGCGTTTCCTCCGTAATATTCTCATTGATCAATTCTCCTGATTGTGCATCCAAAGCTATTTGCCCTGAAACATATAATGTATCCCCAGCTAAAATGGCTTGATTATATGGTCCGATTGGAGCCGGAGCTTCTTTTGTTTGAATGATTTGTTTACTCATCTCGCTTTTTATGATTAGTTCCTTAACTTTGGTTCAAAACTAACAAATTATGAAGATACTTGTTGTTGGAGAGCCCAAAAACCAAGAGGAAATCACAGCAAAATTTGGCAAAGGACACCAAATCATTTCTTTTGACGATTTAACAGAGATTACAAAAGAGGCTTTTTTTGAAGCGGATGTAGTTTTCGATTTTTTCATAGCAGAAGAACCTGAAGCACTTCAATTTTACGAGCAACGACCAGATTTGACAATATTCACTAATATGGCAATGAGTTGTTTCGGAAATTTGAAAATCTATCAACACAATACTCAAAATACCGTTTTTGGGTTTAATGGTTTGTCTACATTCATTAATAGAAGCGTTTTAGAATGTACGCTTCAAGATGAAAAGGAAAAAGAGAAGCTTAATTTGCTCTGCGGTAAATTAGGTACTGATTTTGAAATAGTAGAAGATAGAATAGGCATGGTCACTCCTAGGATTATATGCATGATTATAAACGAGGCATATTATACCGTTCAGGAAGGCACAGCAGGAAGAGAAGATATAGATTTGGGAATGAAACTTGGTACTAATTATCCTTTTGGGCCATTCGAATGGAGTGAAAAAATTGGTGTTGAAAAAGTTTATGAACTTTTGGAAGCCATTTACGATGACACAAAGGAGGAAAGGTATAAAATCTGTCCTCAATTAAAGAAAGAGTATTTAGCTTTAATATAATAAAAACAATTCAACTTTTTAAACTTAAAAAGTACACTTTATGGCACATAATGAAGAATATAGCCTGTTTGAAGATGTGTGTAGTTTCGTAGATGATGCTGCACAACATATGGAATTACATCCAGGACTATTAGAACAAATCAAACAATGTAATAGTATTTATAAATTCCACTTCCCAATTAGAATGGAAGATGGGTCTTACCAAGTTGTAAAGGGCTACAGAGTTCAACATTCACATCATAAGCTCCCTACCAAAGGAGGTATTCGATTTAGTGAAATGGTAAATGAACAGGAAGTGATGGGGTTATCTGCATTGATGACATATAAATGTGCCATGGTTAACATTCCCTTTGGAGGAGCCAAAGGCGGAGTGAACATTGACCCATTAAAATATAATGCTCGACAGCTTGAAAAAATTACTAGAAGATATACCTCTGAATTAATCAAAAAGAAATTTATAGGTCCAGCCATTGATGTTCCAGCACCGGATTATGGGACTGGCGCAAGGGAAATGGCTTGGATAGTTGATACTTATGAAGCTTTTAATCCTGAAGCTATCAATGCTAAAGCCTGTGTAACGGGCAAGCCACTTTCTCAACACGGTATTGAAGGTAGAACAGAAGCTACTGGTATGGGGGTTTATATCGGAATTCGTGAAGCGGTAAGTGTTGCGGAAGATATGAAAGAGTTAGGCTTAACCACCGGGCTAAAAGGAAAGAAAATCATTGTTCAAGGATTAGGTAATGTTGGATTTTACTCTGCAAAGTATTTAACAGAAGCTGGAGCAAAAGTAATTGGTGTGGCAGAATGGAATGGCGGAATTTGGGATGAAGACGGAATAGATATTGAATCCTTAAAAAATTATCAGTCAGCAAATAAAACTTTTAAAGGATACGGAAAAGGTAAGTTTGTAGAAAACTCAATTGAAATAATGGAGTATCCGTGTGATATTTTAGTGCCAGCTGCATTGGAAAACCAAATTACAAGAGAAAATGCTCCAAAAATTCAAGCAAAAATCATAGGTGAAGCTGCCAACGGCCCCATTACAAAAGAAGCAGAAAAGATTTTATTAGATAAAGATATAATGGTAATTCCTGATATGTATTTGAATGCAGGGGGTGTTACGGTTTCCTATTTTGAGTGGCTTAAGAATTTATCAAGAGTTTCTTTTGGTAAATTAGAGAAACGCTATGATATGGAAAAATATAAATTCCTAGTTGATAGTATTGAAAATGCCACAGGTGATGCATTCAATCAAGAACAGAGGGATTCTATAATTAGAGGTGCAAGTGAGCGCGATTTGGTAATATCAGGATTGGAAGAAACCATGGTGACAGCATACCATGACATGAACCAAAAACGAAAAGACAAAAAAATCAAAAGCTTAAGGACTGCTGCTTTTATTTTAGCAATTGACAGAATTGCAGTTAGTTACACTGACATGGGTATTTTCCCTTGATCAATCATTATTATTAAAATTCTTCTCTGGTCCAAGCGTCTCGCTTGGACCTTTAATTACCTATAAGTCGCCCCTTGTCAAAGTTGACGCTTGAACCATTATGAAGATGGAGTCTTAGCGAGACGCTAAAACTAGTGAAGGAAAATAAAACGGTACCAAATCAACCAAACACTTTACTGTGGATTTCCCCCTTTGGGAGAATTAAAAGGGGGCTCTATTTCATCCCAGGTTGCTTGATTTCATAACCAGTTTTATCCTTTTCTTCTTTGACCATCTTTTTCACATCCTCTAACAACTTTTTTGCATCATAAATAATACCGTCTTTGATGGTATATTTTACTCCTCCTGCTCTAATTACTTCATTATCCTCGGTTAATTTGATAGCGCCAGTTCCATACAATACTTTTAAATTTTCTAACGGATTTTCCTCCACAATTACGAAATCTGCCAACTTACCAATTTCAACAGTACCTATTTTGTCTTCCATACCCAAGGCCTCAGCACCCTTCATGGTAGCCGACATCATAATTTCCAAAGGATGAAAGCCCGCCTCTCTCAATAATTCCATTTCACGGATATAAGCAAATCCATATAGCTGAAAAATAAAGCCTGAATCAGAACCCGTAGTCACTCTTCCTCCTCTATTTTTATATTCATTTACAAAAGTCATCCATAAATCATAGTTTTTACGCCAACTGGTTTCCTCTTCGGTTCCCCAGTAATGCCAATATGATCCATGCGATATTTTGCTTGGCTGATAAAACTCCCAAAGTGATGGAAGTGTATAATCATCATGCCATTCTGCTCGGCTTGTACGCATCAAATCACGACTAGCTTCATAAATATTAAAAGTAGGATCTAAAGTGAAGTCAAGCTCCAGCAATTCATTCATCACTTCATTCCACTTATCAGAATATGGAGGTGCTGCCTGCTCCCACAATTTCCCAGCTTCTGAAAATCGGTCTTGCTCATTATTGTAATTATAATCTAGCTTATAATGCTGAACAGTTCTATCTGTGAATAAAGCTTCCGGCAAACCATACCAATGTTCCATGCTCGTTAAACCTGCTTTAGCTGAATGGACCACATTCCAACGTGCTACATTCATTTGTGCATGATGCATGGCAGAACGTAATCCTAATTTTTTATTTTCTTCCAATGCCGCTTGCATAATTTCTGGTCTGGCACCAAAAAACTTGATGCCATCCGCGCCTTTTTTGGCATTTTGCTGCACCCATTCTCTTGCCATTTCTGGGGAACTTATATCGGTCTCGCTTCCTTGTCCAAAAGCGGTATAAGCTAAAATTCTCGGGGCTGTAATTTCATTTTTAGCAGACTTTTGTTTGTGTTCTAACACCCAATCTAATCCATTTCCGGCAGATGGATCACGAATAGTAGTGATGCCATGCCCCATCCATAATTTAAAAACATATTCTGCTGGAGTTCCCTGAGCTTCTCCTCCGATGTGCCCATGCATATCAACAAAACCAGGCATCAAATACATGCCTGTAGCATCCAATTCTTTACCTCCTTTTTTCAATTGTGGTCTTTTATCTTCCTTAATTTTCACACCAGGAAAACCCACTGTTTTGATTTCCACAATTTTATTTTGCTCCACTACTATATCCACAGGACCAGTGGGCGGGGCACCATTTCCATTTATGAGTGTAACGCCTCTTATAATCAATTGAGGCCATGGCCCTTCTCCTTCTGTTCTTTCTGGAGCATCTTGGATTTGTGCCCAAGCTGGGAATTGACTCAATAAGGCAAATAGTATTAGTAGTGTCTTTCTCATAGTAAATGTTATTGCTAAGAAATTAAATATAAGAAAGAATGTTTGAAGGGCAGTAGGGTATTTGAGGAGTGGGGAATAAATAAAGTTAAATTTTGAAATTTTACATATCGAATAAAGGCTAGAAATTTATTGTAAAAGGTCTATAAAAAAATAATACAATACTTAGGAGGATGTAAAAAACACTGATAAAAAAATTCAAATGATCTCCAATCAATACTCTTATCAAATAACCTTAGATATCTATTATTAAGGGTAAATATCATTGCATTAAGTGCATTTAAAAATGCGAAAATAAATAGAATAACAGCGCCATTATCAAAAGGGAGAAAAGTAAAAATATTCATGGTTTCAAACGTACTTAAAATCAAGGTTGAAGAATACACCCTCATTTTGACAGTTTGACGCTGCCTTTTGCGTTCTGTTACCTTAACTAGAAAATATATTAAAATGAAAATGGAATCATAGACTTTTCTAATCATTTAAAATTTATTTCTCCTTAATAATCTCAATCCCCATTTTTCTCATCAATGGCACTGCATTAAAAGTATGGCATGGAGCATTATGTAATTTATAATCAAATAGAATTTCATCTCCGCTTACATCACTATTGAAGCTGTAATTCTGGAAATTATCTAATTCATTTTCCAGTTTAGCTAGCGATAAATCATGGGTAGAAACTAGTCCCATGCTATTGGTTTTCATCAATTGCCTAATCAAACTTTCGGCTCCAATATTTCTATCCTCTGAATTAGTTCCTTTTAAAATTTCATCAAGTAGGTAAAAAATCGGTCTTTCCTGTGGCACTCTAGTCATGTCCACTAATTGCTTTAATCTCTTTAATTCTGCATAAAATGAAGAAGTGTTTTCTTCCAGATTATCTTGCGTTCGCATGCTGGTGAATAATTGCAATGGACTTAGCTCAAAACTTTTCACACAACAAACTGCACCCATTTGTGCCAATACCATATTTACGCCTAAAGAGCGCTCAAAAGTACTTTTCCCACTCATATTCGCGCCAGTTATTAAGGTCACAGCACCTGGCCCCGTCATTTCAAAATCATTGCATACTCTTTCATCATGAGCTAATAAAGGATGTCCTAAATCTTTGGCTTTTAATTCGCATTTAGCATCTGATATTTTAGCGAGTCTATAGTCTTCATGAGCAAAAGCAAAATCTGCCATACTCATGATAGCTTCCCAATCACCGATTGCTTTAAACCAGCTTTCAATAGACTTTCCATATTGATTTTTCCATTTGACCACATTGTTTAAAACCCAATAATCTATTAGCAAAAAAGGGTTAATGATCCAATACATCATCCCTGCACGAGAATGCATCCAGTTTAGAATTTTGGAAAGCTTATTAATTTTTTGTGAGGCTTTAGGATTTTGAAAATTGCTTTGTAGATTCTTTAAAAAAGAGGATTCTACTTGCTTTTCTTCTGCCATTCTGAATAGATTTTTATGCTGTTCTAAATGAACGGCTATATGTTCAGTTTCAGATTGAAGACGCATGATGGTCTTTTGAATTGGAGCTAATAACAGTATATTGATTAGAAATCCTAAGCCTACAAAAGACCAGGGTAAAAATCCAATCAGCGCAAAAATGAAAAATATAGCTAATTGGAAAATGGCAATAAAGGGAATGAATTTGAATATGGGCTTAATCTTTTCATCCTGTGATTTGGAGAAAAAGCTAAAAAGCTCTTTTAAATTATCATCTTCTTTTTTGCCTTCTTTCAAACGACTTTCTGCCCACCATTCTAATCTCCAGTCAAAGTCATTTTTAATTTCCTCTACGGCTTTCTGCCTTGCTATTATTTCTTCTTTGGTAGCGGGACTTGTAAACCAATTAGCCAAACTCTCCTGACCAAAATTAAGAGCACTTCTATTGACCAATGAAAAAACAGAATGCCTTCCAAAAATATCCATATCGGGAGCGTATTCATGTAGCGTATTTGAAAATCGTTCCCCACCTGGCAGTTTATCTAGTTTTAGATTTAATCGATCGATTTCTTCTTCTAAAATAATGATTCTATTCCTCCCGAGTTCGAGTAATCTTTTCTTTGATTTATGGCGATTGACCAACCACCCAAAAATAAGTGGAAATGGAATAAGCACTAAAGTTGTAGCAAAGCCATCTCTAGCATTTATGTAATATACTGATAAAACTATAGTAGCTATGAAATATAAAACTCGGATAGTGCCGAATTGATTGGTAAGCTTTCTATACTTTTCAACCTCATTTTGAAATTGATTTATCTTTTGGCTGTAGTATGCAGACTTATCAGCTATGCTCATTTCTTTAGGCTTTTACTTTAGGCTGTAAAGGTAAGTTAAGATGATTGTTATTGATAAAGAATTAGAAAAGATTATTACACAAGAAATCTATATAAATGCTATTTCTTTTGCATTTTTTGATACCAACTATCCATTACAACGCTATGAGGGAGTGTTAAAACAGATAAAAATATAATGGTTAAAAAGAATGGAGAAATTGAAAATTCGAAATAAGAAAATGCAATTAATAATAAAACTACACCTACTACACTTATTAAAGTGAAAGGTAATAACTCCTTAATAAAATTATTCAAATTAAATTTTTTCCTCTTCCTTCCTAAATATTGATATTCTTCATAAAGCACTTTCAATGAATGCCATACTGCAAAGTATAAGGTAAAAGCCAAAAGTGGGGGAATTGTAAAAAAAGCCAAATGCAATAATAGGAATACTCCAATCTCGCTTAAAAACCTTTTCTTTGAATGGGCTCTTTTTAAAAGGATATACGCCATTAAAAGAATTGTCCCAATTGAACTTATTAAGAAAAAGTAGTATAAACTAATTGGGGTTATGACTGTGGCAGTTTGATCGAAGTGTGAAGTTTCTAAAAAGAATTCTATTAGTTTATCATAATGATGATAAAATAAACCACTTATAATAGATCCACCCCAAAACACATATAATAGTTTCTTGCTTGTACTTTTTTCATCAACTTTTATATCACTAAACTGTGATTGGCCGAAATGATAAAACGAAATCAGGAAAAATATGGTCAGACTGAAATATGGAAATAAAATCCATGCCACAACATAAAGGGCTATCAAACCTAAATAAAAAACATAAAAGCGAACTTGGGCTTGCGTGCTTTGCTGTTTTTTCCTCAATAAAATATGATCAATTGCACCATGAGGAATTCCTAAAAGGAAAATTAGTGCTAAAGTGATTTTTAATTGTATATCAAATGCTAGGGTTTCCAACCAAGGGTAGATGGAAATAACCAAGATAGTGATGAAAATGTGTAAAAAATTGGTTTTAAGCATATCAAATCATAAAACTTAAATTCTCTGGTTTTGTTTACCACTTAGCTTACCTCTTCAATAATAATTGCTTTTCCGTTCCAAATTACCTGATCTCCTGTTTTTTTACCCATCATAAGTTGAGCAAGAGGCGTAATTGCAGAAATCAAAAATACATCTTTATCTTGGACAGAAACCTTTCCGTAAGAAATAGAAATGAAGTAGTGAGCCATGGCGGTTTTAACCAAAGCTCCAAAGTCAATTTTTTCAAACTGCTTATTAATGTTTATTTGATTTAAGCTTTCGATCTGACGATCAATCACTCCCAATTGTGATTGTAATTTATCTTTTTCTTGATTCATCATCTCTCTGCCCGTTTCATATTTATCCCCTGCTGAACTTTTAGTGTCTGAATTCATAGAAATCTTTACTGCTTCAATTTCAGTAGAAATATTAAGCTTTTTGGCTTTCAACTCTTCCCTGCATTTTTCTATAATTTCCAATTTCATATTTATTGATTAATTCGTTCAAACATGGCTTCTAGCTTCGATCTGTTTTTTCTTAAGTCTCCCATTGTGCATTCATAACTTTTAAGGGATAAAATATTAGGGAAACTCAATTTTCCTATGGCAATAGAATAACTTATAGTAATAGGGACATAGTTAAAAAGCATGATAATTTTTTGGAAATTCTTTGTTTTCACCTCCTTAAAACCCAATTTCTCTGCGGTATGCGGATTTATAAAATACGCATTGGCTTCAATTTTAACATCATCTTGCTTTTCACTGAAACTATCCAACATATTAATCATTCCTTCCATATAGCTATAAAGAATAGCCTTTTTATTTCTAGACTCACTTTTTTGCATACTCAAAGTGTAATAATAATCGAAGAGAGTGCCACCGTGTAGTTGAATCGTATTATTTCTTATAGCAGAAGACAAAAGAAGTGGAGAATAATAAACAATATGTCCTTTATTTCTGCCCATGGGAACATCAATAAAAGAAGCATAAATTGAAATTACGAGAGGAACTAAAACCAATATTAACCAGAAATTAGTGCTCCAAGCCATAAAACCAATCACTGCAATTATTATGATTAAATTAAACGCAAAAGACCACAGCTTTCTCTTTTGATCTCTTTTAGGAAGTATATAATAGCGATGAACAACCTTCATTTATTATTAAAAAAGTAAGATTAATAAAAACTATGTTAAAAAATTAGAATGGTAACTTCTTCAAATCAATATTTCCCCCGCATAAAATCACTCCGACTTTTTTTCCTTTGTAGCGCTCTTTAGTCTTAATCATTGCAGCAAAAGGCACAGCGCCAGATGGTTCTACTACTAATTTTAAATAATTAAAGATTAGGCGCATAGCTTCAATGATTTCATCATCACTGACGGTAATAATATCCTTGATATATTTTTTTATCAGTGGAAAATTTCGCTTTCCTAATGAAGTTCTAAGCCCATCGGCTATGGTATCTGGGTTTTCCATTGGAATTAGCTCCCCAGCCTTCCATGATCTATAAGCATCATCTGCGCCCGTTGGCTCAGCTCCAATTACTGGAATTTTATTTCCAAAGTATTGAGAAGAAAGTAAAGTTCCCGCCATCAATCCCCCTCCACCTATAGGTGCGAAAATAGCTTTTAAATGATCCGTATCTTCTATCATTTCTTTAGCACAAGTTGCTTGCCCGGCAATAACATCATAATTATCATAAGGATGAATAAATGTCGCACCCGTTCTTTTTACCACCTCATTTAAGGCGTCTTCTCTTGCTTTTAAATTAGATTCACAATAAATCACTTCTGCGCCATATCTTCTAACGGCTTCTACTTTCACTTCAGGTGCATTTTGTGGCATTACGATATAGGCGGGGATTTTAGCTAGCTTGGCTGTTAACGCAACTGCTTGAGCATGATTACCAGAGGAGTGTGTAGCAACACCTCTTTTCAATTGAGCTTTACTTAATGAAAGAATGGCATTAGATGCTCCACGCATTTTAAAGGCGCCTACCTTCTGTAGGTTTTCACATTTGAAATAAACGTTTACTCCTAGCATCTCGTTCAACTGATTAGAAGTAAATACAGGGGTGCGATGAACATAATCATGTATCCTTTTTTCGGCTGCCAGTATATCCTCTTTTTTAGGTATTTCTTGTAGGAGCATAACGTTAAGTTAGTTTTAATTTAATATATTGCTTAATAATTCCAATTGAAATAGATCACACTTTAATTATAATTAACAATATCTGCATATGCAATCTACTAAGTTTCTTCGACTATTTTCCTTCATTTTATTCCCTGTTTTCTTTTTTGCTTGTAATAATAATGTAGAAGATGAATTTGAAAAAGAATTTGAATTCCAACACGTAGTGAGTTATGAATTTTTAGATTCTATTTCATCTGATGAAATTGTTGCCCGATTTGGAAATAATCCTTTGGTATCTGGCTTTATCAATTTTGATATTACTGCCCATAAAATTACTTATATGACCCCAAATTTTGATGGCACAGAAGTAGAGGCTTCAGGTTTGGTTTTAATTCCCATCGTTAAAGGTTCTGTGAAGTTGACAAGTTTTCAGCACAGTACTATAACCTCGGAAAATCAGGCGCCTTCATATTTACCTGAAAACAACGCAGAAATAAATTTATCTGCTACACTTTTTGCTGCAAATGGTTATATGATTTCTGCTCCTGACTATATTGGTTATGGAAGTACGGGAGACATGTTTCATCCATATGAACATGCTCACACCACGGCTACTACCAGCTATGATATGTTAATAGCTGCAAGAGAATACGCAGAATTTTTAGAAGTAGCTATGAGAACAGATGATGATACTGATGTCGAAGAGTTACATTTATTAGGTTACTCTCAAGGCGGAAATTCCACTATGGCCCTACTTAAATACATAGAAGAAAATCACATGGAGGAATTCAAGATTATTCGAAGTGCAATGGGGGCTGGAGCCTACCACAAAACAGCAGTCGGAAATTACATCTTTAATTTCGAAGGTGATATAGGTTTTTCAATAAGCTTATATATATGGGTGATGGATACCTATGATCGAGTTTATTTACAAAATGGAATGAGGTATTATTTGAATGAACCTTATGCCACAGAAGTAATTGATAATGGTTATGGTGCCATATCCAGCACAAATCCTCAAGAAATTTTTACTGATGCCTTTATTGCTGATATAAACAATCCTGACAGTGAATTTAGGGCAGCCTTAGCTGATAATGATATTCATGATTGGAAAGCAGAATCACCAATAAAACTATATCATGCTAGAGAGGATGCATTAGTCCCTTATTTCAATTCTGTGGATGCTTTTGAAAATATGACTGCCAATGGTAGTGAAGAGATTCTTTTTGAGACATATGAATTTGGAGGTAGTGTTCCTTCAGAAGATATACATGGAACTGCTGGTGCTAGATTCTTTTCGGATGTGATTTCAAAATACTTTATTTCCGGAAATTAATTTTTCATTAGTTTGTTACTTCAATAGCTACAATTAATACAAAATTATGCCCCCAAAAAGTGAAAATTTTGAAGTAATAATTGTGGATGATGATGAGATGACTATTTTTTTACATGAGATTTATGTAAAAGAAAATAAATTTCACTCTTCACCCATCAATTTTTACAACGGTAAAGATGCTGTTGATTATTTCAATACCTATTTCAATGTTGCTAAGCATTATTGCATATTGTTAGACATCAACATGCCGGTTTTAGATGGATGGGAAGTAATGGATGAAATCCTTCAAAAAGGAATGGAAAAAAATGTATCTGTTATTATCTTAACCTCCTCCATTAATACTGCCGATCGAATCAAAGCACAAAAATATGATATGGTGATTGATTATGTTGAAAAACCATTAACCGTGGAACATCTCAATAAAATTAAATCTCAAGAAAAAATTAAGGCTTATTTTAGTTAGTTTTTGAGAAAATAGGTTCTGCTAAGTCTAGTTCGATTTCCTACTTTGCTCATCATAGTAAAATTTAAGAGTGGCTTCTTGAGATTTTGCCTCCTTAGCGTAAATAATGAAATAATAGATTCCTGTATTTTCGCAATGGACTTTCTTTATTTCATTATTCCCCTCGATTGATTCTAATAATTGTTCTTCCCGCTTAGAATTCGTTATTCTTAATTTTAAATCTTCATTCTCCTCCCAGTAAAAATAATAATCCGTTCCTTTAGTAAACACATAAGAATATTCTTTCAAAACAGGGAGATCATTCGTTTTAACATTTACATTATACTCTTTTAAGAATGTCAAATCCTTTAAATCTGTATTCTGATTCAATTTGCTTGAAGGAATTTTGATTTTTCCAGGCTTCTTTCTTTTCATTTTTGAAAGGCTTATACAGCTTCCATCAGGATTTTTAGAATATAATACTAGTTTGTAATTCCCGCTTTGGTGCTTTTTTAAAGTTATGAGTATTTCACCCTTAACTTTTTGCTCTATAGCCTTAGTTTCTATTTCAGTATTGTCCCAATCAAAAACTTTATAGCCTAAGGAAGCCTCTGGATTTATTTTTTTTATTAGGAAATATTGCGGGTCTTTAGGCGAGGACGTAAATCGGTATTCTTCATAAAAAGGAATGTCTTCATAGTCTTTAATAGTAAGAATAAGGTTTAGACCAACTTTTAAAGAATCTGGATCTAGTGAGGAGGTAAATGCTAGTAGACTATCTACACATTTCGATTGAGAATATGTGCTAATAGAAAATGTCATTAAAAGTATTATAAGTTTGATCGTTTTCATTTTATAATGTTTTAAAGGTTCAAGTAATTATCGAAAATTAAAAAGGTCATTTTTACTTTGGCATTATTATAGGAAATGACGGTTTTGCCATCCTTTTTAAAGAGCAATTTTTCTCCACTTACTAATGCTAACTCTTCTGTTGTAACAGTTGGATTTAACCATCTGATATTTCCTTTCTCTACAAAAACCTTCATTTCATTATGCTTGAATTCTTGAATTTGTAAAGCTGAGTTTCCTTCCAATATCAGATATCCATTTTGCGTTTCGATTAATAAATGTTCTTCTGCTTTAGTACTTATTTCGGCAGTGCCACTAATTTTAATCCACTTAGTTGATTCAAAACTGATAGAATCATATTCGAAATTTGAATCAGAACTTAGAGTCACTTCACTACCATCTGATAACTTAAAATTTTGAAGCGGGGCTTCCGAAATAAAAGGATTGAAAATCCATATTGATATGGCCAAGAATAAAATAATACTGGCCGCTGCCCAATACCATTTATAATAAGCGCTTTGGGTTGGAGAAGGTGTGTTGATTTCACTGTAATCCTGAATGACCTGATTAAAAAACTCTGTATTTCGCTCAGACTCTCCTATCCAATCCATCAACTCAACCTCCTCCTTTGCTGAAAGTTTACCCTCTAAATACTTCCATATTTGTGAATATGATTTCTCCATTTTATTAGTTCTATTGTATAGATTAAGAATTAGTCGCCTACCCCTAAGTTTTATTTAAAAATTTTCTGATTTTTTTAATAGCAATACTGACTTGGTTTTCAATAGTCTTTTCACTCACTTTCAAATAATCAGATATTTCATGGTGTGTTAAGCCATCCTGAATTTTCAGCACCATAATCTCCTGACATTTACGAGGAAGAGTTTCAATGGCTTTTCGTAATTGATCAAATCTATCCTCTTGGAATTCATTCTGATTATTATCCTCAGATTCTGATTTTAGAAACTTGTAATTGACTTCCTTTTCCTTTTTTTCCTTAGCTAGTAAAGCATAAGCTTCATATTTAGTACATTGAACCAAATAAGGATATGGTTTTTTAATTCCGGATAGATTATCTGAATCCCAGAGTTTTCGGAACACATTGTGGACGGCTTCCTCAGCGTTTTCCTGAGAGCGTATCAGTGCAAATGCAAACTTGATCAGCTTTGCATGGTATTCTGTATAAAATTGATGGATGAGTTCCTGCTTCAATTCAATTTTTATAGTAGGAGTAAAATATCTGTAAACACCCCTAAAAAAACAAGAAGAAAAAAATAGTGAATTATAAGTCTTGAACAATTTCCTTTTTCAGGAATTTCAAGCTCCACATACCTCTTAGGTCGCCTACTTTGTAGCCAGTGGCTTTATCATGAGGATAATCCTCTTTTAAAATAGCTTGAACTTCCTCTGAAATCTGACTTGGACTTCCATGGCAATTAAGGCATAATTCCGAAGGTATTCTGATGGGTTTATTATAAAGTATTGTATCTCCAGGGCGAATAAATTGAACATTAACACCTATTTCATCACCCTGTTCAACTGAATATTCATAAGCCTCTAAAACTTGTTTTTCTAGATCAGAGGGAGCATTATTAGGATTTCTGTTTTTGTTGCTAACTCTTTTTAGAAAAACTTTGTACTCTTTTGCCAAACTATCCGTAAGCGGATAAGCATTCATACTGCAAAATTCCGCAGCTGCTTCGTATCCTCCCTCAGCATATTTTTCTGATATTTTGCCCATAAAAACTGAGCCTGCTATTTGAGTAATTGAATCTCCGAGTTCAGCAGTTTTATTAATTATGTCAGCTTCAGATACTCTTTTTACTTCCCGCTGGTCATGTGTATCCTCAATTTGTTTGGGCCTTCTTTTTTCTGTAGAAAAGCCACAGCCCCAAACCACCATCATCAAAATCGCAAATGTTAATTTATAAGATGGTGACATATTTTTATATTAATTCTTCATTTGAAACTACTGCCCCTATCATTAAATAACTGCTTCCACCAGAATCTTGACCGCTTAGTGGACCACATGAGAATTGAGCATTTACAATTTCTCCAGTTTTATTTTTCAGTTTTATAACTCCAGACCAAGTTTTACCTGCTTCCAAAGATCCTTTCAAGGATTTTAAGGCATCCTTAGACTCTACAATTTTGCTTAATTCACTGCCACTTAAATCAGATGAAGAATAGCCTAATTTATCAGAAACTACATTGTTTATGCTATTGATATAAAACGAACCATCCAACTCAACCATCATATTGGTATAATTGATGATTTTCTCTTTATCCTCTCGCTCACGTTGCGCTCTTTCCATTTCTTCCTGAGTGGCCTGAAGCTCTTCCATGTTTTGGCGCATCTCCTCTTCTTGCGAGCGCATCTGTTCCGTCATTTCTCTAGACTCTTCCAATAATTTAGAAGTTCTTTCATTGATTTTTACAGAAGAAATAGTAGATGCAATGTTTTCTGCAATTTTCTCTACAAATTCTCTTTCGTGTTCGGCAAACTCATTGAAAGAAGCCAGTTCTATGATTCCATAAATTTCTTCATTCACTTTCAATGGAACAATCAAAATGCTATTCGGATTAGCTTCTCCTAAGCCCGATGTAATCATTACATAGTCTTGAGGAACTTCAGTCATGTAAATGGTCTCACCTTCTAACCATGCCTGACCTGTTAGGCCTTCTCCTTCATAGATTTTTTGTTCTAAGTATTTCTTTTTATCCCATGCATAGCATGCCGTTAGCTCTAAGAAAGGATCCTCATCATCTTCTCTATTAATAACAAAAATACCGCCTTGATTAGACTTGGTATATTTCACCAAGTTTGAAATAATATCATCGGAAAGTAGAGAAATATTATCATTATTCTTTCTTAAGATATCTCCAAACATTGCCAAACCTTCGGTAGTCCAGTTTCTTTTCTTATCTTCTTCTGCTACTTTTCTTAAGTTGCCTCTCATATTAATCAAGGCATTTCCTAAAACATCTTCTTCACTTAATGGCTCATAATCAGAATCATATTTACCATTACCAATATTTTCAGCGAAATAGGAAGTGTCTTTTAAGCCATCCACTAACTGACCAACAGCCACTGCCATTTCACCAATCTCATCATTGCCAAATTTCCTATCATTATTCTCAGGGAGTATTCCTTTCCCTAATTTTACAATAATGTCTTTAATATAATTAACAGGTCTTGTAATAGATGATGCTAACCAGAATGCTCCGATTAAACCTAAAATCACAAAAATAATTCCTAATATAATTGAGGTATTTTTCAAACTATTCGATGAATCCAAAACCTCAGCTTCATATTCCTCGGATTCCTCTTGTTTATCAACTAATATATCATTCAAATGAGAAATAACGGTGTCTGTTCTCGGAATAATCTCTCTTTCAATAGTTTCGGAAGCCATAAATTTTACGATCGGATCCTCATAGTCCTCAAAGGTTTGTAAGCTTTGCATTACTTCTTTCTGAATCCCCATTAAGTCTTCAAATTCCATGAAAACAGTATCCATATCTAGCCTCTGCTCTTCGTTATCCCAATTTTCCTTTAAAGCACTAATTTTTTCTTTCATAGCAGGATACTCCTCATCGTGTATAGCCTGCAAACTTTCTTTGTCGGTTTCATTACTCTGGAGGTATACCCAATTGGTCACCAACATTTTTGACCTTATAATTAAAAGGTTGAAATCCTTTATGCTGGTCAGTGAGGGTTTGATTACATTGGAGTTGGTAGCAGTTAAATTACTATTTTGGCTAACCGTGAATATTGTAATTCCTGCATATACTATAAATATCAAAATGAGTGTAATAAACCCACCCAATATTTTGTTCCCAATCGTAAATCGAAAGTTTTTCATCTTCTGAATTTTAAAAAATTATTCTTTTTAAACTTAATGAAAATTATTGAATTATTAATTTAATACAATAATTCTAAATCGGCTTTTATGTAATATTTAATTTATTTCTTCTCCAAAACGCGTTAACTCCTGAGACATTTTCAAACCTGATTCCTCCAGTGTATTGGTATTGACTTCAAATCTCAATTTACCGTTTACGTCTTTAAAATTGATCATAGACCCATTTCTTGCCATTCCTTCTGATTCCGTTACCAGTAAACATGGCTGATCTTTTAAACTATTTTTAATGGAAGAAAAGGATTGGTTTTTTTCTGATGGCACAAATAAAATATGATAGAATTCTCCCTTATTTACTTCATCTAATTTCACCACTTTTATATTTCTATCACCTACTTTTTTAATCTCAGCCATTTCCTTTAATAGTGGAATGATTTCAGAATCCCCTAAAACGCCAATAACAAAATCACCCTTTTTCTTTTCTTCAGGCCATTCAATATATTTCGTGAAACTATAGAAAAACACTTTGTGAAACCTATAATTTTTTTCTTGTGCAATCCCGTTCTTGGCAAAGAAAATGAACACAAAAAATAGGACAATGATTTTTAAGTGACGCATCTGCAAATAAATTTCTTTATTTTTAATTTTTAATGCAAGTTATATTATCCACTGTAATTTAACCTACTGCTTTTTAATTTTAAAGTGAAAAAGTAGTCATTTTTCGCTGAAAAAAGAAGTATTAATCGTTGAACCCTATCGAAAAAGCCGTCAATGAAGTCCGTAACTTATAACAATGATGAAATATGATCAATTTTGAGCTTTAATGTATTGATTAATATTTAGTAGTTTTGCACATATAAATTGATTGCTTAATGCTAGACAGATTAGAACGTATGAAAGAACGCTTTCAGGAAGTGGGCCAACTAATGGTTCAGCCTGATGCTATGGCGGACATGAAAAAATTTACCGAACTCAGTAAAGAATATGCTGATTTGGAAAAAGTTGTGGAGGTTTATGATGCTTACATGAAAGTATTGGATGACATTAAGCAAGCAAAAAACATCCTGGAGAATGAAAAAGAACCTGAATTCAGGGAAATGGCTAAGATGGAATGGGAAGAATTAAAGCCAGAGAAAGAAAGGCTTGAAGATGAATTGAAAAAAATGCTAATTCCTAAAGATCCGAATGATTCTAAAAATGCTGTTTTGGAAATCCGTGCAGGAACTGGAGGAGATGAAGCCGCCATTTTTGCAGGTGATCTTTTCAAAATGTACCAGCGCTTTTGCGATAAAAATGGTCTAAACCTGACCGTACTCGATTTGACTTTTGGTACTGCCGGAGGTTACAAAGAAATCATCAGTACTGTTACAGGAAAAAATGCCTATGGCACATTGAAATATGAATCGGGTGTACACAGAGTGCAAAGAGTTCCCGCTACTGAAACGCAAGGAAGGGTACATACCTCAGCAGCAACAGTTGCCGTTTTGCCTGAAATTGATGATGTAGAAGTGGAAATTGACATGAACGATGTACGAAAAGATACCTATTGTTCTTCCGGACCTGGTGGTCAATCAGTAAACACTACCTATTCTGCCGTTCGTTTAACGCATGAGCCCACCGGCTTGGTAGTTACTTGTCAAGATCAGAAATCTCAACTTAAAAACTTTGATAAGGCACTAAGAGTATTACGTTCTCGTTTGTATGAGATAGAATTAGCAAAGCAAAATGAAGAAGTGGGTGCTCAAAGAAGGAGTATTGTTAGAAGTGGAGACAGATCCGACAAAATCAGAACTTATAACTACCCTCAGGGAAGAGTTACAGACCACAGAATAAACTATACAGTTCATAATTTACCCAATATCATGAATGGTGAAATTGAAGACCTTATCGAAAATTTACAGATTGCCGAAAATGCCAGCAAATTGGATGAAACGGCTCAGTAAGGTCGTATTATTTGCGTTTAGTGGTTTATTATTTTTCGCTTTTGCCTCTTGTTCTTATGAACCAGAGCCAACTACTGAAGCTCTAAATCTTAGGTTTTCTACGGATACACTTCAATTCGATACGCTTTTTGCAGAAAGATTAAGCATTACTAAAAGGCTAAAGATTAAAAACCCTTCCAATAAGGCAGTGGTCATTTCATCTATAGGATTAAAAAATCAAAGCCCGGCTTTTGAATTGACTTTAAATGGAAGAACCCAATCAAGCTTTACCGATCAGTTATTATTAGCTGAAGACAGTCTGCTTTTATTGGTGTCTGCCAATATTGATCAAGGTGATGTTAATAATCCATTTGTCATAAGAGATTATTTAGAAGTTATTAATCAAAACAATTCACAATCGGTCGTTTTTGAAGCTTGGGGTCAAAATGCAAACTACATTTCCGATTCCATTTTAGCATGTGATACCAGGTGGAACGCAGATAAGCCTTATGTTTTATCAGGTACTATTCAAGTAGATTCTTCTTGTGTATTAAGCATTGAACCTGGAACCAAAATTTATAGTGCACCAGAAACTTTCCTCATAATAAATGGAAGTTTACAAGCAGAAGGAAATCTTGAAAACCCAATTGTGTTCACTAATGACAGATTAGACGAACCATTTGCAAGTGCTCCCGGACAATGGGGAGGAATTGTATTTCTTCAAGACAGTAAAGACAATTACCTAAAACACACCACCGTCAAAAACGCGCTATTCGGACTAAATCTTAATATTTTTAATCCCGATAATCAGCCGGATTTGGTTTTGGAAAATTGTTTTGTAGGCAATATGGCAATTTCATCAGTTATTTCTTTAAACAGTGATTTTGCTGCTTTTAATTCGGTGTTTTACAATACGGCTGGTGGCACAATATCTCATACGGGAGGAGGAAGCGCTTATTATACACATTGCACCATAGCCAATTATTTCAATACTGCACGAGAAGATCCTGCTGCCTTCTTTTCAGATTCCGCCTTTGATAATAATGAAAATGAAATTCTAGCTCCCATGGAGGTTCAATTAGTGAACAACATTATTTATGGTAGAATTAAGGATGAAATTCAATTTTTCGAGCAACAGCAAGGTAATTTAAGCTTTTCATTTTCACATAATTTAGTTAGAAGCAGTATAGAAATTCTAAGTGAAAATAATTCAATCAGAAATCAGGATCCCGCTTTTTTAGAGGTAAATGATGAGGATTTTCGTTTAGGGGAAGAATCACCAGCAATTGGAGCAGCTTTAGAAACGGAAATTAATGCAGATATTTTAGGAAATAGTAGAGGTTCTTCTCCCGATATCGGGGCTTTTGAGTATACAGAAATTGAAGAATAAATAAGGGCCTTTTCCTAAGACAATTCATTGCCTAAATGCTCAAAAATAATCAAGATTATTTTCTGTTTCTTATATTGCTTTTATGGTAAAAGAATGAGCTTTTTTCAGTCACATTATGATTTGCAGGTTCCCAGCACAAAAGAAACAAGAGAACACAAAAGGGTTTTCCCTTTAACGAAAAAAAACACATAATACCTAGTTTTGGATTTCTGCCAACATGTGCAAACTTATTTTCTCAAATTCAAGGGAAAAACATAAAATCAATTCCTATAATTTAATCTTATCAACCTCCAATTCCGTAATAAAGACCTTAAGTTTGCAATTGAAATTAGAAAACAGTAAAATATATTATGGATAATCCATTATTAAAAAGCTATAAAACTCCCTTTCAAACTCCTCCATTTGATGAAATAAAACCTGAGCATTTTATGCCGGCTATAGAAGAAGCCATAAAAGAAGCAAAACAGGAACTTGAAGACATCAGCTCGCAAAGTGAAACACCTACTTTCGAAAACACCTTGGAAGCAATGGAATTTGCTGGTAAAAAATTAAGCTCTGTAACTTCCATTCTGTTCAACCTCAACAGTGCAGAAACCAATAAGAAAATTCAGGAAGTAGCCAGAGAAGCTTCTCCCATCTTATCAGAATTTGGAAATGATATTTGGCAAAATACTGATTTGTTTGAGCGGGTAAAAAAGGTTTATAATCAAATGGATCAGCTCGAGCTCGACAATGAGCAGGAAATGCTCTTATCAAAAACCTATAAAGCTTTTATCAGAAATGGTGCTGATTTGAATGAAAAGGATAAAGCTCGATTTAAGGAAATCACTAAAAAACTTTCCCAACTCAGCCTTACTTTTGGCGAAAATGTTTTGGCTGAGACCAATGATTATGAATTAGTGATATCAGATGAAAAAGATTTAAGCGGGTTGCCTGATTCTGCCATTCGGCAAGCAGCTAATACGGCAAAAAGCAAAGGGAAAGAAGGGAAATGGATTTTCACTTTACAAGCGCCAAGCTTTGTCCCTTTTATGGAAAATGCGGATAAGCGTCCATTGAGGGAGCAGCTTTATAAAGCTTATATGTCCAAAGCCAATAAAAATGATGTGCACGATAACAAAGCCATTATTCAGGAAATTGTAAATCTTCGAAGCGAGAAAGTCAGTCTTTTAGGATATGATTCATACGCAGATTATGTGCTGGAAGAGAGAATGGCAGAAAGTAAGGATAAAGTTCAAGCTTTTTTGGATGATCTTTTAAATCAATCCTTACCAAAAGCAAAGGAAGAGGTAGCTGAAATAAAAGCATTCATAAAAGAACTAGGTGATGATATTGACTTGCAGCGTTGGGACTGGGCTTATTATTCTGAAAAACTGAAAAAGAAGAAATATGCCATAGACGATGAATTGCTAAGACCATATTTCAAGTTGGAAAATGTGCTGGAAGGCGTTTTCCAATCAGCTGAGAAATTATATGATATTCGATTTGAAGAAGTCAAAAATATTCCGGTATATCATGAAGATGTAACCACTTATGAAGTAAGCACAACATCAGGAGAACATGTAGCCATTTTCTATGCTGATTTCCACCCGAGAGAAGGAAAAAGAGGAGGAGCCTGGATGACAGGCTACCGAGATCAATACCGAAAAAATGGAGAGGATATCAGACCTTTGGTTTCTAATGTTTGCAATTTCACACCTTCTTCACCGGGCAATCCTAGTTTACTGACTTTCAATGAAGTAACGACTCTATTCCATGAATTTGGTCATGCCTTGCATGCCATGTTAGGAAACAGTCGCTACGGAAGCTTGTCTGGAGCCAATGTTTATTGGGATTTCGTAGAACTGCCTTCCCAGATTTTTGAAAACTGGTGTTATGAAAAAGAATGCCTCGATTTATTTGCCAAGCATTATGAAACTAGCGAAAAGATTCCACAGGAATATGTTGAAAAAATAAAGGCTAGCAGTACTTATCATGAAGCCTATGCCACTGTAAGACAAGTCAGTTTAGCGCTGTTGGATATGGCTTATTTCAGTTTAGAAAGAGAAGAAGCACAAAATATTAAGGATGTAGCTGAATTTGAAGAAAAAGCTATGGCGCCCACAAAATTATTCCCAAAAGTAGAAGGCGCATTAATGAGCACCCAATTCGGACATATTTTTTCCGGTGGCTATGCCTCAGGTTATTACAGCTACAAATGGGCAGAAGTATTAGATGCGGATGCCTTCTCATTATTCAAGGAAAAAGGCATTTTTAATAAAGAAGTCGCACAATCCTTCAAAGACAATATTCTTTCCAAAGGAGGAAGCGAACATCCTATGGAATTATACAAAAGATTCAGAGGCAGAGAGCCTAAAATAGAGGCACTGCTAGAAAGAGCCGGATTGAAATAAATAGGACAAATTTAAAGGCCTATTTTCAAAGCACTTCAGATTGGCTGAGGTGCTTTTTTATTTAACTGGCGAAAAACTTATCAAAGATTGTGTGGAAATCAGTTTAAAAAACAAAATAATTAAATAAATATTAAAATATTTATATCAAATTTGTTTAACTTAATTAAACGATCAAATCATCATAATATTTGATTGGCAACAATATATTATTCAGTCCGCCACTTAAAAAAAGAATAATTGGCACTCAATTTGATAAACTGACAAATCTAAATCAATAATTTAATGCTATGAAGAAATTATTTACTATCGTATTGGTGCTTGGGTTTTTAGCTACACAGGTACAGGCTCAGACAAAAATATCTGTAAAGCCGAAACCAACTAAAGAAACTCCATCAACTGTAAGGCCTCAAACTGCAAAAACTACAAAGGTTCAAGCATCGAATGAGGAGATGAGAATTAAAGGCGAAAAATTTAGTAGAAACACCTTATACGTTAATATTTTAGGCCCTTCTATTCCTGCTTCTTTTAATTATGAGCGAATTATAACAAAAAACGGGCTTATAAATGTTGCCGCAAAAATTGGTGGATTTTATTTTCAGTTTCCACAGTACAATGAATTAAAACTTGCGAATGCCAGCTTTGAATTTAATATGTTGGTGGGTAGGAAAAGTCATTTGTTTGTAATGGGCTTTGGCTGGGCTGGTTACTATGGACAATGGTATTCAAACAGACAAGAGGAGACAAGGAATTATGGTATCCCAACAAGTACATTTGGTATGCATTACCGCTTCCAAAAACCTTCACATGGCATGTTTTTTCAAGTAGGTTTTAATTCTACTACTCTTTTAGGCTTTGCTTCCGATGATTTAGTGGAAATGGCCATAGGAAATGCTGTGATTTATGGTATGGATTTAATATTCGGAAAGAAACCTTCTTTTACCGTGCCTTCAATTGGGATTGGCTATTCTTTTTAAAGCCTGGTTTTGACATGGCAGTTTTAAGCTAAATATTAAAGAGCGTTTCAGGTAATCCCTGAAACACTTTTTTTATAATCAAATTTCATAGCTAATAGAGAAATTTTAGGGTTACCTTAGTTTTAATTTTGAAGTTTTTATATTTGATAATAAAAATATATCTGGAATTTTGATAGCGGAATGCTAGGCATAATAGCTTGATAATAAAAATCTCATACTATTCTTTCCCTTTAAATCCATCATACTGTTTTAGTTCGCCCACCTCGGTGGATTCGCCCAATCCATTAACGGAATGATTGATGCCTCCATTGAGTCCAGCGAATGTTGAGATATGCATAATGACTATGCCTGAATTATCAGGAACTTCCATGGCATTTTCTAAGCGGACATTATTAGAAACAGTTGGCTCCCCACGGAAAAAGCTATAAATACCCAAGCCATAGGCATTGTGATTTTCAACGCTATCCGCAACTTTATAAGAAGCATAGCCAGCCTTTCCTTTATCATTCCAAACTTCTAAGCTGGGTGGCGAATAGGGTATTTCAGATTGGTAAAAATAAGTTTTGCCGTATTCTCCTTTCCATAGTGTTTGATAGCCTTGAAAATGCTCATTAAATAAGCCATAGATTGTCACATGATCTCCATTTACAACAAGTCCGTGTTTATTTTGTCCGTCCATCCATTCAATTCCCGTACCGTGATCGGCTCGCCATAACCAAAAATGATCACCAATTACATAATTGCTATTGATAGTCACAGTTGTATTGGCTTGACCAACAACCGCACCGCCAACTCGGCAATAGATATCATGAAGAGAGATGGGATTATCAGAATAATTCTCATCAGAATCCTCTGTTCCAATTTGAATAAGTGTTGGAGATAACTCCGGACCTGCATCCACCATAAAACCGGCTAATTTTATTCCGGGCACATCATGGGTAGCCACCGCAATTTCTCCATTTTGAGGAATGAGTGTGGGTAATCCAAGCCCCAGGATTACAGTATTAGGATTTGTGATGGTTAGGGTTTCATTTAGTTCGTAGATTCCTGGTGTAAACAAAAGATGCTTGCCATCAGCTAGGGCTTGATTAATTGAGGTGGAATTATCTTTATCGGGAAAAACGATGTGAAAATCAGCTATGGGAATTAGTTCACCCTTCTCATCACGATTTATCCAGGAAGGACCAGAAGTTTCTCGAAGGATTTCAGGAACAAATACTGCATAATCGCCCGATTCAGTATAGGTCAAAAACGGTTTTTCTCGAATTACTGGTATTTTGTCAATTACGGTTGTGGGTTCAGCAGGCCATGTATCATTCGGAGCGCCTTCCACACCAACAAAAACTCTGTTCCAGTTTCCGCCTTCCCACTTACCAATACTTGAATTTCTTGTCATCCACTGTTGTCCGGTGGTTAAACCAGCCCTGCCTTCTACTACAGAATTGGCAAGAACACCACCGCTTGCCCAACTTCCTTTATCAAAATTTATATCCCCTGCAACATGCATTCTTCGGTAAGGAGCGGCTTGTGAAACTGCCCAATAAATCATTTCGCCATCCTTCGGGATAACTTTGAAATTCTCGGCACCGCGCCAAAACATAGTGGTCACCTTATTGTCACTTGTAGATGAAGTGGATTGTACTGCTCCATTGATGGTAACATCCTCAGGATATCTTCCTAAACCAAGCGCCTGAACATAATAATCGACTGTCACATCTAAATCATAGCTTCCCGCTTTGAATAATAGTGCATATCGCTCTGAGCCAAACTCATTATATTTTTGCTGCTCGTGTAAGGCTTCCAGCGTCAACTTAATACTGTCCAAATTCATTGAATCGTCAAATACGAGAACATTCTTACCAAATATGGAGGAATATGGAGAGGTATTTAAAACATTAGAATTTTGGGTTGAGTCGGAACATCCAGTAGCTATACTTAACAACAGTATAGAGGAAATGGAGTAGAGAAAATAGCGAATAGAAAGCATGATAGAGTTATTAAAATTGGATTTAATGTAGGTAATTATACAACTAAAGTACCATTAAATTGACTTGTTTGCAAAGTGCTAAATCTTGTTCCTAGACATGAGCAAATAGTTGCAAGAATTTTGGGATGAAAATTCAAGATTGTTTGCCGTTTTAAAGCTTATCTACAGGGCAATGGTTTACTAAGTTTTTTATATATTTATATTGGTAGCTATCAGGAAAGCAAAATGAATCGATACTTTCAAAATAAAGTCAGAAAAAAGCATTCGAGTACACGAACAAATCTTTTTGCGATATTAACTCTTGTAGCAGTACTTTCTGGCATTTTGCTCTTTTTCACAAACCAGCGACAAAATGAACAAGTACTCAAATCTTATTGTGGGGATTTTGGGTTTTTTGGTAAGTCTTTAGTCTTAATGAAGGACAGTACTTTTAGATTTAGTTATTATGGGTGCAGTCAAACTAATGGATATTTAAAAGGAAGTTGGAATTCTGATGGAACCACTATAACATTTGAGCCAACAGAACATGATGAAAACTTGGGTCTTAAATATCGACTAAGTAGTACTGAACTAGTACCTGTTAATAAATCCACTTTTGGCAAATTTACGTTATGTGAATACTATAAAAACCAATGGGAAAGAACTGATATAGATGAAAATTTTAAATAAAAAATCACCAAACCCTACTACTTGAACCCCAAAACCCTCCATAAAACCTTAACCTTCTTAATAGCCTTAGTCTGGCTTGCAAACGGTCTTGTTTGCAAAGTACTAAACCTTGTTCCAAGGCATGAAGAAATAGTTGCTAGAATTTTGGGTGATGAAAATTCAAGGTTATTCACCATTTTAATAGGACTTTCTGAAATAATAATGGCAATTTGGGTATTAACAAAATTCAAATCAAAATTGAACGCCATTGCACAAATAATCATCGTGGCTACTATGAATATTTTGGAATTCATATTTGTTCCTGAGCTTTTGCTGTGGGGAAGATTTAATATAATTTTCGCTTTTCTATTTATTGGGCTTGTTTATTATAACGAGTTTGTACTGAATAAGAAACAAGAGCATAAAACGATATTATGAATTTTCTAAAAAACCATCCTTTTGCAGTTGAAACCTATTTTGAAAACTCCATTGTTTTGTCTTATGCTATTGCAAAAGAAGAGTTGCAGGACTTGATTCCTGAATGTTTAGAGCTGGACACTTTTGATGACAAATGGGCTTTTGTTGCGGTAGCAATGGTGAACACCAAAGGCTTAAGACCAAAAGGATTTCCTAAATTTTTGGGCAACGATTTCTTTCTAATTGGATTTCGGGTATTCGTGCGCTATACCGATAAAAGAGGAAAGAGATTAAGGGGTTTATATATTTTAAAATCAGAAACCAATAAAAGGAAGATGGCTTTCTTTGGAAATATTTTTACGCATTACAATTATACCACTACAGATATCAACTATAAAAAGGAGCATAATCTTCTTACTATTCAATCTGAAAAATCCGGTTTAGATGTTGTAGTTAATTCCGCTAATCATGATATTAAATTACCTGCAAACTCACCTTTTAAAGATTGGAAAGAGGCTAGACGATTTGCGGGACCATTGCCCTTTACTTTTACTTATAATGCTGAGAAAAAAGAAGTATTAATTATTGAAGGTGTCAGACAAAATTGGAAACCCGAACCGCTTGAGATTCAAAAAGCAGAAGTAGGTTTTATTAAGGAAAAAAGCTTTAAAAATATACATCTTGCCAATGCTTTTGTGGTAAGTAATATTCCCTATTACTGGAAAAAAGGAAAAATAGAGCAATGGAAATAAAAAGACGAAAATTTCAGGGCGTTCTCAATATTTTAAGCTTTAACCGGCATTTTTATGTAATAGGTTTAATTGTTTTAGCCCTTAGCATGCTGGGGTTGATGTTTATTGAAGTGTCAGATTTCATGATTTCGATAGTTGTAGCCGCGTTTCTTTATGGACTTATTATACCATTGGTTGTTTCTGCTTACGTTTATGATTTTTCAGGTTATTATGATTTTAAATGGTTGAAAAAATTCGATCTAACAGATCAAAAACCAAAACAAATAGTTAACATCAATGCAGGTTTTGATGAAACGAGTTTTATACTCAAAAGTAATTTCCCAGAAGCCACATTAAAAGTTTTTGATTTCTATAATGCCAAGCAACACACAGAACCGGCAATAGTAAGAGCCAGAAAAGTTAGTATGGTATATCCTGATACATCTCAAATAAAGTCTGACGAAATCCCTTTAGACAATCAATCAGTAGATCTGATTTTTTTACTTTCTGCAGCTCATGAAATCCGAACGCACAAAGAAAAAGTAGTGTTTTTGAAAGAATGCCATAGAATTTGCAAACCGAGCGGAAAACTAATAACAGTTGAGCATTTAAGAGATGTCCCGAACTTTTTAGCATTTACCATTGGCTTTACACACTTTTTCTCAAGAAAAGCCTGGAAAAAAGCATTTCGAGAGGCGGGCTTTTCTTCTTTTGAAGAAAGGAAATTCACCCCATTCATGTCTATCTTTACTTGTCGACCATAATTTAGTATGCAAATTCACTTTCAGATAATCGGGATTTTATTAATAGGTTTGGCTTTTGTCCACCTAATCTTTCCAAAATATTTCAAATGGAAAGAAGATTTAAAGCCATTGACTTTAATAAACAGACAAATGATGACGGTTCATACCTTTTTCATTGCACTTATTGTTTTCTTAATGGGCTTGCTTTGTCTGACTTCATCTTCAGATCTAGTAGAAACTAAACTAGGTAAAACTATTTCGCTAGGGCTTGCCATATTTTGGAGCTTAAGGCTCTTAACTCAGTTTTTCGGCTATTCTGCCAAATTATGGAAAGGAAAAACTTTTGAAACTGTAGTTCATATCTTCTTTAGCGGATTATGGATTTATATGAGTTTAATTTTTTGGATGAACCATTTAAAATAAAAAATCAAATGCTTAATCAAACCCACAAAGATTTTTCTGCTTATAACATTTGGGCGAATAACAAGTTTATAGATTCGCTCTCGAATGTCGATGAAGAATTGCTAAACCAAAAAATCGAAGCAAGCTTTCCAAGCATAATGAAGACCGTTTCCCACCTTTGGATGGCTGAAATGGGCTGGCTTTCTAGGCTTCAAGGTAAAGGATGGGAGGTCTCGGAAATTACCAACTTTTCAGGAACTGCATACGAGCTTTTCAAATCATGGCAAAAAACTTCTGCGGCATTTAAAAACTTTGTAGAAAATACAGATCTAGAAAAAAACCTTCATTTTGATCATAAAGGCGAGAGCTACTCAATTCCATTACGTGAAATTGCTCAAACTGTTTTTACTCACGGCAGCTACCACCGTGGGCAATTGGTGATAATGATGCGCCAACTGGGAATTTCAGATATCCCTAAAACTGATTATATTGAATGGGTAAGACAAAAAACTAGAGCTGCTAGTTAATAATTGAACTAATACGCAATTTTCCTCAACACAATGTTTGCAGATTATGCAAATTTTGAACTTAATTGATTAATTTTGCAGCCCAATTTGCAATAAAAAAGAATCTCATGAGTCAAGCTGTACGTGTACGTTTTGCCCCAAGTCCTACGGGACCACTTCACATTGGAGGTGTCAGAACGGCTTTATATAATTATCTATTTGCCAAGAAAGAAGGAGGTCAGTTCATCTTAAGAATTGAAGATACGGACCAAAATCGCTATGTAGATGGTGCTGAGGATTATATCAAAAGAACTTTAGAGTGGTTAAATATTACGCCTGATGAAAGTCCATGGAATGATGCTGGAGAATTTGGCCCATACAGACAAAGCGAGCGTAAAGATATTTATGCTCAATACGCACAGCAATTATTAGATGATGATAAGGCATACTATGCTTTTGACACATCTGAAGAATTGGATGAAATGCGTGAGCGACTAAAAGCGGCCAGAGTGGATACACCTCAGTATAATGCTATAACGCGTTTGCAAATGAAAAACTCTTTGACTTTATCCAAAGAAGAAGTTCAGGCAAAATTAGATGCAGGAGAGCCTTATGTAATCCGTTTAAAAGTGCCTAGAAAAGAAGAGGTGCGCTTAAATGATAAAGTTAGAGGCTGGGTAATGGTTCATTCTACCCAAATTGACGATAAAATTTTAATGAAATCAGATGGCATGCCAACATATCATCTGGCAAATGTGGTTGATGATCATTTGATGGGAATCACCCACGTAATCCGTGGAGAAGAATGGTTGCCTTCAGCACCTCTACATGTTCTCCTTTACCAGTTTTTGGGTTGGGAAGATACCATGCCGGAATTTGCGCATTTACCTTTATTGCTAAAGCCTGATGGAAATGGAAAATTAAGCAAGCGAGATGCTGAAAAGCATGGCTTTCCTATTTTCCCAATGGAATGGAAAGATCCTGCATCAGGTGAGTTATTAGCTGGCTTTAAGGAAGAGGGCTATCTTCCGGATGCTTTATTAAATTTCTTAGCATTCCTTGGCTGGAATCCTGGGAATGAACAAGAGCTTTTCAATATTGAAGAATTAATCAAAGAATTCACTTTAGAGAGAATTGGGAAGGCTGGAGCAAAGTTTGATATTCAAAAAGCTAAGTGGTTTAATGAGCAATACCTTAAAAATAAATCAAACCAAGAATTAGCTGAATATCTTAAAAAAGATGTGGAAGCAAATAGAATTGAGGTTTCTCAAGAGAAATTGGAGAGAATAGTTCATGCCTTGAAAGAAAGGGTGACTTTCCCGACCGAATTTTGGACACAAGGACAGTATTTTTTCAAAAAGCCGGATAGCTATGATGAAAAAGTAGTGAAGAAAAAATGGAATGCAGAGGTTGATAAAGCCTTAAGTTTATATGCTGATGCTCTCGATAAGGTGGATCATTTAGATGCCGGCAATGCTAAAGCAACTTTTGCTTCCGTTTTGGAGGAAGAAGGAATTGGTATGGGAAAAGTGATGCAATCCCTTAGAGTGAGTATTACTGGAGAAGCTGGAGGTCCTGATTTAATGGAGATTATCGAAATATTAGGCAAGGAAGAAATAACAGAAAGGATTCGTTTAGCGTTAGATAAGCTAAAGGATCAAATTTCTGAATAATGCCTAAAAAGAAAGACGATAAAAAAAAAGATAAAAAACCTAGTGTTAATCCTAAGCTAGAGGGATTTGATGTAAAAATCGATTCCTTTGGTGAGATTCAAACTAGCTTTGATATTGATAGAATCAACCAGTTTTTGAATAAAGAAGTGGAAGATAAAAAGCTAAAGGATAGGGATGATCTTAAAGATATAAAAAAGAAAGACGAAGAAGAGTAAAATAATCCCAAGAGCGATTCAAATGGCTCTTGGGATTATTTTTTTGGCCCTATTTGACCATTATTTTTCTGACAACTACATTTTCTGAATCAAGAACCTTTAAGACATAAAGACCTGATTCTAGATTTGTGACATCAATAGTGCTAGATTTTGCATTCAAATTTCCACTTTGCTTTATTTTCCCGGAAAGTGAAATGATTTGATAAGCAGTAGCTTCCATTTTTCCAGTAAATATTTCAAGCTCAGTAGCAACTGGATTTGGATAAACATTAAAGCCAGCTGATTCTATTTCTGAAGAAATGCTTTCAGTACTAGTTACACTTCTAAAATTACTACCTACGCAAAAGCTTGTACTTTCTCCACTGCCAAAACTTCCTCCTGATACAATGACATTACTTCCTTCACTTAAGGTGTAAGAACCATTTCCATAAGAACAGCAAATGCCGTCTCCATAACTATCATAAATAATGAAATCATAACAACCTTCAGGAACTGTAATAGAAACATTAATAGTGCTTCCATCCGCATAATTTCCATATGGACCACCTGCAGCAATTGCAGTTGAACCCTCTAAAATTTCCCAAGTGGTTTCTTCAGGATAATTATCAAAAATTAAAGACAAATTAAGTGTGGTTTCAACAGCTGGTCGAGATGTCGATAATTCTAAATTATCAATAGCCATATCTCCTTGCCAAGTGTTACTTGTCTGACCTACAAATCTTAATTTAATTGTTTGGCCTAAATAAGATGATAAATCTATATTCTCAGCTTGCCATGAGTTACCTTGGTTTCCTGATTTTGACCATAGAGTATTCCAATTATCTCCATCTGTGGTAACTTCCAATATTAAAGAGCCCATATTGCTGGCTCCATACATATGATAGTTAAAACTAAATGAAGCTTGATTTTCATTACTTAAATCAAAGCAAGGGCTTTCAATAGTGGCTGTTTTGTATGAATAATTTGGACTTGAAGCCTCAATATAGAAATAGTAATTTCCTTCATAAGCAGCTAAAGGACCAGTATTGGAAGAACCTGTTCCGCCAGAGTTTAGCGCCCAGTTAAAATCATCACTTGTTGATTGAAACCAATCACTCCCGTTTTCAAACCCTTGCTGATAAGGAAATGAATTGATGCTGTTTTGGCAATCCAAGCTGGGTGCTGGAGCAGAAGTTGTAACTCCTAAATTAGTGCTCTGATCGGATTCATTTCCTGCAGCATCCTTTGCTGAAATACTGACCACATAATTCGTTGAAGCAGACAACCCATTTACCGTTGCAGTTGTAGAACTGGAATTAGCATAAAAACTGCCATCTAAATAGATTACATATTGATCCACTCCAACATTATCTGTGGAGGCATTCCAGCTTAAGTAAAAAGAAGTTTCAGTCACATTACTTACTTGTAAATTGGAAGGAGCTGAAGGTGCTTCCGTGTCTCCTCCTCCTGAACCAGCAATAGTATGACTTCCTAAAAAGCTAAAAGTATCAGAAGCATATCCATCCCATTCTGATGTGGAATAAGTGGAATTAGGTTCCGTGACCATTTCGCTTCTTACTAAAGTGGTATTTTGTCCGAAATTCGAAGTGCTATTGAAATTACCTATTACATCAATTAGTTGTCCGTTTCTGAATAATCCAATTGGGTCATTTCCATTAAATGACAATGCTGCACTACTTGAAATTAAATCAGCCTCAGCTTGCATAGATGAAGCAGCATATGAATTCACTACAACAAAAACATCTCCGCTTATAATGGAGCCACTCAAGCTTAATTCGTCTGTCCATGGGCCAGCCCCATTGGTTTGCTTCATAATTGAGTAAGCTGAAAGATCAACTGATGAACCAGTAAGATTGGCAATTTCTAAGCCTTTATTGTAAGAAGAACCTTCAATGTATTCAGAGAAAATAAGCTCATTTGCTGTTCCGGTGCCACCACCTGAACTTGTTACACTTACGGTAAAGTTTTGAGAATTACTTGCACTTCCATCAGAAACATTTAGAGCAACAGAATAATCTCCTGCTATTTGAGTACTTCCCGTAATTGTTGCAGAGCCATCTCCATTGTCCGTAAAACTCATCCAATTTGGCAAATTTGTAGCAGAGACGTTTACATTATCACCTTCAGGATCGGTAGTTGTAATATTGTAAGAATAATTACTTCCAGATTCTACTGATGTAACCGGGCTAGATGTAAAATAAGGAGCATTGTTTCCTCCTGAAGTTGAGCAGCTATAAATTTCACATACATATTCAGGATGATCTATGAATGGATTTCTATTATTCTGATAACTGTAGATGATATTATTTCTTTGAATTTCTGCTGCACTTACCGGGTCTTGTTGGTGCCATTCTAATAATACAGATAGCTTTCCGTGGTATGGTGACTTATCCGTAGCCGATAAAAGTACCTCTGTTAATTCAAGATCTGGTTCACCATTTTCTCCCTCATAACGCGTTGCCATATAAAAAATCATTCGAGCTACATCTCCTTTCACCTCATCACGTGGTTCCCAAACATCCGCTGTACTGCTTGTTTTCGATAAAGTACTTCCAGAATAAAAGCCTTGGGTATCTACATAATAAGTATCTCCATAATCAAAATTCATATTACCTCTAGCACCATTGGTTGAAATATCCGCTACAGCTAAATGATGACAATCCGTTCCTGCTCCTTCACTGGTACCAAAGTCTCCTCTTGATTTTGCCCATACATGTTCGCGGTTCCAGCCATTGCCATTATTATATTCTGCGGCAGCATCCATTGAAAAACCCGAATAAATTCCAATTACATTGGCTGAATTATTCGGGTCTCTATCTGCTTCTTTTAAAATGTCCCAGACATCTGTGCTTGAACTGCTGTAGGGATAAGTAGTATGTCCACTAATTATATTATTTAATGCCGCTTTGAGTTGTTCTCCTGTTTTACCATTTGCGGCATCATAATAACCTGAAGGTATTTGTGCTTGTAAGGGATAAATGAGCCCCATAAAAAATACAAGCATTATGCTTCTTACGAGGTTTTGGGTTTTAAAAGTTTGCATATTGAATTAGTTTAATTGGTTTAGTACAAATTTATCAACCCCTTAAACCACACAACTTCTCATGGTTGATTTATATTCTTTCCAAAATTCAATTACAAATAAAGCATGTCGAATTTATCAATTGAAGTAATTTTTGAATAATAATGATTTGATAATATTGGAAATATACAAAAATTGAATTCATATAATCATACCGATATAATTCAATTTTAGATTAAATAAAAAAAGCGTAGACAACTTTCATTATCTACGCTTTAACATTTAAAATGAAGTGTAATCTTAGTTTTCTTTTTCTTGAGTTTCTTTTTTTTCTTTCTTAGGAATATAAATCTCAACTTCTTTTAAACCCCATTTCCTAGCAGCTTCTTCATCTAATCCCATATAAATATCAATTTTTCGAGTCCATCTTTTATTCATTTTGTCTTTCACAATATAAGTCCCCTCCAACCCTTCTATTTTAACTTCTGAATTATGACTTAAAATGTTCTCTTCCAGAAAGTCCCTTGAAATTGCAATAGCTTTCATTCCTGCTTTCAATGTATCTCCCCAAGCTGCAATAGACGGGTTTCTGCTTGTTGTTTGAGCCTCCACAGAATTATAGGCCGAAGCTGTTACCTTCAATGTGTCATATTCCACTTTTTTTTGGGTTTGGTCTTCAGGTTTATCACAGGAGATTTGCACTGAAATAATTAAGACAAAAATTACTTTTGTTAAATCGTTTATCATAAAATTATTTTAAACTTTCTGTATAATAACTAACCAATAAGCAAGTCGTTCAGATTTTACTTAAACTTCTTCTATACTGTTAAAATATACAGAATATTAAATTAATTCCTGCAAAGCTGTATCTTTTCAATCTCCTTTGTATTATATGACTAAATGAAACCGAGCAGTACTTAATTATTTCAAAGTGGGATAAATATTTTTAGCGCGGTTCCATCTGATTAATAAAAACATATTATAAACAGATGAATTAGAAAAATTGGATGACCTAATAAAATATAGTGAAAAATTAATGCAAGAAGCCTCTGAAAAGGAATGGATCGAAAGGGCAAAAGAAAACCCTAGGTGGTTCCAGCCACTATACGACAAATATTTTTCACAGATTTTTAAGTTTCTTTTTAAAAGGCATGCAGATGAATTTATCACGGCCGAGATTTGCTCTGAGGTTTTCTATAAGGCTTTGATCAAAATTTCAAGTTATAAAGATAAAGGCCATCCTTTTTCTTCCTGGCTCTACAGAATTGCCCTTAATGAATCGAATCAAGCTTTCAGGAAGAACAAATACCAAAGATTTATACCGTTAGATTTATTAAAGTCAGAAAATCTTTTTAATGAATTCCCATTGGAGGATTCACAAGATCAGCTTGAAACGCTGAAAAAAGCAATGCAGACTCTAAAACCTGAAGATTTAGATTTAATAGAACTGCGTTTTTTCAATGAGCTGTCTTTTAAGGAGGTCGCTAACGTGTTGAATATTTCAGAAAATAATGCCAAAGTAAAGTGCTATAGAATTTTGGATAAGCTCAGAATTAAAATGAACGTAAAATGAAAAATCAATATCAATATATAGAACATTTACCCAGCTTATCTGAAAAAGATATCGATCAATACAAAGATTTTAAAAAGATATTGGATAGGCGAACAGAACAACTGCAGAAGAAAATAGAAAGAAGAAATAAATTTCTTAAAGGTGGACTTTCCGTGGCATTGATAGGATTTATTGCAATAGGCTTAACCTATTGGGAAATTACTCCTTTTCAAAAGGACGAAATTATTGTGGTAGATATTAATAATGTGAATACTGCCATTTCCAAAAACAACACTCAAAAGCTAGATGTACCAAAGGCTAAAAGTCCAAGAGAAATTGATTCGAAGCAAAATTTAACTTCTCATCTACCATCAAAATCAAAGGAACAACCAATTAAAAAGGATTCTAAAAAAGGCAAAAAGTTATCTCTTAACTCTGACAAACCTTCATTTACAATGGGCTATCAAAGAGCATTGCCGATAGTTGGGATGGATTCACTTTCAAATTATCTGAACCAAAATCTAAAATATCCAGAAGATGTAGATAAAAATGAAGGAATTAGTGGGACTGTTAATGTAATCTTCACCATTACTGAAGAGGGCAATACTTCATATATCCAAATACAAAACTCTCTAGGTAAGCCATTTGATGAAGAATGCAAGCGACTGATTTCCAATATGCCAAAATGGAAACCCGCTATACGAAACGGCCAAGCAGTGGACTCAAAAGTCAGTCTTCAGTTATCCTTCAAAATTGACCAATAAAAGATCTTAAGAAATGAAAAAGCTATCAACTTTAATTTACGTCCTTATTTTTACACAAACAATGTTCGTTTCTGCCCAAACTATGCAGAAAATGGATTCTGTTCAGTTATCCGTTCAATCCATTATTAATTCTCATTGGCTGGATATTGATAATAATACTCTCCATGAGTTGATTTTACAATCCAAAAAGGGAGAAGATAGCACTTTTCTAATCTCATTTAATTGGGAAACCTTGAGCGAAGACACACTTACCTCAACGGTTTTTACAAATTCCCCTATAGAAATTGAAGATATGGATAATAATAATCAATTGGATATTATCGGTATTACAAGGGACAGTTTAAACCAGCTATATATTAATGTTTTATATCAAAAAAATGGAGTTTTTGAATCTGGTTTTCAAGAACAATTCAAAGATGTTCAGCAATTCTATCTTCATGATTGGAACAAAGATGGTTTGAAAGATATAATGCTGTTGAAAACTTTAGCGGATTCTTTAGAATTATCCATCATAATAAACAGTGCCAATGGATTCAATCCTGAACCAGAATCATTATTTAAATTCACTAAAGATACGCAAATCAATTTTTTGGATATTGACCAAAATGGTAGAATGGATATTTTGGCAACTTCTCATGAATCCATCTCTCCAATTAGACCTTTTATTTACTTGAATTATAAAGACTCCCTAAAAGCAGTAGAGTCAAAACTCCCGATAGCAAATTATAAAAGCATCGGATTCGGTGATTATAATCATGATGGGAAAATGGATTTTCTTACCCACTATTCAAGCAATAATAGCAATGCTCAACTTTCAGTTTTTATAAATGACAGTAGTGATTTTGAAAGTCAAATCCCTGTAAATTTCTCTGCTTTCGAATCCGAAAAAAGTTTTTTAGCTGACTTTAATGCTGATGGCTTAACAGATATTTTCTTAAATGATAGTGTAAATTCTGCAATTATCTATCAACAGAAAGAAGGTGATCAAGAGCATGAAATTCTGGAAGATTTCAATACGAGGTTTTTCAATTTTTACGATCAAAATAAAGATGGAAAGCTAGATATGAGTTCTATCTCACAAGCAGATACTGCTGGGGTTTTTGCCCACTATTGGCAAAATGAAAACCCAGAAGAAAATCTTCCTCCTTTTGTACCCAGCTTTCATACTGCATTTCAAACAGGAGAAGGAGTTATAATTATATGGGACAATTCAAAGGATGACCATACCAAAGCAGAAAATATCACGTATGATGTTTTTATTGGTGAAAACACATACAATACAGACTTTTTAGCACCAAATTTTGACATCAATTCTTCCAGCAGATTAAAAACTTTGCGAGGGAATAATTTCTATGGTAATGAATTGAAGTTTGATAGTTTGGCAGCAGGAACTTACAGTTATGGAATTCAACCTATAGATAATTCTCTCACTAGCCATGTCATTTCTGGCCTTTGCCCTCCGGAATGTGGCGGACGTTATATGGCGTGTGGAGAATTCGAAATCTGTGAATCAATTACTGAAAACACACTTAATACATGTCTTGAAAGCACAATAACATTAGGAGATTCATCCATAATGCGACATTGGTATTCTGAAAAATCCGGATTTTTAGGAACTACCGATACTTTGACAATTCAAGTACTCAAGGAAGAGGTGATTTATGCAAGAGATGTTGATTTCGTAAATTGCAATAGCTACCAAAGCTATAAAATTCAAATTATTGAAGAATCAGATTTTGAATTTGAAAATGTGGTACTGTGTGAAGCCAGTGAAATACCTTTAAATTTTTCTCGAGAAGCTGATAGTATAAAGTGGTTTTCTGCCATTTCAGGGTTTATTTCTGATGAATTTTCAACAACCCATTTTATTGAAAATAATGATCAAATTATCTATGAGGCATATTTCAATAGCTGTTTAATTGAAGGTCAATTTTCAGTAAGCTTTGACGAAAGTCAAGTAAGAATTACTCATAATGATATTGAAATAAAAAGAGGAGGAAGTTTTCAGCTAAATGCAACAGGAGCTGTGGAATATGAGTGGTCACCAACTCAAGCATTAAACCAAAATAGAATTCCAAATCCTATTGCCTCACCTGAAGCTACGACTATTTTTACCTTACGAGGAACTTCAGCAAATGGATGTATTTCTTATGATTCGGTTGAAATAAAAGTCCTTCAAGAAGCCTTTATACCGGAATTATTTACTCCAAATGGTGATTCCAGAAATGACCGATTAAGGATTTACGGACTTACTGATGTAGCTGAATTTGAATTTGTAATTTATGATAGAGAAGGAAATATTGTTTTCAAAACCAATAATCCAGATAATATGAACACAACTGGATGGGATGGTACTAAATCAGGCACTAAAGCCGAAGCAGGCCTTTATTATTGGCAAG